>JACCDP010578669.1_pt1 | contig 15584 bp, 14 predicted proteins | sample 7445841 | NCBI WGS metagenome assembly JACCDP01 (sample SAMN15323441, study PRJNA562643) | freshwater metagenome | isolation source: river surface water | place: USA:Blue River Watershed | collected 2017-08-17 | reverse complement strand
TTAGGATACCCTAAGGGAAATATAGATACAGGTGGGATGTGGGGCTCTTACATTGGGCTTCTGTTATTAGGTGCAGGTTTTGTGGCCATTGGCATCTTCGCATCCTCTGTTTCCGATAACCAGATAATTGCCTTTATCATGGCCATGCTCTTGTGTTTTTTAATATACAATGGCTTTGATTTTTTGTCTATGGCCGGATGGTTTGGTCAGTTGGATCATATCATATTAAAGTTGGGAATAAATGAGCATTATGTGTCAATGAGTCGTGGTGTTATCGATACCCGGGATGTACTTTATTTTATTAGCCTCATTGCTGTATTCATTTTTTTAACACGTTTTGTACTTGAAAAGCGTAAATGGTAATGAAGGATAAAGAGATCAAAAATAAACCTGGTAAAAAGAGAAGAGACATCATGAACCTCTTTCTTTTACTGGCTATTATTATTTTACTCAACCTAATAGGAGCCTACTTTTTTCATCGCTTTGATTTAACAACAGAAAAACGTTATACGCTCAATCCTAAGACCAAAGAATTACTCAGTAAATTAGATGAAGGGGTTTACATTAAAGTATACCTGGAAGGAGAATTTAATCCGGCATTTACCAGACTCAGAAATGAAGCAAAAGAAATGCTCGATGAATTCAGGGCCTTTTCGGGTAAGGAAATAAATTATGAGTTCATTAATATTTATGAAGAAAAAACCCAGTCTGAACTCGAAAAAATTCAGCGGCAACTCTATCAAAAAGGACTAATCCCAACCGAACTGAACATCAAAACAGAAAAGGGAAATAAAACACAAATTATTTTTCCGGGTGCGCTGGTAAATTATAAAGGTCGCGAAACCGTTTGGCAGATTTTTAAACAGGAAAATGCCGGCATATCTCCTGATCAGTGTGTAAACAATTGTGTACAGGCTTTGGAGTATGAGCTTTCTAACAGTATCCGTAAACTGCAGCAACCAGTGAGGCAAAGAATAGGTATTATTAGCGGGCATGGGGAGTTAGATACCGCTCATATTAATGATATGGCCAACGCATTGGCGGAGTATTATGATGTGAATTTTGTTACCATCAATCATCAACTCTCTGCCCTTAAGAAATTTAAAACCATTATTATTGCACAACCCGATTCTGTTTATGATGAGAAAGACAAATTTATTATTGATCAGTTTATCATGAATGGGGGTCGTGTGCTTTGGTGTGTTGATCCGGTTTATACCAATGAGGATTCCTTGAGGCTTACCGGAAACACCCTGGGTTTAAGCAACAGCCTTAACCTGGAGGACATGCTGTTTAACTACGGTGTGCGCATGAATTACAACCTGGTGAATGACCTGCAATGCGCTTATATTCCTATAAACCGAGGATTTAAAGGCGGTGCTCCCGATTTTAAAATGTATCCCTGGGTGTATGCACCACTGGTACTGGCCGACTCTGTTGTTTCAAAACATTCCATTGTAAAAAACCTGGACCTGGTTAAATTTAGTTTTGTAAGTACTTTAGATACTGTTTCCGCTAATGGAATAAAGAAAACTGTTTTACTGAGAACTTCCAGGTATAGCCGCTTGCAAAGCACTCCGGCCAGGGTAAGTTTAGCTATGACTGCTTTGAAACCTATGGAAAGCCAGTTTAATAAACCTTTTCAGCCTATAGCGGTGTTGCTGGAAGGAAATTTTACCTCATTGTATAAAAACAGAATGGTTGCTTCTATTGCGAATGACAGTAGTATAAATTTTGTAGAATCGGGTAAACCTTCGGCCATGATTGTAATAGGCGATGGAGATGTGATAAAAAACGATAATTATTACAGCAAGTTAGGTTACGATAAATACATGAAACAGCAATTTGCCAATAAAACCTTTTTATTGAATTGTGTGAACTACCTCTGTGACGGGGCAGACCTCCTGAGTGTAAGAACCAGGGAAGTAAAGCTGAGATTACTGGATAGAAAAAAAATAAAATCTCAGGAAACCAAATGGAGAATGATTAACCTGCTGTTGCCCCTCACTATCGTTGTTGTTGCAGGCCTTTTCATTAATTACTTCAGGAAAAGAAGATACACGAAGTCTAATTATTAACAAAAATAGTATTTTGTTAACAATTTGTTTTTTATTATCGGATAAAAAATAAATCATAATTTATTGTAAATGAATACATTAAGGTAATATATAAGGCAGAATGTCATCTTATGTTTCCAATAAATACCACAATATTATTTACCGAATGCAAATTAGAAACATAACTTTGCAGCCTAAACAAACCCAGTGCAAGTTATGAGACGTTACTTTCTCTTATCATTTTGTGTGTTAATGCTTGGAGTAATCAGCTTAAGATATACAGCCGGAACCCCTTCGAGATATGCAAAAATAAGAAATACAGTTGTTTCCATTCGTAGTGGTGCTGTTGCCACTGCTAAAACAGTTACAACAGATCCCTATAAAGTAAGTAACTAAAAGTACCCAATAGAATTTTTACTTTTCAGTTTATTTCCCTCCTTATTTCATAGCAAATTGTAAATTTGCGCTGCTTCAACAAACTCTGCAATACTTAACAAATTCCTTATATGTTTGCGGAAGAAATAGAATTAAAACTAAAGCATGAATAAATCATTAACAATAAAAATTACCATACTGTTGGTTCTGATCGTAATAGCGGTTTACGTTTTAAAGAACAAAACAAAATCTACCATTGATATTAACCAAAAAGATTTTAGAGTTGCAGACACCAGTAGTATCGATAAAATATTCATTGCAGAAAAAAACGGGGCTAAAGCTACCCTTGAGAAAAACGAAAAAGGTGTATGGATGATAAATGGAAAATATGCGGCCAGAATGGATGCGGTTGAACTTTTGCTGTACACATTTTTACGTATTGATGTGAAAAGCCTGGCTGGTGAAAATGCTCAACAAACCGTTATTGCCAACATGGCCACTATGGGAACAAAGGTAGAGGTGTATCAGCAGGGTAAAAGAACAAAAATCTGGTACATCGGTACTGCAACACCTGATAACACAGGTACTTTTATGGTATTGGCAGATCCGGAAACAGACCAAAAAGGAGAAAAGGTTTTTATCACCCATATCCCTGGCTTTGAAGGATTTTTAAACACACGGTTTTTTACAGATGAAAATGATTGGAGAAACAGAAACCTCATTGCCCTGTCTCCGGATCAAATGAGCACACTTACTATGGAATATCCCCAATTCCCTGATTCTTCCTATCAGATACACGTAGATAATATACACCATTTCAGCATCGCAACCCTTAATAAAAAAGCTTTTCAGCAAGCCGATACCTTAGCCATTAAACAGTACTTAGCCTATTTTATGGATCTTTCAGCCGAAGCATACATTAGCAACCAATACGACCCGCAAATAGACTCCATCAGGAGAACGCCTTATTTTGCAGCGCTCAGCATAACTGATAAACAAGGTGGGCAGCATCAGCTACGCTTCTATCATAAAGCACCCGATAAAGAAAAAGCGAACAAAGCAAATAATTCAGTTCCTTATGATCCCGATTATATATACGTGGCATACAATACCAGCAACGATTTCGCGCTGGGGCAATATTACACATTTGGTAAAATATTCCAATCCTCTCAATACTTCATGCCTAAAGGTGTTAAAAAATAGTTTAAAACTATAGCTGCGCTTAAAAGAGCCCCGAAAACTAATCACGTATTTTTGTTTGACATTTAAATCGCCAGGATATGAACTTCATTGTCTCTACAACAACACTTTTAAAACATCTTAAAGCAATTAGCGGGGTTTTGAATTCCAGTTCCTCTTTACCCATATTAGAGAACTTTCTGTTCGAAATAAGCCCCAACCAATTACTGATTTGTGCTTCGGATATGGATACCACTATTACCACAGTGGTAAAAGTAGAGTCAAAAGATGCAGGTTCCATTGCCATTCCGGCAAAACCATTAATGGAAACCTTAAGTAACTTTCCTGAACAACCTTTAACGTTTAGCATTGATACAAAAGTCTTTGGAATAAAAATTATTACTGATAACGGGGAGTATAAACTAACAGGCCATAATGGGGATGAATTCCCAAAGATACCCCGTATTGATGATACCACAACCATTACCTTAAAAACAGAAATTATTGCAGCGGCCATTAACAAAACCATTTTTGCTACGGGTAACGATGATTTAAGGCCAGTAATGAGCGGAGTGTTTTGCCAGTTTGCTGAAGATGAATCGTTGTTTGTTGCAACCGATGCCCATAAGATGGTTAGGTACAGAAGAAGCGATGCCAAAAGTACCCAGCCTTCATCTTTTATTATGCCCAAGAAACCGCTTAACCTGCTGAAAACCCTGCTGGCAGGAGTAGAAGATGTTATTAATGTCGAATACAATAAAACCAATGCCTTTTTTAGTTTTGGAAATATCACTTTAGTATGCCGCTTAATCGAAGGGAAATACCCTAACTACGATGCAGTTATTCCTAAAGTAAACCCGAATAAATTAACCGTAGACAGAAGCGCTTTTCTGGGAGCTCTTAAACGGGTAAGTATTTATTCCAATAAAGCTACCCACCAGGTGCGCCTTAAAATAGCCGGTAGTCTGTTAAACATCAGCGCCGAAGACATTGATTACGCAAATGAAGCGCATGAAAGATTAACCTGTACTTATGTTGGCGAAGACATGGAGATTGGATTTAATTCCAAATTTTTATTAGAGATGCTGAATAATTTAGAAAGCGACGAAATAAACATTGAAATGAGCGCACCTAACCGCGCAGGCATTCTTACTCCGGCCAAAAAAGAAAATCCGGCCGAAGATATACTTATGCTGGTAATGCCAGTAATGCTCAATAACTGAATAAAATAACATAGTTGGAAAAGGGGGCTTTATGCTCCCTTTTTCTTTGGAAACAGCGCATGCAACTTTTTTATAGCACCCATATCATTAACAATACCATTGAGTTAAACGGAGATGAATCCTGGCATTGTATAAAAGTACTAAGGCATAAAACCGGAGATCGGGTTCAGGTAATTGATGGACAGGGAACTTTTTATACCGCTGCTATTAGTGATGCCCACCCTAAACACTGTATATTAACTGTAACCGAAAAAATAGCGGAATACAAAAAAAGGCCTTACACACTTCATTTAGCCATAGCGCCTACAAAAAATTCTGACAGAATAGAGTGGATGCTTGAAAAGGCCGTAGAAGCTGGTGTTGATGAAATTACGTTCCTCTTATGTAAAACTTCTGAAAGAAAAATAATAAAAACAGACCGCTTAAAAAAAGTCGTGGAAAGTGCCGTTAAACAATCGGTTCAGGCATACCTGCCCAAAATAAATGAGCTGACAGATATAAAGAAATTTATTACAAATCAGCAAAACTTTGCCGGAAAAAAACTAATTGCACATTGCCGCAACAACAATACTCCATTGTTAAACACAATACTACCTGCTAATACTAACGTTTTATCCCTGATAGGGCCTGAAGGCGATTTTGCAACAGAAGAAATAGAACTGGCGCTAAGCAATAATTTTGAAGCGGTAAGTTTAGGAATGAACAGATTAAGAACAGAAACAGCCGGACTTTATGTATGCATCGCCATGAATTATGCTCATACTATTTAAATTCATAGGCTCCCAGATCGGGTTTGGTATCTCTAGGGTTAGCGATTATATCACTGGTATAACCCTGCAGCTGTATTCCGTAGTCTATCGCAGCAGAATTGCTATTTAGCCTGAAATCAAATGCATCGGGGTTCTTAAATTTGGCTGAGGTATTTTGCAGCACTTGCTGAAAAAAGTAGGGTATTGATGATGTGGGTAATTCTGTTTTAAGCATGCAATAATTAAAACGTACATTTTTAAAAATATTGGAAACAGCAGTGGTCGTGTCAATTTTCACCTCTTCTTTATTCAACCCGTCTATAATGCAATTATCAAACCAGGCACTGTCCGTTTTAAAGGGGTAAATGGTGTGGCTTTCATCCTCGGCGTAATTGTTTAGGTATATGGAGGCATCGTTTCTAACGGTATTTTTCCAGTAGTTGGCAAAGGTACAATGGCGGAAACTGTAGGAACCCCCAAACTGGGCGGCAAGCAACTGACGGCCACAATTAGAAATAACTGAATTGCCCATTTCAATAGTAAAATACTTCCCGTAAACACCAATGGCGGAACAATTTTCAATACGGGTATTCATAATGCGTAATTTTTTAGGCGCATTAGGATCAGCAGGCAGGTTAAAGTCAAACGGGGAATAGGCGGCATAAATGCCCACCTGCGCATTACGGATAATAGCATGATTAATGAGATTTTGATTACTGCCTTCCTGTACCCATATCAACCCCCATTGACCAGGAATATCTTTATAATCCGGTTCTAAGCGGTCATGCTCAAAAATAACGGGTTGGCTTGCTGTTCCAGGCACTTTAAGTGTTCCATATTTATATACCCATATTCCACTCCATTTATGAAAGTGTACGTGCGCGCCGGCAGGAATGGTTAGGCTAAAGGCACTGTCTATAGTTAAATAACCGTAAACTAAATGCGGCTTGTCGGTTGCCCAGGTAGTATCTTTTTGTAAAATAGAGGAAAGACTATAGCTTAAGCTTCCTCCACTTTTAAACTTAATGATGGTGGTGGGAAAGTGGTAATAGGCATTACGGGCAAAGCAAATAAGGTCTACATCCTGAATATTGCCATTGGTTTCAAAAAGTATAGAGTCTTTATAAACAAAAGGATTGGTGAGGTTATTGGGGTCAACCGTAACTTCAGCAAACACGTATATGCTGTCTCCGGCAGTAATTTCTATATCTGAAAAGGATTTCCCGGGCTGGCCGTCTACATTTAACCGGTAAAAGGAGGCATCGCCGCGAGCAAGTTTAATGGAGGAAATTTTAATTTTCTGGTTATTGTTGTTAATAACCCTGAAATATTTAGTGGTAGATCCAATCTTGGTAAAAACAGTATCAAATAACAGGGAGTCCTGCGAAAAATTAAGGTTAGCAGCCGGATCGTTACTGAACTTGTCCTTTCTGCAGGCGAGAAACTGCAGCAATACAATAAAAACAGGCAAAAAAAGAAAACAGCGCATGATACAAAGATATTTAACTATTAATTTAAACGTAGGAAATGGGTGAATATTTTAAAAAACACTTTGGATTTATTAAAAAAAATGTATCTTTGCCTTCCATTTTAAAGAAATAGATAACAAAAATAGTTACAAGTCATGAAAAAAGATATTCATCCAACTAATTACAGATTGTGTGTTTTCAAAGATGTTTCTAATGATTATACCTTTTTAACACGTTCTTGTGCAGAAACTAAAGATACTGTCAAATGGGAAGATGGGAACGAATATCCTTTGATAAAACTGGATATTTCCAATACTTCTCATCCATTTTACACCGGAAAACAAAAATTAGTGGATACAGCCGGTCGTGTGGATAAATTCCGTACCCGTTACGCCAAAAAATAAAATTTCACAAAACCCTAAAACAAGAAAGAGCACCACAACAAAATGGTGCTTTTTTTATGTGAGAAACTCCTCATTTAAGCAGGAATATCTACCAAACCTTACTGCTAGGTGCCTGCGATGCAAAGTCCCCCCCATTCTTTTAGTGGAACAAAGGTATTTGCCTCTGTTGGGTTTTCTTAGATGAAAAAAATAGCCAGAGCTGCCTGCTATAAAACTGGAGAATGGTTGCTGACAGAAGGGTATAATAGCGGTTAATTAAAACATAACTACCCTAGGATCCCAGTACAATCCCATTTTGTAGGATGTTATTACCAATTAGAAGGGAAAAAATGCCAATACATTTAATTAAACAGGAAGCACCAGGAGGTGAGTAATTCGGGTGCTAGGCTTTTTTTTCTGTTTGATCGCAGGAATTAAAAATTCCTGCTTATTTTAGTGCGAAATAAATACAAAATAAAGCCTGAAACTTTTGCCCCTGTTTTTAATACACTGGTTACCCTGCTTTACTGGATGATGGTTAGTTAATAGGAGTCCTGAAAAGTATAATGATGGTGGCTAAAGTTAAAACATCCGATTATGAATTATATATTGTTTGAAGATCATAGCAGAAAAGATCTTTTGCCATTTACCTACACCCGTCCGGTGGCAGAACTAAGGATTGGTATTTTAACAATACGTGAAAAGTGGGAAAAGTACCTGAAATCAACTTTATCCTTTCAAACAGAAAAATATCTGTCGAAAAAATTCCCCTTAAAAACAGATAAAAAACAAAACACCTGGATAAATGGGAAAGTGTGTCCGGATAAAAAACTGGTGGAAGAAGTAAAGGCTTTAAAACCCTATCAGGTATTAATGCACAACAAGGTTGTTTTGGCTGTTAATACCGGAAAACAGGAAACCTTTAACCCGGAAAAATCGAACCCCGAATATAAATTTATTGAGTCTAAAACAAGTCCTTTAATTGTTCATTTTATCTGGGATATTTTTTCGAAAAACAAAGAAGCCTTTGATCTCGATTTTGAAATACTCACCAAAGGCCGTAAATCACAACCCCTGAGCAAAACCAACAAGGTAATCGGGAAAGGAAAAGTTTTCCTCGAAAAAGGGGCAAAAGCAGAATGTTCCTACTTCAATACGCAAAGTGGCAATATCTATTTAGGCAAAGAAGCGCAGGTGATGGAAGGCTGCATGATCAGGGGCGCACTGGCCTTATGTGACCATGCCGAATTAAAAATGGGAACCAAAGTATATGGAGCCAGCACCTTTGGCCCATATTGTAAAGCAGGAGGGGAGATTAATAATTCCATACTATTTGGATACAGTAATAAGGGGCATGATGGCTTCTTGGGAAATTCTGTTATTGGCGAATGGTGTAACCTGGGTGCGGATACCAATAACTCCAACCTTAAAAATAATTATACCAATGTAAGGGTATGGAATTATGCACTCGAAGAAATGATTGATTCGGGCTTACAGTTTTGTGGTTTGTTTATGGGAGACCATAGTAAAAGCGGAATAAATACTATGTTTAATACCGGAACAGTAGTAGGCGTTAATGTAAACATTTATGGAGGCGATTTCCCTATACATTTTGTGCCTTCTTTTAGCTGGGGTGGGGCAGAAGAATTTGAAGATTATAGGCTGGAAAAAGCTTTAGACGTTGCTGCCAAAGTAATGATCAGAAGAAATGTTGAGCTTACTCCGGATGATAAAGAAATACTCAGGCATATTTTTGAATATTCGAAAAAATACCGGGTAAAGGAAGAGTATTAATGAAATGCCACATCTAAACTGATTTAGTAATAAAATACAAAAACCGTTAAATGTAGTTAAAAGAAAAAACCTTGTTAAGCATTCCTGAACCTTTACTGCAATCATTATCTAACATTCAGGACATAAACCAGGTGGCATTCAAAAATGCTATCCTTCAGCAGGCTCCGGTTTGTTCTGTACGCCTGAATCCATCGAAAATAAAGAGAAAAGACAATTTACCTTTAATTCAGGAAAACCTGGAGCAGGAATTAAAGGAAGTATTTCCGGATACCGCCATCACTCCGGTGCCCTGGGCAACTGCAGGGTATTACCTTGGGCACAGACCTTCCTTTATTGCAGATCCTTTATTCCATGCCGGACTTTATTACGTTCAGGAAGCATCCAGCATGTTTCTGGAACATGCCCTGCGCACGCTACTTAGCCCAAATGAAGCGGTGAAAGTACTTGATTTATGTGCTGCACCAGGAGGGAAAAGTACCTTAATCAGGTCCGCCTTAAATGAAAAAAGTATTTTAGTTGCCAATGAAGTCATTAAAGGGAGAGTACCTGTTTTGTTAGAAAACCTGATAAAATGGGGAAGCAGCAATACCCTCGTAACGCACAATGATCCGCGCCAATTAGCCAGGTTAGAAAACTATTTTGATATGGTTGTTGTAGATGCCCCCTGTTCGGGATCAGGATTATTTAGAAAACAACCAGCTTTCATGCAGGAATGGAGCCCTGATTTGGTGACGCATTGTGCTTTAAGGCAGGAAAGAATATTAACGGATATATGGCCGGCGCTTAAGGTGGGTGGAATACTTATTTACTCTACCTGCTCTTATTCACCAGAAGAAAATGAAGATATTACGGATTTTTTGTGTGCTGAATGTGGGGCAGAAACCTTGTCTTTACCATTACATCCGGAGTGGGGAATAGTGGAATCCCGTTCAGGGAAGACAGGAGCCTTCGGGTACCGGTTTTATCCGCACCAATTAAAGGGAGAAGGTTTTTTTCTGGCATGTTTCCGGAAAAGGGAAACAGAAGCATCGCAATACAAGAAGTTGAAAGCAATTGAAGTCGCCAGAGCTACTAAAAAAGAAATGGAAAGATTAGCCCCCTGGCTAAATTCTGAAGCTATGAAAAATGGAAGCATTATAAAACACGAGGAAACATTTTATTGGCTGAATGAATTGCTGAAGGAGGAAATAGGCAAAATAATGACAGCTGAATGTTATATCCGTAAAGCCGGAACCGAATTAGGAAGCATAAAGGGTAAGGATTTTGTGCCAGCGCACGCCTTCGCCTTAAGTGGGGCTGTTTCGCAAGAAATTCCGGTATTAGAGCTGGAGCGCTCAGAGGCCTTAAGGTACCTGCGAAAAGAAGAAGTGCAGCTTAAAAACAACAGAAAACCTGGCTTTCACATCGTAACTTTTAACGGATACAACCTGGGTTGGGTAAAAGTACTGCCAGGGAGAGTCAATAATTACTTCCCTAAAGACTGGAGGATACTAAAAAACATGGAGGACTTAGAAGATTAATATTCTTGTTTTCAATGATTTATTTTTAAGACGGGAAAAAAAAATATTTTTTTTCAATTTTTTAATCAAAAATCTTACCAGTATCAAATCTTTTGTTAAATTTGCAATCCCTTTTTGAAAGGTTGCTTTTTGTCACAATGTTCTTTTAAATATCCTAAAAAATAAGCCGAAGTAGCTCAGCTGGTAGAGCAGCTGATTTGTAATCAGCTGGTCGGGGGTTCGAGTCCCTTCTTCGGCTCTTTTTAACGTTTTTTTGGGTCAGTACCAGAGTGGCCAAATGGGGCAGACTGTAAATCTGCTGTCTTTCGACTTCGGTGGTTCGAATCCATCCTGGCCCACAAAAAATCTTTGCAGAGATAAGAATAATAGCTATCTTGCGAAGTTTCTGTCAAGCGGAAGTAGCTCATTTGGTAGAGCGCCAGCCTTCCAAGCTGGGGGTGGCGGGTTCGAGCCCCGTCTTCCGCTCCAAAATAGGGTTTAATTAATAATTAAAGCCATCGAAGCCAAGAGTAGCAAGGTTTTCCGGTGAAATTGGTTTTAAGAATGTCCCCAAATGAGGGACTTTTCGTGTATGTAAAAGTAAAATTGTTCTTTCAATCAGCTGTTGTAGCTCAGTGGTAGAGCACTTCCTTGGTAAGGAAGAGGTCGGCAGTTCAATCCTGCTCAACAGCTCTGGCAGTAGCTGAACTGGATTAGCAAATGTTAATAAACATCAGGCGGCAAACAAAGCAACAAATGGTAGTTGTTTTAATGCTTAGCTCCAATATAGTTCTGTTACCAAAATTTAGCTGAACATGGTTCTTTTAAAGAAGAATCATTTTGGATAAAAGTTATGATCGTTAATCATCTTCAAGGTATGGGTTGTTTACCTTTTTAGATGAGAACAAATGTTCATAACAGAACATTTGTAAGCAATCTGGTCCACCTTTAATTCATTTGCTCTCCTGCAAGCTGATATGGTGAGTTGAAATAGAAAAAGGGCAGGTGACTGGAATTAAAAAGAAACCAAGTAAACTAAATAAATAAACAATAACCGATAAACAAAAAAAGCTATGGCTAAAGAAAAATTCGACCGTTCCAAGCCCCATGTAAACATTGGGACTATTGGGCACGTTGATCACGGTAAAACTACTTTAACTGCTGCTATTACTACAGTTTTAGCTGAAAAAGGATTAGCAGAAGTTCGTGATTTCTCCTCAATTGATAATGCTCCTGAAGAAAAAGAACGTGGTATTACCATTAATACTTCACACGTAGAATATCAAACGGCTTCTCGTCACTATGCACACGTTGACTGTCCAGGCCACGCTGACTATGTAAAAAACATGGTTACTGGTGCTGCTCAGATGGATGGTGCCATTCTGGTGGTTGCTGCTACAGATGGACCAATGCCACAAACCCGTGAGCATATCCTTCTTGCCCGTCAGGTAGGTGTTCCAAAAATCGTAGTATTTATGAACAAAGTAGACATGGTGGAAGACGCTGAGCTTCTTGACCTTGTTGAAATGGAGATCCGCGAGTTATTATCTTTCTATCAGTTCGATGGTGATAATACTCCAATTATCCGTGGTTCTGCCTTAGGTGGATTGAATAAAGATCCAAAATGGGTAGAAAAAATTATGGAATTAATGGATGCTGTGGATACTTTCATTCCGCTTCCTCCACGTGATAAAGAAAAACCTTTCCTTATGCCTGTTGAAGACGTATTCACCATTACTGGTCGTGGTACTGTTGCTACAGGTCGTATCGAAACTGGTGTAATTAACACTGGCGACAACGTTGAAATCATTGGTATGCAAGAAGAAAAATTAACTTCTACTGTTACCGGGGTGGAAATGTTCCGTAAAATCCTTGACTACGGTGAGGCTGGAGATAACGTAGGTATCTTGTTACGTGGTATCGAGAAAAAAGATATCCGTCGTGGTATGGTTATCGCAAAACCTGGCTCTATCACTCCTCATACCGAGTTTAAAGCTGAAGTGTACACCCTGAAAAAAGAAGAAGGTGGCCGTCACACGCCATTCCATAACAAATACCGTCCTCAGTTTTACTTACGTACTACTGATGTAACCGGAGAAATTGAACTGGATGCAGGTCGTGAAATGGTTATGCCTGGTGATAACGTTACCATTACCGTAAAACTGATAGTACCAGTTGCTATGGATAAAGGATTACGTTTCGCTATCCGTGAAGGTGGCCGTACAGTAGGTGCTGGTCAGGTAACCGAAATTCTTAAATAAGTTTTTGCAATGTTGCGAAATGGCTTTTTATAGAAGGCCATTTCGCTCATTTAAAGCACTAACCGTTTAATAAAAGTAAACGGGTGTAGTTCAAGGGTAGAATAGCGGTCTCCAAAACCGTTGATGGGAGTTCGAATCTCTCCACCCGTGCAGTAAGTAGGAATTTGTTTTTTGAAATAGTATAGTGAAGGTTTGAAGAAGGGTTTCGGAATTTTCTACGAAACAGAATAAGTTCTTCACCCTTACGGTCAATTTAATGGAGTTTCAGGATCTTAAAAAAAATATTCAATGAGTAAAATCAGAACATACTTCGAGGAAACAACAGATGAGCTGGTAAACAAAACATCCTGGCCAACCTGGCAAGAATTACAAGGTAGCGCAGCTTTAGTGCTGATAGCCGCTATAATTATTGCCCTTTTGGTTTTAGTAATGGATTCCGGGTTTGGCAAACTCATGGAGATGGCGTACCAAATTTTGAGTTAAGAATAAAAAAAATCAAGTATTTGTTATGGCTGATAACGTAAAAAATGAAACCCAGGTGAAGAAATGGTATGTGGTGCGTGCGATCAGTGGTCAGGAGAAAAAGGTGAAACAATATATCGAAGTAGAAATTAATCGCTTAGGATTAAAAGATTTTGTTTCTCAGGTATTAATTCCAACCGAAAAAATATTTCAAATCCGGAATGGTAAAAAAATTGCTAAAGAGCGTTCTTTTTACCCAGGCTACGTCTTAATTGAAGCGGCCCTGGTAGGAGAAATCCCACACATCATAAAAAACATTACCGGTGTTATCGGCTTTCTTGGAGAAACCAAGGGAGGTGACCCTGTGCCTATGAGGATTTCTGAAGTGAACCGTATTTTAGGTAAGGTGGATGAGTTGTCTGAAGCAGAGGGAACATTAAATATTTCCTTTGTTGTGGGTGAGTCAGTAAAAGTGATCAATGGACCATTCAATGGATTTAATGGTGTAATTGAAGAAATAAACGAAGAGAAGAAAAAAATAAAAGTAACAGTTAAAATTTTCGGACGTAAAACCCCCGTTGAACTTGGTTTCGGTGAGGTTGAACGCGAATAAACGAATTGTTGGATTTATTCAGGATTTATCAGGGATGCGCTTGCTGCTTCCAAACCCGGTTAAATCAATATTCTCAGAATAAATCCGGCAATATAAAACAAAAACAAAATGGCAAAAGAATTATCAGCAATAGTAAAGTTGCAAATTAAAGGAGGCGCAGCTAATCCATCTCCTCCCATTGGTCCTGCTTTAGGTGCCAAAGGGGTGAACATCATGGAATTTTGCAAGCAATTCAATGCCCGTACACAGGAGCAACCAGGTAAAGTATTACCGGTTATCATAAACGTTTACAATGATAAATCATTCGACTTTATCATTAAACGCCCCCCTGTAGCCGTGCAAGTGATGGATGCTGCAAAAATTAAAAGTGGTTCGGCAGAAAGCAATCGTAAAAAAGTGGGTTCTATTTCTTGGGATCAGATCAGAAAAATTGCTGAAGACAAGATAGTAGACATGAATTGTTTTACCATTGAATCTGCCATGAGAATGGTAGCAGGTACTGCCCGTAGTATGGGTGTAACTGTTACAGGAGAAGCTCCTGCCAAAAACTAAATTATTAATCAATCAAAGCTTTAAAAAATGGCAACGTTAACTAAAAAAAGAAAAGCTGCTGAGTCGAAATTCGACGCCAGCAAAGCTTATACAGTTGCAGAAGCTTCTAAAGTAGTAAAAGATGTTACTACCACGAAGTTTGATGCATCTGTGGATCTTGCGATCCGTTTAGGAGTTGATCCACGTAAAGCAAACCAAATGGTGCGCGGTACAGTTACCTTACCTCACGGAACAGGTAAAACACTCCGCGTATTGGCTATTGTTACTCCCGATAAGGAGGCAGAAGCTAAAGCTGCTGGTGCTGATTACGTTGGATTAGATGAATATATTGAAAAAATAAAAGGTGGTTGGACAGATGTTGATGTGATCATCACCATGCCTTCAGTAATGGGAAAAGTAGGTGCCCTCGGACGTGTATTAGGTCCGCGCGGATTAATGCCTAACCCTAAAACCGGTACTGTTACCATGGATGTGGGTAAGGCTGTGGCTGACTCAAAAGGTGGTAAAATAGATTTTAAAGTGGATAAGGCAGGTATTATTCATGCATCAGTTGGTAAAGTATCCTTTACTGCTGATAAACTCGCTGAAAATGCCAATGAATTGTTAAACACCATCGTGAAACTAAAACCATCTTCTGCTAAGGGTACTTATGTGAAAAGCGTATTCATGTCTAGTACCATGAGCCCTGGAATCTGTATTGATACCAAAGCATTTAGCAGTTAATTCATTTAAAAAGCATTTAAAATGACAAAAGAAGAAAAAACAAAAGTTATTGAAGCCCTGGTAGAAACGTTGAATAATAACAACAAAATTTACCTGGCAGATTGTTCTTCTTTAACAGTTGAAAAAGTTAATCAATTCCGTAAATCCTGTTTTGAGAAAAAAGTGACAGTAACAGTAGTGAAAAACTCTTTACTGAAAAAAGCAATTGAGCGCGCCAATAATAGTCGTTTAGATGAGTTAATTCC
>JACCDP011292661.1_pt1 | contig 15585 bp, 18 predicted proteins | sample 7445841 | NCBI WGS metagenome assembly JACCDP01 (sample SAMN15323441, study PRJNA562643) | freshwater metagenome | isolation source: river surface water | place: USA:Blue River Watershed | collected 2017-08-17 | reverse complement strand
ACCCCGCACCGGGAGAATCAACCCCTGAAGCCGCTAAAAAGCGACTAGTAGAGGAAATGGGACTATATGCTTCCATCGAACCCGCTTTTCAATTTTTATACAAAGCAACAGTTTGCGAAGGTTTAACCGAATACGAATACGATCACGTTTTTTTTGGTAAATCGAACGATGAACCCGTTTTGAATACAGAAGAAGCTATGGACTATAAATGGAGTTCACTAGAAACCATTCTTCACGAGGTCAATAACCAACCTGAACTATTTTCGGAATGGTTCAAAATAATTTGCTCCAAACATTTGGATAAACTTTTTCAATACAATACACATGAAAGTCTGCAGGCGAGAAACATTTAATGCTGCGCATCGCCTCTACCATCCGGATTGGAGCGACGAAAAGAATTTTGAAGTCTTTGGTAAATGTAGCAACCCCAATTTTCATGGTCATAATTATGTCTTGGAAACATGGATTGAAGGCGACATCGATCCTGTAACCGGCTACGTCATTGATCTGAAGGACCTTAAAAAGGTTATACGCGATGAAATTTGTGAACGTTTTGATCACCGCAATCTGAACCTCGACTGTGAAGAATTCAAAGAGTTAAAACCATCGGCAGAAAATATTGCCTATGTCATCTGGCATATCTTGCGTAAAAATATCGATCAACGGTTTGGACTAAGCGTTCGATTGTGGGAAACGGAGAACAACCTTGTTGAATACAGCGGAAAATGAAATCCCTCTTCTGGCACCGCCGCGACCTGCGAATTGAGGACAATGCGGGCTTATTCAAAGCATTGAAGCGTTCATCAGCTGTTCAACCAATCTTTATTTTTGATACGTGCATTCTTCAACACCTCAAGCCTATTGATCAACGGGTACTTTTCATTTACCAGGAAGTCAAGAAGCTAAAAGAAGCTTATAATCAATTGGGAGCTGATTTGCATGTATACTATGGTGATCCGAAAGAAATCATTCCCTCACTCGCCAAAGAAATAGGAGCTGGGGCGGTTTTTACCAATCGTGATTATGAACCATATGCTCTTGAACGCGATTCGGTAGTGGATGAGCAATTAAAATCAATTAACTCACAACTCATTGGCAGTAAAGATCATGTGATTTTTGAAAAAAATGAAGTGGTTAAATCGGATGGAACGCCTTACACCGTATTCACCCCTTATTCCAAAAAATGGAAGGAGAAATTGAATGCGTTCTTTTTGTCGTCCTATCCTACGGAAAAATATTTCGGTAACCTTAGCAAAGAAGGAAAACAAGAGTTACTATCACTCAAGGAAATGGGGTTTGAAAACAAGCCAATTGTTCCATTCCCTTCACCTCAATTCCCGGCTGATATCATTGAGCGTTACAGTCAACAGCGTGATTTTCCCTCTGTATCAGGCACAAGCCGCCTGGGATTGCACCTTCGCTTTGGTACCATCAGCATCCGCGCCCTTGCTCGAACAGCACAAGAAAAGAATGAAACCTATTTGAATGAATTGATCTGGCGCGATTTCTACCAGATGATCCTGCATCATTTTCCTCATTCGGTTCAAGGCTCTTTCAAGAAACAATACGACCGGATTCAATGGGAATTCAACGAAGAACAATTCAATGCCTGGTGCGAAGGAAAAACTGGTTATCCGCTTGTTGATGCGGGCATGCGCGAACTGAACACAACAGGATTCATGCACAACCGCGTGCGCATGGTGGTTGCTAGTTTCTTAACCAAACACCTCTTGCACGATTGGCGCCTCGGTGAGGCCTATTTTGCCGAAAAACTCTTGGATTATGAGCTGGCAAGTAACATCGGAGGCTGGCAATGGGCTGCAGGTTGTGGTTGTGACGCTGCTCCGTATTTCCGTGTATTTAATCCGACCAGCCAACAGGAAAAGTTCGACAAACAATTCAGTTACATCAAGCAATGGGTTCCTGAATTCGGAACAAATGAATATGTCGCCCCAATCATCGATCATCAATATGCCCGCGAAAGAGTTCTCAAACGATACAAAGAAGCACTTTATGAAGATTAAAACCATTCAAATTGGCGATCAATGCCCAACTTTTACGCTTCCCGATCAGCATGGAAATGCATACGATATTACTGCTGTGCTGGGAACGAAAAACCTTGTCATCTATTTTTACCCAAAAGATGAAACCCCTGGTTGTACCAAAGAGGCATGTACCTTTCGTGACAGCTACACGGCCTTTCAGGATTTTGACTGTGAGGTTATCGGCATTTCATCCGACTCATCTGCAAGTCACAAGCGATTTGCAGAGCGGCATCAATTGCCTTTCGTGCTCTTGTCTGACGAAAAGAAATCGGTCAGAAAGCAATTCAATGTGCCACCAAATTTGTTTGGTTTACTGCCGGGTAGAGTAACGTATATCATTGACAAAAAAGGAAGCATACGCGGCATCTTCAACTCGCAAACCGATCCGGTTGGCCATATTAAAAAAGCACTTGAAGTCATGCGAACACTTTGAGTTTCGCACTTGCCGAAAAATATATCCCATTGAACGAAAGGAATTTTTCGAACGGTAAAAACGGGGTACTTTCATTGATATAAAAAACCAAACATCATGAGAGGATATACCGTTTCACTGAAAGACATCACACTGGCCAATGAGAATTTTCGCAAAGTGCTTTACACCGCCAATCATTCGCAACTCGTAATCATGCACCTGCAACCAGGTGAGGACATAGGCGAAGAAACACACCTGAGCAACGACCAGTTCTTTTACGTGCAAAGTGGCGAGGCGACATGCAGTATAGAAGGACAAAAGCTATATTTAAAAAGAGGCGATGCGTTCTTCGTACCCACAGGATGCAAACACAACATTGAAAATTCGAGCAAGTTGAATCCACTGAAATTGTTCACGGTTTATGCACCAGCGGTACACAAAGACGGCACCATTCGGCGAACGAAACGTGATGCAATGGTTGATTCACCGCAGTTTGAAGGAACGCTCAGCAATTGATTCAGCCCGGAAATAATTCTTCCACCACCTTGAAGCGATAGGCAAATATTTCTTCCAGTTTATTTTTCACGAGTATCGGATGAGCAAGTTGACCAAGTTTTCCAAGTGGTAACTGGTAAGAAACAATATCAATCATCTCCACTCCACCTTCCACAGCAGTAAAATGATGCTCGTGATGCCAGATGGTGTATGGCCCTTTGCGTTGTTCGTCCACGAAAAAAGCACCCTCTTGTACGTGGGTAATTTCCGTTATCCAATTCATTGGAATTCCGAGCAAAGGACGCACCTTGTATTCAATCATCAAACCGGGATACATTTTTTCAGGTATTTCCGTCAACACATCAAATCCCATGTATGCAGGAGTAATTTTCTTGAGGTTGTGTGGCGACGAAAAGAAATCCCAGCAGGTAGCTAGATCAGTCTTTACAAGTTGTTTTCTTCTTAATTGATACATCCTTTTTACTTTATGTATTAAACAATCGCTTGATCAAAATGTTTCTCTTTGGTAACTAGAAATGATGGACACATGCATGTTGAGCAACTAAAAAATCAGATCGAACCGCTGCGCGAAAAGATCATTCATCACCCGCTTTATGAAGCCATACAAACCATTGAAGATCTCAGGATCTTCATGGAACACCATGTCTTCGCCGTTTGGGATTTTATGTCATTGCTCAAATCACTTCAGAATCATTTGACTTGTACGCAAGTTCCCTGGTTTCCTGTGGGAGATGCAGCAACCAGGTTCTTCATCAACGAAATTGTGATTGGCGAAGAAAGCGATGTGGACCCTTCTGGTGACAATATCAGTCATTTTGAACTTTACTGCAAAGCCATGCAACACTGTGGCGCAAGTACAGATAAAATAGAACGATTTGTTGCGCTCATTAAGGCAGGAAAACCCATATCCCATTCGCTTGAAGAAATAGCGACCGGAGAAGGCATTGCAAACTTCGTCAATGGAACTTTTGAGACAATCGCTACAGGGAAAGTCCACCTTATTGCAGCTGTATTTACCTTTGGAAGAGAAGAACTTATTCCTGACATGTTTTATTCGTTGGTCAAGGATCTTTCGAACAAATTCCCGGAAAGAGTTGCGTTGTTTAAATATTATCTGGAAAGACACATAGAAATCGATGGCGGTCATCACGCTAAACTGGCCTATCAAATGACCGAAAATTTATGTGGAGATGTTGAAAAATCTTGGATCGAAGCACAAAGCGCAGTTACCAAAGCCCTTCAAAACAGACTAGCCCTGTGGGATGCAGCTTTCGCAGAAATTCAGCGAAATAAACTATCTTCACACCAAAAAATGAATGGCTGAGGAAATTGAAGAATTGATCCGCTATTTTTCGGAAAGAGCAACGCTCGATAAATCAGATAAGGACAAGATTCGAAGTGCCTACAGGTTAAAATACTTGAAACGAAAAGAATTTTTGTTTCGTGAGGGAAATCAGGGCATCGAAGAAGGATTTGTCGTCAATGGTACCTTACGTATTTTCTATGCCGACACCAAAGGAACAGAGCATGTTCTCTATTTCGCCTTCAAGGACTGGTGGGTTGGAGATATCGCCAGTTTCGACACGGGAAGTCCATCAGATTTGAATGCTCAAGCGATGGAGGACAGCGTGTTACTAGTCATTGATAAAGCAGCAGGAGAAAAATTGTTTTCAGAAGTACCTCAGTTGGAACGTGTTTTTCGTATCATTTCTCAAAAACATATGATCGTGCTTCAAAAAAGATTTCTGAAAACGGTAAGTTCCAATGCTGCCGACCGATACATAGAGCTCATTAAAAGATATCCGGGTATCGAACAACTCGTGCCACAACACCAAATTGCCTCATATCTAGGGATATTGCCGGAGTCCTTCAGTAGAATGAAGAAAAATATTTTGTCGAGAAATAAGGATTAAAAAAATGAAAGGCAATTTATCGCCTAATAAATCACAAGTCTCCGGTAAAGCGTCTTCCTCAACTATGGTAAGACATTGAATTCGATGATGGAAAGAAAAAAACAATACGCAGATGAACCATTGTTCCCAAACCTAATTACATCACCTGCTTTTAACCAAACAGGAACTGAATTTTGCGACGTAGTTGCATTTGCTACATATTGGTTATTGACCACAAAAGCAAGCGTATTCGATCCTGAAAAACTTTCTACTTTCCATACTTTGCCAGTTGGAACGGTATGACTTATTGTTCCATACGTATAAGTGAAATTGTTCGCGGCAACAGACCCAGCACTCGAGTTGCCTCCCAAAGTTAACACTTGATTGAATTGCAAATTTCCTTGAGCACAAACGTTTACGCTTAACACCAGAAACAAAATGAATAGACTATTTTTCATCGTACGCTTGATTTTTTTTGATCGTAGCCCTCAAATATACTGTTAATCGAAACATTGAAAGAATTAAGTCACTAAAAAGATCAGATTACTCAATTCAAGCACTGAAATCTCCGATCTAATACCTTAATTCTCTTAAGGAATGACGTTGAATTCGATGATAGAAAAGAAATGAGTGTAAGCAGTTGAAGTACTTTGTGCCAATCGAATGACATCTCCAGCCTTCAACCACAAGGGAGAAGTACCATTTAAGCCAGTTGGAACAGGGCCGACAAATAAATTGTTTACAACTATATTTTGATTTGCATTGCTCACATTTACATTTTCTATTTTCCATACTTTGCCTGAAGGAACAGTATATGGAGGTGAACTGTACAAATAATTAGTCAAATTAGATGACAATGCTCCAGCGTTACTCAATCCTCCAAATGTCAACACTTGATTGAACTGCAGATTTCCTTGGGCCTTGCCTGTAAATCCAATAAAAAGAAGCATAGCGAATAAGAGCTTTTTCATAAGAATCAATTTTAAAATTATTTGAGGATTTAAAAATACATTTTTCCCATTATAATTTGGTGCTTCCTTCATTTGGAATTCACCATTCATCACTTTCAATTCTTGTATCAAACTTTAACAAAATGGCAATAAATCTTAACCTAGGTCAATTTTTATGAACAAAAGTGGGTCTAATTTTGTCACGTTATAAACATTTAAATTTTTAATTATGGAAACAACATGGAACATCGATAACATGCACAGTGAGATCGGTTTCAAAGTAAAACACATGATGATTGCCAATGTGAATGGTTCTTTTGGTAATTTTTCAGCGAACGTGCACTCCAATGGGGATGATTTTTCTCACGCTGCATTTCTTTTTACTGCACAAATCGACTCTATCAATACCGGAGTTGCAGACAGGGATGCGCATTTAAAGTCGCCCGATTTTTTCAATGCGGCGCAGTATCCTGAAATGACCTTTAAAAGCACCAATATTCTCAAAAAAAGTGACAATGAATTCGTCATTTCTGGTAACTTAACTATTCGCGATGTAACAAAGCAAATTGACCTAGAAGCAGATTTCGGCGGTATTGTTCAAGATCCTTACGGTCAGACAAAAGCTGGTTTTTCAATCGATGGAAAAATTAAAAGAAGCGACTTTGGTTTAACATGGAGTGCGGTTACTGAAGCAGGAAAAATTGTGGTTGCTGATGAAATAAAATTAAACGCAGAATTGCAATTCGTAAAACAAAACTAGTAATCGCTTGTTTATAGAATAAGTAATAGTAGTAGTTTAGGTGTTAGAAATCCACGTTGGTAATTGGCAAACGTGGATTTTTTCATTTTACGTAATCCTGCTTTTGAACCAACATGTACTGGTCATTTTTTAGTTTAAGGTAACCATGTTCGTAACAAAAATGATAGCGAGCCCCCTGCTGTGTAACATAAACATTGGTGTAGTAATGGAAATTAAACCCTTCTTCTGCCAGCGTAATTCCGTCCAACTTTGCTTTTCCCCCATCATTCAATGCTGCCAAAATACGCCTGTTCTTGCGTAAAATTCCATTGATTCGACGAACATAGGCATTGGCGTCTTCGTTGTGTTTGTTGTTGAATGCATTTCGGCAATAATCCGAACAGAATTTCTGGTCGCGGCGCCCATTCAATTGGTGTCCGCACGCAAGGCATTTGCGTTCTTCTTTAGTGGTCATTTCTTGAGGTCTTTTACCCTGCAATGTTAACATTAATTAACAGCGCTGTCAAGCCTTTAGGAGGCAATCTTTCTCACCTTTGCACATTGATTTTTATCATAAAAATGGAAGAAACCGAAAAGCATACATTAAGTCCGGCTGAATCATTGCGGGCACTCAGCGAACAAATAAAATTGGAGACTAGTATCCTTCAACAACTTCGCCAAGAAATTGGACAAGTGATTGTTGGCCAGCACTACATGATCGACCGACTGCTCATCGCCCTTTTGTCTGATGGCCACATTTTACTGGAAGGTGTTCCCGGCCTAGCTAAGACGCTTGCCATTAAGACCTTGTCGGAGGCGATCGATCTAAATTTCAGCAGAATTCAATTCACCCCAGATTTATTGCCCGCGGACGTTACGGGGACCATGATCTACAACCAGAAAAGTGAAAAATTCACGGTGCGCAAAGGACCAGTTTTCGCACATTTCGTTTTAGCGGATGAAATCAACCGGGCGCCTGCCAAAGTGCAAAGTGCCTTACTTGAAGCAATGCAAGAAAAACAGGTGACCATAGGCGATGAAACATTTGCACTGCCCACTCCGTTCCTTGTACTTGCGACACAAAATCCTATCGAACAAGAAGGTACTTACCCCTTACCCGAAGCACAGGTCGATCGTTTCATGCTTAAGGTTTGTCTCGATTATCCAACAAAGGAGGAAGAAAAGCAAATCATTCGGTTCAACATTCAACCCGGAGGATTGCCATCCATAAAAAAGGTTCTGACAGCTACCGATATTCAACGTTCGAGAGAAATGGTGCGTCAAATTTATCTGGATGAAAAAGTTGAACAGTACATTGTTGACCTTGTCCATGCATCACGCGTACCAGCGCAATATGGTCTCGAATCTATTGAACCATTGATTGCCTGTGCCTGTTCGCCTCGAGGCAGTATTAATCTGGCGATCACAGCAAAAGCACACGCTTTCATTCAGGGTCGAGCCTTTGTTATTCCGGAAGATGTGCGTGCAATGGCTCCCGATGTGCTACGTCACCGCATCAGTTTGACGTATGAGGCGGAGGCTGAGAATATTCAGCAAAGTGACATCATCCAAAAAATCATCGAAAAGGCCCAAGTTCCCTAAGGGAAATTAAGATGGAAACCAAAGAACTTTTGAAACAATTGCGTCGTTTGGAAATTCGCACCAAAGGACTTACGAAAAATATTTTCTCAGGCGAGTACCATTCTGCATTTAAAGGCCGTGGCATGGCGTTTAGCGAAGTGCGCAATTACCACTACGGTGATGAAGTGCGGACGATCGACTGGAATGTCACTGCTCGTTGCAATGAGCCATTCGTGAAAGTTTTTGAGGAGGAACGCGAACTAACGATAATGCTGGTGATAGATGTTTCAGGTTCGCATTCTTTTGGAACAGAAAAACGCTCGAAACGCGATCTGGCAATAGAAATAGCAGCTATTTTAGCTTTCTCAGCCGTTAACAACAATGACAAAGTTGGGGCGCTTTTGGTATCAGACAAAACTGAAAAATACATTCCACCCAAAAAGGGAACACAACATGCACTTTACATTTTGCGTACCCTGATTCAACTGCAGTCCTCAAGCTTAAAAACAAATCTGACAGAGGGCTTAAAATTCTTTCACAACGTTGAAAAAAAGCGCAGCATCTGTTTCCTGATAAGCGATTTCATTGATGACAATCCTTCACTAAACAACACGCTTCAGTGGACCAACAAACGACATGACCTTATTGCACTTCATTTGAGTGATCCGGGTGAACAGCAGCTTCCAAATCTTGGGTGGCTGCAGCTACTCAACGCAGAAACTGGAGAAAAAACCTGGGTAAATACATCCGATCGAAGAAGGCCCGAAAATTTTCGCGAAGCAGCGATGCAACGAGTGGCAATGCAGGAAGCATCCTTTCAAAAGTTGGGCATCGCTTCAGCCTATTTCTCCACAGATCATGACATTGTGAAACCATTGTTTCAACTCTTTCAACAGCGGAAATGAAGCACATCGTTCGCTATATCACTCTATTCCTGTTGACGCATCAATTGAATGGGCAAAAAGCAATGACCATGCTTTCTCAACCGACCATCGTGGTAGGAGAAAAAACCACCCTCACCTATTCTATTCCGATCACCAAAGGTTCTACCATTGTTTTTAATCCCTACAAGAAAGATCTGCCGCATTTGATTGTTGACAAAAAAGGGAATAGTCAAAAATCTACTTCCTCCAGCATTGAAGTGTTGGTTCCATTCAAAGATACAGTGCTAGACGACAAGGTATGGATTGGCATGTACGAAATAATTGCATGGGATTCCGGTCAATTTTTGATTGAAGGACCTGAAATAAAACTCGACAATGATCAATTCATATTTCCGGGAATTACACTCAGCGTAGATCTCGTAAAAGCGAAAAAAGGAAAAAAAATATACGGCATAAAAGAATCATTCGCAACACTACCAGCGCAGAAATTTTCATTCACGGAATTTGTTAAGAACAATTGGCCGTGGTTCCTTGCTGTGCTATCACTTGTTGGTCTGTTATTATTTTTCCGCTGGTACAAGCGCAGAATAAACAAGACAGAAGAAAAGCCGCTGACTCTTGAAGAAAGTACGTTACTTGCCATCGAGCAATTGGAAAAAGAACAATACTGGGAAAAAGGAATGCTCAAATCCTACTACGTTGCCTTGTCCTACATTCTGCGCAACTACCTCTCGCAGCGTTTCTCAGTCAATCTATTGGAAAAGACAAGCTTTGAAACGCACTTGTTATTGAAACAAATGGATCTTGACAAGGAAATTCTTCAAAAAATAGAAATCATCCTGACAGCATCCGACCTGGTGAAATTTGCGCAATCACAACCGGATGTCCAGGCGATGAAAAAAATTGCCAATACCGCCCGTCAAATTGTTTTATCTACACGCCCCAAAATTATTCATGATGCTGAATAACTGGGACATAACAATTTGGGAGTACAATTTCAATGCGCCTCAATGGTTGCTTTTGTTGCTTGTCATCCCTTTTGTTGGCTGGTATCTTTTCAATAAAGAACAGAAACGAACAGGCGATTGGAAATTTACGGGTGATGCAACAACGCAAGGTCAACTTGGGTCAACTTGGATTCCTCTTGTGCGTAAAGGACTCATCTATTGTCAACTCTTGGTCATGACCTGTTTCATATTGGCTCTGGCAAAACCCGTCCACCTCGGAAGCGCCGAAGACATTGACGAACGCTACAAATATGGTATTGACATAATCCTTACGATCGACGTTTCCTTGTCAATGCTTGCCATGGATTTTGAACCGAACAGATTAGAGGCAGCAAAAAACGTGGCTATGGAATTCGTAGACAATCGTTTTGCCGATCGCATTGGACTTGTCGCCTATGCAGGAGAAGCATACACCGCATGCCCAGCGACCTTGGACCACACCATTCTCAAACAACAAATTCAGCAAATTGGCAATGAAAATCTGGAACCAGGCACTGCTATCGGCACAGGATTAGGCACAGCTGTTACACGATTGAGAAACGACAGCCTGCCTTCAAAGGTGATTATTTTACTGACCGACGGGAGCAACAATGCAGGTCAAATTGACCCACTAACCGCAGCGGCATTGGCAAAAGAAAAAAATATCCGTGTTTACACGATCGGCGTTGGTAGCAATGGAGAGGCACCTACACCTGTGATTACACCTTTTGGTATTCGTTACGAGCGTATGCAAGTGGAGATCGACGAAACCACCTTAAAAGAAATTGCCACTACAACGGGTGGGAAATACTTTCGAGCGACAGATGAGAATAGCTTAAAAGCCATTTACAAAGAAATTGAACAACTTGAAAAAAGAAAATTAATTGATCGCATGTATGAAGCTACACCTCCTGCAACTCCTTTGCCTTTGTTGAACTGGTGTTTTGTAGGTATGTGCTTGATCTGGGTAATGAATACACAATTCTTTTCCTTCAATGACTGACACGAAGTATCAATACAACTGGAAAGCGCTATTATTGGGCGCTCTGATCTGGGAAAGCCTCTTCTGGTCAGCCTGCTTGTTGTGCCTATACTTGGTTGGATTTTTCGAACCGATCAACGAGTTGGGAAATTTCAGCTTCAAAACACCAAACTCGTTGTGGTTGATGGCGACAATCATTCCGATGTACGGCCTTTATTTCTACTCTATTTGGAAAAGAAAAAAGCTCTTAGACCATACACATCCATTAACATTACGAACGTTGATATCCCCCGTTTCTTCATTACATAGCTTTGTTCGATTCTTTTTATTTCGAAACACACTTGTCCTGCTCATTTTCGCTATGGCACAACCCGTTTGGGGCAAACAGAAAGTGAAAGCCAAATCAAAAAATACAGAACTAGTCATTTGTCTCGATGTTTCCAACTCCATGAACACCCGGGATATTGAAAAACAAAGTTCACGACTTGACATCTCAAAGCGGGCCATCAATCAATTGATCAATCAATTGACAGGCGAAAAAATCGGAATCGCCGTTTTTGCGGGTTCTGCCTATGTGCAATTGCCTTTGACCACTGATTATGCCGCTGCAAAGATGTTTGCAAATGAAATCACCACAGACATGGTCTCTAGCCAAGGAACCAATATTAGTGCGGCCTTGCGGATGGCAGATGCCATGTTCACCCTTTCTTCGACAGCCGGTAAATCAATCATTTTGATCACAGATGGTGAAAATCACGAGGAAAATCCAACGGAGGAATTACTTAAACTCAAGGATAAAAATATACAAGTCAACGCACTAGGTATAGGAACCAAACTTGGTGGACCAATTCCCCGTGATGGCAAACGACCAGAATTGGGATACAAAACAGATGAGTCAGGAAAAATCATTGTTTCAAAAGTAAATCCTTCCTTGATCAGCAGCATCGCCAAACAATCAAATGGTTTCGCAACCATAAGCGATGACCCCTTCCCCGACCTCAATGGATTATTAACACAAATTAACCAAATTAAGCACAATTCAGGAGGAGAAATTGAGACCGAGGTGCATGAGAATCACTACCAAATTCCTTTATTTGCAGCATTTGTTTGTTGGGTACTATTTCTATTGGTTAACCGCAGTATGATACAAAGAATTCAATGGTGGCGAAAATAAAATATTTGACAATGCTCATTGCGCTCATGGCTGCTGCTCACCTCAACGCACAGGAGTGGTTGTCGTATGTCAACAAAGCCCGGGATGCATACCAACAGCGTGATTATTCAAAAGCCCTTTCCTTGTATTCGAAAGCAAGAGCGTCTGCTCCAAAGAACATCGACCTGAGTGACGAAATTGCTCAGAGTTACTACCGGGCGAAGAAATATGGTGATGCAGAACAAGTGTTTCAATCAAACGGGCAGAAGAAAAAGAATTTTCTTGAAAAATCTAGGTCCTACCACAACCTTGGCAACGCCCGCATGGAACAAAAAAATTATCAAGGGGCCATTGATGCTTACAAAGAAGCCCTTCGGAGCAATCCAAACGATGAAACCACGCGTTACAACCTTTCTGAGGCCATCCGTCGATTGAAAAAAGATCAACCAAAAGACCAGCCAAAGGATCAGCCAAAAAACCAACAACAACCGAACAATCCAAATCAACAGAATCAGCCTCCCAAGCAAAAGGATCAAAATAATTCAAGTGCACCCAAAGGATCTAAAATACCTCCGAAAGTGGTCGATAAAATACTCGATCAATTGACCAAGGCAGAGGCCGAGACAAAACGAAAAATGGGGAATGGCAAAGCCCCGGAGGGTGGCGATAAATCAAGCAAGGACTGGTAAAAATGAGATTACTGATTGTATATTTATGTTGTCTTTCTTCTCTTTTGAGTCTTGCTCAGAAGCCCTTCGTTACGCTTGGCATAGAGCCGAAGGAAATAGTCGCTGGTGAAACCATCACCCTTTCAGTAAGGACCAACATTCAGGGCAGCATTGACATTGATCTACCTTCCGTTTTTGTGGAGGGTTACGATGTCATGAACGGCATGGAACAACAAGTGGATTATACCACTGGGAGAATTGTCACCTTGGTTTATCGCACACAAACCGGTACTATTTCCAAAGCAGGTACATACAAAATTGGTCCGGCATCCGTAAAAAAAGGATTTAAAACCTACACCTCTAACAGTGTATCAGTAAAGGTTCTTAACAACAAAAGCCAAAACCAACCGAAGGAAAACGTTTCTTCTCGACAACTCAGTCAACCGGGTTTTGGTATGATAGAGAAATCAAAAAACAGTGTTTATGAAGGGGAAGCATTGGTTTTAAATGCAAAAGTTTATGCCCGTTTCAATCCCACCCACCTTGAAGACTATGCCTCTTATTCCGCAAGTGGATTGTTGGATGAACATGGCATCGGGAATACAACCCGCATCTTGGTTGAAGAGGAACATTACAAAGGCGCTGACTTTTATACATTTGAATACGATAAAAAGGTAATTTTCCCAAGTTCCTCCGGCAACTTGATCATCGATCCATTCAAACTCGTCCTGAGGAGTGGCTTTGATGGTTTGCCAATCACCTCCTCTAAGACAAATGTTCAAGTTAAGCCATTACCAGCCAAAGCTCCGCTAAATTTCACAGGCGCCGTTGGAAAAATAGAACTAAGTCAGAAGATTAGTGCATCCAATCTAAAACAAGGAGATGTTTTCACTTTAGTACTTGACCTGAAGGGGCATGGAAATCTTCACCTCCTTGATCCCCCGAAATTGAACCTTCCCGATGCATTTGCCTTGTATGGCGATCCAGCTGTCAAGGAGGACTTCGTCTTTGGTTTGAAAGGCGCAGAAGGAAAAATCAGCTATACCTTCAATATTCAAGTGCTTGAATCAGGTAATTTAAGTTTCCCTTCGACCAAACTATCCTTTTTTGACCCCGATAAAGGAAAATACATCGAATTGTCAACGCAAACAGAATCAATTACCGTAAAAAAAACCGAGCAATCTGCTACAAAGCAAACAGTAACAGCTGCAAGTAGTGTCAATAAAAAACCATCTGACGAAAAGGTTCAGAACAAAGCACAATTCTCAGCTTCACAAACGAGTCAATCGATCACTCCTTGGGCACTTTGGCTGGCAATAGCACTACCCCTGTTTTTAGCAATGTTTCTTGCCTTTTATTTCAAGAAAAAACAACCAGAAAGCAATCTAGAAACAGAAAAAACTATTCGAAAAGAACCACTTGAATTTGATGCAGCTTCACATCTATTGGCGGTAGATATTGCAACTGGAATTATCGATGACCAACAGTTTTATGCGCGCCTCGAAGCGATTATTCGCCAAGCTACTGCTCAAAAAATGGGTTTTGAATCGCACGCGCACCTTTCAAAAACGGCGATTTGTCACCAATTGACACAACAAGCTTTTCCTAAGCAAGCGATCGAACAGCTACAAGAACTGCTTTCCATCTGTGAAGAAGCCCGTTATGGTTTTGCTTTTGAAAATAACGACCGAACGAAAGCTACTGAAGGCACACGGCAGTGGATTCACCAATTAGCTCTGCACAATAGCTAATGTAAATCAGCGTTGATTTCAGGTTTATGTCACCCTGCTCGCTGATCGGAGCAATTGATTAACTTTGTCGAACATGCAACCAAAAGGAGCAAATATTCGCAAACTAACCCTTGATGAACTTTCAATTGCCATTCAGGAAATGGGCGAACAAAAGTTCAGGGCCCGCCAGGTTTATGAGTGGCTATGGAAAAAAAATGCATCTTCTTTTGATGCAATGTCCAATCTCAGCAAAGATTTGCGCGACAAATTAACCGCACATTTTTACATTGACCACATCACTTTGCAAGATCAACAAATCAGTAAAGACAAAACCATTAAATGCGCCTTTACTGTTGATGAAAACAAAGTCATTGAAGGCGTATTGATTCCAACGTCATCCCGAACAACCGCCTGTATTTCTTCTCAAGTGGGTTGCAGCCTTTCCTGTAAGTTTTGTGCTACGGGTCGACTAAAACTCATGCGCAACTTAACAGCCGGTGAAATTGTAGATCAGCTCGTGCATTTACGCAACGAAGCTGAAAGCAGATACAATACACCCCTCACGAACATCGTTTACATGGGCATGGGAGAACCTCTGCTCAACTATAAAAATGTGCTTCGGTCAATTGAGATGATAACCTCAGAAGATGGACTGGGAATGTCGCCCAAGCGCATTACTGTATCAACTGCTGGTATCGCCAAAATGATTCGTAAATTAGGAGACGATGAGGTGAAATTCAACCTTGCTCTATCCCTACACGCGGCAAATGATCAAAAAAGGAGTGAGATCATGGAGATCAATGATTCCAATGACTTGGAATCACTTTCTGAAGCCTTGCGTTACTTTTACGATAAAACCGGATCGCGTGTCACATTTGAATACATCATTTTCAAGGACTTCAATGACCGGATCGAAGATGCACAAGAATTGGCAGCTTTTGCGAAATGTGTACCCTGCAAGATCAATATCATTGAATACAACCCCATCGATGATAGCCCATTTGAGCAAGCAGAAAAGGGAAAAGTTGATGCTTTTGCCAGCTATTT
>JACCDP011160958.1_pt1 | contig 15588 bp, 23 predicted proteins | sample 7445841 | NCBI WGS metagenome assembly JACCDP01 (sample SAMN15323441, study PRJNA562643) | freshwater metagenome | isolation source: river surface water | place: USA:Blue River Watershed | collected 2017-08-17 | reverse complement strand
TGCAGTTCTTGCGCTGTAAAGCCGACTTGTGGTTTGTCACTACCGTTCTTAAAAAAGCTACGTGGCTTTGAAGCCATTACAGCATCAAGGCCATACTCAATGTCATGAATATTAGACTTAATACGAGCGTCAGAGGCGTTTGTCCAAACACCTGTAATAGACAATGTAGCCATCACAGATGCTGTGTTTACATAAAAGTTCATTTTGTAAGCAGAGCGTTGAACAAATTCGTAATCTTGACCGGGCTGCATATTAAATTGCGCGCCTGTTGTCGCTATGCCTCCTGCAACGCCTAGTTTTTCACTAAAGCCGAGTGTGCTAGTCGTTCCAACCAGCAGCCTGCCGCTGCTGTCGAGCACCATTCTTACTGATGCGGCAGCAGTATCATAAAAAGAGAGCCCACCACTTGAGTCCATGCCAAGTTGGTATTTGCGTGATGTAACCGAACTAGCCTCAATCGTCAACGCGTACGCAGCAGATACAGTATTTATATGTAAGAGAGTATCTGGCGATGTTTGTCCTATACCAAGCCGTCCACCGCTTGTCAGCGTCATCGCCTGCGTGAAGCTGATGGTTTGGCCTGCGGTGCCGGAGGCGGCTTGCAGCCAAGTAAATGAACCGTCTGTTTGCTGTGTAGTGTAGGATGCGCCGCTAGTATTGATATAGCGGAAGTTTGATCCGTCAAAAAAAGTATTGTTTGACAAGAACAACGTGCCAGCGCCAGAGGTTTGCGCCCACACCGCACCGGAGCCACCGACTTGCAATACTCTGCGCGTGTTCTGCCATGAAGCACTCGGCGTAACACCCAGTCCTAAATTTCCTGCGGCGTCTAGGCGCATACGCTCAGACGGCGAAGCATTGCCGCCTGTGTAAAATACGTGCGCGCCGCCGCCGCAGTTATAGGTAAGCTGTCCTGAAACTATACCAAATCCAAACGTGGCGCTTGGATCACCAGGAGTGCCATCATACAAAACAATCTGATTTGATTGTCCAGCAGTGCCAGCAACACCATTGGTAAGATTTAGGCGAGCGGTTGCGCTCGAATAGCCAACATATAACCGCCCACTCGCATCCTGCACACAGATACCAGAAGCGCCGTTGACTGCGTTGCCGAGGGCTGTGGTTACACCAGTGCCAAGCGAGGTGAGGCCGGTGCCGCCCTTCGCAACCGAGAGTGTGCCGGAAATATCGGTAAACGCAGGCTGAGCAGATGATACGCTGCCGTCTGTGCCGATCTGCGTCAGGAAATAGTTAGAGATAGACGCCTTAGACTTAACGCCGCCGAGCGTTGTGGATGTCGGGTTAGGCAACAACGATGCCGGCACCGTGCCGGATGCAATATTCGACGCATTCAGGTTTGTCAGAGCCGAGCCGTCAACCGTTGGCAGCTTGGCCGATCCGTCCAGACGCACAAGGTTATTCGCAGACGTGCCAGACTGAAGATCAGCCGCAAGCGGTGTAATAAACACAAGCGCTGAGCTAGAGGCACTGATCGGCGAGCCGCTATTCGACGACGCCGTAACCGAGCGGGACATCGTATATGTTGAACCGGACACTGTGATCGTGCCGACGCCAAGCTCCCATGCCGAGCCGTCCTCGATCACATACGGCACCGTGTCAGTATCCACGACACCAGCGCCAGCCATAGACTGGAAGCCAGAAACAGCGCTGCCGAGCGTAATCGTGCCTGTGCCGGGGGTGCCGGTGACAGTCATTTTAACTCGGTTGACGATCTTATTTGCCATTTGTCCGCTTCCGTCTTTTCAGCTAGATCAATCTTCGGTGATCGTGGTGCTTGTCGTGAGCTGCGGCGTCACGCCGGAAGCGACCGAGATATTCGGCGTCACCGTGCCGGAATACAGCAGGACACCCGTGCCAGTGGACGCCGTGCCAATGCCGAAATGCGTGATCGTTGAGGTGCCAGCCGTGCAGGCCGGAAAGCTCACCAGCGCCGCCGGCGAGACAGAGTTATTCGTCACCGTGAAGCCAGAGGATGATCTAGCGACAGCCACGCGAGCATAGCCGGTGTAGGCCGTCTCGCTTGTCGTCTGACTGCCAGTTTCACCCGGATCAGCGGTGTGAAGCGAAAAATACAGGCTGCCAGCCGTAGACGAGCCACGAAGGCCAGTAGCGTCACCGATGTTTGCAGCGTTGTTGTTTTGAAACACCAACTGCAACAGGGCATTTTCCCAATCATTAGACTTTGACATTTCTCAGCCTCAGTTAAAGCCACGCCGCTGTGCGACGAGTGATGTTTGGCTACGCATGGCGCGCTCGCTTTCCATACGCAGCTCTTCAATTCCCTGGCCCACCATCGTCAGCCAGGTAGCAATACGCTCATCGTTATTGAGATACGGCGCGGCGGCGGCGAGCGACTGATACAGATAGATGTCCGGCGCTTTCTGAAGCAGCCAATTCGAACCGTTTGTCGATGTAAGGGCCGGGATGCGCGCATAGTAGACGCAAGTGAGCGTCACAGGCGTCGTCTGCGGTGCCGGGATCATCTCAAACAGGCCGTCGATGATCGTATAGAACCGGCTCGGGCCGAGCGCCTTGCGGGACTTCAACAGCGCGGCCTCATTCGGGCCGACATACTGCAACTGCTGATACGGCACACCAGTCGTCAATGGCGGTAGCTCAAGCGCATATGTCTCAAGCCAGTCATTCGGGACGGGCACAAACTCATTGCTCGTCGTCGCAACCTGACGGGTGAGCATGTCTCTGGTACGGATATTGCGGTTAAACTTGGCTTCCGCAATAGCGATAAAGTCAGGTATCTGGTTAGTTAGATCGGCCCTATTCAGCCAGTCGGCGATGCTAGACTTCAGCTGAGTGTAGTTTGTTATCGCCATTGGCTTCCTGCTTGCATACATCGGCATGCTCGTGAGCAAACTCAAACGAGCCTATGTGCCGAATTTCTTTCGACAGATCGTGATCTATCAGGATGTCGTAGCCAGCCTTGCGGGCCTGGCGGCAGAAGAAGATGTCCTCGCCGGAAAACTCATGGCTCTGCGGGTTATACCCGATGATAAACCATGGCATTTCCAGCTTCTCGAAAACCTCGCGCTTGATCAGCATGGCTCCCATGCCAACCGCTGCGACAGGCTCAAGCCCGGTTTTGTCCGGCGTCGTGTAAACGCAGTCCCAGTCCGTCGCCGTCTTAAAGGCGACAGTCTTGATCGGCATACGACGGGTAGCGTAGTTGCAGGCCACTATCGGCTTGTCATGCGCGATCAGGCGCTCAATCAGCTCTTTCGGAAACCGCATATCGGTATCCAGAAACAGGATATGCGAGCAGCCGGCGTTCAGCGCTTCCAGGACTAATTCCTGCCGCTGGTTAGCGATCAGAGTGCCCTGAGAGGTGAATAGCCAGAGCTTTGCGCCTCTGGAAACGTCTTTGGCGCTGAAGTATCCGGCGAGCCGAAACGCATCATTCATAAACCCGGTGCAGACTTGATCTCTGCACGGCAGGCAAACAGCAACCGATGGCTGTGTCATACATTACCCGGACGTGTGCGGAAGAAACGGTTATCAGGATCATTCAGCCAGCGCTTGAATGCTTTGGTGTCATCCAAAACGCCCTTGCGCTGTAAGTCCTGATAGATAACCAATGGCAGCGACGCGACTTTGGCGAACTCGCCCCATCGGCCATGCGTTTGGTTATATTGATCTTTGTTATGCTCTACGACGCTTTTAACGTCCTGCTCGGCGACAACAGACGCCTCGTCAGTCATTTCATCGTAGTAGAAAACATGGCTGATCCCGGTGTTGGGATCGTGATCCATCACTTTGCGCATATAAAAAAAGGCGGCACTAGGCCGCCTTCCTTCTCGTTATGTCGTTAAACTTACGCGGTGGTGAGATCCGCGATGATACCGTGGCTCTTCTCAGTGCGGCACTTGAGGCCGTATTCCACGATGATCATACGCTTCTCGGCGTCGCCCGTTTTCGCCAAGACTTCCGTGCGGAAGTTGCGGAGATAGGCAACGGACGCATACTCAGGGTCAATGACGTAAGCATTACGCTCCGGCTGGAAACGGTTCGGAACAATACGCACTTCGCCAAAGTCGGAGAGATAAACATCAGCCGCGCCGATGATCGCAGCCGGCTCAACGTCGCCGACGTTGTAGCGGATCTGAGCGATACCCGTGAAGGTGCTGGCAACCGTCTTGTTATACGGGCCAACCATCAGCACTTTGGGATCGCCACCGTTGCTCCAAACCGACTGAATGACAGACTTCAGCATCGCCTCAGTGAAGGTGCGCTGAGTGCCATTCGTGCGGCCGGCATTCGGGTAGCCGTCATTGGTGGACGACATCGTGGGGTTCGAGCCGTCCGACGCTTTCGAGACGTTCGACGACAGCCACGCCGCGAGGCCAGCAGTCTGACGAGCCGTCGTGTTGTTGCCGGCGATAGCAGCGTTGTTGGAAGTCAGAGTGGCCTCCATGTCGCGCTTTAATTCGCTCGACGCCTTGGCCAATTCGTAGGCAAGGTAAGAGCGCATTCCTGCCTTATCGACAGCTTCCAACGTGCCGGACGTCTCAACCAGCTTACGGCTAATCTGAGTGTAGTTCGCCACGCGGTTCGTCGCGGTGCGAGCATCGCTCGTGGACGCAACGTCGTCGCCTTCGAGCTGAGCATTCGACGTCGTCGCAGCAGCGAGAACGTCCTTCTGCCATTCGAAGTAAGTATTCTTAACATTCTCACGCCCGATATTGGACATGAAGGGGACATCCAATCCCTGTTACCCTACCGGCTCTTTATCCGGTAGTTCTGCATGTTTCCATGCAGTTCAGACTATATCATCCCTTTCGGGCGCGGCACTCGTGGAGGCTTTACTGCCATTGCGTCCGCCAAACGTCGTTATTCCGTTAGCCACGCGCCATTTGCTAGCGCATGATCTTGAACAGAACAAATGAGCATTGTTTTTAGCAGACCAACCATCTTTTGATATTGGCTTGCCACATTGCTCACACGTTGTATCGAAACGCCTGTAGGCTCGTCCTCTAGTCGTTACACCTTCAATCAGCTTTCGCTGAGAGCTTGGCTCGGTATTGCCCTCGGCATTATCCGTTAGGGGTTTCACCGAATTCACCGCGTTTGCATTTGATGCAGAATGAACTTTCCAGTGACATTCGTAACAGAGTGTTAATCCGTTACTAAGCTCGAACTTTAATTCGGGAGCCTCAGATATTGGCTTGATGTGATGCGCGTGCATTTCCACGCCTGTCACACCACAATGCTGACATGTCGAATTATCTCGCGCCAGCACTGATGCAGCCCAGTATCGGTGTTTCCCGCGTCGTACCTTTCGGCGAGACTCAGGCTTCCAATATGGGTGATTTTCGCCTTCGTATCTGACTTGGCCTTTTATGCCACACTCAACGGAACAGAACTTCTTCTTATTCCATGTGACAGCCGGCAAGTGCCTCATATCTTCCCAGCGAAATATTTTTCCGCAGTAAAGACACGGTTTTTCCCGAACCCCACCCTTCCAACGCGGGTGGTTTTCTCCGGCTATTTTTTTACTGTGGCCCTTACCGGCGCATTCTAATGAACAATACTGATATTTGACTGCGCGGGCAGGTTTTACAAACTCAAGCTTGCCACATGTCTTGCACTGGACTTCAACAGGCATCGGATTACTCCAACACCCTACATACTACATCAAAGGGTCTATGTCAAACCGGGGAGATGTTATAGATCACGTCGGCGAGATCTTCGCGGACTGAGCGGTAGCCGTCATACCGCGTGATGGTATTCGTAACGATAGCCATTGTATTTTACCCTCATTCGATGAAGTTTGCGAAAATGGCCGCTGCGTCTGCGACGCGGCCTGTCTTTGCGAGACGTTGCTTCGCGCGGGTAACTTCAGTCTGAGGACGTGGTGCAGTTGATGCAGATCCGGCTGGCGCGGATTTTGGCGTCTTGCCTTTAACCGGCACCGGGTTTTTGGCCATCAGCTCATCGAAACGGGCTGCTTTATTCAGAATACCGATCAGTCTCGGATCGTAAACTAAAGAAAGCTCTTCGTCGGTGTAGCCTTCAGCCTTGGCAGTGGAGATCATCTTCTGAAGATCATTGTTCCACTTTTTCGTGTCGCGCCATTGCGGGTTCTTCTCAAGAAGAGTTTCCCGGCCCTGGGCGACTTGTCTTGCCAGATTGGCTTGAGCGTCCTGCTCAGCAACCTGGGCCATTCTTTCCTGCTCAACTCTAATGGCGTTGAGCTTGTCGGCTCGTGTACGCCATGCGCGTTCCTGCCGCGCCGCCTCAATAGGATCAACGCGATACATCTCATCCCAGTCGGGCTCCTGGGCTTGCATGGCTTTGTATTCAGCCTCAAGCGCCGGTAGCACTTTGGAATAATAGTCGCGTTCCTGTTTTACTGATTGCAGCTCGCCGTCAAGAGCCTTCCGGTTCTCAGCAAGTTCCTGCGTTTTCCGCGTGTAATCCGAGGTGCGTAAGTAGCCGTTGCGAAGCTCTGACAACGGAAGCTGCTCGTCTTTGCCGTTAAGTTTAACGGTGATGAGCGTGTCATCCGTCAGAGTGACATTCGGCTGTTCTTCGCCTTCGTCGGTGGCTTCTTCCTCAGTGTCGGGCTCGTCACCCGTCGTCTCATTTTCTGAGGCTTCCGCCGCAACCTCTCCCTCGTCATCGTTTGGCGTAGGGTTCGGTTCTTCGGACGCTTCCTGCTCGCTTGCTTGTTCCTCGTTGCCCTCGTGAGAGGCGAGGATGCTTTCAAGCTGTGAGGCAGCATCCATTAGCCCCAATCCGGCAGACGCCGGGTGTTGGGTATTGGCCATGTAGGTAATTCCTTAAACGATCTTGGATTTTTGCTTGCGGTTCCAAGCATCTACCGCCTCGCCGAGCGCAACGGACTTGATCTCGTTGCGTAGCGCATCCACCGCGCGAACCATGTGAAAAGCGCTTTCCCGCCCCGTCGTGTCGATGGGTGCGGTGTCTTTCCAGTCCTGCGTGAATTTATCCTCTAGGCGGTTAAGCAACACCTCAACCGCATCCGAGGTAGCAAATTCTTGAACTTGTCTTACGAACTCTTGCTTTTCAGAAGGCGTCATTGCGGCGTCTGCTGTGCCTGGCGCTGCGACTGCATGGCGGCATTCATAGCTGCCTGACGCTCGGCGCTGTCGGCCTTGATCTGAGCCAGGATCACTTGCCGATCATGCTCAAATATCTGGTTGAGCTTTGCTATATCAAACTGAGCGCCGTATTTGGCTTCTATCTCGGCAGCCCGGATCATTGCGTCAGCCTGAATACGCTCACGCTCACGGGAGTCAGCCATGATAGCCTGCTCGCGGGCGAGAACCATTTTTTGCTCGTTGATCTGCACGTCAGCCTGCGCCTTGACAGCCGCTACCTGAGCTTTTTGCTGCTCGATCTGGACAAGCATTTGGTTTGGATCAGCCGGTTTATTCTGCGCCATCTGCTGAGCCATTTCCTGCACGGCATTGGCGTCTATCGGCTTGAAGTAGCGCGAAACGTCCTTAATGCCGGCAAGCTCAGTGATCTTAGCGATAGAATTACGATACTGCGATATATCGCACATCGGGTTAGTCGGGCCGAGTAGCTGCATGATCTGCTCTTGTTTCTGAGCGATCTGCATCATAAACACGAGACGATCCTGATCGGAGCCGTGTCCGAAGGCGACGTTGACGCTAACATCCATGTCAGCGTCCCAGTAGCGCGGATCAATGCTCACCCACTGGCCACGCAGGCGAACCATTCGCGGCTTGTCCTGATGGCGGCACACCATCTTGAGCAAGCCCTTGAATAGCCGCTTCATGCCGTTTTCAGCAAAGATACGGGCGATCAGCTCTATACGCTCTTGAGCGCCCTGCACCGTCGCCGTGACAGCCGCCTTAGTGGTGGACTGCAACACGTCGGGATCGAGGCCCTGCGAGGCTTGAGAGATACCAGTCCTTTGAGCACGGATCTCATCCATATACTGAATGAGCCCCATCGCCTGCTGGCCGACAAAGGGCTCGGCGAGAGGCTGAACCATGCCGGGCTGACGGGCGCGGATGATGGCTCCCGTCTCATTATTCATCACGTCGTCGAGGTTAACCTGGCCCTCGACAACAACCGTCCTCGGATGAATAACTTGAGCTAGGCTGTCCATCGTATTGCGGACGATGGCGGACTTAATATTCTGCAGATCCATAACTTGATCAGCTATGGACTGGCCGATGATCATGTGCGGCTCTGGATCGGGACAGAACACCGCAAACGGCACATCCGTCGCCACCTCGTCATGCAGGACATGGTGGGCGTTGCCGATAGAGCAAACCTTCCGCAGCTCAGCGATGCCGTCGCCGTCTTTGTCGATGCGGACATAGCTCTCGACATAAAGCACCCGGCGCTGCGAGCCGTCCGGGGTGTCCACATGGTTCATAAAGCTCATGATCGCGGGGTTACGCGTCTGAGCTTCATAGTTGATCGAGAACACATCGCCCTGCCCGGCGTATTGCTCGATCTCTTTTCTGTCGTAGCCCATCGCGACTAATTCGCTCATCGTTTTGAGCGAGCGGTGGCCGACATAGAAAGACTTGTCCAGATCCCTCGTGTCGCGGGCGACTAGGAACTCTTCTGGAGGGACAGCCTCAATAATGATCTTATTTTTAGGACGGCGACGACGGATACGAACGTCAAAACTAGAAACCGCAGGAATAACCTCTGCGCCATCTGGGCCTACCTGGGCTTCTTGAACTATCGTCTGGTTAAGCTCGATAACCTCAATTTCCTGATCAGACTGAAGTAGAGCTATCTGCGCTTCGTCCAGGCCAGTGTATTCGGCTTCCGAGATCTCCAGATCCTCGCTCCAGCGCCATTTGATCACGCCAGTCTTTCTAACCAGCGCGTCCTTAAAGGCGTTATGGAGAACCTGAAATCCGGGGTTGTCGTTGTAGAAGATATAATTGACGTAGTCCGTCGCCTGCTCAGCGATAGCTACCGTATTCTCATTGCGCGGAATATACTCGACGACATTCTCGCTCGCCGTGAAGATACGCAGCAGGCTCGGCGTGATCGCCTGAACCACGTCGCGCAGCTCAGTCATCACGATCTGAGAGCGGCCCTCTTCTTCGTTGCCGAAGGGATCGCCGCGATAATAGCTCGTCGCCTTCGCGCGGGCCGGAGCCACAAAGCCGTCAATATAGTCTACGGCGTCGTCAATAGCCTGCTTGACGGAAGCCGAGAACTCGGCGCTATCCATCTCACCTTCGCGGCCACTCCAGGGCGCTCCAGTGTCGAAGGCTTCGCCGTGATCGCCGCCGCCGTTGCGGCTTTCGTCTTGCTCGATCACTTAGCGGCCTCGCGGGCTATTGCTCTTGGAAAAGCTGGCTTTCGTTGCCGAGCCTTTGGAAAGCGTCGTATTTCCCACTTTGGGAAGGTTTTTCGGCTCAGCAGAGCGAGCAGCCACACCTTTCGGCATGCCATGATCATCATGCTCAATGCGGCCATTGCCGACACGATCAACCAGAGCGGGATCGGAATTGATCTTGGCGTAGGCGTTGCCGAGCTTCGACAGGTTATTCGGGGCTTTCGGCGTCGGGCCAACCTTGGCGGCCTGGCCCTTCTTAACCCAAACAGGCTGAGCGAGTTTGCCGGTTTTGTTCACCATGTCTAAATCCAATTCTTCGCGACGAGAGGCATGTCACGACGCTGATGAAACTTTGGCTCGCCAAGGCAATACCAAAAGCGGGCTTCGTCCTCAGGCTGCCAGTCGATAGCTTCCGGCTCAACCTTGCCGAGAGACGAGAAGATCTGAAACCATTCCTTCGGATATACTTGCTGCCAGCGCACCGGCTCATGGCCGAAGAAACGGATGTAGTCCGCAATAAAGGCCTGATCGCCATACATCGCCTTCGCTTCCGGGCTCCAGCGATACTTGGCTTTGTAGTGATCTTCGTTGCGGGCGAACTCTTCGAACATTCCAGCCCACTTTGCGTTGCGCGCGTCCCAACCCATCAAAGTGGAATTGTGGATCTCCGGCAGGCTCGGAATATCGTCGATCATCAGGAAGCTATCTTGCGACGGGCGGGCGTCAGCCAGAAAGCTAATGTCCCCGGTGAAGAGGACATCCAGATCCATGTAAATTACCGGGCCATCAAACAGTCCAGGACGGAAGCATTCGAGCTTTGCCCAGTGATAGCCCCAGCGGTGAACTAATGGGATCGTCTCGATGCCGTCGATCTGATCGCATGTCAGACACACAAACCGATGCGGGGCCTTCAAATGACGCTTGACGCCACGCTCTAGCTTCCTCACCCATTCGTCGCTGTAGTAGTCACTCGGCGGTGCCTTCACACAGACGACGGTGAGCATTTATCTTCTCTTATCGCTCTTGCTATGTCAGCGCGGCGGTTTTGCAGTCGGATCTTCCCGACGACATAGCTGCTATCAACCGGCCACTCTTCGACGATCCTTGCGGCCCGCTCGCGCTCTTCACGGCGAACAGCCTCAACGAACGCATGGAACTCATTATAGAAGAGCCAATAGTCGCCGCCCGATCCAGTCAAACTATCCCGGACACGTTTCTCTTTAGCGGCTTTCCAGGTATCCATTTCAATGCTCTTCCGCCGACGCCGGCAGCCTGCGATGCAAATGTCAGACAAAGCGCGTCCGCCAAGTCCGGTGAGCGCATGCCACGGCGCTTCATCTCAGACTTGCCCTCAACCTTTATCTTGCCATTACTCGTGAACGAGTAGGTGGGCCCGATAAGCTCAGCCCTCAGATCATCATCCTTCGGCAGCCGAACAGCCCGCGTGTCCAACCATGTTTTACAGGCGAGCCACAGCTCATCCCTCAGTCGCGCCGCCTGCTGATTGAGCGCAGACGACTCGGAGACGTTGACATCGCGGACGTTATGGCCCAATTCGCGCAAACGATCAGCGACGCCACCACCAAGGCCAATGCTATCGACACATATCTCTTCAGGGCTGTCCAGCTTTGCTTCATGGACGATCCGCCCTACCGTTCCCATCAAGTCCTCGCCGCTCCAGTGCTTGAAGCCGACGACGACATTTCCCTGTCTCTTACAGATAACCGTCCTGTCGTCACCGAAGCGCGCTACGTCAACGCCGTAGATCAGCGGCTCGGAGACATTAAGCACCACATCGCGCTGAGTAGCAGCATCAACCAGCTCAGCAGGGATAAGAACATCATCATCGCGAAGTGCAAACTCACCCAGGACACGAACACGAAAGGCGTTGCTAGTCTCGCCATAAGTCGCCTTGATCTGCTCGACGAAGTCATGGCTAACCAGCGGATTGGCCAGGCAACTGACGTGCATCGTTTTCCAGTCGCTCGAAAGCGAATGGTGCGTCCGAAAGAATAACCCGGTATTCCTAGTCGGGTTGCCGATCAGGATCGTCGTGGCCGAATGGCCTGACATCGAGCCAGCAGCCGACTCGTAAACCGCCTCGGGAATAGCCGACGCTTCGTCGCAGATCAGAAGCACATTCTCGCTATGGACGCCGGCCAGCGCTTCAGGCCGCTCAGCAGACGACGTCCTAGCCGAGATAAACGAGCTTTCCGGCGTGCCCTTCTGGACGATACGATCCGAATACAGCTCTACCGCATCCCGCAAAGCCGCAGGCAGCCGGTTGAACCAATGCTTTACTTCCGAAAACAACGCATCAAACAACTGTCCCGCCGTGGGTGCAGTCATGATCGTCTTTTGCGGAAACCGCGTGAGCATAAACCAGATAGCGGCCCAGGAGCAGGCCGTAGACTTGCCGACGCCGTGGCCGGCTCTCACCGAGATCCGACGCTCGCCAGCAGCGATAGCCTGGAGAAATTCCTTCTGCCAGGGCAGCGGCTTCGCTTCCAGGACGATCTCAACAAACGCAACCGGATCATCCCGGTAGTCATCAACGAAGTCTAAAAACGCAGCCCGGACATTGCTCATCGTGACAGTGAACCGTCCTCTTGCGGATAACGGATCATAGTTTCACGCGTCGAGAAATCCCTCGCGCGCCCTTTGTTTGGCGCAAAGCCGAGAGACTTATACCAAGCCGTCAGTTTGTTTTTGTTCCCACCAAAGTCAGAGCTAGGCGAAAGCGCCACCGGCCTGCCTATCTCATCAGCATGGGTAAGAAAGTCATTCATAAACTGTGTCCCGATGCCCTGCCCGCGCAGATCTTCCGGGACGACAACTCTGCTAAGCGTCATCGGGCCAGATCCAGCCTCGGACAATGCAAAGTCAATTTGCGGATATTTAGCAGCTAACCGCTCAACGATACTGCCGCCCTTGGCCGCAACCTTTTCAGCAATGCCAGCGCCAGGAAGCATGCCAGCCGCCGCAAGGGCCATACCATTGCGATCACCAGACTGAGTAGCTGACTGCAAGCTAAGCAACCCGCCTATCGGAGTTGCGTCAACTAAGCCAACACCATTCTCGCCAAGGCCGTTAGAACCAAGCAGCCCGCCAACAAATGCCCGTCTTTCCGGCGACGCGCGCATATCTCCCGATAACAGCCCGGCAAGCCGATCACGCCACGTCGGCTGATATGCTCTTAACGTGGCTTCTTCCATTATCTTCCAGCTAAAGCTCTTTGACGCTCGCGATAGGCCCGCTGCTTCTCAGCATTCGTCATCCGACGCTTTTCTGGGCTCGGCAGGACTGAATTAGCCTCGTCCGCAAACATCGCATCAGCGAGCGTTTCTACCGCTTCCGCCGACAACGGGGCTGAGCGACGGGATACGTCAGCAGCCTTGCCAAACTTGTGCGGCTCGCCGACGCCATGCGCCTGGCCGCAAACTCTACAGCGGTTAAAATAAAGATACATTCGGCACAATTCCGCCACAGCTTTTCGCCACCACGCAAAAAGCAATTTCTATTTTTATATTTTTCAACCGCTTACATGCCGGGCTATGCGTAAAGATACGCGTATCGGCTTTTCGTGACATCGGCGGTAGCGTCTTGGCGTTCACACAAGAGGGCTTACCGATGAAAAGAATTGTCCTAGCTTCCGCCATCACCCTGGCCGCGATCACTACAGCAACCGCCCAGACGACGTATTACTACGGGCCAAACGGGTATCAGGGGAACTCACAGCGATACGGCAACCAGACATACTACTACGACAACAACGGATACGCCGGCAGCTCGCAGACTTACGGGAATACGACTTACTACAATGGCCGCAACGGCTACCAGGGCTACAGACAGCGCTACTAACCAAGCGAGCGGCAGGACTAGCTCTCAGTCAAGGAGGCAGTCTTGGGGATCAGCTAGCCGCCGCTCTTTTCTTCCGCTCGCGATACCGACGCTGCTTCTCAGCCGGCGTCAGCGCAGTTCCAGATACAGGACGGCCACGCTTCGCAGCGTTACCGTAATTCGGTATTTTTGGTAACGCATCATTCGCTACACGACTATCTACCGGAGCCGTTTCGCTGCGAGTACGGCGGCTTGGCTCGAGCTCTGGTACGATGTCGATGTAGGTTATTGCCATTTCGTTTTTTGTATTTTTTTGAGTAGCGGGAGGATGGATGCTGCTGCAGCCACCCCCCGGGGGCCCCATGCCACTAGGGGGGGGTATCGCCCGCCCGTCGCTAGCCCGCGTCGTCCTCACTGCCCGTGCCGATCTTGGGCAGTAGCTCTATAACATGTTGTTTCGACTCACTATGCATTCCCTTGTTAAGGGATGCGTCAGGTGTGATGTCTATGATCTTTGTATCCGCTTCACGCTTGCGCCGTGATAGCTCGATCAATGCAGCCGCATGCTCTTCGGCTATCTTAACTGTATGGTTTACTTCAATATCTTGGCGATCACCGTATAGCTTCGGGATCACCTTAGACGCATACCATTTGCGTGCGTCTATCTGCAGTTTGGCCAGGCCGGCATCTTCTGCGGTGTCAGCTATCTCCAGCGTCTGATCGGCGTAAACGTGAGCCTGGAACATCCGCGCGCGGGTGTATTCGTCCCGAAAGCTTTCGTTCTCTTCTGTCCACCGATAGATCGTCTGTGGCGCTGGCAGTCCATTCTTCTTCAGGACTGTCGGCGTCATTGGCTTACCGCTTGCTAGTAGCTCTAGCACCTTTGCGGCAGTCTCTTGTGTAAACTTACTTGGCCTACCTGTGCGCTTGGCCGGCTTGTCCTCGGCAGTCTCGAATGGGTTAGGCATTGGCCCTTTAGGCTGCTTGGCCTCTTTGCCCTGACTGCTTGCTCTTGGCTTGCTTGCCGACTTACTGGCTTTCCGGGCTGAAGCGTTGTCAGCTTCCATGGCTACTTGCACTCTCGCCAATCCGTCTTGGGTTGCTGGCTTGCCGTTTGTCGCGGCAAATAAAAAACCCGCCGGCATTTCTGCTAGCGGGCAAATCAATCACCCTTTACGGGTAACTACTCTTTTACCTCATCAGTCCCGATCAGGCTAGTTAAATATCCGTAATCACCAGCTTTATTCACCAAACATCGGGCCGTTCATCGAGCCCATGTAGTCGCCCTGATCATTGGTGACGCTGTATTGGCCTGGCCCTGTCTTGTTGATCGAGCCCTCATAGCCGCCATACTGGTTGTTGATCACAGTCTGGTTAGTCATCGGGTTTGTCGTCGCCGATCCGCTGATATTGCCGTAGCTGTCGTAGAAATACGTCGTCCTCGGCAGGATGTTCTGAGCGTTCGCCGCCGTTACCGAAAACAGAATTTGACTCACGATCAATAATTTACGCATCTACCTTCTCCCGGATAACCAGATCATATCCTAGCGCATTGATCACGGCCTGCAGCTCAGAGATACGCGGGTTACGCTCGCCTCGCCGCCATTTACGCATAGCTGACGACGTTACGCCAGCACGTTTTGCCAGATCCTCCTGGCTCCATAACTCTTCGTTCATCTTGCGCCAGATGAAGCGAATGAATGGATGCACAGCCCTGTCCTCAACTGGCGGCACCTTCTGGCGCTGATACTGCTTCATTCCTTCTCTCCCAAAGCGGCGCGGGCGGCGCGCCATAACGGATAGTCCGCAGGATATGGAGTCTCAAACGGGCCTTCGGCTTTATCCGCCTTGTCTGCAAACGGTTTCAGCGCCGTTCGCAGCTTGGCGTTCTCAGCTTCAAGTTCCGCGATGCGGGCGTCACGCTTTTTCAAATCATCAAGCGCCTGCTGCGCTAAATCGCCTTCCCATTTCGCGGCTAGTTCCAACTCCGCAATCCGCCTGTCCTTCGCCTCTAATGCACTTTCAAAGTGTCTGCTTAATTCACTCATTCCTTATCTCCCAGATAAGCGGCGCGGGCTTTAACAAGGTGATAATTCCACACCATGCTGTATTCTTCCTCATCCAGCGACGTGTCTGGGATTATTGGTTCCAGCGCCGCTTCAAGTTCCGCGATGCGGTCTGCCGCGTTTAACAGGCGCAACCTATCTTCCTCGCTGAAATAGCCCTGACCGTCTGCCGACATTTTGCGCAGGATAAATGAATAGTCAGTCATTCTTCTTCTTCTCCAAAGCGGCGCGGGCGGCGCGGAGGTCGGCGACCGCTACCCAAATCTCAATGTCGCGATAGCAGAGATTGATTGCGTTAACTTCTTCCGCAACGTCAGCAAACGGTTTCAGCGCCGTCCGTAGCTT
>JACCDP010931991.1_pt1 | contig 15588 bp, 11 predicted proteins | sample 7445841 | NCBI WGS metagenome assembly JACCDP01 (sample SAMN15323441, study PRJNA562643) | freshwater metagenome | isolation source: river surface water | place: USA:Blue River Watershed | collected 2017-08-17 | reverse complement strand
GTCGCTGTAGTCAAATGACTGCGACACCCTTTCGTAAATTTTTCCGTCCCATTTAACCTGGACATATCGATATTGCCTATCGTTCTCTTCACTGAAAAGAAAATCTTGATAAAGCCAAGTAGGAGAGTTAATACCAGGACGACGGATTGCCATAATTAAGTAGGAGGTGCGTTCCAGGTTGCAGCCCCGCCATATGGGTTGGATCGCGGAGATGTGCCATATGCCGAAGATTTTGGCATTTCTTGCGCAGATGTGGGAAAAACAAAATCCCAAACCGATTGTTCGGCTACTGGTTGCTCACTGTCACCGTGCGAATCATTTGGTTGTTGCCCGTCGTTTTCACCGGCATGCCCATGTTGAAGGTCAACGTGACGTACCCAAATGTATTTTCCTTGCCTGCGAAGACAAACACAAAGCCAATCGGATTGCATTGGGCCGCCGCTTTCTATGACCATGCAGCCGTGATTTTCCGGATCTGCGGGTGGTAGGCTCCCGGAAGGATAGATTGGCAGCCTAGTCATTGAGCTATTATCTGGCATAGGCAACTTGCCGCTTGCCAGCAACTCCGGATCATGCAATACATCTTGCATCACGGCGTACTGATATTGCCCATTGGAGGCAGATATATTAACCCTTTTGCCAACAAGCCCTTTGGGTTGTTTTCCTTTAAAAGCAGGAGACACATCAATCCAGTGCGATGCGTCTGGTTCTTCGCCGAGACGTTGCTCGGAAAATTCGCCAGCTCCTGTGACTTGAGGTATCTCAGGATTCATGTCGTCAAAAATGACTTTGACGCGCCCGCGATTTTCCGGGTCGTCGACAGAAACGATTTTGCCTCGCAAGGTGCCCCTTGGCAATCCTGCAAATTTTGCATTCGCCTCATTTGCTGCCATCAAAGCTGCTTGATTGCGAACGAATTCCGTGTTTCTCAGCTTTGGAATGTACATAAGTTACTTTTGAATTCGCGACACCCTGGGAATGTTGCGCCGTCTCACTGATTTTTTAGACAGAGCAAGGGGCTCTTGTTGCCGATTAACTTTAGGGGCTTTTCGCTCAGGCATTGGTTGTGGCGCGATTTCCAAAAGAGGCTCTGGCATTGCAATTGATTCGATTACAACAGGCAGAATTTCAGAAACTTCTGGAATCATTTCTTCTACAGTGTCGTTCGATTCTAATTCTGCATCAATCACTGATGGAATCGCGTCATCAGCAAAACCGGCACCAGATTTTTTTCTAACGGCCATGTGTAGGTTATGAACTATTGGCTTTTACCCGTTATCTGGCAACAAGATACAAAGTTTTTGGCTGCGAAACTGGCTCCCTCCATGCTGCCTCTTGCTGAGGGTCAAAAAATCCCTCCTCAGCTGCAGACGCATCTGCCACAAAATAAGCATAGCCAATTTTATAGTGATTGGCATCAACACTGTAAGACTCAGGATCGTTTTGACAAGTCGGGGCAAATTTATAAATGCTAGCATCCCACACAGGTGGCAATATTGGTTGAACTGCTCCAGAAAGCAAGTCATTTGTTAAGAAACCTGTAAGAGTTTGGCAAGGATTAATATTGACATAAACTCCTTCCCAATCCCCATAACCCTCATTAACAGACGAAGTAACATCCGCTTGCCGATTATGCAAAGGGTTGTAATCGGTTAAGCTTGCCTCCGTGAATTCATCAAACTCTAGTTCAAAAGTTGGAAAAATTCCTGCATTTGCATAACTTTCCGATGTTCGTACGTCATAATAGCCAATGTTGGAATACAGATATGACTCTGCATATACAAAAGCATAGTCGGGTACAGGTTGGTTGTATAGGAACAATTCCTCATAAATAAGAGGCTGTCCGAATTCAGGAGGACAATTCATCTTTTCAGGGTCAATGCTTGAACCCCAATAGGCAAAATCTTGACAAATTAATGCTGTTTTTTGCCAATCTGTTTCATTTCGGCCGTAATCTAAAGGCAGACGTATAAAATATTGCTCCCAATTCTCTGCCCCGGGGCCATTATTTATATCGGCAATTAAAGGATTAATATAATTTTCCTCAGCCAAGTGAGCTACAGTTTCTGCCTCCTGTAAATCTTGACTCTTCCATAAGCGCAATGTAGTCTCCGCATCATAAACATTTGGAGACATATAATATGTAATACCGCTAAAGACAAGGTTCGTAATATCAGCAGTAAAAACTGTTGTAATAGAGTCAGAAATTGTAATTTTGGGGAATTTTGTTTTCCCCGTTAATGTCGAAGGTTGGTACGTGAATTCATAGTCACCAGTCAGTGCATTTGTATTGTATGTAATTGTGTAATTTTCCGTTGTGTAAGACATGCCATTTTGCAACAACACACCTTCACAGTAGATTAAGATGACACCCATATTCAAGGTGGGGGAGGGTGCAGCTCCTAGACTATGGCCGTTAACCCCCACCCAGTGGTCAGCCAAAGCCGCTGTTACAGTGAACACCGATCCTACAATTGAGGGATACAATGCAGGATTAGGAACTAAAATATCCCCTTGCTGATAAAAATCTCCAGGATTGTTTATAATCACTGAAATTACTGTGTTACCGACAACCGTTATGTCAGCGGTTGCTCCCCCACCTCCACCTGGATTTTCAGTCAGTAGTTGAACATTTGTGTATGTTCCATCATCTAAATCTACACCAGGATTAGTGGCTACTAAGCTTACGATCGGCGATGGCGATGAAACATAAATCGCAGCCGCACGAGTTTCGGGAACCGGGTTAGAAAAATCCCACCACATTTCACCGTTTTTCAAAGTGCCAAATAAAGACGAATTAGCAATGTACTTCAGATTCGTGTCAATCGAAATTTCCCATGTACGGTTATTGTAAAACTTTGTTAATACAAGTTCGTAATCACCGGTAACAGTTATCTGCAAGTTATCAATTTGATAATTTACTCCTGACGGGGTTAAGCCTGAAGAATCAAAAACACGCACGGGCACTTTAAAAGGAAGCAGGAGTGCATCTGTATTAAAAAATCCTACGCTTGTGTAGCCAAACTCTATTGGCGTCCAATAGGGGCTCGAATCAAGTTTAATTAAAATCAAAGAACCTGGGGCTAACAAAGTTCCTTGCACTCCTAAAACATTTTCAGCAATGCCTAATCCGGTAATGTCAGCAATTTGTACCAATGTATTTACCGGTAATGCTGCTGCGTTGGCTACAAAAGTTGCCACATCCGGATAAATGACGAGTGGATTCAGTCTTTCAACAGCAGCAAAAGGATAAGTGATCTCTGCCCAAGGTGAACACGCACTGTAAATATTTTGACGAGCGGATAATACGCCGTTTTCCGGATCCCACCAAAGATTCTCATAGCTTGGGCTCCCAGGTGCAGTTGTACTAATTATCGAAGTTTGAGCATAAACCAGATTCACTATTTCATTGAAATTGACTGCAATTGTCAATGTTCCCAAGAAAAGGGAATTTTGCTCATTAAAGCCATGAATGCTCAATGAGTCGAAAGAAAAATTAAATGGCAGTGCGCCACCTTTATTTCCCCACGCTCCTAAAAAATTTTGAATGGTATTCTTAATTCCCCAATCCGAAGGATCTTGCCAAGTCTGTATTTTTACAGTTAAAACAGCATCGACTTGTGTGACGGGGTCTGCAAAACTCCATACAATGTAGGCATCAATGCCTGTATCTTCTTGAGATGCACTCTCAGGAATTGAAAGATACCAGAGCTGTAAATTCGAGTCATATTGCGATTGTAGATCTATGCTGAGTGGTTGACTGTAGGAAAGATATACGGGCTGATCAAAATAATAAGTTGAACCTGCAAAAATGACATTAAATTTGTACGGAAACTGTTTTTTAGTATCCCAGGATGGGTAGAGGGTCAGACCATTTGCTGTAAGTCCGCAAATAAAGCTGGCGTCTCCCGATGCTGCCACGCTCGACCTATAAAACGGTGCTGGGCGCGAAGACGGAATATCTATCTTGAGAGGAACGTTGTTCGCAATTTGTTCATAAAACGAGGCAGGAAGTGGCCCCAGAGAGACAACATATTTATCGTCTTCTGTAACAACATTCTGAATTTGATACTCCTGACGACCTAAATTGACGCTTTCTATGTATACGTTTTGTCCGGGCTTGATAAAAGGTACGCGATCTACTACAATCGTTTCATCCCAGTTTCGGATTTCATAAATACGCGGGATAATGTAGCTATTGTAGACACCGAAAGTTCCCCCAAGTAGTTGCCTCTTTTCATTGACGGTGGCTGGCAAATTGTCCCAATAGTTGGGGCCATTCCAGCCCAGCATTTGCGCTAAAAAATCTAACTGATTATTTACACGAGTTTCAGTTAAATTTACAGAACTTTGCTGATCGGGATTGAGCCACGGAGAGGTATAGTTCCGTAACTCAAAGTCTGAGACGTTAAATGCAGGAATATACTGTGTCATTGAACTACTACCTGTTCTTTTTCAAGTGCTAAATACTCTTGCTGCATACAGTTTGGCGGGGACATCCATAGCTGCGAATAATTTGAAACTTGTTCATACAGATTTATAAGATTAGAGTCAAAGGGCTCAGTTAGCCAATTTGCCACCGGCTGAAAATCTCTATGAATAATGTAACGGACATCTACTATGTCTTCAAGCTGATATGAGGAATTTACGTCAATGTAAGCCAACTGGCAGTATGTTGCCGGCACTTCCTCTCCATTAGCATTAAACGCAGTTTCGGGTACCTGATTTGCTGGATAAATTACCAAAGCGCTGCGTGGACTCGGTCCCGATGGCTGTGTAGTCTGAGTGATTGTTCCTGTAACAGTCACGCTTTGGATCGCCACATCAATCGATGAAAATTCAATTTTCCAGGCAGTTTGAAGAACCGGTTCTCGGATATTGAATTCAAAATACTGGCCTACCGAGTCTAAAGCCACTGCCGTATCAGATACAAACGTGCTGTTGGACCCATCCACATAGAAAAGCGAAGCCGTCCCAGAATACGCAAAATTTTTAGGGCAGCGCAAAATTATTTTTGAGTAAGCCGACGCCAGGTTGCTTTCCCATTGTATGAAGGCTGAGCCGGGTTGGGCATAGGCTGGGAAGTAGGTGTCCCTGTTACTCCAGAAAAGCGTATTAGTATTTAAAAACGCGTTTTCAGTCATATAGCGCCACCCGATCACCCCATCAGAACTTGACGTAATTGTCAATGGTTGACCAGTTAAAGCGAAATCTTCAACATAATACAAGTGGTTGGTTGGGGCATCGTCATAAACCAGCTGATATGCTACAAGATAACGGCCGCTACCTAAATCTAAATCTTTTAGATTAACGATAGCTGGAATGACTTCGGAACTACCGTAGCGCCAAACTATTGTTCCTGATTTAATTAGAATATCTTTTAGAGAATCCGATGCAACTACTTCTAAAGAGATGGCACCATTGATTCCTTCGCCCCAGGGAATGTAAACATATCCTATGTCACGAATTCCGTCAAATCTCGCAGCGGTATTGGCAGGGGGGACTAAATTGAAAAAATCAATTTGATAGGTTTCACTTATGGCTGGTAATCTTTTATAAATGGGCCTTCCTCCGGGCACCCATTCTGTTGGGCGACTTTGCAAGCCGTTCGCCTCGATGAATTGCTGTGACAAAGCCCCAACACGCTGTTGTGTCGTAGTGGTCTGAATTTTTTGAACTCCGCCATTAAGAGGTGAAAGTTGCTGAGTCATAGTTTTAGAGTCCCTGTGCCGTAATCTGGCGGATTAAACTGATATGAGGTGCCAGTGAACCAGGATAATTCCGGTGTTTCTTGGATTGTTGCCGCATTTTCCCACACATAAACCAGATTTTCCTGGTCGTTTGTGAATCTGCCTTTGTTTTTAGGAATTAATGTAACTTGTGCAATTCCTAGCTTAATAGCCGAAATGTCTCTACCTAGTTGCGATAAGATTGCCTCTTCGCAAACATACTGATCAACGTAGCGTAGGAGATTGCCGGCATACTCTTGAATACGTGCAGTATTTATAACAGTTGTGTTGGTCCAATTAGTGATAGTCGGAAATGGCGTGAATGCACGCATAACTCGGAACAAGTTCCTACCGTCTTCAGCCAATACTGTATCTTCGGAATAAGCCGTATAAGCAGGGTTAAAATAAGGAATGTACCCTTCTGTGCTAAAGGAGGGTGTGTTGTATTTCTCCGTCAAAACAAAAGCGCCGTTCTCTAAGTAAATTGTAAAATTGAAAAGGGGAGTGATATTAGTTGTTGCTGTATAGGAAAGTACTTGACTACCTTGTCTGAAGAAGGTTCGATCACCTTTCCAGAATCGGAACATGCGAGTAGGTTGAATTGGGGAGAGGCCTTGCAGATAAGCCAGGAATTCTGTCCGTTGTGCGGAATTTATGTATAAAGAGAATATAAGATTTTGATTGACTAGAGTTTGTGAATCTGTGCTCGTTGGAGTAAAATAAGAAGCCGCAACATAATACTCTGAAGAAGATGCGCTATCAGGTTTATACTCTAGATAAGTTCCCACTGGGAAGCGAGGTTTGTATTTATAAATAGGCAAACCAGCATCACCATTTTGCACAACAATTTCTTTAATTATTGCTTGCTCAACTAATGTGTCAAAGTAAGTGCTTACTGTCTCAGAGAGAGCGTTCGGCTGATAAGTAAAGTTTGCCAAAACATACGCATATTTGTTGATAACACCCTTACGAATATCGACGTAATTGTAATACGGATCTGCAACTGGGTTTGGTCCTGATCCTACTTGCGGTGTAAAAACCCAGGTCCCGGCTGCGTAGCTATTTCCAGGAATAAGCTCTTGAGGAATTACAGTAGTTGAACTCAGTTTAAACTGTGTTTGTGCACCTGTAAGGTTGTTTGTTGCTGGCAAAAGCGTAAAGTTTTGTGCCACTACCCAGACGAAAGTTCCAGGACGCTTTGTTAATGAGATTGGAGAACTTGGTATAAATTCATTTGCGGCGTAGTCGTATTGGATAATTTCAGGCGAATAAAATCCACCGGGAGTTGTAGCCTGGTATGTATTGCCTACAACCCATGAGCTATATACCATTGCTGGTGAAAGCTTACCTTGTGTCAGCAAAGTTGCTACTTCAGATTGGGAACCAATTGTCAAATTTTCAAGGACGACGTGCAGTTCCCCGTCTCCCCCATTAGCAGGATCCCAATAGCCTACTTGTCCCTGAGTGTAGTCACCCGGTACAAGAGAAACTATCTGCTGTAATTGCAAATTGCCATAAACTGTCTGATCCCCCTTATTTATAGAATAAGGTGTAAAAGAAGTTTGAACCGAGTAAAACAGATTGGTAGGTAGTGTTGTCTCAACCAGATCGTACTGGTTTAATAAGTACTCTGTTGGTTCAAATGTGTACACATTTGTGTAAATTGCAGCATCCGAACTAAGTAATAAAGGAGTATTGTATGCAGAACTTACTTTGATGTGAGGATCTAAAAACCTTTGATTTGCGGGGAACGAGCTGTAAAACGCCGCATCGACGTCACTAACCGTTGGATCCGTAGCAATGGGGAAAATGTTGCCAGGTTGCAAAACTTGGAACAACCGGTCTCTAAAGTTTAAAGAGGTCTCACGAGCATTAATGCCAAAAGCCCCGTTAGCATCTATTTCTAAACTAATGTTGTACTGAACTTGGCTTAAAGTTATGGGGTAAAGGTGACCTTTGTTTTCTACTGGTACAGAAAAATTGACAACATTTTGACCCCTCTGTAGTTGTTCATCTGTTAATTCTGTGCCACTCGGCCCCAGCACAAAAAAAGACACCTGGCCATTAGGCAAAAGGTAATCAGTCAGATAGTTGTAAAAACCTTGACTTGGGCGATTGGGCTGAACTGACGTTAAAGTCCCAGTGCCGTAAAGATCAATAAAAAAGTCTTGCCAATCTTCCGCGCTTACCGGGTTCTTTCTTCGGATTAAGGTGAAAAAACGTTCTTGAGTTTCTTGATAAGTTTCAACGTTACTGCCGCCCACGGCAGGTTGTGGGTTGACTACGGTCAATCCATCTACGTTTATTGCGGACGAACCTGTGATTGCAAAAGCAGGACAATTGTAATCGCTTCCGACATATTGTGAAGCTACACTAATTCGAATTGTAGATTCGCCCGCAGGAATGGTTACCGGGGCAGAATTAACAAAAGTGATGCTTTCACCGTTTGTAAGACTAGGGTCTGTTGTAAACGGAGAGCCTGCAGGAATTGTGGTGGGAAGGTTACTTGGCGGAATTGTCAATACCAGCTGCGCCACAGCAGGTGTGCCAAGTCTGCGCATGGCGCCGAGAAAAGGCCCCAGCCACTCAACCAAGATTGACTGAGGCAGTTGATTTGCCCAAAATAGAAATTCACCTTGGGCAAAAGCCTGACCCTCTAACAGAGCTGCTAGAGGGTTGCCCGCAGAAAAGTCGTTTAGGGTTTGATTCGAAGCCTCATAAACCCTTTGTGACGCCTGTTGAACAAGTTCAGCTTCGTTCCTTGGGTCTATAGAAACGGAGGGTAACGGTGCATACCTAGGCATGGGGTCCTCCTTACAGTGGGCAAACTACGTTGCTTCCGCCAACATAGTTTTCGCAAGGACCGGCTGACGAGAAGTAGACTCCGTTATCAATTTCTAGATTTTCTAGTAAATCTTCAACTTGTTCGGACAATACAAGTTTCGTGATCAAATCGGGATCATCTAACGCGGCGTATTTTTGCGCTATTGTTGGAATTGGGATACCGTTAGCATTGTCGTATTTGTCGTTGGTGGTGAAACTTTTGGGGGCGTTAGTAATAATATTCGCAGGATTGCCAACAACTAGTGGATCATATCCAAAGTTCCACAATCCGGTTACAACTTTGTTGCCGCTAACAGGTTGTCCGCTAATTAACAAACCAGTGGACGACAAAACTGGTTGTTCGGTTGCTAAAGTGATATAACGTTCGTCAAGGCCATCAGGACCAGCAGTTACAAGGGAGCTTAGCCCAAGCGGCGGATAGTGCCAGTCTAAATCCTGACCATCAAAATAAATTTGTTGGGCACCATTTAACCACTGGCTGGTCACTATTACGCCACTAGAAAATGTCGTTTTCATACGACCAATGAATCCCTACGTTGCTAAGGTTTTACCCCATATACAAAAAACCCCAGCCAGAGGCCGGGGTGTATAACTTTATCAAAAATATCAGGTGCGTTCCCAATAATTTACCGTCATTTCTGCTTCGATTTCCTGAACATCACCGGATTCCCGGTCAACTTCAGCAGTCGAGATCGATGTGAACTGGCACTCATAGAGAACGTATTGACCGCCAGCAGCGGCAGAACCCTGACCAGTACAATCACGCGGAGTGACTGTAACGGTGATGGGATTACAGTTGTAATCCAGCCAAAATTGCTCCAGGGCTTTAAAAATTGTGGGATCGTAGGGTGCCGTCAGCGTGACATTGTCAGCTGTGCGGGGTCCCACAACATGGTACAGACGGTTGCCTGTTCCATTTGCGTAGGTGCTGCTATCTGAGGAATCTTTGATTCCACTAAACTTGGTAAACACCGCTGTAAAAGTCGGTCCACCAATCGCAGTGAAGCTTACTTCATACTGCGCTTTTGTAATCGGACGAAGAATAGCCATGATAACACCTCCTTATTTCCTTTCCTAATCAGGACAGGATGTCGGTGATCATCGCGCCAGAACCGATAAGACCAGTAGCACCCAGACCGACCAGGTTGACAACGCGCTCAACTGTGATTTCAGCGCGAACAACACGACGCTCACGAATGTAATACTCAGGACGAACGGCAGGGGTGCCGGTCAGCTGATAAGTGTAAGCGAAAGCAGGGGTAGCAGCATTAGCACCACCAGCAGGCATAACCGAGTCGCTAGGACCATTGGGGCTGTAGAACAGCAGGATTCCATTCTCAGGAAAAACCGGCTGCAGGGAACCGTCAGTAGCTAAATAACGACCTTCAGCCACTCGCAAACCGCGCTCAAGACCGAAATAGCGGGCGAGCATGTCGGTGTCGATGCTGTCGGCGGCGGTGTACTTGATGCGCTCAAGAATTGCCTGGTTGGTCAGCAGTTGGTCAAATACGGCAGTACCGACGACCATTGAGTTGGGGCGGATACCAATCTGGTTAGCGACGGAACGCTTAAGGGTCAGTACGTCTTCGATGGGGTTTGAAGTCAGCGAAGACCAAGCCGAGGGGCCAGCAGCAGCGGTATAAGCTGCCTGGAAGGTTGACCAAGAAACGAATCCAAGACCATCCTGGTTGCCCGCGCCAGTATTGGGCTCGTAGGGGTTGTAACCAACGCCGGGAGCACCGGTAACAGTCACGGCCTGAGATACGGTGTATTCATAGGCATTCATTAAGCGAGACATAGCGTTGCGGGTTTCAATCGCACGCAGATCTACTTGAGCGGGACCTTCTCCGGCGTTTTCAATAACTTCTTCCGGCAGTTCCCAAGCAACAACTTCTTGCTCAAGTGCATAGGGCTCGCTATCATAGCGGGACTGAACATATGGGATGTTAGTACCATAAGCACGACGGAAGTCGTTGATAGCGAATTGCTCTTTTCCGAATCGCAGAATACGTCCGGCACGAGTCGGAGTATCAACAACAGGGGCAATAAAGTTGGCGATATTTGTAGCAGGGAGCATAAATCCCTGCGCTAACGTAGTCAGGATCGGATCGACACCTGCATACGTTTGTTGAAGGTTCATCATGAGATGAAATCTCCTAAAAACGGTAATGGGTTGACTTCAAAGTGGACGAATCCACCACGCTTGGGCTTACATCTTCATTGCAAAACCCAAGCTAATTTATTATTACCCTTACACAAAAAGGAGGCCCCTAAGGACCTCCCACAATAGCCTAATTGCGTCAGCAACTATCAGGCGAACGATACGAGCACGAGGTTGCGACCACCGATTGTGACAAGTTCACGAATCAGCGGAGTTGTGCCATCTAGAGTTACGGGATTGCCAGAGAAGGTGGCTTGACCTAGGTTGTTAATTTGCAGGGCGCTGTTAAGAGCAGGAGGTGTACCAGCGCTGGCAGGATCAAGCTCAATCAGCAGCAGACCGCTTGTTGCTACTGTTAATTGACGAGCTGTATAGGGTTGTGCCAGAGCGGAGGGCATGTAAGCCTGATTAACACCGACGATTGTGAGAACGCTTGCGGGAGCCGAGAAAGCGTCGGGAGCAGCGGCTACATTGGGGCCAGCCCATGTAGCATAACTTACACAACGCAGTTCGCCGATTTCAACGGTTCCAATAGAACCACCTTGAGTATCAACAGCGGCTTCCCAAGTTTCCGCATAACGGATATATTGTTTGCCGTAAATAGGTGCTGCATTTGTTGCCATAATTTTCCTGTATAGAGGACTTCAAGTTTAGTTTGCTCTAGGACTTGTTTTCTCACCTAGCTGGTGATGTAAGGTTTTTACCCCATCACCTGTATTCAATATGGCACCGGCATCGGTCATAACAACGACAACCATGACCGGGCATAGGCAAGGAGCCAATTGGCTGCCAACCTTGCTCATCATAGTTAATGCAATCGATGCAAGTTCGTTTATCTTTTCGTGCCACCCTCCGCATTTCTTTGAATCCTTGCTCTTGCTTGCGCATGAAACGCCCAAGATTAAAGAATCCAAATGTAGGGGTAGACAAATATCGCATGACCCGAGAGAGTACGCCTTTCCAAGTTCGACCCACGCCGCCAGGCGCAGATGCAACTTGAGACGCTTTCGCTGCCGGATTATTAATTTGATATTTGCCAGGGTCTTCGGGATCAGTCAGCACATCGTCGAGTTCAAAATCATTGTCAAAGTAGGCGTTCCAGTCAACGTCTGCAAAATCCTCAGTTTGATCACCGACTTTTAAAATACCTTGATCGATGTAATCTTTGACTTCATCCATAAACGTTGTTAAAGGAGGAAGCATGTCGCCAACAATTGCTGGCCACGCCTTCTCCATTTTTAATTTAGGGTCGGCCTTGTCTGATCCCAAATAGACGGCAGCTAAGGCAGAAACAAGAGTTTTATCAAGCATAGTGCGTTCGAACTCATCCCAACGCATTTGCTTATCGCGAAAACCTTTAACAATCAGTTTTGACTCTTGAGCCATCTTCTGTTCAAGATCTTCTTGATCTTTGCTTTTTTTAGCTAGTGTTTCTGCCTGAGCGAAGTAATCTCCCCTCCGTTTCGTGGCCATGCCAATCATTGAGAGGAGATCCATTGCAACCTCAGCTAAACATTGCTTTCTTCAGAGCTTCGACGTAGTCGATGCCCTCGGACTCAACAAGTTTCAGAGCCTTAGAATGGGGGTCGAGATCCTCCTCAGTGTATTGGAAGGTCCCAGCGGCTACTTCGCCAAAAGAAACCATTGGAGGCAACTTGCTCAGCAGAGTTAGCAGCTTAGTAGCAGCAGTTTCGCCTTCAGCAAATTCTAGTGTGCCAAACTCCAAGCCTTCGCAGTAGCTAATTAGCTCAGCTTCTGGCATAATTCCATCGGTAAGACGTCCCTCGGTGTAAAGGTGTCCAATTGCAGAAGCCATTTTGTCGCGACGGGCACGCATTTTTTCTTCAGCATGCTGACGCTCTAATTCGGCATATTTGGTTTTAAGGGACATGAGCTCATCGTACATTTGCTGCGGGAATCCTACAGCGCGTGCTTGTCCCATTGACCCCATGCCATATTCCATTCCACAGTGGTCTACTGAGAGTTCGTTGTAATCTTCTTCACCCTCGTCTACACCTTGATCACCTTCGCCCTCGTCGTAGGTGGATCCAAAACCAGTTTTGGTGTAAGGGTTCTTCTTGCCTTCCGAATGCTCTTCAGCGAAAACACCACCGGATTTTTTGGAAATTTCGGCAGGCTCATCAAGAGTATCCATGGCGCCAGGTGTGAGTTGCTTAGCTTTTGACTTCTTGCCATCGCCAATGTTCTCACGGAGCGATTCCAGAGATGCTTCACCGTAGACACCATCTGGACCAGTTACTTGATTCTCTTCATCGACTTCGTCCATTGCACCAGGAATCAGTTGCTTGGACTTAGACTTAGGTTCGCCTTTGTAGGATTCTGCATAAGCACCATCTGGGCCAACGATTTGACCGGGCTCGTCAGTGGTGTCCATGGCACCAGGGGTTAGCTGCTTGCTCTTGGACTTTTTACCGTCGCCGATTTCCTTGCGGAGGGTTTCCAGATTAGCTTCACCGGAGATGTCTCCAGTTTCATACTCAGCATGCTCAATCATGTGGTTTCCCTTCATGGATTTACGAGCTGTTGTTGCGCCATCTTCACCAGTCATTTCGGCAGCTTCGGGACCCCCTTCGGCATAAAGAAGATCGTGAGTTTTAACGGATTTAGCGCGTGAATCAGATGATTTCTGACGGAGAACCCTCATGCTGCCATCAGACATCACATTAATGGTCTGAACAGCAAAAACTTCGTTGTCAGGCATTTCTTCTGACTCAACAGGCATCGGGCTGTCTCCATCTTGCCGTCCGTATGGATCGCCTTTCTTAGATGTTTTAGGGGCATTAACACCGTAGCTTTTTTCATCGACGTCATACTGATCCATATTGTTGACACGCTCGTAGTTATCAGCTTGTCCAGCCCAACGCTCGGCGCCATCAGACGCCATTTCGCTATCTTTAGCAGTACGCATCCGATCTTTATCTTGCTCACCGTTTGCAGCAGTGTGCATACGGTCTTTGTCTTGCTCTGCGCTTTTTGCGGTTTTGAAACGTCCAGTGTCAGAACCAGCTCCGGCTTTGCCGGTCTTCATACGATCAACGTATCCATTTTCTGAAGAACGAGCGGTCTCATAGCGTCCGGTGGGATCCTCGTCATATTCCAGCTCAGCGTGATCGGCTGCAATAAGTTTATCTTCTTGTTTACCAATTCGCTTGGTTTCGCGAGCCATACGTCCTTCGCCTTCTTCTTTCTGGCGCTTGGCTTCAAAACCGCGATCAGCGGCGGCTTTGCGCTCCGCTGTTGACTCTTTATGGTCTTCAGAAAGAAGTTCATCTTCTTCTTTACCGTAGCGAGCTACTTCTTTAGCTTCGCCTTTGTGGCCTTCTTTTTTCATGCGCTTGGCTTCTAATGCGCGATCCATAGCCGCTTTGCGTTCGGCTCGGGACTCTTTATGTTGTTCGTCATACACATTTTCAACAACTTGCATGACTTGGCCGTTTGCACCTTTGGCGTGCTTACGGCTGATTTTGTTGGTGTCTTCCATAAATTTTTCCTCTGGAAAATTGTCTTCAAGGTCAGCCGTTTGCTGAGCTATTTCAGTGCCTTCGCGATCGTTTTCAGAATACTGCTGGCTGGGATTGTCTGGACTGGCGATTTCAGTTGCAGCTGAAGAGCCAGGAACTGCATCGACTTCGTCTTGTTTTTGATCTTGTGAAGATTGTTGTAATTCTTGCACTGCGGATGTAACATCCTGGCGCACCTCGTCAAGCTTTTCTCGAAGCATCTCAAGTGGACTTTTTTCTACAATGAGTGTTGGTCCAAGATCTTCGTCGAAAATCTGTTCGGGAGATAAAGTTACTGCGAAATCGAAGCAACCTTCCCATTCAGCAAAATTGAAAGGTTCAAGCCCTTTCACAGCCGGGGGAGAAGCCCCCAGCAAAGCTAAATGGCGAGCACTCCACTTGCCCTTGTGCGGATTAATTTGAGATTCTGGAGAGTAAAAGGAGATCGAAACCTTGCGGTAATGACCATCTTTCACGAGATCTTTAGCAACATCTGTGAATGCCACATCGGCATACAAGTTGTCACCCTCACGAGAAAAACCTTTAATCCACCCAAATGAAGGGAGGCTGTCGTTATCGCCTTGATGCCCAAGAACTAAAGGAGCTTCATGAATTGAAGGGTTGTAGGTATCTACAACTTGCTGCAATTCTTTTGGAGAGAAGGTCCGGGATACCCCTTGAGCAGAGGTCTGATCACCTGCCTTAAAAACATGTACGCGTTTTGTGAACACCGTGTTTAATAGTGACCCGATACGACTTTTTTACCCTTTATCAAGGGCCATGTCTGTTGCTTCATCTTCAGTGATTTTTTCATTTCCAAATGGTTTTTTATCACCTGTCTCGTTGCCGAAGACGGATTCGTAAAGTTCATCCTCTTCGCTTTTTTTATTTTGACCCTCATTGTCACCAAAGATTGATGCAAATAGATCTTCATCATTCACCTGTTCAACCGGTTGCGCAAGATTTTCAGCCTCAGCTTTTTCAGCTTTTTCTGCAGGATCCTGCAACTCAACTCGAAAATGTCGCTCAATCCACTCTTTCCGTGGTGTAAACCCGGACTGGATTAGCAGTGATACATCTGGCATTGTCAATGTAGATTCCTCAATTCTGAATTCTCGTGAGAGTACAGGAGCCGCAACATCTGTGCCAAAGTTTAAATCGACAATCCATCTAATCAATGTCTGTGTCAATGTGTGCGACAACATCTCAGAAATTTCCGAAGCTTTAACCACACGAACGACGTTTGCAACCTGTGAAGATGCCCGAGAACCGGCTTCAGCTTGACCGGCCTCATTTTCTCCGCAAACCAGTACGCTAATTTCCTTATCGATGT
>JACCDP010633098.1_pt1 | contig 15588 bp, 13 predicted proteins | sample 7445841 | NCBI WGS metagenome assembly JACCDP01 (sample SAMN15323441, study PRJNA562643) | freshwater metagenome | isolation source: river surface water | place: USA:Blue River Watershed | collected 2017-08-17 | reverse complement strand
CCTCTTCTAAGGTAAGTATATGGCCTTATTTAGGATATCAAACCGAGGGTAATTCTATGGGTTGTTATATTCAGCACATTCCACCGACATCTACAGGTCCATATTTTAGTTTATACGGAGAACATCCTGAATACTTAGGTCCAGATGTTATAGTTCCTATGAGTTTACAAGAGACTGTATATCCTGATATTGGAGCATATACTGGGGCTTTTACTGAAGCCCAAGTTAAGTATCCAAATAGATATTTATCATCGGTACCTTTTACACCTATACTTAATGATTATACAACTTGGAGAGATACTTTAATAGAAGCAGCTATACAAGAGGCTGTTTAATTCAGTTTTAATTATATTATATATATTAAAACTGTTTCTTTTTTCTTTTTCTTATTTTAAAATGTCTTCTTACTTTGTGAATATTGATAGTAGATTTAGAGATACATCTTATTATCCTGATCCGTCTGACTTTGCTGTTTCTTTTAGGCAGTTTCAAGGGTCAGGTCCTTATGTTAACGGAAGTCCTTTTAATAATGATGCATTCTTTCAACAAGTTAGTATTGACCCTGATTTTAATGAAAGTAATATCAAGTTTAAAAATGCTGTCATAACTCAATATTTTGAAAATGATACAAATGTTTATTATGCAGGTATTATGAACCCTCAAATAACATTTGACCCTCATTCAGAAGTTACAACTATAACTCCCTCTGTTTTTTCAATTTTATATAAAGATACTACATTATATAGCTTAACAGGGACATCTCAAAATTCATTTTTGTTAAAATTATCAATCGTAAATAACGCTACATTGCCTTACTCATTTGACTGGTTTTTATATACCGATTCAAAAGATGTTAGAAATCTGATGAATAAAGCCTCATTTTCTTTCACACAAAATAATCAACTATATTATGCCTTTGATTTTTTAGCAACTAAGTTTGACCTCAAACTTACAACTAATTTCTCAAATATAAATAATTATTTTACAGGGACAAACTACGTTTTAAATAGCGTAGAAAGTCCGTCAGTTAATTTAACCTCAAATGTAGCTATATTTTTAATTCAGAGTGATGGTACATTAGGTTTTGTAAATGATAGTTTATGGGGTTATCACATATTCACTTCTGATTTTAATATTGGAAGTATGGAAGCTAATAATGAAGATCCTTTTTATATGCTTGTTGATAACTCTGATAATCTTTATATGAGTTGTAACGTAAACCCTTTTTCCACAAAATTATATAGTATTAATTCAAGCGGGGCAAAAGATACAAATATTTATATCAGTCCTTCTACTAACTTTAATCAATCCCTTGATCTTCAACCTTATGGTGCAACTATATTTACCGCCACAGGAGGAATTAAATACTTGTCCCAAGCTGCTAATAATGTGGGTACTTTTAGATATAATGTTGTTGATGAAAGTATAGGTTTTAGTTTCTTTAAATTAAACTATGGTTCAGCTCAAACAGGTCCTTCTCTACAAAGTATAGTTTATCCTTGTAATGGAACCGGTAGTCAAGTGTATTATGTTAACGGTAAATTTATCCAGAACAATGATAAAACATATTATGTTGCTGGATTATGGTCTGGTGCTTATACCGGGCCTCAAAATTTAGCTGTATTTAGTCTTAATTTTTATACTCAAAATGTATCGGTTTTAGGTCAAATCGGAACAACATCAGCTGTAAGTATAGCCGCTGACTTTCAAACTGGTGCAAGTAATATGACAGTGTTTGCAAGGAATAATGAGAACAGAATGACTGTGTATAATTTTAATCTTTCCACAAATACATTCTCTCAATTAGCCACAACAACATTCTCTTCATCATACCCTGTAGGAGGTCAAAAACTAAACTATTATAAATCTGGAAATAATTACTATATATTTGCCCCTGATTATATCCAAGTAAATACAAAGGGTATAACTAACTATGGAAATATAGTTTTAAATACTGAAACAACAGTTCACGTTTTCAACTATAATTCAGCTACAGGAACCGTTTCTAAAATTAACTCATTTAATTGCTACAGTTTAGATGATAGTAATATCGACTATAGATCCCCCACAGAAATTTATATGATTACAAACTCTAATTCAGCTCCAGTATATCAAATTTTTGATGTAACTAACCCTTTAAATATAACCCTTGTATCAACCAATAATGTTGCTCCTTCTATTAAGAAGATTATACCTTATACTGCAAATATAGACGGAACCCAAAAATACCTTTTTATTCAAAACTCTAATACTCAAGATTTTATCTGCTATGATGCTACCTATATTAATAATATTCAGCAATTAGGTTATTCTGTTAAAGATGCAGGATGGGCTCAAGCTATTGACTTTGATGAAGGAGTATCATATGGTGTGCCTAATAATGAAACTAATATACCTGGAAGTAAATGGCTTACAAAAACACCACTTACATTCCTTAATCCATCCTTTAAAAGCATTCACTATTCTAAGAATTTACAAACTACTATTTCCGTTCCAACAGGTTCTAATATTGTTAGACCATTATTATATAATGACGAATCCTATGCCATAACTTGTAGTAGTAATAACATTTCTATGTATAACATCTCAAATTTAAACTCAACTTTTAATGTTAGTAATTATAACTATTCCTTAGACGGAATTCCTGTTGATTGTAATATTGTTGAATATAACTCTAATGTATATTGTATTGTCACAACTTCAACTTCATTATATTCTTTTACAATATCACCTGATGTTAACTCTACAAGTTATACTATTAATAATACAAGTTCATTAGCTTACACAGGTCCTGCTATTCTTATAACTTCGTTTAAATCTTCATACGATCCTGATGAAACATTTGGTATATTCTATACAATTACAACCTTCCAACAAAGTAATATTGCAAGATATATTTTTAACACTGCAACCAACTCATTTTCCTACGATGTATCATTAGAGCTTATCCCAGGGTATATAAACGGTGCAAGTGCTGTGTGGGATGTTTTTGCTGGAAAACTGTTCTATATGAAAAATACCCAGTTTTTAGACGGGTCTGCATCAAACAATTATTTTATTCTTGCTGATATACCTGGAATTCTCCTTATTTTAGCAGTATTTGGAGCTTATGAGACAGTTGTTTATGCCGATTCAAGCACTGTTATCTTTAATAAAATAACCCAAAAATATCAAATGATTGTGTCAGGCCCAAAATCACGTTCAATTGAAACATCATCTGCAAGTAAAAATATAGATTTTAGATATAATTCAAGTGTGCTTGTTTCAGACTTTACAAATCATACTCACGTTACAGGTTTTAGTACAGAACAACAATTTGTCTTAATTCAAGCACAAACTCCAGCTACAGGAACAAACACAGGACACGTTTTGTCGGTGTATGACTTAACTGACCCTCAGTTCCCTCTTGTCATAAGTGTAGATAGTATTCTAACAACTTCAAGAACTGATGCTCCTGTTTACCTTAGATTTTTAGAAAGCACTTTTTATAAAAACAAAGCTACTCTTTTATGCTTAAATGACGACAATACTCTGTATTTATACGATATAACTAACCCTAATAGTTCTTCTCTTAATCAAAATACCCTGGTTACAACCACAACTTATAATATTCCAGAACTTGGTTCTTCTGTAAGTCTTAAGATAAATCAAGACGGTAATGGAACATCTTGGATTAACGGATATGGAAGTTACTTTACAAGCACAGGTTACGGACAACAGGCTTCTATTTCTGGTATGGTTATTGATGCTTCAAACAACAATATTTATGTCTCAGGAAACTGGAAAAATAGATTTGAAGTTTATGAACTTCCATCAACCTCTCCTGTAAATAGAATAACTTATTCAGTATATGACAACTTTAATAAAGGGTACTTTTCAAAGTGTAACTCATTTGACGGGCAAATGACTTGGGTTTTACCAGTAACTACCCCTTTCAAAGGTGCTATTAATGATATTAGCGTATTAAGTAACGGAAATATCGTTGTAAGTGGAAATACTGAAAGTCCTAATCTGTTTATCTATCAGAAACAGAACAGAGGAACCCTTACTACACCTACAGTTATTCAATCCTCTAATGTTATTCCTATAAGTCAAGTCTCGTCAGGTATTTTAGCATTTAATTCTGATGGAACTTTTCAATGGAAGTCAATCTTATATTCAACCGAAAATAACAGATATGTAACATCAAATATACTGAGAAGCGACCCTACAAGTATAGTTCTAGCAGGTGTATCTAACGCAAATGAGATTAAAGGAGTTGATTCATCAAATAGCAGTATTCAATCTATGTTTACAGATGTAGACCCTAATATTCAAAAATCCCAATTTATATATTATTATAACCTTAATGGAACATATGTTAAATCTCAACAAATTGAATATCCAGAGAACTCTAATATTATATGTAAACAATTAAACTTGTTCTCAGGTTCAAATTCTGTTATTTTAACACCTTATGTTTCTAATACTATTAATACTGGTAATATTAAATTTATAAATAAGGATGGAACACTTCAAACGAGTGTTTCTCAAGCTATTAATAACAATATTTCTTACGTAAGCAATTACTTATATAATAGTTCCTATGTTGACCCTCTTAATGGAACTTCTTATAGTACAGTTCAACTTCAAAGTCCTTTAGAATATACATTTACTGGAAGCTACTTTAAGAATTATAATATGTTCCTTATAGGACAACCTTTAGACACATACTTGAATAAAAATTTCTCTATCAGAGATAATTATACAACAATTCCTCTCACAGGAACCAACAAATACTATTTTGCATTAAATAACCTTATTTCAACCAATAAAATTATAAGAAATCCAATCTCAGTAAATGGAAACTCTTTAGATTATTACACTATGAATTTAAGTATAAGTCAACTATTTGGAATGATAAAATATAATGTAGAAGATATGCCTTCTGTTGACAATACAATTAATATTCAAGAATTATACTCTAATAACACTATAAATACCTCATCTACCTACTACGTTTCATTCCCTTATACTGGATCTTCCGGAACAGTTGAAAATAAAATAGTAGAAGTCTCAAGTATTACAACTGATCCTACCTCAGGAGATTATACTTTTACTTTTAATGATATAAATGACCTCAGAATTTCATCTCCAAGTGGAAGTTTCTACGGACCTTATCTCCAATTAAATCAAGCTAATCCTAACGTGTACTACACTCTTCAATTCTTTCCTGCAAGTATTATTAACCCTGTATATTATACTGTATCTTGTAATTTCTTAATTATACCAAATAGAGCATTAAGACAACCTCCTGAACTTGGTATAAAAGCATTAACAGATATGCCTTATATCTACGTTGCTGTTTATAATGTTAATGATGAGAACAGATTTGATAGTGAAATTGTCAATATTGTTTATGATAATAATCCTAACAGAGAACAAATGGCAATCTTCCAAATACCTACAGTAAATGCGGCTTCAACTGCGAACTGGATCACCTTAAGTTCATCCACAAGAGCAAAAATTAAATTCCTTCCTACTTATAACAATATCAGGGTCTCTTTGTATGATATGTATGGTAATGTCATTATCTTTGATAATACTCCAAAGTCATTCGAAATCTTTCAAACTGTCCCAGATAATCTTATGAACGTATCAATAAATTTAACCTTTACTAAAATCTAATTTTTCTTTTTTAATTTTAAGAATTAAAAAAGATACATAAATGGCCTTAAATACTCATACCTACGATCCTTATTTCAAAGAGACTTTTCACTCTCAAATTCTCCCTAATTTACCACCTCTTTCTAGGAACGAGTCTGACAATGAGTGGATGGAGATATTTCAAGAAGTAAAAAGATACCCTCAAGATATACAGAATATGTGCTTTCACGTATATCGAATGTATAGCGCTGATATGAACATTGGCGGATATAGTTGTAACTTACTTGGTTCTCAGGTTTGGAAACTCATCAAAAAAAATGAAGATGCTAAAATGCTTTTTATGGAACAATTTAGAGATATGATTACAGGATACTGCGAACAAGGTCAGACAAACCGATATTTACAAGTTTATAAAGCATTTATTCCTTCTCATCAACCATCTTGAGAAGATCCGGTGATATTTCCTTTTTTAAAAATTTCTCAGAAGACTGTGACATAAGCCTCTTCATTCCTTTCTCGTCTTTAATTATCTCTCTTCTCTTTAAGGCATCTTCTATATTAACGGTATTTGGCTCTCCATATATGTTTGTTGTAAGTTGTTCTTCATATTCTTTTGTTTTTTCTTTTAACGGCTCACTTGAACTACACATTCCTACCATAGACTTTGGATCGTGATATATTATACCTTTATCCTTATCTATGCATTTCAACTTCATTCTATCTCTGTCAGATAACATTACACAAACCTCTCCTTCTTCGTTTGAAAAGATGTTCAAGAATACATCTTTTACAATCCCATAATTTGTATATACTTTATAGCTATATTTATTATCGACAATCTCGTTAAATCTTTCCTGAGATAAATCAAGGGGTTTTAACCCATAAAGTAACATATTATTTTGAACGTATTTATTTTTTATTATATTGTTAATTACAGTCTTATTCACAACTATGGAGGGTTTCTTTTTTAATTCAGCTATTTCTAAGGCTAATTTTTCTATTTTCTTATTTTGTTTTTCTAAATTCTCTTCGATATTATTTAAAGGTTCTATCACCCTTGTTTTTTCATCTTTTATAGAAGTATCTTGATTTTCCCCAGAAACTTGTTCTATATTATCATCTTCTTTACTGGTTGGTTCAACGGGTATTTTATTTAAAGTTATAGTACAGGCTGCTATATGCTTTAAATAAATACTTTTCATAGTATATTTTTTCTGGCATCTCTCACACGTATAAGTTTCTTTTTTTGTAACACCTTTCTTACAAGTAGGTTTATGCCTTATCAAGTCACAATTCTTAGTAAAAGTGTATCCGCAGTCTTCGCAAGGGAATTTCATTTACATATAGAAAAATATTATTTTTAAATTTATAATTAAAAATTTCATCTTATTTAAGAGAATATTTAATTTTATAATGTTTATATTCTTATTTTTACCCATAATCTTATAATATTATATAAGATTATGTGACGATCGATCCTTCTTTTTGTATATTTTTCAGGGTAATTTAAGTAATAAAATACTACTTTATTGTGTGTTAAAAGATGATGTATTTGTGATAACTTCTTAGCCATAAGAAAAAAAAATATTGGAGGAGTCTTACAACCCCCTATTTTTATCATCGGACTTTGTGTTTTTATTTTAAAGGTTACTTATACCCTTATTAACGCTCCTTTAAATAGCAGGGTAAATATAACCGGCGCAGTAGTTTTATATTACACAAAAGACAGGGTGATTATACCCCGCGCAAAGGTTTGTAGAAAAAGACGGCCGAGAGATTTTGTGCCTTTTTTAGTTTTTGGCCAAAAAGTTTTTGCCGACGACAACATCGACATCACTCATCGAACACTTTTATCAGGTAAATTAATACTGGAAAACTGTCAAAAAGTGTCATTTTTTGCCTCTTTTTCACCTCTTCATATCTCTATTTTTCAATATAAAATCATATTGAAAAATATATTATTCATTTTTATGTCTATCGTGAAGCCAGTTTTTAATATATGGTTTCAGAACCTTGTTTCCCTTTATATTATTGATAAGGTCTCTTGTCTGTCTAGTGCTTTCTAGTTGTTCTTTTGAAGCTTGTAATACATCTAAGAAAGTGTTTCCCTTTTCATCTTTATGTTGGGTTAAAGCATACTCTAAATTATCTGAATAACGAAAACAGGTTCCAAGCTTATCACAATAGTTATTATAAATTCTATAACTTATATTATACTTGGTTCTATCACATATTTCTTGTTGTTCTAAAATGTGCTTGAGAAGAGCTTGAAATACATTTTGGTTTATATTTTTATCACTTGAAGCGTGAACTTTACCTGAAATATTAACGTCTGCATTATGCTTCTGGATCAAAAGTCTTATCACCATCGGAGTAAAATTAATCCTATAAGCATACTTAATAAGTACAGTCTGTTCATCGTGAGGATGAACTCTATTTAACAACCTTGTATTTTCTTCTGATTGTTCTAAACTTTCCAATATGGTAATAGCCATATGATTTACGTTTATTTTATTCGTAATCCTTTTTGAAACCATATCAAAAAGATAGTTATAAATACCCTCTTTATTAACCGCCTCGAAGTTAATATTTTTCCGGTCATCCCATACTGAAATAAAAAATGGATGGATTGTGTCATTTATATATTTTACACGTTCTCTGTAGTCTTCAATCTCTGAGTATTTATTAAAGATCTCTTGACACTGAATATCCATCTTTTTTATTTAAGGTATTTAACTCTTTAAATAGCTTAAAGATAAACTGAGAAATATGTAAAAATGAATTTCCATAAAATCTCACCTGATGATTTATTAAATACATTTAAGACTGAAAATTCATTATTGAAAAGAGAAAATGAAAGGTTAAAAAATGCCTTAAATTCTATTATTGACAAAAATACAGATCTACTAGCTGAAAATAAAGCATTACATAATATTTTAGGATTTAAACCTGTTAAAGGCTTATATTACCTTAGTTTTACGACATCTACATTAGGTTCATTTAAACTTGAAAAAAATTAATTGATTTTTTATTTTTTATATAATATTTTAAGTATTATATAAAGATGGATCCTCTTGTTAAATTTATCGAGTTGTCAGAAGCGTGCAAAACCAATGATTTATCTGCGGTCAAAACTATGATTGAAAAAGACAAGACTTTACTTTTAAAAAATGATAGCAACAACAATAACGTTTATCATATAACTGCAGCTAAAGGAAACCTTGATATTTTAAATTACCTTGTAAGCATTAACAAAGGCTATAATAGTCACGTAAATCTTTTAAATTATGATGGAAAAACACCCTTGCACTTAGCTATCGAAGGTTCTTGGACTAAATGTGTTAAAATCCTTATCGAAAACGGTGCTTTTGTAAATAGAGGAAAATATACCCTCTCAACTGTCAAAGATTTTGAACCTTATATCAAGAACAATTATATGAGAAAGGTAATAGAAGATAACATCAACTTGTCAAATTCATTTCAAACAGCATCTAACATACTCTCAACTATACCTTCTCCTTTTGATTTTGCTCCATTAACAAGATCAACTTGCGCTGATCCTATTAATTTTACATTTTCAGGGCCAGAAGAAGAGGATTTTAAATCAATCCTGTCATCTTCGTTACAAAACCAAACAAAGAAGGAAACCTTAAAAGACAGAATTAATAAATCATCCTTACCAGAAGACTATAAGAAACTTGCTTTGGAAAAGGAACTATCAATCTCAAGTAACTTTTCATCATCTACTTCAAAAGATAAAGAATGGGTCGAAACCCTCTTAAAAATACCTTTTGGGAAATACTGTAACTTAAAGGTCTCTAAAAAAGAAAACTCAATTCAAGAAATAAGAGATTTTTTTAGTGATGCTGTTAAGGATATGGAAACCGTGGCATATGGTATGAACGAAGTAAAAGAAGAAATTTTGGATTGCATTTCTCAAATGATATCAACTAACAGTGACTGTATGCCTAGAGTTATATGTCTTCAAGGAGACAAAGGAACGGGAAAAACTAGCTTTATCCGTAACGGTATCTCGAAAATTCTAAATAGACCTTTCAAACAAATAAATATGGGAGGTATCACGGATTCCAGCTTCTTGATAGGCCACGAACAAACATATGTTGGTTCAAGGGCAGGAATAATTGTGAATTCATTGATAGAAACAAAGGTGATGAACCCTATTATATTTATGGATGAGGTTGATAAGATTTCAACTTCAGATAAGGGTATTGACGTCCAAAGTGTTTTAATCCACTTGACTGACCCTGTCCAAAATAGTGATTTCCAAGATAAGTATTTCCCAGGTATAAGTATAGATTTGTCAAAAGTTCTTTTTGTTTTCAGCTGCAACGATGAGACTAAGTTATCTCCTATTCTTAAAGATAGACTTAATATTATCAGGGTAAAAACCCCATCATTAAATGATAAGATAGTCATTGGTAAAAAATATTTATTAAAAGAATTATGCCCTAATGTAGGTTTGGATATTGATAAAATCTTAATAGCTGACGATACAGTTAAATTTATAATAACAAACTACTGTAAAGATGATGTTGGGTTAAGGGGATTAAAGAAGTGTATCGAGAGTATTCTATTAAAGATAAATAATGCTTTATATAACCCTTTAACAAAGTATAAAACGTTAAAAAATATAAGCTTGGAAGAACCTTTTGAAGTAACTGTTAAGGTAGTAGAAGATGTTCTTAAGAAGAATGAGGATAAGTATAGCGATCTTATGAACTCTATGTTTTTATAATTTAGTTTAAAGTAATTTAAAACAAAGAAAGCATAAAAAAAATGTCTGAAATTGTGTGTGATTTTTGTGGAGAAACATTAAAGTCTAAAGGTGCGTTAAATATACATAGAGCTAAAACAAAGGCTTGTATAGAGTTTCAAATAAAAAAATTAGGAAAACCTCTTTCTGAAATTAATAAAGAAAAGAGGGCTGCAGAAGAGGCGAGAAAAGCTAAGAAGAAGGCAGAGAAAGAGGAGAGAGACAAGAAGAAGGCCGAAAGAGATAAGAAGAAAGATGAAAAAGCTAGAAAGGATGCTGACCGTAAAGCAGAGGAAGCTAAAAAAGAAAATAAAAAAGAAAGTTCAGATGATGATAGTGAACACGAAATTGACGAGAATGCAGAAATTCCATTATCTTCTTCAGAAGAGGATGAAAGTTCATCATCTGAAAGCGAAGAAGAGGAACAATATAAAGTAAAAGAACAAGCTACAGTTAAAGAAGAATTTGATAATATTGAGAATTATCAGAGAACAAACCCGTCAAGACTTAATAATTTATTCAAGAAAAAATCAACTACAGTTAAGACTGAAATTATAAGAGAGGATCAGCCACCTGAAGTTCATAAAAGAAAAATCGAAGAATATCTACACCCTGAAAAACAAGTAATCGCTGAAAGCTCCGTGCGAAGCACATCCGGCGCCTGTTCTTTTAACGGAACCGCATCGAAGATGCTCACGTTACCTTCGGGAACAGCTCCTTTGGAGCGATTGGGTCCGGTAATCGCTGAAAGATCCGGTGCTTCTATTTCAGTCACGCCTGCAATTGATATTAAGGCTTTATCCGAAGATATAAATAAAAAAGTTAATTCAAGCATAGTTTCCCTTGAAACTAAAATTAATTCTCTTATAGATATTATGGGTAAGGTTACCTTATCTATCTCATCTTTAGAAAAAAGAATGAAATCAATTGAAGCTTCTGTAGATATCGAAAAAGATATTGAACGAATTATGGATGATAAGTTAGACGATATGTTTAGCATTACAAGAAAGATGCTTGCCGAAGTTGAATCAAAGAGCGAATTATTAGATATTTTCAGGGAGAATATGGAGGACATTGTAGATAAACATTATGATCTTTATAAGAAGTTCAAGTATGTCAAAGAAGATATAGAAGATATGGTTTATGATAAGTCAAGTAGAAGAAGATAAAGTTTATTCTTATTTTTATCGTGTGGTGCATCACTAAATCAAACTGTTTTAAGAATACAGTTTGATTTAGTGATGGCATTCCCCGTAACTCTAAAAATAAGAATATTTAAAGAGATACACAAAGTATTATAAAGATGAATTATACTTGGTCTTTTCCTTATATCAAAGATGTTAAGATAGCCTTTGAAGTAGGTTCAAGAGACTTACTAGACGCTAACGAAATTGCAGGTAAATATAACTGTAAAGTTTATTCATTCGAATGTAACCCTGATTGTATCAGAGAATGTTTAAAAAATAATACTGACGAAAGAGTTTCATTAATACAAAAAGCAGTATGTGAAAAAGACGGAAAAATTAGTTTTATGGCATTCGATTTGAACAAATATAACAATATGGGAGCATCCTCAATTTATGAGATTGATTTTACATCAAATAGACCTGTTTATGACCCTGATTATGGTAGAAAAGACGTCCAAAAGATAGTAGAAGTTGATTCTTGTAGATTAGATACATTTTGTAACGAACAAACTAGAATAAACCGAGAAAATATAATCCCAGATGCAATATTTATGGATGTACAAGAGGCAGAACTTAATGTTTTAAAATCTATGGGTGATTTACTTAAGAAAGTTAAGTATATTGTTTTTGAGGCATCAAATAAGCCAACGTATAAAGGAGGTTGTTGTTTTAACGATATTGATTTTTTCTTGAAGGAGAAAGGCTTCGAGTATAGAAGTGATAATATGCCTGAAAGCCAAAAAAATAATTTTAATTGGGGTTTTTGTGATTGGTTATATATAAATAAAGATGTGCTGTGAGTTCATCTTAAAATATTTTAGAGATGAAGAAGACTATGAGGAGATTGATGATTACTATGAAGAAGAAAACTCCTTCGAAAAAGCCTTAAATTTATTAATAAAATACGAACCTGGTTTAATCCTAAATTATGCAAACAACGGAAACGTTACTTTTTCGGATAAATTTATAAGGTGGTATAGAAGTTTAAAAGAACCTATTTTTACTTTTATAAGTAACTTTGACATATGCCAAGCAACCTGTGAAATAAAACAACTCTTTTATATGGGGAAGTTACCCAGAGAAAAGCATCATCGCTTTTTTGTCCTTGTAAAAGATTATTATGAAAATTAATTTTTTTCTTCTATAATTTAAAAATGGATACCCTAACAAAATTCGCTATAGTTGCTCTTGCATTTTATTTTCTTTTTATGAGAAAAGAAGGCTTTGCTTTAGCCGAAGGAGTTTTAACTGATAAAACTCAGTTAGATCCTACCTTCTTTTATAAAAAAGGTACATTAAATCCTGAAATTAGAAATACCATATCTGAAGCTGTAAATAACGGTCAAACTTGTGCTGCTGAATTTCCTCAAGAAATTTATATTCCTGTTCGAAAAGAACCAGCAGTTTGTCAATTACCAAATGATATCCAAACTCTCTATCAACCTGTTGAAGAGAATTCTCAAACTTGTCCTAACGGAATGAAGACTTTAACTAAGATTGCAGATAGAGCTAAATTTAACGATTTAACAACTAAAACTCAACCTCAAAATTATGTTGATCCTACCGAAGAAATGAATCACGATTGTTTTGCTCAATTATATGATAGAGTTGAACAGGCAAAACAATTTACTTGCGGTTCAGTTGATGCTCAATGTAAATTTAATACAGCTGACGCTTTAAGAGAAGGCAATATGGAAACTAACTATAATATTAACGAAACTGATATAAGACCAGCTTCTCAGTGGTAATTTTTTTTTAAATTTTTAATATTATTTTTAATATTAAAAAAATGCTAAAACCCCTAAAACTTCTTCTTATAATAGCAATAATTTTCTTCTTATATAAAGGCTTTGTTTCGCCTAAAGAAGATTTTGCTCTTTCAACAGGATCAATAGTTACTAATAATCCTAGTTCCGATTTAAACCCTGGGATATACTATAAAAGAGGAACTTTAAAACCAGGTATTTCTAACACTAAAACTCAGGCATTAAATGGAGGTTCTACTTGTATGGAATTTCCTCAGACTGTTTATTTCCCTATTGCTCCAGTTGATGCAGTATGTAACTTTGGAACAAATAATATTAATGCTTATAACCAAATAAATGAAACCCTTGCTCAATGCCCTATTGTATCATCTGCGAATGGAGTTACTCTTACTTCACCTGCTCCTTATAAGACTCTTAATAAGGTTACTGATGTTAACGCTTTTAATCTTTTTACAACCATAGATTTTCCTCAATATGGTGGAAAAGATTGTTTTACTCAAAGACAAGCTGCTTTACCATCTACTTATCAATTCCCTTGTACTTCCACTATACCATCTAGTTGTGATTTATCAACTGTCACAAAGGTTTATAATCCTGATTCTGTAGCTGATAGTTTTAGTGCATGTAGTATTACTGGTGCTAATGGTTGGAACAAAGCTATTTCTAAATGGTCTAATGCAGATATAGATGCAAAGGCTACAATAAGACAAGGTATTAATGGAGGTGCTAGTTGTTCAGCTCAAGCTGCTTTAATGCCAGCAACTACTAAGTTTATTTGCGGTCCTATCAATGCAACTTGTCAAGGAAATGAGGCTAACGTTGACTCTAATTATAATATTACTAATGTGTCAGGTACAACCACCCCGGTTATAGATAAAAGTTCATTCTGGAGCACTTGTAGACCTTCTGGAGCTTCTTTTACTTTAACTGAGACAGCTGCAGTTTGTTGCTCTAAATCTGCAGCTACATCGACAGTTTGTGCTTAAAAATATTTTTTTTTCTATTTTTAATATTAAAAGATGAATACTATAATTATAGTTCTAATAATAGTCTTGGTTTTAATAATTTTAGGGGTAATTGGATACTTTATTTACTACGATAAGAGTAAAGTACAAGTTCCATGTCCTCAGAATGATATTTCAAACTATAATATAGATGAAAAACCTTTAAAAGGTTCTCAGTTACTTCAAAGAATAGTTATAAGGTTTTCAAATTTCATGAATAGAATAAAAGAAAACTTTGTTTTAAGCCCGGGAACAGTTACAAGTATTTCATCAATGAGTCCTGGAATAATGTATTCAAGAGGAACTCTAAAATCTGGAATATCATCTACTATAACTCCTTCAAAGAATGGTGGGGCTAATTGTGCTCCATACCCCACTACTGTGTATTTTCCAAGTAAATCATTCATTTTAGTATCAAAATATAAGGATTGGTTTTCCTACGAATCTTATATCCAAAGATATAAAGATGATATAGGAGTTACAGATGTTGCATCTGCAACAAAATATGCATTAGATAATGGTTATTCTGCTTTCACATTTAATGAAAATCCAACACCTTCAACCGACCCAAATATTAACACTTTTAATCGTATGATTTTATTCTTTAGAGAAGACTATATTACAAATAATTTTTGGAACAGTGGTTATTTGCGTTCTGGATTTAAAACATACGCTTCTCCAACCTCTAAATTAAATACTACAGTCAAACAGGTTTAAATATATAAATAAAATTTAATTGATATTTAATTCTTAATTATAATAGATAAATATCATTTTACCGCTTTAGCTCCTTTTCCCATGAATATCGTTGAACTCGAGAAAGAAATTAAAAGCTGTATATTATCAGCTATAAGTAAGACAGATAACTTATCTGTTTTTGACAGACTTTGTGATGTCTTCAAAAGTCATTTTGAAAAACCAGCCCATAATATAACCGAGATTAAGAAGAGAAGTTCTAAATCTAAAGGAGATATTTTTGAGGTGTTTTGTATGATGTATTTAAAAGCAAAAGGGTATGAAGTTTGGCACTTAACTCAGGTTCCAGATGATGTATTAGAATTTTTAGGGATGCAAAGATTTGATGTGGGGATTGACCTTATTGCAAGAATTAAAATACCTAAAAGAGAAACATCCTCTCTCTTTGATTACTTTTATTTACCAGTTCAAGTTAAATACAGAAAACCTACAAGAGACGCACAAGGAAGAACCGT
>JACCDP010002388.1_pt1 | contig 15596 bp, 17 predicted proteins | sample 7445841 | NCBI WGS metagenome assembly JACCDP01 (sample SAMN15323441, study PRJNA562643) | freshwater metagenome | isolation source: river surface water | place: USA:Blue River Watershed | collected 2017-08-17 | reverse complement strand
ATTGGACGTCATGGACATGTCTCCGTATTGAGGTCGTTGGGGGGCGCTGCGCAGGATTTGCCAGGGGGCGGCCGCAGCAGGGGGCCGGTCACCAGCTTAGGGCCATGGCGTCCTCGGAGCGTTCCCGCAATTCCAAGGATTGGAATTGCCTACACTGCTGTCATGACCCGTCCCACTGCCGCCAAGCCCGGCCGCTCGCCGGCCAATCGCTCGCTGGAGCGGGGCATCGCCCTGCTGCGCGCCTTCCGGCCCGGCTCCACCTTGCTGGGCAATCTGGAGTTGGCCGAGCGCACCGGGTTGCCTCGCGCCACCGTCACCCGGCTGGCGCAGACGCTGGTGGGTGCCGGCCTGCTGCAGGCCGATCCCCGCAGCCGCGCCTACCGTCTTGCACCCGCCGTCTTGAGCCTGGCCCACGCCATGCGGGCAGGCTCCTCCCTGCTGGCGGTGGCCGCGCCCTTGATGCGCGCCGCCGCGCAAACGCACCGCATCAACGTCGGCCTGGCCGCGCCCGACGGCGACGAGATGGTCTACCTCGAGTCCATCCGCTACAACCCCCGGCCCTCGCTGCGTTCGGTGGTGTCGGGCCAACGGGTGCCGATGGAGCTCACCTCACTGGGCCGCGCCTGTCTGGCGGGCATTGGTGATGCACCCCGTGCCGAACTGCTGGCGCATTTCCGGGGCACGCGCAAGGCGCAGTGGCGGCAGCTGGGGGCTGCCGTCCGGCAGTCGATCGACGATGTGCATTCGAAGGGGTGGTGCGCGGCCAGCTGGCAGCCCGAGGTGGTCGCAGTTGCCACGCCGCTGCAATTCCAGGGCGCGGACTATGCCTTGAACATGAGCGTGACCACCGCCGCGGGGCCGGACGCTGAGGCGCAGCGGTTGGCGGTGCTGTTGATGCAGTTGAAGCGAGAGCTGGAAGCGGCCTTGGCGCTGTCCGCCGCGCTGTAAGGGCGAGGCGGGTAGGCGATCTCTTTTGGCGCGGGCTTCAGGTGGGCAGCGCGTTCACCTCGTAGGCTGTGCTGCGCCCGCCGCCTTCCATCTTGCGCAGCACGCCTTGCGCCAGCAGGTCGTTGATGTCGCGCAGCGCCGTGTCGGGCGAGCATTTGGCCAGCGTCGCCCACTTCTGGCTGGTCAGCTTGCCCTCGAAGCCGTCCAACAGCTTGTTCAGGATCTTGACCTGCCGCTCGTTCATCGGCGTCATGGCCCAGTGCTGCCAGAAGCGCGATGAGCTCAGCACCTTGTCCAGGCTGGCGTGGGCCTGGTCGACCGCCCGATGCAGGGTGGCCAGAAACCAGGCCAGCCAGGCGGTCACGTCCATCCCCCCTTTTTACGTCCGCTCGAGGATGGCGTAGTAGGCGCTGCGCTCACGCTGGATCTGCGCCGAGAGGCTGTAAAAGCGCTGCGGCCTGGCCCGACCGCTGCGCGGGTTCTCAGACGGCGAAGCGGTACAAGGCCTGCGGGTTGTGGACCAGCAGCTTTTCCAAGGCGGCTGCCGACGGCGCAATGCGCGCCAATGCATCCACCAGCTCGCCGTCGTCCGGCACATGGGTGTGGTTGGGATGGGGCCAGTCCAGGCCCCACAGGCACTGGTCTGGGAAGCGCTCCACGAGGCGGGCGGCCAGCAGGACGCCAGCCGGGTAGCCGTCACCCGCCCGGCAACTCGCGTCAATGCGGTCAATGCCGCTGACCTTCACGTGAAAGCCGGGTTGCTCGAGCAGCCCCATCAGGGCCTGGAAGTCCGGATGCGACTCGCCCAGGCGCGCGTCGACGCGGCCCATATGGTCGATGACGACGGGGACTCGGCTCCCCCGCAGCGCCTGCCCGATGGTATGGACCAGTTCGCTCTCGAAGTGCACCTGCAGGTGGAGGCCCATAGCGGCCAGGCGCTCGGTCAGTGCCACCACCTCCTGCGGTGACTCCCCGCCCACCAGGTGGCGCATGAAGTTGAAACGCACGCCCCGAAAGCCACGGTCGGCCAGACGCTGGAGTTCGCGGTCGGTGACATCCAGTGTCACCCGTGCGATGCCGAGATAGCGCCCTCCGCCGGCCTCGATCGCGTCCTCGACCACGCTGTTGTCATAGCCGTGGTTGACCGTCTGCACGATGACGCAGCGCTCGATGCCCATGCGCCGGTGCAGGTCGAAGAGACGCTCTTTAGGCGCGGGCGCTGGCGCCGGCCCGCGCTTCGGTCCGGTCGCCTGGGCATAGGGAAAGCGGTCGAGTGGGCCGAGCACGTGGACATGGGTGTCGCAACTGCCTGCAGGCAGCTTCAAGGCGGGAATGCGCGGCGTGTCCAGATAGGTCTGGACGAAATCGGGCGCGTCGGGTGCAGGGCTCATGGTCTTGGGGAGGGGTGTTGGCCTCAGGCCTGGATCGGCAGGCCGATCAGGCCTTGGAGCGCGGCGAGTTCCAGGCCCTCGGCGAGGTCGACCAGTTGCAGGCCCTGGGGGGTGCAGGCCAGTGTGGCCAGGTCGGTGTAGACGCGCTTGACGCAGCCGACGCCGGTCAGCGGATACGTGCAGCGCTCGACGATCTTGCTGGCGCCTTGCTTGGTGAGCAGGTCCATCATGACCCAGGTCTGGCGGGCCCCGGTGGCCAGATCCATCGCGCCGCCGACCGCCGGGATGGCGCCGGGCTCGCCGGTGCTCCAGTTGGCCAGGTCGCCAGTGGCCGAGACCTGGAAGGCCCCAAGCACACAGATGTCGATATGCCCGCCGCGCATCATCGCGAAGCTATCGGCATGGTGGAAGAACGCGCCACCGGGCAGCATCGAGACGGGCTGCTTGCCGGCGTTGATCAAGTCATAGTCTTCCAACCCAGGGGCCGGCGCGGGGCCGACGCCGAGGATGCCGTTCTCGCTTTGGAGGATCACCTCCCGGCCCGCCGGGATGTGGTTGGCCACCCGCGTGGGTTGACCAATACCCAGGTTCACGATGGCGCCGTCATGAATGTCGGCGGCGACGCGGCGGGCCAGTTCATCGGCGCTCCTGCGACGGTAGGCGGTCATGCGCGCACCCCTCCGGCCTGCGTGGCCTTGCGTTCGACCAAGACCACCTGCTTGACGAAGATGCCCGGGGTCACGATGTGCTCGGGGTCTAGTGCGCCCAACTCGACGATCTCATGCACCGAGGCGACCGTCTTGCGCGCCGCCATGGCCATCACCGGCCCAAAATTGCGCGCTGCCTTTCGGTAGGTGAGGTTGCCCCAGCGGTCGCCGCGCTCGGCCTTGATCAGTGCCAGGTCGGCGTGGATCGGGTACTCCAGCACATAGTGACGGCCATCGATCTCTCGGGTCTCTTTGCCGCGCGACAACTCGGTCCCATAGGCCGTCGGGCAGAAGAAGGCGCCAATGCCCGCCCCCGCCGCCCGGATTCGTTCGGCGAGATTGCCCTGTGGCACCAGCTCCAGTTCGACCTGGCCGCTGCGGTAGAGGCTATCGAAGACATGGCTGTCCGCCTGTCGGGGGAAGCTGCAGATCACCTTGCGCACCCGGCCGGCTTTCAGCAAGGCGGCCAGACCCGCCTCGCCATTGCCAGCGTTGTTGTTCACAAGAGTCAGGTCCCGTGCCCCTTGTTCAATCAGCCCCTCGATCAGCTCGTTGGGGATACCGGCCGTGCCAAAGCCCCCCACCATGACGGTGGCGCCATCCGCAACGCCTGCCAGCGCCTCTGCGACCGAGCCCGCAATCTTGTTGATCATGCCGCGGTGAAAGGGATGGCCTGGTGCATGGTGCGGATCGGTCCCTGGAACATGGGACGCACGCGGTCGCTCCAGGGCGAACCGCGAATCGCCAGCCACTCGGGTCGCTCGAACGCAGCCAACTCCCTCAGGTCGTAGCAGGCGAGAAAGCGCGTCGGCGAGCCCGGGAGCGCAAAGCGCCGCGCCCGGATCGTGCCGGGGACTCGTGCGAGGCCCGGGGCATGCTCGGTGTTGTACCAGGCGGTGAACTCCTCTAGGTTTCGATCGGCAACCCCGGTCTCCACCACGAAGTGATGACTGGCGTTGGCTGTGGGTGCGGCGCCAGGCACATCGAGCAGCAGGGTCAGCGGCTGCCAGTGCAGACCCGCGACGGCGGGCGGCTCGCCGTGGGCGTAGACGCGCCAGGCACTGTCGTCCATGGCGCGCCACGCGGCCAGCCGGCCTGCAAGACTGGCAGGTAGAACCGGGGAGGGGCCTGTGCCCTGCGCCAGCCAGAAAGAGTTGCTGTTCATAGAGGGTTCAATGCTCCACGTTGAGTGCGACCAGAAAGCGCGAGACCATGTTGTAGGCAGCGACCGTGGCCACCAGCTCCACCAGCTTCTGGGCGTCGTAATGGCGCTGCAATTGCTGCATCAGTGCGTCGGGGACACGAACGTCACGGGTCATGGCATCGGTCAAGGCCAGCACCTGTGCCTCCTCTGGCGAGAAGGGGCCGGGCAGTGCCAGTTCACGCACGGCCTCGATCTTGTCGTCTGGTACGCCCGCGCGCCGCGCAGGCGTCACATGGGCCTCGAACTCGAAGCGGGCCTTGTTCAGCACGGCAACGCGCAGGATGATCAACTCCCGAAGGTCAGCGCGTATCGATGTTCGGTTGCGAACGGCGGTGAGCATGGCCTCCCAGCCCTGCGCGATCGGTGCGCTGTTCAGGAGCACCTGATACAGCAGGGAGATGTCCCCCCGCTCCTTGAGGATGCGGGCCTCGATGTCTGCCAGCTCTGGGCGAGTACCCGGCACCACCGGGGGAACGCGAATGTCGGGATGGGTCATTGGTCCGCCGTGATGTTGCGGCTCTTGATCAGCCGGGCCCATTTCTCGGTGTCGGACTTGACCAGCGCGGCCAGCTCCTGGGGCGAACTTGAGCGAGGCTCGGCCCCAGCCTGAAGCAGCTTGGTGGCTGCAGCCGGGTCGGCCATGGCCTGCTGGACGGCCTTGCTCAGTGCGTCGAGTACGGCGGGCGGTGTTTTGGCTGAGGCGAACAGGCCATACCAGTTGTTGGTGTCCATCGCCCGTATGCCTTGCTCCTCGAATGTTTTGACATCGGGCAGGCCGGGGTGGCGCTGGGGTGCGGCAATGCCGAGGGCCTTCAGGCGTCCGCCCTTGATCTGGCCCATGACGGCGGCAACGTCGGCGAAGGTGCCGGACACCTGTCCCCCGAGCAGGTCATTGAGTGCCGGGGCCATGCCGTTGTAGGGGACGTGGATGAAGTCGATTCCTACCGCCGACTCCATCTGCGCGAGGGCCAGGTGAGGGATGCTGCCGCGCCCGGAGGACGCGATGGGCAGGCTCTCCTTGCGGCCCTTGGCTGCGGCGAGGAATTCGGTGATGTCCCGGGCCGGGTCCTTCATCGCGGTGACAAAGACCTCGACGTTGTTTGTCACCAGGGATACGGGCGCGAAATCGCGCTGCATGTTGTAGGGCAGTTTTTCGTAGAGCGACTGGTTGATCGCCGCGGCGCCCACGCTTGTGATCCACAGCGTGGAGCCGTCCGGGTCTGCGCGCAGCACCTCCGCCGCGCCGATGGCGCCATTGGCGCCTGGCTTGTTGTCGATCACGACAGTGCGCCCCAGCGCGCGCCCCAAAGGCTCGGCGATGGTCCGCGCGGTAAAGTCCACCGGCCCGCCGGGCGCGAAGGACACGACGATGCGCAGTGGTTTAGGCGCGCTTTGGGCGTGCAGCGAGGTCGCCATGACCAAGGCGGCCGCGGCGGCAAGCAGACTTCTCTTTTTCACGGGCTGTCTCCTGGAAAGATTGGGATGGGATGTCAGTCGCAGCGCGCGATCATGCCGCCGTCGACCACGATTTCGGTGCCGGTGACAAAGCGCGCATCCTCGCTGGCAAGGTAAAGCGCTGCGCCAGCGGTGTCACGACCGTCGCCCATGAAGCCCAGCGGAATGCGGGACTGTCGCTGTGCCAGCAGGCCTTCGACGTCGCCGCCGGTGCGTTGCTTGGCGAGGCGTACCTCGACCATCGGTGTATGGAGTTGCCCCGGCACCACCGTGTTGACGCGGATGCCGTCGGGGGCATGCTGGACAGCTACCACACGCGAGAACTGGATCACACCTGCCTTCGTCGCGGCGTAGGCCACCTGGGCACTGCCCGTCCAGCGCATTCCCGAGGTGGAGGACACGTTGACGATGGCGCCCGAGCGCTTGGCGATCATGGTGGGCAAAGCGTACTTGCAGGTCAGGAAGATGCTTTTGAGGTTGAAGTCGATCTGGCTGTCCCAGACATCCTCGCTCATTTCCACCGGGCCACCTTTGGCGGAGCCACCCACGTTGTTGATCAGGATGTCGAGGGTGCCGAATCGCTCGAGGCAGGTGGCGACCATGGCCTCGACGCTGGCCGCCTGGGTGACGTCGCAGGTGCAGGTGACGATGGAGCTTGCGGCGTCGCCTGCGCGGGCCAGTGTTTCGGCCAGACGGTCTGGCTCCAGGTCGACTGCCAAGACCTTTGCGCCTTCTTGCGCGAGGCGCACCGCCATCGCGCGTCCATTTCCCCAGCCCTCGCCAACACATCCCGCACCGGTGACGATCGCCACCTTGTTTTCAAAACGTCTCATTACCTGCCTGTTCGGTCCATGACTTCGGAAGGGATGAGTCTCGGGCATGGTCCCTGGAGATCAAATCAGTATCTTCCATACCCGCCAGCAAGATATCGGGTGGACGTGAGGCAGTTTGACTGCTTTGCTGCAGGAGCTAGAGCGCCCAGGTCCTGGGCGGGTTGGCCGCGAGGCCCCACAGCGCGGGTCGCCAGGCGTTGCGCACCTTCTTGAGCAGGTCCATGGCCGGCTCCACCACCGGCGCCAGGACGCGCAGCACGACGACCCGCGGATGCGGACTGGTGGCCCCTGCCTGGGCGCGCAAGGGGTGAGCTTCGATCTGCTCGCGGGCGAGGGTCAGCGCAGATTCCCGCGTTTCGCGGGACAGGTCGGTCCCTGCCAGCAGATACAACGTGGCCATGCAGCGATGACCGGCCAAGCCCAGCGGGCCGTCCATCAGGCGGGCGTCGGAAGCGGCGATGCGTCCGCGCTCGAGCCACACGCCTTCAAGTTCCAGATGCTGTTGCAACTGGCCCGCGACGAAGGGCTGGCTTGCGGCGGGCAGGCCCAGGGCGGTGACGTCCCAGCCGATCACCTGTGAGCCGGGACCCAGTTGCAGTCGCAGCCGGTTTTCCGCCTGGCAGCCGCTGTAGCACAGCGCCTCCATTGGCAACCATTCGAGCCGTGCGTTCTCGGCCAGCACCAGGCGCGCGTCCTGTATCGCAGGCTCGCCCTCGCTGCGATAAAAACGCGTCGCGCCCGGCGTGGTCATCAGGCCGTGGGCATCTGCATCGACCTGCACAGAGATGTCCAGCCGGTCGCCTGCCACCAGGCCCGAAGGCGGATGCACCAGAACGTTGTGGCAGACGCCTGGCCCTTCCGGGTGCAGGCTCTGCAGGATGCGTAGCGGTCCTTCGTGCTGGAAGCGGGCGTTCGTCCGCTCCGCCTGGCGCTCATAGTGCAGCGCCAAGCGCGCGTGCCAGGCCATTCGTTGACCGCCTACGCTCAGTGGTTTTGAGAACCGCGGTGAGCCCAGGCAGTGGTGTGCTTCTCGATGTAGGAGAAGAGCTCGTACATCACCATGGCCATCGCGCCCACCACCACCAGACCGGCAAATGCCAGGCCCATTTGCATGGCCGAGCCTGCAGAGATCAGTAGGTAGCCGATGCCCTCGTTGGATGCTGTCATCTCCGACACGGTGGTGCCGACGAAGGCCAGAGTGATCGCCACCTTGAGCGAGCCATAGAAGTAGGGCATGGAGCGCGGCAGGCCGACCTTGATCAGGACGTCCCAGCGCTTGGCACCCAGCACCCTGAGCACATCTTCGAGCTCAGGCTCCAGCGTGGCCAAGCCGGTGGCGATATTGACCATGATGGGGAAGAAGCAGATCAGAAAGGCGGTGAGGATGGCCGGCCCGACGCCAATGCCGAACCAGACCACCAGAATCGGCACGAAGGCCGCCTTGGGCAGAGCGTTAAAGCCCGTCATCAGAGGGTAGACCGCGGTGTAGGCGAGGCGCGAGCTGCCGATCAGGAAGCCCAGAAGCACGCCCACCACGATGGCGATGCCAAAGCCAGCCAGCGTCACCCACAGGGTCCGCCACGCATGGCCTGCGATCACGCCACGGAACTCGACCATCTGCGACCAGATACGCGCCGGGCTGGGAAAGACGAACTCCGACACGTTGAAGGCGCTGCACAGGCCCTGCCAGATCAGCAGGGTGACGACCAGCAGGATCCAGGGGGACCAGCGTTCGACCATTTTTGGTTTGCTCATAGGACCCCCACGCTCGTCATTTCATGTACATCGCTGCCCCCCGAGGGGACGCGAGCTTGCTTGAGGCGGCTCGGCGCTGCGCTCATTGCGCCACCTCTACGCCCGTCTTGCGCATGGCGCCGATGTGTCCGCGCAACTCATGGACGATGTCGGTGAACTTGGGCGTGTAGGTGATCTCCAGGTCGCGCGGGCGCGGCAGGTCGATCCCGCGGCGGACCACGAAGCGACCGGGGCTCTTGCTCATGACGTACACGGTGTCCGCCAGGAAGACCGACTCACGCAGGTCGTGCGTCACCAGGATCACGTTGAACTTTTGCTCGGTCCACAGGTCACGCAGGATGCACCAAAGCTCCTCACGCGTGAATGCGTCCAGCGCCCCAAAAGGCTCGTCAAGCAGCAGCATCTGCGGCTCATGAATCAGTGCGCGGCAGATGCTCGCACGCTGTTGCATGCCGCCAGAGAGCTGCCAGGGGAACTGGTCCTCATAGCCGCCCAGGCCCACCTTGCGCAGCAAGGCGCGCGCGCGCTCTTCGTACTCGGCGCGCTTTTGCTTGTAGTTGGATCGGTAGGGCTCAACGATCTCCAGCGGCAGCAACACATTGTCCACCGTGGTCCGCCAGGGCAGGAGGGAGGGCGCCTGGAAGGCCATTCCCGAGATTTTCAGCGGGCCCGTCACAGGCGCACCAGCAATGTTCACCGTGCCCTTGGAGGGCATGCGCAGGCCGGTAGCCAGCTTCATGAAGGTGGACTTGCCGCAGCCCGAGGGCCCCACGATGGCAATGAACTCACCCTGGCGCACCTGCAGGTCGATGGCCTCGACCGCATAGTGCCCCTGGGCAAGCAAATCGTCGTTATAGGCGAGCCAGACGTCTTTGAAGTCGACGAAGTTCGCGGAGCTCATCACTTCTTGGGAGCGGTCAGAATATTCAACTCGGCCTTCGTCGGCAGGAAGCCTCCGTTCCAGACGGCGTCGGCGTTGACACGGGTCTTGGTGGCAAAGGCCTCGGATACCTGAGACGCCATTAGCGACAGGCGACCCGGGTTCAGGGCGCCAAATCCTTCGGCACGGGCGTCAGCGCTGTTGATGACCGTGTCGATGGCCAGCTGCAGGCGGCGGGTTTCGAGTTCGACATTGATGATGCCGTCACGCTGTTTGACGAACTCGATGGCGGCGGCCGGGTTGGTCATCACCTCCTTGGCTCCCTTGGTGAAGGCCGACAGGAAGGCTTTCACCGCAGCCGGATTCTCCTTGAGGATCTTGGGCGTGGCGATGATCACGTTGCCATACATCTTCACCCCGTAGTCGGAGTAGGGAAGGATGGCCACATCCTCAGCTTTCACGCCGCGCGCTTCGAGGTTCAGGAGCGAGGTGAAGGTAAAGCCAGTGATGGCGTCCACGTCGCCGCGGGCCAGCATGGTCTCGCGCAGCGGCGGGTCCATGGAGATCCAGTTGACGGCGCCAACGGAATTGGCCTTCTGGAAGATGGGGAAGGCGCGGCGGCCAGCATCGAACACGGGCGCGCCCAGCTTCTTGCCTGCCAGGTCGGCCGGGCTCTTGATGCCGGTTTTCTTGATCGACATCACCGAGGCGGGGGTATTGTTATAGACCACCATGATCGCCACCGGCTTGTTGGGCGCATCTGGGTTGTTGGCGTGGAACTCCATCAGCGCTGCCATATCAGCAAAACCCAGGTCGTAGGTACCGGAGGCCACGCGGGTGACCGCGCCGCCCGAGCCGTTGCCAGCGTCCACCGTCACGTCGAGCTTGGCATCCTTGAAGTAGCCCTTGGCGGCTGGGAGCAGGAAAAAGGCTGCGGGGCCTTCGAAGCGCCAGTCCAACTGGAACTTGATCGGGGTCAGGGCCTGGGCGGAAGCGCCCAGGGCCGTGGCGGCGAGGGCCAGCGCGGCGGTGCTACGAAGAAAGAAACGCTTGTTCATGGTTGACTCCTGGTTGAAAGGTAAAGCCTGAGGGAAATAGCATCGAAAATTAGCAAGAAAGATGCCTTGACGCATCCGGGGAAGCCCCGGTGTGGTGCGTCCTGCGCCCGCCGGGAGATGCGCCAGTCCCGGCCCGGCGCCCTCCGACATGCCGTGGTGGCTCCCGCCGACAGGCGACCCCTGCGCCTGATTACCAGTGCCGACGGGGATTTTGCCGATAGTGGCCACTTCCACTCTTCTTGAGTGTTTGTCCTGTCCCACCCACTGGCCTGTGCGGCCGAGGAGCGTCCCATGAACATCCTGATCTGGCTCATCGTTGGCGGCATTGTCGGTTGGCTGGCGAGTCTCATCATGCACACCGAAGCGCAGCAGGGCGTCTTGCTCAATGTGGTGGTAGGCATCGCCGGCGCCTTGATCGGCGGCTGGGTGGTTTCGCCCATGGTGGGGGTGGGCACTATCAACGACGGCATCAGCATCGGCTCGGTCCTGGTGTCCTTGCTCGGTGCGGTCATTCTTCTGGGCGTGGTCAACCTGTTCCGCCGCGGGCGCATGCGCTGAAAGGTGGGGCTTGCCTTGGTCATGCTCAGTCCTGCGGCTTGAGGATGGCCGCCAGGTCGGGCGCGCGGGGGTCGAGCCGAAGGTTGCGCTCCACGCTGGCCAGGTGTTGCTCCAGCAAACGGGCAGCCGCCCGCGCGTCGCGCCGGGCCAGGGCCGCCACGATCTCTTCGTGTTCACTCTGTGAATGCTCGGCTGACAGCGAAGACTGGTACATGAGTGAGATCAGCTGGGAGCGAGAGAGCAGGTCGGCCACCAGTTCGGCCAGGACCTCGTTGCCCAGCATCCGTGCCAGCACCACATGAAAATCGGCCAGCAGGTGGGTGCGGCATGAGACGTCCGAACGCGCCACCGCGGTGCGTTCTTTCTGCAGGTGGGCCTCCAGCTGTGCCACCTGTGCATCGGTGATGCGGGCAGCCAGCTGCCGGATCATGCCGCCCTCGACCATGCGGCGCACTTCGAACACCTGCATGGCCTCTTCCACGCTGGGCGTGGCCACATAAGCGCCGCGGGCCGGCTCCAGGGTGACCAGGCGGTCGCGACTGAGTTGGTTCAGGGCCTGCCGCACTACGGTGCGCGACACCGAAAACACGTCTGCGATCTGCTGCTCCACCAATTTGGTGCCTGGCGCCAGCCGGCGCTCGACGATGGCGGTGGTGATCGAGTCGACGATGCGGCCGGTGCTGCTGCCTTGTCCCGTGACGGCGCGCAGGGCCTGGCCCGCAGAGCCGGGGCGGGGGGAGGGTCTGGTGCGGGCAGTCATGGCAGGGATAAGTTTTTGAATTGTATACAAGCCGTGAGCAATACTTTTAGAAGACAAGCCCCTGCCTATCTGCCCGGTTAGAGGGAATTTTCCAGAAGGCGGTGCATCCTTGGCTGTATACGATCTGCGTTGGCACCGACTCCTGCGCTGACCGCAAGAACTTACTGCAGCAAATCCCGCAGCGTCCGGGCAACCACCTTCGTGGCCCGGCGCAGGTCTTCCAGGTCTAGCCGCTCGTCGGCGCGCTTGGCGTGCGACTCCAGTACCGTCCGCGGGCCTGCGCCATAGATCACGCCGGGAATGCCGGCTTCCCCGTACAGGCGCACGTCGGTGTAGAGCGGTGTGCCCATGGCGGGAATGGGCTGGCCAAACAGGGCCTGGCCGTGCTTCTGGATGGCGTCCACCAGCGGCTGGTTGCCTGCCAGGGGCTTGAGTGAGCGCGCCAGCAGGATGCGGCGAATATCCACCGTGATACCGGGGAAGGAGGCGGCCGCCTCCGCGATGACGCGGCGGATGTCCGCCTCCACCGCCACCGGGTCTTCCTCGGGGATCATGCGGCGATCGAGCTTGATCGACACCTTGCCCGGGACCACGTTGGTGTTGGTGCCGCCTTCGATGCGACCCACGTTCAGGTAGGGGTGCTCGATCCCGGCCACCTTCGAGGTGACCTGCTTGTACTTGACGTTCTGCGCGTACAGGGCATTGAGGATGGTCACCGCGCCTTGCAGCGCGTCGATGCCGGTGTGGGGGATGGCGGCGTGGGCCATCTTGCCGTGCACCGTCACTTCCATCTGCAGGCAGCCGTTGTGGGCGGTCACCACCTCGTAGCTAAAGCCAGCGGCGATCATCAGGTCGGGTTGGGTGAGGCCGTTCTTCAAAAGCCAGCCTGGGCCCATCTCGCCACCAAACTCTTCGTCGTAGGTGAAGTGCAGTTCGACACTGCCCTTGAGTGGTGCACCCTGGGCCTGCAGGGCCTCCAGCGCGCGTACCGCAAAGGTGAAGCTGGCGAAGTCGCCCTTGCTCACCGCGGTGGCGCGGCCGTAGATCTTCCCGTCCACGATCTCGCCGCCATACGGATCCTTCGTCCAACCCTCGCCGGGCGGCACCACATCACCGTGGGCATTGAGGGCGATGGTGCGGCCAACCGCCGCGTAGTGGCGGCGCACGATCAGGTTGGTGATGGACTGCAAGCCAGCGGCCTTCACCTCGGCCTCAGGCACGGCGTGCTTTTCGGCGGTGAGGCCGAAGCCTGCGAGCAGTTCGGCCGTGCGCTCGGCATGCGGCGCGTTGTTGCCCGGGGGCGTGTCGGTGGGCACCTGGACCAGCGCCTGCAGAAAGCGCACTTCTTCGTCGAAATGCTGGTCTATCCAGGCGTCGAGCTTGTCGTAGTCGGTCATCGTTCTTGTGCTTTGCGTGATCGTGTTGTGGGGGGGGCATGGGCCGGTCTGCGCCTCAGGCCATGTCTGAAGCCAATTGCTCCAGCAGCCGCTGGAAGGCCTCCACCGCCAGTTGCATATCGTCGCTGGTGGTGCTCTCAAGCGGGTTGTGGCTGATGCCGCCGTTTTGACCGCGCACAAAGAGCATGGCCTGGGGCATGACTTCGTGCAGTTTCATCGCGTCATGGCCTGCGCCCGAGGGCAGGCGAAACAGCGGCACGCCCAGGTCGCCCGCTGCGCGCTCCCAGCGGGCTTGCCACTCGGGTGCGCTGGGGGCGGCGGCGGCGCGCATCATCTCCTCGACGCTGGCGCGCACGCCGCGGCGCTGGCAGATGGCCTCAAGCTCGGCCAGCACATCGGCCACCAGCGCGTCGCGCTGGGCGTCGTTGGGGGCGCGCAGGTCCAGGGTGAACTGGCAGCGACCCGGCACCACATTGGTCGAGCCATGGGGGACCTGCAAGACACCCACGGTGCCCACCGAGTCGCCGTCTTGGGCGGCGCGCTTTTCCACGAAAAGCACCAGCTCGGCCACCGCAGCGGCGGCGTCACGACGACGGTCCATCGGGGTGGTGCCGGCGTGACTGGCCATGCCCTGCACTTCGCAAAGAAAACGCACGCTGCCGTTGATCGAGGTCACGATGCCCAGTGGCAGATTCAACTCATTGAGCACCGGGCCCTGCTCGATGTGCACCTCGACAAAGCCGAGGTAGTCGGCTGGATTGCGGCGGAGCGTGGGAATGTCGTCGACGCGCAGGCCGGCCTGCTGCATGGCCTGGCGCATCGTCACCCCTTCGGCGTCTTTCTGTTCCAGCCAGACCGGGTCGAATTGGCCCACCAATGCGCCTGAGGCGAGGAAGGTGGCTTTGTAGCGTTGCCCTTCCTCTTCGGCAAAAGCCACCAACTCCAGGTCGAAGGGCAGGCGCCGGCCCTGCGCGGCGAGTTCGGCCACACAGGCCAGCGGTGTGTAGATGCCCAGGCGGCCGTCGTACTTGCCGCCATTGCGCACGGTGTCGTAGTGGCTGCCGGTCATCAAGGTCTTGGCTCCGCTATTGGCGCCGGTTTTGGCGGCGTGGTAGCGACCGACCACATTGCCCACCGCGTCGATGTGCACCTCGTCGAAGCCGGCTTCACGCATGTCCTGGGACAGTTGCTGGGCGCAGGCGCGGTGCGCCTCGGTGAGGTAAGTGACGGTGAGCTGGCCCTTCTCGGCAAAGCCGGGGTCGCTGTGCTGCGCGAGCTTTTCCTGCCAGTCCCACACGCGGTGGCCGAGCGTCGGCTCTACGCCGAACTTGTCGTTCAAACGAATCTCGGCGATGCGGTGGATGTTGCGCAGGCATTCCTCGCGCTCGTAAGCCACTGGGTTGGCCAGGCGCCGCTCAAAGGTGGCGATGATCTCGGAGCGCGGCAGGCCGATGCCGCGGGGACCGCGCACCGCGAGGATGAAGGGAAAGCCGAACTTCGCGTTGTAGTCGGCATTGAGTTGCTGCAGCCGCGCGAACTCCTCCGGGCTGCAGTCTGTGAGGCCGGCCTTGCTCTGTTCGTTGGTGGATTCGGCGGTGAGACTTTTGCTCACCATAGCCTTTCCGGCCAGCTCCGGGTGGGCGCGGATCAGGGCGAGCTGCTTGTCCAGGCCCCCTTGGGTGACGGCCTCGGCACAGGCGTGTTTAAGGTGGGCCAGCGAGCGCAAGGGCCGTTGCGCCATCGCCGCCTCGACCACCCAGGGCGAGTGCTCGTAGAGACCCTCCAGCAGCGCGGCGGCTTGGGCCGGTGTGGCCGCGTTGATTTGATCAAGGGTGAGAGGCATGGTGTCAGGCTTTGTACGGATGCACCTGCTTCCAGTGCCGGGCGATGTCCAGACGGGAGCAGACCCAGACCCGGTCGTGCTTTTCAATGTGGTCCAAAAACCTCTGCAGGGCCACGATGCGGCCGGGGCGCCCCAGCAGCCGGCAGTGCATTCCGATAGACATCATCTTGGGCGCCTCGTCGCCTTCGCCGTAAAGGGCGTCGAAGCTGTCCTTCATGTACTGAAAGAAGGGGTCGGCGTGCGAGTAGCCCTGGGGCAGGGCAAAGCGCATGTCGTTGCAGTCAAGCGTATAGGGCACGATCAATTGGCCAGCGTCGCTGCCGTCGGTCTTTTTGACCTTCATCCAGAAGGGCAGGTCGTCGCCGTAGTAGTCGCTGTCGTACTCGAAGCCGCCGTAGTCGGCCACCAGGCGATGCGTGTTGGGGCTGTCGCGGCCGGTGTACCAACCCAAAGGGCGGTGGCCCGTGAGTTTTTTGAGAATCTCCATGGCCTCGGCCATGTGCGCTCGTTCCACCGCCTCGTCCACGTGCTGGTAGTGGATCCACTTGAGGCCGTGGCAGGCGATCTCGTGACCCAGCTCCAGAAAGGCGGCGGTCACGTCAGGCGAGCGTTGCAGCGCGGTGCTCACGCCAAAGACGGTGAGCGGCAACTTGCGCTTTTCGAACTCGCGCAGGATGCGCCAGACGCCGGCGCGCGAGCCGTATTCGTAGATGCCGTCCATGCTCATATGCCGGTAGGGAAAGCTGGCCGGGTTGAACATCTCGGAGAGAAACTGTTCGCTGCGCGGGTCGCCGTGCAGGACGTTGT
>JACCDP011567199.1_pt1 | contig 15597 bp, 18 predicted proteins | sample 7445841 | NCBI WGS metagenome assembly JACCDP01 (sample SAMN15323441, study PRJNA562643) | freshwater metagenome | isolation source: river surface water | place: USA:Blue River Watershed | collected 2017-08-17 | reverse complement strand
GTAACAGGTGTTTCGGTAACAGGTGTTTCGGTAACAGGTGTTTCGGTAGATACATTTTCTAAAAGCGATGATTCTACATTATCACTGGAAACTATTGGCGTTTCTAAAGAAAATTCTGACATATATAATAATTATATTTTTGTATTTAAGTATTTACAAATTTAATTTATTTTAGATTACAGTTACTTCCATATATGTCGATTTTAGGAGTTTGATTATTTGGACAACAACCATACACAGTTCCAGCACATCCACCAATAGGTTTTTGTCTAGATGGTCCTGGCCCTGGTGGCGTTAAAGGTGTTGGATGTCCTGGTCCAATTGGTATTGGTCCTGGCAGTGGTCTTACTGGTGTTGGCGTTATTGGATAACCTGGTTCTGGTCTATAACCTGGACAGTTTGTTCCATAAAAATTGACTTTGGAATTGACACCATCAGGACAACATCCGAATGCGGTTTGAGAGCAATTTGCTTGTATTGTAGTAGATGTTTTCACTATAGTAACATGATTTAATATAATCAAAACTAATAAAATAATGCCTAAAATAATGATTATTGTATTGTCCATATATAATACTTATATTATAAATAATTAGCTTAAAGGTGTTTGAATTGGTTCTATTATTTCATTTATTTGTTGTAACATTTATTTTATTTAGTTATGATTTGTATTATTATATAAAAATAAATAATAATATATAATAAGAATGAAGCTATTAAAACACAGCAAGCAATTGATGTTATTTTTTTCAAAGAATAATCATTTAAATCACGTTAGTCTAACAAATAAAACAAACAAAATACTTGGTGAATTACATAATGAAATGGTAAAAGCGTATAATTATGTAAAAAAATATTCTCCTTACAAGGCAACTGTAAAAAAAATTACAAATGCATCGCAAATTACAAAGCCAAAGAATTTCAATACCAGAAGTTTTCCAGAAATAGTAAGAAATCATATTGATGACGCAATGATGACCGAGATTTCTTATTCTTTTTCTCTCTATGATAGAGATATAAAAGTCTATTTCATAGTTGAAAATGACAATGTCGATGAAGAGTTGAAGGTTTATAATAGATACATAGAAACAGTAGCAATGTGGTTATATATAGTAAACGTATATGCTTCTAAAGAGTGTGTGAAAACAATAAACATTTATTTATATTTGACTTCTCTCTTGAAGCAATTACCAAGTTCTAATATTTATACATTGGATGAAAATAATGTGAACACTGCTTTTACAACTACATGTCCAAGTGATTCAGAGATTGTTGTTTTTCGAAAAGAGGAGTGGTTTAAAGTATTGATACATGAGTCATTTCATAATTTTGGTTTAGATTTTTCAATGATGAATAATGAAAATGTGAACAAATGTATTTTACAAATTTTTGATGTAAAATCAGACGTGAATTCGTATGAAGCTTATACTGAATTTTGGGCAGAAATAGTCAATGTATTGTTCTGTAGTTTCTTTGGATTGAAAGACAAAACAGATACAGATGAGTTTCTCTCTAGTGCTGAATTCTATATTCATTTTGAAAGGACATATAGTTTCTTTCAAATGGCGAAAACACTTCAATTTATGGGTTTGACATATAGAGATCTATACTCTAAAACTGATTATGCAAAAGTTCATCGAGAGAATTTATATAAAGAAAATACAAATGTATTAGCTTATTACATTATAAAAACAATATTATTAAATAATTTTCAAGGTTTTTTATCATGGTGTAACAAAAATAATTTTTCTCTCTTGGACTTTAAAAAAACAATTGGTAATCAACACGAGTTTTGTGAATTCATACGAAAAAATTACAAGACTAAAACGATGTTGGAAGGTGTAGACCAAGCTCAAGATTTTCTCTCTACTTTACAAAGAAGAAAAGGAAATATGAAGTATATTTTGTCTAATATGCGTATGAGTATATGTGAATTGGGTTAGAAAATATATTTCTGTTAACATATTATTTTATAATCTACCTTCTTGAAACATTTTTAGGTGAGTTTTACAATAATCTTCACTAGGTAAACATTTTGCAAGACAGTTTTTATTATTTTTATCTTTCTTGCAGCAAACATATTTATAAGATCCGTTGCCAATAGATTGCTTGTTTCTTTTCCAAGCTTCACTGGCAGCATCGAAGTCAATATTGACTTCATAAATGACTGATTTTTCATAATTTGTTTGACTTCTAGTCTTCATTCTTATAGTTATACTTTAGTTTTTATTTTATTAACGTATTTCAATTTTATTTTAATATATATTTCTGGACTACTTAAAGGCCGAAACACTACATTATGTAGGTTGTTTCTTTAAATTCCTTGTTTTTAGGGACATTTTAATTCCCTTCATATGTAGGGAAAAAACCTTGTTTTGAAAAATGAAAAGTTTTTTGAAAATCGAAAAATGGACAAAAATAAATGTCCAAAAATGACATATCCAAAAAGTCCTTACTGACGAAAATTTTTGTTACGATATTTTTTACTTATCGTCATAATTAAAACGACAAAAAAATATTTTGTGATTGTAATTTTTTATTATTTTTTGAGAAAATCATTTAGAAACTTTTCTGCGTCACTTGTATATGGAAACTTTAGTGACAAATAGTTGCCAAAAAGTTGCTCAACCTTTTTATTGCGAAAAATGTGACTATTTGACATTAAAAAAAAGTAGTTTCAATAAACATATTGAGACCAAAAAACACAAAGTGACGCATTGTGACATTTGTCACGAAGTAGGTGACGCAAAAGTTGCTTACCAGTGTAAAAATTGCGATAAAGTATACTATTCAAGAAATGGATTATGGGTTCATAAGAAAGTGTGTACAAATAAAGTTGAAAACCATGATCAGTTACAGCTAACTGATGTCAATATACATGATATGTCAGATAAAGATCTTATTGTTATGCTGATAAAAGAAAATAAAGAACTTCAAAGTCTTTTAGTTGAACATGCGCGTGAATATAAAGATGACATTAAAAATATGATGATGGAAGTATTGAAAAATGGAACTAATAATACAACCAATAACAACAGTAATACAAATACTAATTGTATGAACAATAACAAGACATTTAATTTACAATTTTTCTTAAATGAGACATGTAAAGATGCAATGAATATCAATGATTTTGTTGATTCCATAAAAATTCAATTGTGTGATTTAGAGAGATTTGGTGAAATCAGTTATGTTGAAAATCTCTCTAATATTATTACTACAAACTTGAAAGCATTAGATATAACAGAACGACCAGTTCATTGTACTGACAAAAAGAGAGAAACAATATATATAAAAGATCAGGATAAATGGGAAAAAGAAGATGATAACAATAGTAAATTACGTAAGGCTATTAAGAAAATTGCTTCCAAGAATTACAAACTTCTTCCAGAATATAGAGAGAAATATCCAGGATGTCAATATGCGGATTCTAAATATTCAGACAAGTATAATAAAATGGTAGTTGAAGCTATGGGTGGAATAGGCGATGAAAACGAAAAAGAAGATAAAATTATTCGAAACATATCGAAAAACATAGTGATTGATAAACAAATGGAAATGAATCATTCTTAATAAAATTGATACTGAAATTATGTATTAAATATAAATACATATAACAAAACAACAAAAACATGGGTATTCGTTATTTAAACCGATTTTTAAAGGACAATGCTTCTCCGTCGATTAAGCTATGTAATCTCGCGGAATTGTCTGGAAAAAAAATTGCTGTTGATATTAGCATCTATATGTACAGATTTGTATCGGATAATAATTTGATTGAAAATATATATCTCATGCTTTCTGTATTTAGATATTACAACATTACTCCAATCTTTGTGTTTGATGGTAAACCACCTCCTGAAAAAAGGGAATTGTTACAGAAACGCAAAGAAAATAAACAAGAAGCAGAACAAGAATATAACACATTAAAAACAACATTAGAAATTAATAAACATATGGATGATGCAGATAAACAGGAGATAATTTACAATATGGATATACTGAAAAGAAAATTTGTTAGTATTAGCAAAAATGATGTCGAAAACGTGAAAAATCTAATAAGGTTTTATGGCGCAACTTATTATGATGCTCCAGGTGAAGCAGATGAATTATGCGCACTGCTAACCATTAAAGAAAAGGTGTGGGCTTGTTTAAGTGAAGATATGGATATGTTTGTCTATGGATGTCCTCGTGTCATTAGATATTTGAGTCTACTAAACCATACTGCGGTTATTTATGATGTAAAAGGCATTCTTGTTAATTTAGGTATTAGTCAAAAAGAATTGAGAGAAATATGTATATTGTCTGGAACTGACTATAATGTAGAATGTGATGATGAAAGAAATACATTGAATAGCACATTGAAATACTTTAAAATGTATCGTAAATCGAAATCTACTTTGGGATTTTATGATTGGTTACATGAAAATTATAGAACGGTTATAAAAGATTATGTTTTATTACAGAACATTTATGATATGTTTGATTTAAGCAAAAACTATTATAACATGAAGTCGTTTGAAAAAATAAAAATTTATAATGGTCCAATTATGAAAGATGAATTAAAAAATATTTTAAAGGCAGACGGTTTCTTATTTTAAATGTATTTATTCTTTTTTTTTTATTCTACTTAAAAAATATGCGTATTATTATATAGATGCTAGATTTATATAATAATCAATATGATCGAAAGACATTAAAAGAACATATCTATAATGTAAAACTTATGGACATTCTAAAAACACAGAAACTGGATATAACCTTTATAGTGCGTTATATTTTAAGTGATTTATATCAATTACATGAAGATGAAATGAATATATCCATTGAAGATGTTATCAAATATCAACCGCATATTAATAGAAACGAATTAGAACAGGCATTATTAGATTATCATTCAGATGAAGATAGTGTAGAAGATTTTGAAACAGTTTCTAACAAAGATTCTAAATCTAAATAAAGAGTTTAGAATCGATATCATAAAAAGAATCAGTCGATAATTGTGGTATTTGAGTAAACGCATTTGTTTTTAGTAGATTCCTCATAGATTTTAATAATTCTCTCCAAGATAGATTTGGTGTTTTGTTTATACATTCTATAAAAGACCAAGTCAACGCTCCTTGAACTTTTTGATTTATAAGTGCTTCATCACTAGTTTGTAAATCCATACAACCACTGATCATAAGAACATTGCCATCGCATTCAGAAACATTGTCATTTTCAGTATAATTATCGTAGTTGTTGCTATCCAAGTATTGAAATTTTAAATCAAACATGGTTCCACTATGACAACTATCAAATAATCCAACAATTGTTACTTCTCTCTTCATATGATTTGAAAGAATTGATTTTAGTTCATCATCAAGAACACCTTTCAAATCTGAGCTAATAATCATCTCATCTCGTTTGTCTAATTCATCTCTATTTGTGTCATAAGTATATGAACCGTGACCACTAAAATAGAAAAATATAATATCACCTGCTTGAGCATTTACAATGATATTTTTGAATTCGTTTAATATATTTTCTTTGGTAGGTTTTACATTAGTTGCGTCTGTAATTATTTTGCGTGTAGTAAACCCGGATTTTTCAAGCAGTTGATTCATCCGATTTGCGTCATCGATACATCCAGATAATTCATAAGGTGTATTTGAATAGTTTATACCAATAAGCAGTGCTTTTTTGTTATTTATTTTGGCAACATTAAATTCAGGCGTAAATGAATTCACAGCATTGATCGTAGAGGCTAGATTTTTTTTAAGAATAGATATATCATTGTTATATTTCGCAATAAGAGCGTTAATAACATTTTGTTTATTTGGTAAACGAGAGAATTGAATACTTCTTATATTAGTTACTAAAGCAGCATTTAAGCGTGCTACACTTGTTGTATAATTTCTGTTGAGAATATTGATACGATTTTGTTTATAAATAGCTAATTCAGAACTCATTATAATATTATTAAGTATTTTAATTATTAAGAAAATAATAACTTTAAATATTTAGTAGTTAGTTGTATTTTAAGTATTAAAAAAAAATTGAAACGATTTAAGTGTAAATAATTAATTGTAAATTTATCATATCATCAAATGCTGACTATTAATAATTCTGATTTTAATTCTAATTTATTTCCTTATCCAGAAAGTTCTGAATTAGAATTAAAACTAACTTTTAATAAAAATTTTATTGGAAAATATGAAGAAACAATATGCGGATTTTTAAATTCTGGTGGAGGAAAATTAATTTTTGGTATAAGTGATGATTTACAACTAATTGGATTAAATTTGAATTCAAAAGAGATTGATGAGTGTGTTCTTTCGTTAGATAATATTATTAGATATAATAGAATTGTAAGAAACGATTCAAATCTAAAAACAATAAATCCATCAAGTATAAAAATAAGTCAGATTGTAAATATAACTAGAAAAAAATTTTTAATAGTTACAGTGATTTCAGAAGAAAATGTTAAATATCAATTAAAAAATGGAAGAATTTATTTTAGATTAGGTGCGTCAAATTTATTTCAAAAAACTGAAAAATTTTATTCACAACAAGACTTTGATTTGAAATGTAGTCATTATGAAAAAACTGCTGCGAAAGAAAACGAGGAAAATATTATTAAATTTAGAAAAATAGTTTCTGATAATAATGATAAATTGAATAAACTTAAGAGTGAAAACGAGAAGTTAATGTTAGAAATAATTCAAAAAAATGAAATATATGAGAAATATGTAAGTAATGTTAAGAGTGAAAACGACGAGTTAATGTTAGAAATAAAAAAAATAATTCAAAAAAATGAAATATATGAGAAATATGTAAGTAATATTATTACAAAATGTAACGTTAAATCAAAAGAAACTACATTTTATGAGGAAATAAAAAATTTGTTATCATATTGTTTTCCATAAGTATTTTAAATTTGTTTTGACAATAAATTTAAAATTTTAAACAAAATTTACAGGCATATAATATATTTTTTTATTGTATTTTATATTTAAGCGGTGGCTTCCTTGGTAGCCTTGGCGAAGTGAGGAGACATGTATCTTTGAAGGTTAAAGTAGGTGAGTTCATCAGTCTTCTTAAGCTTCAAAAGAGCAGCCAACTTGGTGTCAGGATTGATCTTGCGACCATTTTCCTTGTCTTGAAGATTGTGAGTGCGGATATACTTGTTGATATCACGAGTGACTTCAGTGCGAGCCATTTCAGAACCCTTTTCCTTACCAAGGAAAGAAGCTAATTCGTCAGAAATCTTGGTTGGCTTGACGAAACCAGATGGAGCACGGTTACCAGCCTTGCGCTTGCGCTTGGAGGAGACCTTTTGAGCACTCTTGACTTCACGAGACCACTTCTTTTCCAAAGCACGGTATTCAGACTTCAAGGTAGAAATCGCAACACTGAGCTGTTGAAGCTTGGCAAGGAATTCAACAGATTGTTCAGCAAGAGGGGCTTCAGCATCAGTTTCGGTAGAAACAGGAGCAGTTTCGACAACAGGAGTAGATTCAGGAGCAGGAGAAGCTTCGACCTTTGGAGTCTTAGTCTTTGGGGTCTTGGTCTTCTTTTCTACAACAGGGGCAACAGATTCAACAACAGGAGTAGCAGCGACTTGTTCAGTCTCGGTAGCAGTCTTAGACGTTTTCTTTGGCATCTTATTATACTATACTCTAAAGAGTTGCTTTTAAGTAGTTTTTATGTGAATAATATATATTGTTACGATAATATGATATTATTTATAAATTATGTTAAAATTATAGTCAGACTACATAAAATTAAAAGTAATTAACGGATTGAAAAAGCCAAGGAAGGGATGTAGCAGCTTCTGTATTCACAAGTGTTAATGCTCCTAGTACATAATAAGCGCCTAAAGTTTTACTGTCTTTATCTATACCGCTATTTACAAATTTATCTATTACGTCAAGCAACATAATTCTAATATTCCAAATATTTTGTTCCGTAATTAGATGTTGAATATTTATATTTATAAATGGATCGCCAAAAGGAGGACATATATTGCGTTTTGTTTGTGCTGGTATTTGAGCACGATATTGCCATATATCTATTAATTCTCTCGTAAAATGAACAAGATAATTTCGATTCAAAGAGAGAAACCAATTTGCGTTCGAATAATTTCCTAATGAATCAATTTGTTGAAATAATTGTAAAGCCTTTAATTCGATTGCTTTTTCATTAGAGACTTTTTTAGTATCATCTTCAAAAGCAAGATTAATTCTAATGTGTAGTATTCTTCCAATTCGAATTAAGGCACGAATGCTTTTAAATACAGATTCGGGAATAATATTTCGATTATATGGATTTTTAATTTCATCTTGAGATTTTAAAAATAAATTGTGGAGAGAATTAATGTCAAAACCGTAAATAAATCCATCTGTATCTTTATAACTAATAAATTGATGAAAATTAATTTCCTTGATTGGCTCCATACTAACAAAATCATCGCTATTAGTACATAATGTTCTATCCATTATTGCAGGACCGTGTAGTTGTTTATATTTTTTAACCAAATAACCTCTAAAAATCTTTTGAATTTTAATTATATATGAAGATAAATATAGATAACCATATATTCTACTAATCATTTGTGGTTTGGTTCCGCTTAATTTTAATTTGTAGTGTTTTGCAAAACCTTTTAATTGTGGTAAATTGTAATTGTTATAGATTAAATCATTATATGTCTTTATAGTTGGAATACTTACATTGTCACCTTTTATCTTTTGAGGTTTCTTAATAGTTGGCATATTGGCTTCACATTTATCAATTATATTATTTAAGTATTCTTCAAGCAACATCACCTTGCTCTTATTTTTATTTGATACTTCACTCATTTATATACTAAAACAAAAAAATCTTTTTGAGTTGTTTTATTATATTATAAAAATATAAAATGCTTACCATGTGTCGTAAGCATTCAAACCTAACCAGACTTATAATTTAATTTATATTTAAAAAAAAAATTGATTTAAAGATAACGCTATAATATAAATCATACTAATACAATGGCAAGCGCAATCGTCGACGGAACTAATATTGATTTATCTGTTTTCAGTTACAGTGCCCCAAAGGTTAATCCATCTGGCGGCAAGGTAGTGAATTTATATAATAAGAATTTCAAGGAATCATTAACTATTGCTGCTCCAATGATTGGATCTTGGGGTGCTCAAGAAGTAAAGACTCTTGATGGTTCTGGAACTGGAAAATATACAATGACATTACAATTTTCAAAGGGCGATTATACTACTCCTGATGCTGATAAATTTTTGGAACAAATGAAAGCAGTTGAAAATAAGATTAAGCAAGATGCGATGACTTATTCTAAGGAATGGTTTGGTAAGGAAATTAAGAGTATGGATGTTATGGATGAAAAATTTACCCCTATGTTAAAGTATCCAAAGAAGAGTAAGGGTAGTGAAGAACGCGATTATACACAACCTCCACAATTAACAGTTAAACTTCCATGCTGGAAGGATGTATGGCAAACATCTGTCTTCGATGAAGATGGTAATCCTCTTTATATTAAAGGTAAGAGTGAAGATGGTGTAACTCCACTTGACTTCTTAACTAATCATAGTAAGGCTCCTATTCAAGTAATTACCTTAATTCAATGTGCTGGTTTATGGTTTGTTGGAAGTCCAGCAAAGGTTTCGATCACTTGGAACTTAAAGCAAGTTGTAGTAAGAAAGCCAAAGACATCATCAATTGCTGATGATACTTGTTTCTTAACAGTAAGACCTTCTGAAAGAGCTTTATTACAATCTCAACCAGAAACAGAATTGGTAAAGGAAGATCATTCAGTAAGTGCTTTGGTAGAAGATTCTGATGGAGAAGAAGATTATCATTTACCACCTCCAAAATCTGTTGAAACTTCTATTCCTGTGCCAGCACCAGAGCCAACTCCAACTCCACCTGCTCCTGTAGCACAAGAACCAGTTGTTGAAACAGCTGCTCCTGTAGTAAAGAAGAGATCTGTTGTAAAAAAGGCAAATAAGGATGCTTAAACAAAATAGTAAATAAATTTCAAATATAAATTTCAAATATAAAAACATTTAATTTATAATTTTTTATTTTTACAGATTATAAATTAAAATACTTATGAAATGGTGATCTTTACAATAATATCAGATTTATCATTAATGTTATATAAATCTTGATTGATTTTAGAGATACCTTGTTTTTTAAACCTAAAATATTGTTCTTTTTTGATATATAAATGAGAGAGAGGAATTGATAAAAATTTGCTACCAATTTCAACTGATAGGTCTTGATTATTAATTAACATATTAGGTAAATCATTATAAGCACTTATATCTGTTTCAATATATAGATTATTATCATCATCTAATTTGAATCCATTAGGCAATTCAGGATCACATATAACAATAATTTCGCAACCTGAAGCGTCATAATATGTTTCTCTGCACCATAAAGGAACTAAAAATAGTTGGTTGTTTACATAAAGTTTATAAAAATTGTTTTCCATTAAATCATGAATACTTGGATTTAATTTGTATATCTCAACATTATCATATTTATTTATAAGAATGTCTCTAATCTGCGATATCAACTCATCACCAAGATGAATTATTGAACGATACTTGGAGAGAAAGTCATAAATTTCTAACATAGTGTCTTTGTCGAGATCTTCAAATATCTTAAGTGACAATTGTTTTCCAGCAATTATTATCTTATTAATGATTGAAAAAACAATATCTGTATATTTATTTTCGAGAACACTTTTCATAAAATTTTGTAATACATTTAAATACACAAATTGTTCGTTAGTTTCATCTTCTGTTTCTGTAACAAAGTCTTCATGTGTTACATATTTTAATTCACTCTTGAGATAATAATATGCTTCGTTAATTTCTTTAAAACGATTGTTAGATTGTTCCGTATTTCCATTTTTATCAGGATGATGTTTAAGTGCCATTTTGCGATATTGTTTTTTTAAATAGTTTAGAGAGATATCTTGACATTTAACTTCTGTGAAATCAATTTCGAGTATATCAAAAGCATCTTTATAATTCATTAATTAAATACTTATTTTAAAACTTTAAGTATTAACATAATTATTAATATAATAATAATATATATGTCATACATTGATTCTACATTTATAGAATGTTATGAAGAAAATATATCAAAAATACAAAAGGCACTTCAAGAATATTCTGGAAAACACAATATCAATCCTGAAAAGGCTTCATCGTTCATTGAATCGCAAATCTCACCTATTAGAAGAACTTTAGCCAAAACACTGATTGACAACACGATTTATATCACATTACAAGATACATTTAATATTGTAGAACAGTTAATTTTGCGGTTATACAATGAACACGAATTGGGTAAACATGACAATATCTATTTTTATAGCGGAAAAAAAGAAAAGTCCTTTTACTTTTTGAATGTCATCGCATTATTTTTTATCAAGAAACACGGATTTAAGATACCTATATTTGTTTCTAATTTGGACGTTAATACCATAAATAATGATGCGTCGAATCCAATTGTTGTATTAGATGATGTTTCTTACAGTGGTTCCCAGATATCTCAATTAATGAATGATATATATTATGATGAATGCGTCAAAAATAAAAAGAAACCACCTAATATATTTATTGCTCTAATAGCATTAAACGATTTTTCTCTTGCGGAGTTATCTATGGTTCCAACTGAATTACTACCTACAAGCACGAAATTATACGCAAGTTTTATTCAGAGTCCTTTCAAACTTATTTATTTATCAGAACGACTATATAAACCACTTATTTTAAAGTTAGGAATTGAATTATACTGTATGATGACAATTCTGTTTTCAGTTTGGACACTTACAGAAGGTTACCCATTCGTATCATTATATTTAGATCATAAAATGGCAGACGAAGTATCTACCTATAAACCAGCGCTTATATATGGCCCTATATCTATGCAAAAACTTCCTATTTCTAATTTGTTTTTTATAGATGGAACTTTTTATGGCGAGGTATTGGATGGATTCAGAAGAAGATATGATCGTGACACATTTGTAAAAAATCAGTTGTTGGAACAATTTAATCGAGAGAATAATACAAAATATACTAATATATCGGAAGAACTCGTACAGTTAATTATACAAAAAATAATTGACCTTGATATTATTGATAAAGATTTGAATACAACTGAAACTATAAAATTTGTACCATTTATAGACAATTGTAATTTAATGGAAAGTTTTCCAGAAGATATAAAAGCAGGTATTTCAAAGATGGATTATTTTAGTTTTTTTGTTCCAAAAGATTGTTATCCAAATAAAGACTGTGCGGTTCCATATGTAAGTGACACAGTTAGAGAATATTTAATTAGTCTCAAAATTAATGTTCCAGATAGAAAAAACATTCAAAAATATCTTGGGTATATTACTAATAATCAGTGTCCTGCTTCTTGGTACAAAAAGGGTGAATATGCTATGAGTTGCGTAAAGGGTGGAAGACCAGCAAGAAAGACGCGACGAAGAGTTAGTAAATCGAAAAGGATAACAATACGCAAATGTAAAAGTAAACACAAATGTAAAGGTAAACAAACAAGAAAATATTCGAAATAAAATAATATACGTAAATATTTTATATAGTATATATAAAATGGCAATTCACACTAGTGCGATTACATATAGAAGAGGTATTCCAAATTATTATAATAATTTTTATTTTGTTGCACAAGCAAATAATACAATACCTGCACCAATGAGTTCCTATCTAAATGGATATCAATTTTACAATAGATATATTAGTAATCCTAGTTATAATAGATGGCCTTGGAGACCTTAATTGTTGTTTAGAAAATTTGTTTTTTTAACAACAATTCACACACGCCAAGATTGTTATAAATCATGTATCTGTTTTGCTAAATAAAGCATATAATTTTCTACATGGTATATTGGTCTATAATTGTTGTTGTAATATTGTAAGAAACAGTATGTTTTTAGTAGAATATCGGAGATTTTATCCTTTTTAATTCGGTCTTGATTGATTAATCTAGAGAGAATAAACCAAACACAATCTGTGATGTCCAAGTTGTATATGAATATATCATATAATAAATCTCTGAATTTTAGAAAATGCAAATCCTTTACGTTTATTAAATTATCCACTATTTTATTACAAATAATTCTATATTGCAGCATTAAGTCTTCATTGTTTAAATGTAATAATTTAATATTAGTTATATTTTCCATTTTTATTTTTGTTGGTAATTTTTTTTTTGAACATTTTTGGTAAGCAGTTTTAGACGGTCTACTTACATTAATTACTTCACAACAATTTAAAATATTGTCTGGAATAAAACTTAATTCTTTGGTCAATATAATAAATTTAATATCAATCCCTAATGAGGTATTTTGTTGCATATAACTATAAAAATTTTCCAACAATTCACTGTTGATTTCATGGAAATCTTTGCAAACAATTATACCATATTTATCTGTTTTGGCAGATACAATGTCTACAACTTGTTGATAAATATCATGCCAAAGTAGTTTTGAATTGCATCCTAGGAGAGACATGTCAATTTCATAATGTATATCACTAACTTTAAAGAAATATTGTTGTTTATTATGCGTGACACTGATTTTTCTCTCATATTTTAATTCTGTTGGACTATATTGTTTGATTGATTTTAACATTTGCGAGTATTTTCCGGTACCACTTGGACCATAAAAAATAAGATTCTTTAATTTATCCAATGTTTTTGGAAATTTATCATATATCTTTTCTAATTTTGGATGCAAATTCACTCTATTATTTTCTGAAATATATTCCTCAAAATGTGTTTCATAGAACTTCATTATGTATATATTTTAACATTCTTTTATTATCATATAAACCAAATAATTATATTCATTTTAAATTACACAACACTTAAAAAGAAATTTATAATATATATAATGAATCTAGTGAAAAGACTTGAACAATATCACGAAAACAATGTTGTTTTTTGTGAACCAATTAAAAATAATATAATGAATGATGGTAATTTTATAAGAATCTTGTATTCTACTAACATTATGACTCTCAATGGAATTTATTTATTTGTGAATTTATTCGATATTTCGTGTGAAAAATATTACAATAAATATAAATGTTCATTCAATGTTTCTAATCATAAAGAATATATCGATAAATTGAAATTAATAGAAGAAGACATATTAAAAAAATACAAGACTAGTAAAATTCCTTTATATAAAATTTATGATCAAATTAAATGTGGATACATTAAGATTTTCTCGGATGTTGGAAACAAATCAAACTGCGCATTTATCCTTAAAATATCTGGAATTTGGGAAACTCAATATAATTATGGTCTCACTTATAAGTTTGTCAAAATCAATTAAACATAATTATAATGAATGAACAGTAAAACCATCAGTTGAATAATATTTGAGTATTGTATATAATGTTATGGAACTTATAGCAGTTAATACTCCAAGTAAATAAATAATACTTGACGTTACTTTTGATAATTTTCCAGTAGTTTCAAATTTTTCTGTTCCTATATTTGTAATCACTAGATATAATTGCACCATTAATAGAATAATAATTATGTTACTAAATGAATTATAACTAGGTGCCACATTGCCTTCCTTAATATTATTTTTATATTTTATCAATAAATATAAAACAAACGCAATAATTCCAAGCATTAATATAAAAGGTCCGGTGGTCATCAATATAGAATATATTATTTGTGTTGTTGAAGCATTCACTGATACTTTTAAAATTTTCGAAAATAATACAACTAAAATCATCATTATGCCTAAAGTTAACACTGAATAACCTGCTAAATATGCCCCTAAAGATGCGCTTGAACTCGCAAAAAAACCAATTATAAATACTACTATGGAAGCATAAATACATGCTTTATAAATTGTTGAATACCAATCTGCCATTTATATATTTTACCAATAATAATTTATTTTTGGGCTTGTTGTTTCAATTCATCGATTTCGGATTGCATGTGTTTCATTTTGGCTAGCATTATAGGTAATAATTCTTGGTAATTAACATTTTTATAGTTATTTTCTGTTGTGGAAACCAAATCTGGAAATACTTTTTCAACATCTTGTGCTAACATACCATAATGAGTAGTTTTTTTGTCTGTTTTATACGAAAAATGTATTGGATTTAAACAAAATAATTTTTCATATTGTTCCGAATCTATCTCCTTTATATTTTCTTTTAATCTCTCATCTGATGGATTGTAAATAGAACCATTTACATATAAATTACGATTTACAATTAAATCATTGTCTATATACACAGTTTTCTTTGAATTTTGAGGTGTAATTACAACTAATTTAGATATTAATGTCTTGTATATCCAATGCACTGTATTAGTATCGGATGTATAAAATTGTTTTATACCTTGTTGATTATCAGCCACTCTACCGCCGTAATTGCTTGATGTACTTAGTACTGACATTTATATTATAAAAGTATTTTAGTTTTATTATATTATTATATTATTATATAAAAAATAATATCAAAATTATATATAATGTCTGGAAATTATAACAATTCAAATCAATATAATCAACATATGCCGATTTCT
>JACCDP010778307.1_pt1 | contig 15599 bp, 12 predicted proteins | sample 7445841 | NCBI WGS metagenome assembly JACCDP01 (sample SAMN15323441, study PRJNA562643) | freshwater metagenome | isolation source: river surface water | place: USA:Blue River Watershed | collected 2017-08-17 | reverse complement strand
GGCGGCGACGGCGGCGGTGGCGGCGGCCGCTGGTAAAAGCCAGTCAGCATCGAAAGAGGCCCGTGGAAACACGGGCCTTTTTCTTTTCCGGAGACATGCGCCCCCTGTTTGCCGAGCTTGCCTTCCTGGCCGCCAACACCCGGTGTCGGTTTACCACTCGCGCCCACGGGTCTCCGGAACGAACTTCAGCGCAAGCACGAATGCAATCGCCATAACAGCGACCGGGTACCAGAGACCGGCGAGCACGTCGCCGGAGCGGGCGACGAGCCATGCGGCGGTCAGCGGCATGAAGCCACCGAACCAAGCGCTCGTGAGGTGATAGGGCACCGACAACGCCGTGTATCGAATACGGGTCGGGAACGCTTCGGCCAACCACCCCGCGCCGGGTCCGCAGGTGAGACCGGCGCCGACGATCATCACAAGAATGAGTCCGACGAGACTCCAGTGAGTGCCATCCAGATCGCTCACGTTTTGCAAAGGTTTGACGGCGGAGCGTTCGGGGTAACCCGCAGCCGCCAGTGCAGCGGCGAGCGCCTCTCGATCGAAGCCCTCGAGTTCCCGATCGGCGATGCGGATGATCAACGCGGGTCGATCGACGACTGTCGATGTAGGTGACTCGTTCGAATAAGAGATGCCGCGCTTGGCGAGATAATCACGTGCCTTGGTCGCCTCGTCGAGCTCTTTGGGATCGGCGAAGGGATCAAAACGTGTCGGTGGTGCTACGACCACGATGGGTGCCTCGCGCTGCGCGCTCTCAAGTGCGGGATTGCCGAGAGTGAGCATGCCGCGATAGGCGGGCATGATGGTCAGTGCGGTCAGCAGCATGCCGGTGAGAATCACGGGCCGTCGACCAATGCGGTCGGAGAGCGCGCCTGCGGCCACGTAGATGGCAATACCTAGCACGAGTGCAAGCACGATGAGCGCTGAGGCTGTGGCGGTATCGATCAGCAGTGCCGTCTGCAGGAAGACGAGCGAATAAAACTGTGCCGTATACCAACTGAGCGCCATAGCCGCAGCGACGATGATGGCGCCGATCATGCTAGCGCGGTGCTCACTCGACAGCAGACTTTCTTTGATCGGCGACTCGGCGAGTTCGCCCTTGCGCTTGAGTTCCTCGAAGAGCGGCGATTCGGCGATATGCACGCGAATGTAGACCGACAGCGCGAGCAAGACGACCGACAGCAAGAAGGGCAGGCGCCAACCCCAAGCGCGGAACTCCTCGTCACCCAGTAGCAGGCGGCAGGCGACGATCACGAGCAAAGAGAGCACGAGTCCGATGGTGGCCGTCGTTTGAATCCAACTCGTGAAGAAGCCGCGTCGATCGCTACGACAGTGTTCGGCGATGTAGATCGCAGCTCCGCCATATTCACCACCGAGCGCAAGACCTTGAATGAGTCGCAGCGTGACGAGCAGCGCGGGCGCCCACCAGCCGATGGTCTCGAAGTCGGGGAGCACCCCAACCAACGCCGTCGATAGTCCCATCAGTACGATGGTGATGAGAAAGGTTTTCTTGCGGCCAACCCGATCGCCCAGACGTCCGAAGATGAGTGCGCCCAAGGGTCGAATAGCAAACCCTGCCCCGAAAGTGGCGAGACTCGCGAGCAGCGCGGCGGTTTCGTTGCCTGGCGGAAAGAACAGCGCGCCGAAGAACGTGGCCAGACTGCCGTAGAGGAGAAAATCGTAGTACTCGAAGACCGTGCCCGTGGAGGCCGCGACGACGACGCGCGACATGGGCGTCGCGGGAGTAGATGAATTCGTGCTCATGTTCACACAGAGGTAGCCTCGGCGGATTGTAGGGCGAATCGGTAGCCGGTGGGCGGTAGACTCGGACAATGAATATCGAATCACGCATCCGTCGCGGCTACTTCGATGGACACACGGGTCAAGTTCACTACCGACTCATCGGCGCCCGCGGCGGCCGACCTTTGTTGCTGTTGCATCAGTCGCCCTTGTCGGGAACGCAGTTCGATGCGGCGATGCCGCTGCTGGCATCGCTCGGCTATTGTGTCCTCGCACCGGATATGCCGGGATTTGGCATGTCTGATGTGCCACCCGAAGGATCCACGCTCGATGACTTCGCGAGCATCATCGATGCGGTACTCAACGGTATGCAATGGTCGAGCGCGAGCATCGTCGGTCATCATACCGGCGCGGTGTTGGGCTCGGTGTATGCGCGGCGTCGTCCGAGTGCCGTCGAGAAGCTGGTGCTGAACGGATTCCCCTTATTGGGCGAGGCTGAGCGTAAGCATTTTGCGAGTTTCTACTTCGGACCGAAGGAGCCGCAGCTCGACGGCTCGCATCTGCTCAAGGCTTGGGAAACGCGATTGCGTGCAACGCCCGGGTGGACCGACATCCATCTGATGCATCGCTACACCATCGAGGCGTTGTATCGCGGAGCCACCAACTGGAAGGCGTTTCCCCTCGTGATCAGTGCGGATCTCGAGAGCGTGTTGCGTGAGCTCACCGTGCCGACGCTGATGTTCACCAACACGGGTGAAGATCTCTATGAGTCAACGCGTCGCGCGTGGCAGTTACGGCCCGATTTTTTCGCTTATGCAGAGCTGCAGGGCGGCACTCACGACATTGTTGATGAGCAACCGCAAGCCTGGGTTGAAACGATTGACCGTTTTCTGAACGCGAGTGCTTAGAGACTGAGCAGCATGACAGCGAAGGCCGTCCCGAGTGCCGGCACGACGACGGTAAGCGCGCCGACGGCGGGATAGGCTGCGGCATAGGTTTCTTTGCAGATACCACGTAACGTGGTGACTACGTAGCCGTTGTGCGGCAAGGAGTCGAGCGCCCCGGACGAAATCGATACTACGCGATGCAGGCTCTCAGGCTCGACACCGAGGTCGATGTAGTGAGGCGCGATCAGCGGGAGCGCGATGCTTTGGCCGCCGGACGCAGAGCCTGTCAATCCGGCGATCACCGAGACGGCGATCGCCGCGCCGATCAACGGTTCGCCCGGTAGCGAGGTCATGGTGTCGACCGCCGCCTGAAAACCTGGCGTGAGCTTCGCTACCGAGCCGAAACCCACCACTGCTGCGGTATTGGCAATGGCGATCAAGGCGCCGAGTGCGCCGCCGGTGGCAGCCTCGCCATAGCGACCTTTCAGTTGCGGCAGGTGCAGCAGAATCGCCGCGATGACACCAAGGCCGAGGGCGAGGATGAGAGCCGATTCTTTGAGCGAGTCATGCCAAACGAAGGAGACGAGCAGAACGACGAGCAGCGGTACACCGCCACGCCAAAGCGCGGGTAGGTCGCGTTTCTCGGATGCGCTCGGATCACCAGCACGTGCTTCGAAGGTTTCGCCGCTCGCGACGGCGCGACGGATCATCGTACGCAGCCAGATGTATCCACCGATGGCCATCGACACTGCGACCAGCAGACTCGTTTCGGCAGCCGCATAGGGCGTCGTTCCCAAAAATTTGATCGGGATCCAGTTCTGGATTTCGGGCGAACCGGCCGAGGTCATGGTGAATGTGACCGAGCCGAAGGCCAGTGCGGCCGGTATGAATCGACGGGGAAGATTCGCCACTTTGAATAGCGACAGCGCCATCGGGAACACGGAGAAGGCGACCACGAAGAGCGAGACGCCGCCATAGGTGAGCACGGCGCAGGCCAGCACGACCGCCAAAGGTGCGTGTTTGGCGCCGGTGCGGTTGACGATCCAAGAGGCCACCGAGTCGGCGGCGCCACTGGCTTCCATGACCTTGCCGAACAGTGATCCCAGCAGGAACATGAAGAACCAGGTCTGGATAAAGCCGACGAAGCCGCCCATGTAGGCGCTGGTGAATGCGGGAGCGTCGGCTGGTGCCATCGAAGGAAAGGGCGCGATGCCACTCGTTGCTGCGACGAAAAGAGCGCACAACGGCGCTGCTATCAATAATTCGACGCCGCGGATCGTGAGGTAGACGAGCAGGGCGAGTCCGGCGATAAGACCTAGGAGACTCAACATATCAGTGGAGTATGCCCGAGTCCGGCAACGGCTTGTTTTCGGCCAGGAACGTATAGACGTCATCGAGTGAACGATCGAGCCAGGGTTGCATCGGGACGAAGGCAGGCTCCATGCCCGGTATGGCGAGAAAAGCGTCGAAATGCTGTCCCTGCGCGATTTCGAGGTAGCGGAAGTAGGGGTTGTGTGTGGCGGCCAATGCGGCATAGCGACGGGAGGTATGTGCCACCGGAATCAGACCATCCCCGGCGCCATGCAGCACGATAACCGGTCGCTTACCCGTGATCCCGCGCACATTCAATTTTCTCGTTGCGTCAACGACGTCTTTCAATAATCCGCGTAAGCATTGCGCGGTTTCATAGCTGTTAGCGTTGTTCGCCGAGCGATTATCTGCGTCGTTGCCGACGACTACATTGATTCCGCCGGTGGGTGCAATGCCAGTGCCGTCGCTGAAAAGGCGTGAACGCTCGATGGGCGTGAGTGCGCGCGGCTGGCCCGATGCATCAGTTGCCGCAAAACCCACCGCGCACGACGGCTGATTCCAGTCGCGACGCAAATAACTCTGCGCATACGTTGCGGCTACCGACGTCCACAGACCAAATTGGAGGTTCACGGCACCTAAACGTAAGGCTGCAGGTTCGATGCCGCTCTCTAGTAGTTGCCGTCTGGCGTCGCTAGCGTACGACTGCGTATCGGCTCCGCTCACGAGACTGTCTTTGGCGAGTCGTGCGCACCATTCGCTGTGTCGAGAAAGGTTCATGCCGATGACCACACCAAGCGGGATGTCCGACAGATTTTCCGCTAGCGCGGCGCACGGCTGTAGCAAGCCATGTAGCGTCGCATAGTCGTATAGGGGAGGCGCGCCACTCGTGTGGACGTTGGGCTCGGAAGCGACGGCGGCGTCGAGGAATCCCTCGCCATCGGCCTCGAGCGCTTGCAGTATGGCTGCGCCCCCGTTTGAGATTCCCGCGGCAATGATCAGCGTATTCTTTGATGTGAATCCAGGATGCCCAGAATATTCCTGACTCATTAGCTCCAGGGCGAGTTTTCCTGAGCGCAGCAACATGCGCCCCCAATTCGATTCGCTATCGAAGGCTTGATGCGCATGCGCGATACGAAGGGCGTGCCTGAAAGGCGCGGGTGATGGCGCGATCGATTCGACTTGCCCCGTGGCTGTGATGCGCCAGCCATTGGTCGGATCCTCAATGCGCATCCCTAGACCTTTGTCGTCACTGACGACAGCGCAGCCTCGACGCAGGCCCCACTGTCCGACAGTAGGCAAGCTACCGAACAGTCCGCGCGAGCCAGAGGCGGCCGTCACGAGTAGGCAGGGTTTCGATGGGTCGAAACTTGATGGGATTTGTAGCAGGAACGACGACTCGGGAATCGTTGCGCTTGCTTTGACGTGAGCCACATATTCGACACCGGCGATTTTCGTGTCGCTGCCATGGGGCCAACGCCGAAGGTCGACCAGGGCTCGCCAATTCTGGTGGATCGCACGGCGACGACGCTCGAGCCAGTCGTCTAAATCGTCTGTCGTCGTCGCGGAGTTGGGTTGTTGTACGAGACCCGTGATGCCGAGGCCTGCAGTCAGAAGATCGTCCGTTTGGCCATCGAAGTGATAACGCTCCGGTGGTTGCTGATAGGGGCTTGATGCCGGGAGGTCACCGCCTGCGCCGATGCAGAGGACTACCGCGAGCAGTACTCCATGCTTGCTCTGAAGGAATCGTCTAGGCGACTTGAGTTTCGAGGTGGGCATGGGTCTTGCGTAGCTCCCTTTTGAGGATCTTGCCGTTCGGATTACGAGGTAGCGTATCGACCAGTGCAACACCGGCCACACGCTGCTGACGGCCCACACGGGCGTTGATCCACTCGCGAAGTTCGCTAGCCAAGGACTCGTCGTGATCCGTTTTCGAGCGTGGCACTACGATCGCATAAGGGGTTTCACCCCACTTGGCGCTCTTCACGCCGATCACGGCAATCTCGGCGACCGACGGATGCGTGACCGCGATCGATTCGATATCGGCGGGGTACACGTTTTGCCCCCCTGAGATGATCATGTCTTTCTTACGATCGACGATGAAGAGATACCCTTGCTCGTCGAAGCGCCCGATATCACCCGTCCGTAACCACGCAGCTCCCGTCGCGTCCGTCCAAGTGCTCTCGGCATTCGCTTCTGGGCGGCGGAAATACCCCGTCATCGTGATGTGACCGCGAGATACGATTTCACCACTCTCGCCTGGTTTGGCGGGGCGATCGAATTCGTCGATCAGCAGAATGTCTGTGCCCGGCAATGGCTTGCCAACGGACATCTCGCGACCCGTTGCTTCCTCGGGATCAAGCGTCGTGATGACACCCTCGGTGAGGCCGTAAAGCTCTATGAACGCACAGCCGAAATCGCGTAGCGCGCGTTGTTTGATCGGCAAGGGCAGCGGTGATCCGCAGCACATCAGCGCTCGCAGTGAGCGGAGGTCTGTTTGACCAAATAGAGGGCTCTCTAACAAGCGCTGTACGATGATCGGCACGAGCGAGCCATGCGATACGCGGCGCTCCTCGATCGTGCGCAACACACGTTCTGGTTCAAAGCGACGCTCGATAACGAGTGTGCCCCCCACGACGAAGGTGCTGAGCATACTGACCCAGCTGATATTCGAATACAGACCTATCGGGCACAGCGTGATGGCGCGGGAGTCGTAGCGCAGTGCGAGTGCGATGGAGCGTGCCCAGTCGATACGACGCTGATGGTCGTGAGTGATGCCTTTGGGTACACCGGTCGTACCCGAGCTGTAGATGATGTTACAGAGCGCATCGGGTGCAACGTTGAAATGCTCGATATCGCTCTGTAGCGCGGCATCGACAGATACTGCACGCCAAGTGGCGTAGTCACGCCAGGGTGATACCGACGGTTGCTTCGGATTCTCGGCGACGACAAGCCACAAACGAACCTGTGGATGTCGTTTGGGGTTGATTTGCTCTACATAAGCCGAACTCACGATGACGGCCGAGGGGTCGCAATCGTCGATCATGGCGGCCATCGCATCGGCTGATACCGATACGTTGAGTGGCACGACACAAGCGCCGGCGCGGATGACGCCGAACAGTGTCTCGAGCATCTCCGGACCATTGTTCATCGCCACCACAACGCGATCTCCGACGCGAACGTCGGAGTCGCGGAGACGAGCAGCAAAGTGCCGTAGACGCTCGCCGAAGGTCTGCCACGACCAAGTCAGGTCGCCACAAACCATCGCCGGCTTCTCGCCCAGCCACCGCGACTGCCGGTCAATCAGATCCGGCAGCAGCGGTTGGGGCGCGTCGAAGTGCGCCATCGTCATCGTCGATCAGCGAAATGAGTAGCCGACGCTGATCGAGTACTGACGCGGTGGAGCATAAAAGGCGTTCTGCACGTTACCGAACACCGGACCCGCAAACACGTAGCCACCAATACGATAACGCTCATCCGTGAGGTTACGGCCCGCAGCCGTCACGCTCAGGCGACCATCGGCGGCGGTCCAAGTCGCTGCGAGGTCAACGATCGAGTACGACTTTTGGTCGATGGCCGGATTAGCCACCTCGAAGAGCTGGTAGTCGTCGCGATAGGAGAGTGCTGGGACGATGGTCAACGAGCCGTTGTCGCCGAGATCCTGCGTCCAGTTCAGCGAGAGAGCAGCGGTCCACTCGGGCGTGTTCTGGAAAGCTCTTTGGCTCGCAAGGTTGCGACGCGTTGCCGTAGCCGGGTCGTAAGTGATGAATTCATCGAACTTGGCATCGATGTAGCCCACTTGGAATGCCGCCGACAAGTTCTCCGACAGCGACAACGAGCCCTCGACCTCGAGGCCATCGATCGACGAGCTGCCGGCGTTATCGACAAAGCTCACTACCGTCGTGCCAATGGCGAACTGCGAGGTGATCTGCTGGTCTGTGTAGTCGGAGGTAAAGATCGCCGCGTTGATTCGTGCGCGACCATCGAGCAGCGACGTTTTGACGCCGAGTTCGAGGGTCTCGACGACTTCAGGTTCGTAGCCTTTGACGGTATCGGCGTAGAAGATCGCATCGCCGCGCATGTCAAAACCACCGGACTTGAAGCCTTTGCCCCATGAGCCATAAACCGTTAGTAAATCACTCGGCTCGTAGGAAACACTGACTCGCGGCGTGAACTCCGAAAACTTACGCTCGTTGGTGTAGTTGGTACGCAGGAGTCCAGCGATAGCGCTCGAGTTACCGAAGAGTGGGCTGCGTATGCCTGTGAAGTTTTGACGATAGACGGACCCCTTCTTCTCGTCCTTGGTGTAGCGACCGCCCACCGAAACAGACCACTGATCCGTGAAGCGGTAGCTCAGGTCTGCGAAGGCCGCAAAGCTGTTGGTCTCAACCTGGCCAGAGGTGACGGTCGTGAGGTTGGCGATGCCAACGATCGTGTCAAAGGCGCCGGCGGCCGTGCCATCCATCAAGAACACACCGGCAACCGCTGAGGCGCGGTCACCCGAGTACACGAGTTGCAGTTCGTGCGTCGTTTGTTCGTCCTCATAGAACGCCGGGACATCGAGAGCGGCAGCCGGAGCGGTATCGAAGTCGATTAGAGTGTCTGTGCGACCCTCGCGACGTGCCGCAATGTAGCGCAGCATGTATTGATCATTCAGGATGTACTCACCCAAGATCGACACCCCCTCAGTCGCCACCGAGTTGTCGTCGCCTAGGCCTGCGCGGGTGTCATAAAGATTCGGCAACACCGCCTCGCCCGTGGTGAGGCCGGAGCCCACCACTTCGCGGTGGCCATGGCGCGCGTTCGAATCGTCTTGCAGATCATCCGCCGACACGCGGAAGAACAAGTTGTCAGTGGGCTTCCATTCCATCGACAGTCGATAAGCCAAGATGTCCTTGTCGTAGTGCTCAGCTCCTGTGAAGAGGTTCTTGCCGAAGCCGTCGCGATTCAGACTCGACAGTGCCGCGCCGAGCGAGAGCGTGTCGGTGAGCGGCAGAGCGGCTTTGACGGACAGGTCGCGCTGAGAGTACGAACCCAACGTGACTTTGGTGTCGAAGGACGCTTCATTACCAAGGCGCTTGGTCACATATTTGACCGCGCCGCCGACGGAGTTTCGACCGTAGAGCGTTCCTTGTGGTCCGCGTAGCACTTCGATGCGTTCTACGTCATAGAGTTCGAGAACAGCGCCTTGGGGTCTCGCGATGTAGACATCATCCACGTAAAGGCCGACGCCGGGCTCGAATCCCCACAAAGGGTCTTGTTGGCCAACGCCGCGGATGAACGCGATCAGCGTTGAGTTGCTGCCGCGCGCCACCTGCAGAGTGAGGTTCGGAACCGTCTGCTGCAGGATCGTGATGTCGGTCGCGCCGAGTTGTTCGAGCGCGTCACCTGAGAAAGTGCTGACGGCGACCGGCACATCTTGCAGAGATTCCTCGCGACGTCGTGCGGTCACCGTGATTTCTTCGAGGGCGGCAGCGCCGTCTTGAGCCCTTGCTGGTTCAGGCAGCAGGGCGATCATGGTAGTTCCGAGTGCCAGCGCGACAGAGAGCGCAATGCGGCCTTTGGCGGTCGAGTTGATACCGTTCATCCTAGTCCCCTGTTGATGGATTTATGGTTGATTAATTCAACGGTCGATGAAATCTAGTTCAACGTTTGTTGAAAAACAAGCGGTCGCGTTTGCGCGAGAGGGGTTACCCGGGTCAGACTTGTCCCATGCCCAGAACGATTAAAGCAACGCCGGTGCGCGGCCCCCGTAAGGCTGGCTCGGAGGCAACTCGCCAGAAAATCCTCGATGCGGCGGAGATCCTGTTCGCCGAGCGCGGCTTTCATTCGGTGTCCGTTCGTGACATCACGACCGAAGCGGGCGTCGATGTCGCGCTCATCAACTATCACTTCGGGAGCAAGCAACTGCTGTTCGAAACGGTCTTCATGCGCCGAGCCGAGGTGCTGAACGCCGAGCGTCTGCGGCGACTGGAAGCGGTGGTACAGCGAGCGAAGCCGCGGGCGCCAAAAGTGGAGGAGATCATCGACGCTTTTACGCACCCGTTGCTGGATCGATCCGCGCGCGGCGGACCCGGATGGAAGGCGTACTTTGCACTCATCGCACAGGTGAATAACTCGACAGAGTTCGGCGGTTTGATGATGACTCGGTATTTCGACCCGGTCGTTCATGCGTTTATCGCCGCGTTACGCCGCGTGTTTCCGGGCTGCGACGATCGTGAGCTTTATTGGAGTTATCACTTTCTCTCAGGCGCTTTGACTTTGACCTTCGCTGAGACCGGTCGCATCGACAATTTGTCGCAGGGCGCTTGTAGGTCCAATGACTTGGACAGCGTGCACGAACGTATGGTGCCCTACGTGGCTGCTGGGTTTCGAGCCCTGTGTTCAAAGTCGGCAGCAACGCGGGTGCGTCGCAAACGACGCGCGCTATAGCCGCTGTATTCCGCGCTGTCCGTCGTCGATGACGAATTTCGCTAGCGTCGTGGGGCTCGCTTCGTTTTCGCGCACCGATGCAAAGCCGATCATTTCGGCGTTGAGGCGCTCAGCGCTAACCTCCAGACGCAGATAACCCCGATAGTCGCGTTCGGCATAGTGCACCCCAATCGCATCGCTGCGGTTATAGGCTTCGATGACTTTCTTCGGTGGTGGTCCGGAGGTGACCGAAGTGGTCACGAACTCGCTGGTGACGATCGGTGATTTAGGATCGCGCGGATCGATTCTTTGATCGCCGGCGATGAAGGCGTGGATATCACCACCTAAGATCACCGGATTGCTAGCGCCGCTGGTTGAAATTGTCTCCAGCATTCGGCGCCGTGCAGCCGGATATCCCGCCCAGCTGTCATTCCAGTTGAGGGTCTTCGGACCCGGATCCTCATCGATCCAAGTGAAGACCACGCCCTGCCCAAGCAGATTCCAGCGTGTTTTGGAGGTCGCCAGTTGCTCTGCCAACCACTGTTCCTGCGCAGACCCAAGAATCGTGCGATCGGGATCGCGCCAGTCAGCACATTGCTCGACGATCACGCGCGTGCCGCCGCGACGGGGCGGTTGTGGGCAAGCCTGAGGCGATCGGTATTGACGCTCATCGAGCATATGAATCGCCAGCAGATCGCCGAATTGGCGCGACATATAAAGCGCCATGTCAGGGCCTTGCGGTTTGGCCGACAGCGGCAGCGGCATGTTCTCCCAATAGGCTTGATAGGCTGCGGCTCGACGGGCGGCAAACTCCGCCTGTTCTGCAGGGTTCTCCGACTGCAGATCCGCATAGTCATTGTCGAGTTCGTGATCGTCATGGGTGACGAGCCACGGACAGTGTGCGTGCGCCTCTTGTAGCAGCGGATCCGCTCGGTACCACGCGTAGCGCCGGCGATAGTCGGCGAGCGTTTTGCACTCCACGTTGGAGTCATGCGCGCGCACCGGGGTCGCTGTGTTGCCTTCGTAGATGTAGTCACCGAGATGGATGATCAGGTCGCTGCCTCGCGAGACCATGTCGCGGTAGACGTGGAAGTACCCTTGCTCGTAGTGCTGGCAACTCGCGACGCTGATTCGCAAAATCGATTGCATCGAGCCGCTCGCATGAGCTGTCCAGGTTCGCCCGATGGGGCTCACATGATCGCCGGCGCGAAACCGGTAGTAGAACTCGCGTCCGGGTGGCAGGCCGCTGATTTCGAGATGCACGCTGTGACCGTCGGCTGCCATCGCAACCACCGTTCCAGACTGCACTCGACGTGAGAAATTCGGATCGGTTGCAATCTCGTAAGTCAGAATGAAATCTGAATCCGCGAGTTCCTCGTCTGAATCGACGTTTGGCGCGAGGCGAGTCCACAGCACCATGCCCTCGTCGGTGGGATAGCCAGAGGCGACACCGAGCGTGAAGGGGTTGGTCGCAAATTTACGTAAGCGGAGCCTGGCGGCTTGCACAGATCGAGGGACGAGAGCTAAGCCGACTCCGGCCATCGCCGCTTTTAGTAGGTGTCGTCGCAGGGGCATGGAGTGTGAGTGTAGCGCTGTGCTAGCGTGCCGATCCATGGTTAATTGGAGTTTGATTTTTCGGCTGCTTCATCACCTCGGCTCGGCAGGAGTCTTAGGTGCTTTTGCGGCAATCATTATCGTCGTCACCTACGCACCGGCACCGGAGATCTCGCTGGTTGGGTACGCGGCAGCCCGTACCTCGATAGCGATGATTTCCAAATGGATACTCGTTCCGGCGCTGCTGTTGGTGATTTGCAGTGGTCTCCTCAGCATGGCGGCGACGCCTGCGTACCAAAATGCGGGCTGGGCCTGGTTCAAAGCACTGCTCGGACTTGCCATGTTCGAGGGAACGCTCGTCATCGTCGATGCCGCAGCGCGCAAAACGGCCGAGTTCGCGGCGGCCGCGGCGCAAGCAGGTCAATATGATGCTGCGGCACTCGCTAACCTGGTTGCGCGAGAGCAGAACGGGCTTTGGGCTCTTATTGGCGTAGCGCTCGCCAATGTGGTGGTTGGGGTTTGGCGTCCGCGCTTCGCAAGGCAGATCAAAGATTGAGTGACGAGGCCGATGGCTATGTCACTGAGGTGACCTATACTCGCCATCATCATCCGACGTTAGATCCCGCTAGGGCAGTGCTTGCAGCAAGACGGGCGGGGCTGGAACCACCGTCGATGCGGCATGCGTGCGAGCTCGGGTTCGGTCAGGGCTTGAGTCTGGCCATTCACGCCACGGCAAGTGACACGGAGTGGTGGGGTGTCGACGTGTTGCCGCAGCACGTCGAGTTTGCGCGCTCGCTCATCGATGACGTGGCCGCCCGTGAGCGACTCGTCTGTGCGAGCTTCGAACAGTTCGATGCGCTCAACGACTTGCCCGATTTCGATTTCATCGCGCTGCACGGCGTATGGAGTTGGGTGTCGCCCGAGAATAGAGCTCGGATCACCGCTTTTATTGATCGACGGCTTGCACCTGGTGGCATCGTTTATCTGGGCTACAACGCCTTACCGGGCTGGGGTCCCGCGCTAAGCTTGCGCGAGTTATTGGTCGCGCACGCCAGATCGAGTGACAGCTTGCAGCGGCCACTGCAGGAGCGAATCGAGCGCGCGCTCGAGTTTGCGACGCAGGTCGTGGCCTGCGACCCTAAGTTGTTGGCGAGTCAGCCGCAATTCGAAAAGCACTTGCGCGACATTCGAACTCAAAAAACGGCATACCTCGCGCACGAGTATTTCAATCGCGACTGGCATCCGATGCACTTTGCACAAGTGGCGGCAGAATTGCTGCCGCTCGGCTTAACCTACCTCGGTCAAGCTGATTACAGCGACAGTTACGATCAATGGCGACTCAATGATGCGCAGCAGGCAATGCTTGCCGATATAGAGGATCCGCTGCTGCGCGAAACGACTCGCGACATCATCCTCGACCGACGTTTTCGTCGTGACTATTGGGTACGCAGTGAGCCCGCCACGGCTATCTCGTCTCCCAGTAGGCTGGAACTGCGCTTGTGGGTTCCGTCCGCAATCCGATCGGCGGACACCGAAACGCCCGATGCCGTGACCGAGTGGTTTAGATCTCTCGGCGCGCCCGGTGCGATCGTTCATCGCTCGATCGAGACGGCAGTCGAACACGCGGCTCTCGGATATGCACTGGGTCGCGGTTGGGTGGAGCTCGTCCGCGAACAGATACTCGCTGATACTCAGCGCACGCCGGTATCGACGATCAATCGCCGGATACTCGATCGCGTTCACCATGATCCCGAGATGAGCGTCTTGGCGAGCCATCTCACCGGCAGTGGTGTGGAGCTCGGCTGGTGGACGCTGGCTTTGCTTGCAGCGATGCGTGCGGGTTTGAGCGGTGAAGGTGTTGTTGATCAGGTGATACAGCAGAGCGATCGACTCGGGCTGGTACTTTCGCGCCGAGGTTTTGCCCTCACACCAGAAGAGATGAGAGATGAGCTTGGCCTCCGATATGCGGACTTGCTGGCGCGATCGGATGAATGGGGCGCGGCTTTTGCGATTTGAGGCGCCACACCAATTGGGGCGATTAGCCAAGTTATGCGGCTAAGACCTCTGTTAGGTGAGTGTTAGCGTTCGGCGCGAGTCATTCCGTACGTCCCATCACCTCGAGGCAGCGCCATGCAAAACACCGGCCCTTGCGTTCAACCGTCGACGAGCTCTGCGAACTCGCTTGCCGCGCTCGTTCACCTCTCTGGCATCTTTACGCTATTCATCGGACCGTTGGTCATCTATCTCAGTCGCCGCGATGAGCCGGATCGCATCCGAGATGCCGCGCGAGAGGCCTTGAACTTTCAGATCACTTTGATGCTAGCTTGGATCGTCACGATCATGAGTTTGGTTGTCTTGATCGGTTTTTTGTTGCTCCCGATCCTCGCACTCATCAGTATCGCGTTGCCGGTATGGGCGGCAGCGTCTACCGCGAAGGGCGAGGATTTTCGTTATCCCCTGATTCCGCGACTACTGCGCTGACGATTCGAGCCGGGTGAGCACGTAACGCAAACCCCGTGCTGGCAGATCCGAGCGAATCACGATCCGATCGGGTCCATGCACCCAAAGGTCGTTCATACCGGCGAGTTTGTAGCGCCGAGTTTCGAAACGGCCAGCCGGCACTTCGATCGTTTCGTCGCCAACATACTCGACGCTCAAAGACACAACGGTGCCGAGCACCGGCTTGCTCACATCGGCACTGGCTTCAATGCTGTAGAGCGAGACCGTTTGCTTCAGATCGCCGCTTGGCTCGTGCTGTGCCGTATGCCAGCCGTCGGCCGAGACCGGATGCAAGCCGATCGAAAATCGGGTCGCAACCGCGGTCTCGCTGCGTTGTATGCCGCTCGTCGGGCCATTCGATTCGGCAACGATACGATCGTTTGCAACGATGAAGTGCCCGCTACCTTTATAGCGCCCGCCATTCCAATAGAACGCGCTCGCTTCGAGCGGCCGAAAGCTCGCATCGTTACGCAACACGACGGTGAACCACGCATTGCGTGTTGTCATGTCGCTCGAGATCGACAGGGTGCGCGATCCGTCAGGATGTGCGAGCAGCTCAAACTTTTCACTGCCGCGCCGCTCACCCCCGTTGATCGTCTCGTTGCGATACTCGCCGCTCCAATGGCGGGCGATAGCGCCATTGGAAGCCGTGGTCTCAGCGGCATCGGCGATCAAGCAAAAGCTATATGCGAGCGCGAGCGCGAGGCGTGGAAGGTGTGCCGTAATCGTCTTCATCGCGCAATGCCTCGGATCAGAGTGTCATCGAACAGTGTGGTTGAGCGGAGCGCACCATCATGATCGGACCGCATCGAGTATCCGGCGCAAATCTGGGGATATCGCCATCGACTTGAATGGGCTCACGTTACTCCCGCCCGTATTTCCCGGTGGGACCAGGCCCGACGCATCGGTTGGGCAAATCTTAGTTCGGCATCGACTAAGGGGCGAATACGAAATCGGAAGGACACGTCGATCTCCACGCTCAGAAAAAAGTCGTAGAAAAGTAGAATAGTCCCGAGTGTTCGACTCGGAAAAGAGTTTGAGCGCGGTAAGGGATTGTTTTCTTTCGCAGGAGATGGTCGGGATGAGAGGATTTGAACCTCCGACTCCTACGTCCCGAACGTAGTGCTCTACCAGGCTGAGCTACATCCCGATCCAGTCGACTTCAGGAACTGCGCTCGACCGCGAAACGGGCGAGGGCGG
>JACCDP010492368.1_pt1 | contig 15599 bp, 26 predicted proteins | sample 7445841 | NCBI WGS metagenome assembly JACCDP01 (sample SAMN15323441, study PRJNA562643) | freshwater metagenome | isolation source: river surface water | place: USA:Blue River Watershed | collected 2017-08-17 | reverse complement strand
AATTGATATAAGGGTACCGTATCAAATTGATACGGTCAAGTTGACACAAAGTCGCCGGGGTAGGGCTATAAGATATAGGAGGTCAATTTGACCCCGTTAGGCTGATACGGATCGGATGATGGGGATTATGGACCGTCGCTCAATGCGATGTCGGACATACTCCGTCGCACGTAGGACTGTTGATGGGTCTGCTGGCTGGACTCGTCGCACCTCGATATTTTGTAGGATACACAGCGTCTCGATTTGGCGGGTCATGCGCTGGCATACGATCATGCCTCGCGGCTTGACGCCAAAAATCAGGTTGTACCACTCTTGGTATCCGGCAATCTGTCCGATAGCAGACAAGCCCGCGTTTGGCTTACACTCAATCAAGGTGGGGGTGGCGAAAAACCAGCCAACTGCGTCGATTTTTAGCGCATTGAGGTAGAGCGCCTGACGGCGGACATTGGCCGGATAAAACGGGCCGGGATCATCCGGATCTCCCACGATCACGTCAAATTCCCAAGCATGATAGTCTTGGCCTTCGGGCGAGAGGACGTAGGTCGAGAATAACGGGATGTCGCGCGGCATCATATGCCGCATGATCAGAGGTGCCGACATGTGACCTCCACAAATAACAATACCCTACCATTGCTGATAGGGTATTGTCGATGGTCACAGTATGTGCGGTTATCCCTTGGGTTGCCGTCGCACCTGTTTAATGTGGAGCATTTCTAGGTGGCCGCTCAGTCGTATGGCTAGGTGAGCGAGCACCCACAGCGCCTCTTGTTCTATTTCGGTCAACGCCCGGCCTTCGGTTCCACTTGCGACTTTTTTTGTGGCTTGGGATACAAGCTCGAGTATTGCTGGTACGTCGTTGGCGTCCATGGTATCTCCTCTATAATCGGCTGTCGGCGATGCGTGTACCACTGGTGTACTGCCTTGGTCGTGCCGGGTGGGCACGGATAGTGTAGCATTTGCTCGCGTTCTGCAATTGTGATTCCACAATTGCGCTTAATCTGAGCGAGATATAAACCCCGATCGGAAATCCCAACAAGATCCCACAAGCCGCGAGAGCCAGCGCTTCGGATAAGCTCATAACCAAGAGCTTCGAGCAGTTTCCTCGATTTCCACTCATATGTTCTCCCCCTATGATATTGTGTCATATATCACTCACTGTTAGATTGCATTACCCCTGGCGTTCGCGGTTCCGTTCCACGCCAAGGAGGTCGTTAAACGCCTTAAAGCGTTCAGTGCGCCCATATATCTGGCCTTGGTCGGTGTCAAAAAACGCTTGCAATTCGCGTTTTTTCGCGCCGTCGTCCGCAGGTAGGGACCTAATGCTGTGCACCACCGCATCCAGACTTGCTTGTGCGCCAGATTGATAGCGGACAAATCGATCAAGTATTTCCTCGTACGCGTCATACGCCCTCCTCAGTCCGTCCCATACTTGTTGGAGTATTGCCATGTGTGTCCTCTCCTTCTGCAATTTTCAGCAATCGCAGAAATTGGGGATAGAGGCCCGCCTCTTGGAGTGTGGTAATTTTTCCGAGAGCCTCCAGCCCTTCCAGGAACACATTATAATGCTCATTGCAAATCTCGTACACCCGCCGGAATTGGATGGGCACCATATGGTTGCCGATTTGGCAGTTGACGTGCTGGTCGTTGTGGGCAGCTTGCAATTTCTGCCCCCAGGTTTCCTGACTTACAGCTGCGTTCTGGTCGATACCTTGGCGCTTCAAGTCGATACGCCACCGCCGTATGATGTCCGCGCCGACACCTTCATTGATGCACCTATCTGTCGCCTGCAGACGGTAACCGGGCGACTCGAATTTATTGATCTCAAACGCCTGGGCCGATGACAGCTTACCCTGGGCCATCAGCTCAAACACTTTCGGGTCCCCGTTCAAACAAGTCAACAGCCGCTCGATGCGTGCTTGCGGCACGTTTAATTCGCGCGCCAAACCAATCGTACCCTCCGGATACTGGTTGATGATGCGCGCGTAGTAGCGTGCCTCCTCCGCATCATTGGTTTGGGTGCGGTGGTAGTTTTCTGCACCCATCAGCACCTCAACATTGGCTTCGCTGGGCTCGTAGACCATGGCCGGGATTACGGTCCACTGCAGCTGCGTTGCCGCGATTGATCGGCGGTGGCCCCAGATGATGCGGTACTGATTGTCAGGCAGGCGGGTGACGCCGATTGGTTGCTGTAGGCCATTGACGCGCATACTGTCCCGCAGTTCGTCCATTCGCTCCATCAGCGTTTCGGTTCGTTGTGGGTTTTCGGGTGCGAGCAGGTCCATCACCGGTATCATCGCAAAGACTGGCATACGCTAATCCTCCTCTCTCGCATCGGCGGCAAAATCCGGGATGTCATCTTCAGGTCCTGCCTCTGGCGGTGTGATCTCCTTTAATTTTGGCAGGTAGCTGTTAATGCCACGACGGTACTCAGGTTTTTTCGTCCATATCGTTTCTATTTCCCCGCGACCGCTACGCTGTTGACGCGCAACAGCGTATGTGGCTTTCCACCAATCGCTATAATCCCTGTCCCAACACTGCCGATATAAGGGCAGCGCCTTACAACATCGCACCAAACAGTCTGACTTTGCCGCCTCCACGCTGTTGTCATAAGACCCCTGGCGGTTGTTAGGGTAATACGATGCGCCGCCAACAGCATCAGCGATATATTGACCGTGCGCTTTCAAAAACCCCCAGTAGACAACACGGTTATCCTTGATAGCCGGTCGGTCCAGGGGTATCAGTGCCCAACCACCGACACCAAAGGCCTGGTCTAGCCGATCGCGGTAATGGTTATGGGAGACGTAGATCAGTCCATCGGGGCGGATATCGACGATCGTGTCCTCGATGGGTGCACTCAGGATACTGACGACCCCGTCACCAAATGGCTCCTCCCCGGCATGCTCTGCCAGCGCTAGCATTTGACTTAGCGCGACGTTGGTAGGCCTGCTGACCTCAACACTTCGACCAGTTTCGGTTCCCCCACTACTCCCAGGTACGCTAGGGGGACCACCACCAGTACTCCCTCGATTTGGTAGGTTATTAACGGATCTCCGATCCTCAAGTTCAGCTCCCGACGCATCTCCCACGGGATTGTTGTGACTAGTGACCCCCCGACTTTGCGGGTCTTTGTTTGACGTCTGATCATCCATTGCATGTTCTCCTCATTCCTGGTTTGTGTTGTTGATTGTTGGCAAATAACAGGCGTATCGCAATTTTTCGCGTAGTAATGGGTTGCAATATTCGTTCCCATCTGCCGCATTGACAATTTCACGCAAGTCATCCAGGTCCAGCTCCCACCTGCACGCGACTGCTTCAACCTCCCACAATTGCAGGACCTTCCCCGTTTCGTCTGCGTACACGCGTGTGATTGGACACATTTCTGGGCCGTTGAGCTGATATCCCGCCCGGATTTGTCCGTCCGGGGAAACGTGCCACTCCCCAGGTTGGCTAATCTCGCGCAGCCTCTGCAAAAAGTCCTCAATGGTCATAATTCCTCCTCTTGGGCGTCTTTCGACGCCCGGTGTAGTTACCTAAAACAGCTCGTCGTCCGCATCTTCCAACGCGCCTTGGCGGGCCACCAGCGCGGTCAATAGGTCGCCCAACATCTCGTTTAGTGCAAGCTCCACCTCGTCCATCGCCGTTGCCCACTTTTGGGCCTTGACGCGTACGGCCTTTTCCCGATACCCGCCCCCCTCCACAGGGGTCCCCCACCCTGGCTCCAGAGGTGAGCCGCCAAGCTTTACGCGATCCCCAAATTGCAACTCCCCAATTAATAGGCCATCCTCATCCGCAGGTAACCGTAATACTCCAGCCACACACACCAGATCGCTCCGGGACGGCTCATCCTGCCCTACGCGCTCAACATGTATTTGCGCTGTCTGCTCAATTCCTGGTAAGGTATTTGTGGTAGTTCTGTTAAGTTCCTTCATTCTTTACCTCCCCGAGGTTGGGGGCTGCTCACACAGCCCCTTGCTTTATCCAGTTTCCCAGGCCGTAGCCCCTACCAATGATTATTCGCGGTCTAAGCTATCGATAGCGTAACCGTACTCAGCCCGTGCCATGATTCGCAGTGATCTTAGTTCATGTAGGCTCTCTTCCGCATGACGCGCAGATATACCCTCCGCCTTTAATGCTACTCGTACCATCTCCTCCAGCCGCTCGATGGCCTCAACACGCCCCTTGTATTGATTGTACAAATACTCCGACATTTTTGACCACCCTTTTACCGTTTCCATTACTCCACCCCCTCACCCCCCACCCTTATCAACTCTAACATCGCACGCACGCGTGACCCCTTGGCAAACTCCGCCAATAGCCGCAACCCATTCTCCGCCTCCAGCACAAGCTGCGTACTCTCACTTTGATCATCCACCACCTCTCTCAGCAACATCCATAAGTGCTCGATCGCCATAAGCCGCAATGAGTACCTGTCCTTTATGCGGGACTCCTGCCGTTTCCACTCGTCGCTTACTTCCATGTCTATCCCCTTTCGGTCTTGGTATATACGTAGGATATATGCAGGATATATGCCAGAGTGTCAAGTCCAGTAAAATCAGCCACTTAGGAAAACCAAAGTGGTGAAATTGTAAAGAATTCCGACCATATCAAGATGATAAGCCTAAAGATTCCGCATACTTAGACCAGTTTGGGAGATGTGGGAAAACTTTACAATTCGCGAATGTGGGGAAAAATGCAATCTTTACGCGGGTGTCCGTGTTAAAGATTCCGACAGAGGTCACGATGATTCCCTATTGTGGTCGATATCAGGGTGCGGTAGGATAGATGCACTGTTGGTATTGCAGGAAGTGCTGCTTCCACTGCCCGCCGCACCCTGCATGTCTCCTCCTCCCACCAGTGCCAGTAACGCAACCCCCTTGTTGCTGGTACTGGTTTACTTACCAGGGGATTTTTTCAAAGTGTTGATCACGCAAAAGACCCTAGGGATTTTCCCCTAGTCACCAGGTCTTGTCCGTAAGCGTTTTCCCCTAGTCCTGGGCGCACGTAAGTTCAGGTCTTACCCGGACCGATCAGTCAGGGTAAAACCCGGCACGCTAAGTACTACTATCGGGTTAATACCGCGGTGGAGAGGGGAAATGAGACCAGGGATAAACCTGGTTAGTAGGGCATACAAACCCCGGCCAATGCCCCGAAAAAATCCCGATTTTGGGGCCGTTTTGGCCTGAGGAAAAAATGCGTGATCAACTCGTTTTTTTCTGCGGTGTTTTTCGCAAATTATCGAGGAGGGCAATTTTGGTAGGTGGGGAGACGAAGTAGGCAACGAAGTCAATCCGGCAGTGCAGACAAGAGCAGAGGCAACCGCCGGATTGTAACTGTTGGGCATCCATCTCCTGAGAGCAGAACGGGCAAGCTTGAGGGAGGGTAGGGAAGGCAAGTCGTTCGTTCATATCATCGTGGCTGGCCAGGTTTAAAGTGCGTCGGAACAGGGGCAGTTTGTGGAACGGGCTGAATCTGCTCATACGCCAAAAAGGTGCTCACTGCAATACGGCGCCCATAATTTGAGGTCGGGATGAACAAATTGTCCCCGACCTGGCGCAACATATAGGACAGCGCAAGGTCAATATCGTCATCTGTGAGCCTATCTAAAGGCCACTTTTGCCCGGCGTTTGCTCCACTGATGGGATACTTTGGACAGAGGGATGTTTTCACAGGGGGGTTCATAGATCCTCCAATTTGCCCTTGAGTTCGATGTTAATAGTGTTCATCATTGCGATGAGCAGACTGCGCATTTGGCTGTCGTTAGGTTGAGCGAGGCCCATCTTTGTCATGGAGTCCATACACAGTAAAATGAAGGTAAGAGTACGATATATAAGAGTAAGATAATCATTGCGGGTCATGCGTCCTCCAGTAAGTTAGCGAGTTGTAAGTCAACTGACTGCCTTATGCATAGGGCCAATGCCCTAATCCAGAGATCGATGGGCTCGGACATCTCACAACTATGCATAACATCACATGCGTTAATGGTATCTGAGGCGCGCACGCCTATTTCGACAAGGTATTCTTTTCTGGTCACTGTATCCCCCTTTCTTTTTCCTTTAACCGACCTGCGACCGATCGGCCACTAGGCCCCTAAGGGCCTTAAAGTGGCCGGATCGAGTCGCAAAATATCGATCAGACGTGGACTAGAAGCATGCTCCCCCGGTTTGGGCGCAGCTTCTATTCCCTTCTTAAGGTCATTGTTGGACATTTTTGTCCGGTCTTGATTTCGTTGGACTTTTCTTGCGCCACGCGCATAGAGTGACGCCAGGAAGACCGACCCAATAGTGTACAAATTTGTCGTGGGCGCTCCTCCTGGGGTCATCCTCCTCACCCACGAGAGCAATTTCAACTCTCTGAGTATCGTTAAGTGTCTGCGTACGGTACGATCGGAGCGTGAGATTCTTTTTGCCAGCCACGACTCCGATGGTATGCAGTATCCTCGATTGCGACCAGACCGCACCGCAAAACTCCAAGACAAGTACACTAGTCTGCATAACAACTCTCTCCCCGGTCCTTGTATCTGATTGCGTATCTCCCCCGGTAAACTGGCTACCAGTGCCGTTGCCTGACTATAATCCGGCTTGCCCAAGTTGCTCCAATTGAAGTGCCCCGATTGGTCCATATAGATGAGTCCCTCTGAAAAGTATTAGCGTGAGTCAATGTAGACGGCCAAGATTACGCCTATGAGCACCCCTATGCCCACAAGCTGCAAGATAACCACCAGCGGTGGCGTCGCGACATGCTCCAAACACATACGCTACTCCGGGAATAACGGAAGTTGCGCGGAGTTGAACTTGCCCTTGCGAAACGTCGGCTTGCCCAACGGCTTAAGTAATTTTAAGCGGTCAATTTGACTCCCCAAGCGCATCTCCAGGCCACATTTGACGCATGTCACTGGACCACGATCGAGCAGTATCCGCGAGCGCTCATCATACACCGTGAGCCTGTGTCCACAGCCGTAGCCTGACGAACATACGTACATACACTCGTATCTGCCCATATGTCACCTCGCAGTTAACTGTTGCGGACCTAACCGCCATCCACCGTGATACCACGCCCCCTTGTCCGTCGTTGCACCCTCCAGCCCATCCTTAACCGCCGAAACCCGAAAGAGAATCAGCTTGTCACCCGGAACATCGAGGGACAACGAATTGACCGCAGGCGTCCCAACCGCCGTCCAGGTAAACCCCTGGTCGTCAGACTGGAACACCTTGTAACTTACGGCCCCAGTGACCGGTAACCAGGATAACGTCACTTGGTCAGCCCACGCTACTGACGCATACACTAAGGTCCATACTCCTGCCATCACAAAACGTCTCATATGTCTCCTCTCAGCAAAAAGCCCCTACCACGTGGGCAAGCACGTAGCAGAGGCTTTTTTCTTGGCGCCAAATCCCAGGGCCTTGCCGCCCGTCCTAACTCCACCAACTCCTAGAATGGTCTGTGTCTGACCATTTGTACCCATACTGACATAACCCGATAAGCGAAGTCAACAAGTAAAAAATGTACATGCGGTGTACAAAAAATGTACAGTGACCTCGGATGTCACGGTCCAGGCGGTGGCGTCGTACCGAGGTTTTTCAGGGCGCATTCGATCAAATCCTTGAGCTTCAGAGCGCTCGCCACGTCGCCAAGACCGGAAGGAATCAGCGAGATTAACTTGGCCAGTAGGTCGCCCAGGATGTCCTCGGGCTTGAACAAGTCGTCGCATTTGTCTCGTACGGCTTTTGGCAACTTGGTAATCGTCGCCTTGACTTGCCGCTCGATGGATTCGACTTCGGCTTCTTTCTCGGCTTTCACCGCGAGTGATATCAATGATGCCGCGTCGTTGACTTCCATGCCTTGCAATACGAGATACTGAATGGCTTCGGTCGTCGTTCGCTCACCGTTTGTGATCAACTTGATGAGATTGCCATCGCTAATCCATTTGCGCTGTCTACGTTCCAGTTCCTGGACTGCAAACCACATATCGATTTCGTCGTTGTCAAACCCATAGTTCTGAAGAAAGGGCCGGACTTCGTCCTTGGTGGCAACCCCGTCACGGTATAAATTTCCGTACAGTTCAAGTATTTTCTCCCGCAGCTTTTGCCTGCGGGTCATCTCGACCAGTTTGGTCTTTAACTCGCGGTCATTCTCGTTGTAGTACTTGTTTTTGTACTCTTCCTTGACCTGGTTGCGATCAATGAGGCCCCACTGGTATGCGTCGTTGATGTCACTTTCGGTGAGGTTCGTTGCGGCAAAATCCAGGAGCATGTCCCTGACATCATCTCGATAACCCATATTGTCCAGGATTTTACCGTAGTCCGCGTCACTGATGCGTCCAGCGATCCTTGCCTGCCTGACCTCACCGGCGGTGAGGTCTACCGGCTTGAGGATGCGGTTGTAGTAGGACTCCAGCGCACGCTGAATGAGTGCCTGCATCGGCACTTGGACAACTTCCTCAATGGCATCTTCAAGCCCAATCGCCTTGTCCAACTTTTCCGCAATTTCAGTAAAGACCGATGCGAGCCCGTATGGGATTTTCTTACCAGCCCACGACACGAGCAGGTCTCCGACCTGGATGCGCATCGAGGCGCCGATAAGCGATTTGAAGACTGTCCATCCAGCATCGCCGGGATTGCGATTGCGGTACTCTTCGGCGACGCCCTCGGTGCGCAGCGTTTCATCATAGAGCGTCTTGACGATTTGCCCAAGCTTCTGCCGTACCTCCTCGGTGCTGGCGCCCGTGATCATGGTCTTGATGATGTCCGGCGGGATTGTTAATCCCGTCACAATATGCACCAATTTTGCGATCAACAGTTCCGGAGCGTCGATCGCAGAATCAATAAAATTGCTGGGATTTTCTGAGATGTCCTTGTAAAATGCCGCCAAGGACGAAACATCGATTGCACGAAAGGCACTTTCGCCCTCGGCTGTCAGAAAACTCACCGTGGGCGACAAGTCTGGCGCATTCCACGCGGCAACGATGCCGCGAAACATCGCCTGCACCCATGCCATCAGCCCCTCCGGGCTGCTACCGCCCGCCCCCAGCGCGGCAGCATCTAAGTCGCGCAGTGCTGCCTCGATCGCCGCGCGCTGCTCCGGCGTTAAGTCCGTGGAGTTGAGTAGCTCCCGTAATCTCGCGTACAGCCACTCGCCAAACGGTCGTGCGTCTGCCATTGGTCTTAAATCTCCCCTGTCCCCTGCGGGTTACCGGTACATGGGTCAATCTCGCCATCGCGCGGCTTCAGCGTGCGATACCGCAACTGTGGCTCCGCTTGCTCGCGGCCTGTGGTAAAGACGGTGTTGCGCGTCGCAAAGTTTGCTTCTGCATGATGGGTTGGCTGCAACACGTTATCACGCCACGCGCGGAGCGCCATTGATGCCCCACGCTCTGCGATCTTCACATAGCGCGCTTTATCGCCTTGCAACGTAACTGGCTGTGACTGCTGTCCGCCACCAGGAGATTGTTGACCCCCGTTGCTGATGGCGTATCGCCATGTATTGACCAAGGCGTCACTCGCTGATTGCGGATATTGCCTGCCCCGCAGTACGCCTTGCGTGTCCGCTGGTGGTGGCGTGTTGCGGGACAACCAACACTCGGCAATCTGTCCCCAAATACCTCCGGTAGGATCGCATAACAGCACGGATGCGCATTCTAACTCGCGGTCATGCTCCTGCACCTTGTCTTTAAACTTATCAGGATCACATAGGTCAATTAGGCATTGGATGATGTTGGGTGGCAGTGGGGGCAGCGGGCCATCCGGCCCATCCGGGTCGACGGGCGGCAGTGGCAACCCAGGCCGGTCCCCTGGGTCTTGTGGCGGTATCCACGGGCCTGGAGTCGGAATCCCTGGCAGTGGGCCAGGGACGCGCTGCTCAAGGTCGATGAGCCAGCGCAGGATAAAATTAATCTGCCGCACCACCACACGCTCTTGGTACTCGCAGCACTCCTCCATCCGCTGTCGCACCAAATCTATCTGTTGCTGGCATGCCGGTGGACAGTTTGGGGGCTGTGGTTGCGGTGGAGGCCACACCGGAGGTATCTCGATCACCGGTGGTGGCGGTTGGGGCCGCGGTGGTGGTGGCACCGGCTGTGGGCACCCAGGCGGCAGAGGCGGCTGGGGTGCCGGAGGTGTCGGTGGTGGCTGTGGTGGAGGTGGAGGATTCGGCGGCTGCGGATTTGGCGGCGGAGACGGCGGTTGCGGGCGCTGCGGAAAACATAACGGATTGTTTTGTTGTCGGGCCATCGCGGCAGCACCCCACGGCGTCTGCCTCCACAGCTCATCAGCGAAATCTAAGACTTGCCCACTACGCAAGATCGTCCATGCGTAGCACGCAAAATCGAGGTCAAATTGCGTCGGCTGCGGATCGCGCGGTTGTGGTGGTGGTTGCGGAGATGGAGGTCTCGGCGGTGGTTGTGGCGTCGGGGGACTCGGAGGAGGCTGTGGGCCTGGCGTCGGAGACGGGGACTGAGGCGGAAAACAATTAGGGTTATCACGCTGCCGCTCCATTGCACGACTCCCCCACGGCGTCTCCTGCCAGAGTTGATCTGCAACATCTAACGTGCCCCCACTGCGAATCACGCGCCAGGCATAACAGGCGAAGTCCAAATCAAACTGTGTGGGTTGCGCGTCTCGCGGCCCTTGTGGCGGGGTCGGTGGGCGTGGCTGTGGCGTCGGTGGCGGTGGCGGTGGTTGTGGGCCCGGTGGTGGAGGTGGTGGCGGTTGTGGCGTAGGAGATGGGGGCGGAGGTTGGGGTACTGGGATACTGTTGCCCTGGGGACGGATAAAATCAGGATACCACGCACGTGGGACAAACACCCCCGCCCATAACTGCAACACCTCGCCCCGCTGATCTACGTATTGCCCCTCATACCCAATGGGCACGCCCTCGGCGGTGATAAACGCCGGGTCATGTGGCACTGCCCACGCCGGGACGGACTGCGGCTGCGGAATATAACGGACCAGCTCGGGATATAACCCCCAGTGATTAACGATTGCTGCCCCTAGCGGGTCAAGGATACCACCCCGCGACATCGAGGTCACCAGATTGCCCAACGGCATGTATTGGAGCAGTACCGCATACTTCGCCGCGGTTTCGACGATGCGCGGATTGTAGATCCAACGGAATGCGTCGCTTGTACATCCCGGTTGCGCCGCGTTGACGATCCCCTCCCAAATTTGGACGGTGCTATTAACCGGCCAATCGTTGTATGCCGCATTGGCCAGGAACTGATTGACGACGCGCTCCCGCTTACCACTGCCCGGAGTCTCATCGGCAAATACCTTGGTAGCGACGATCTCCGCTTGCGACATCAACTGTGGCACCAGTGCGGCAATGTCCGGGCGCCGAACAAACTGTCGCTGCACGCCGTCAGACGGAAATTGCAGCGCGTGATTATCGCGGATTGGTACGCCATAGGACTCGCGGAGGTAGCGGAAAATCGGCGTCAAGACGTCCTGGATTTGCTCCTTCTGCCGCTCAATTTTTGTTTCCCCCAAGCCGAATACGTTGACCCAAAATCGCCAGTTGGGACCTATGACGACGGAGTAAGAGTAGGGGTATATCGATAGCGCAAGTGGGCTATCTGAATGCGTAAAAGAAATTCCGGGCTCGAAGTATCCCGTGCCGTCTGTCCCACCCACGCCTTGCCCGGCAACACTGATGGACCAGCCGCTCCCGTCATCAGGTTGATCGACATTGAGGCAAGGTAAGTAGACGGGCATCTATGTCACTCACTGTTTGTATCGGTCAAGGATGGCAATCCACGGCGTTGCGGCAGCGACGATTGCCGCCTCAATGGAGGCCTCCGTCAAGTTGCCAGACGCAACGTAAGCAACATAGTCACCCTGCCCGTCGATGGAAAAGTGCAACTCCCATCCGGGCTCAGTTGTCCCGCCGATGCTGACAAACGTCCGTCTCGGACTCTGTAATTTGATCCTGCCCGGTGCGATGGGCATGTTTTAACCTCCGCGTCTGTACCCAAGCCTCTATGAGCTTAATAACAACTGCAGCAACAAGACCCCCGATAGCAAGTATAAACTCCATCGTATCCGTTGACATGTGAGCATGGTTACCTCTCCATTAGCCTAGCAATATCACGGTATTAGCTGCAACTATCATATTGTTAGCCGCCTACAAGAGTTGGTACGAGATGACCGCGTTGCTGATTTGGTCCCCCGCTTGCAGCGAGTTAATCGCCGTGCTAATCCGATGGCCTCCTGCAGCAATAATCTCCGGCACCGGTATAATAAAGTTTGACCCACCCGAGGGTGTATACACGTGGCCCACGTTGCCAATATTCCACGTTTGGGCCTGACTGGCCAGCTGTGTCGTGGCCGCGCAGATATGGTAGTACGATGACACGCCATCGTCAAAGTTAATCGCAACGCTACGTGTCGCAACGGTCGCGGAATTGGTAAGTGTAAAGCGCAAAGACTGAAGTCTCCACACTTGCCCCGCCGTAACGGTCACGACCAGGTTGGCTCCCGCCGCGGGGTTTGCTTGCGTCGCAACGACCATATTTGTTGACGCGACTGACCCACCAGCGCCAGCGATCTCGTACGCGCCTAATCCCAACGTGCGCGTGTTGCTGATCTCGCCACTCGCCAGGGACATGATACGCGTGAGTCCAGCGCCGCTTGCCTGCACGACCTCAACCGATGCGACAACCTCACCGTCTGTGATTGTACCCGCGGATACGTACACGATAAAGCCCATAATCCAGCCAGTCATCAGTGGGATTGTGATCGGCGCTTGGTTGCCAGCCCCGGTGATGACCATGGACTGCGCAAATGGCAGCACGTCGCCCTCGTCGGTAAGAATCCGGCCCGCGAGTGTCAACGTTGCGCTGGCGTCCGTGCTGGTGGCGTTGAGGCGTAAAAAATCGCCGCGGTAGACGTAAGGATATCTGTAGTCGCCCATAAGTTACCACTCCTGCCATGCAACGTTAATCGAGCTAAACCCGTCACCCGCCTGCCCGTTAAAGTACAGGGCGGTGGCTGTCACAGGCTGTGAGAATATCAAGTCCGGTGAGAGTCGGGTTGCGAGCGGGACCGCATTGCCCGCTGCGGGTATTGCGGTGTCCAGCAGTCCCTCAAGTCCAGCGTACAACGTGCCGAACGAGCTGGCACCCAGGAAAATGTCGGGCCCATTGGCCCAAATCAAGTTGCCAGCAACGGACAACGTATAACTGTAGCCACGCTCTGCGGCTACAGCGGAATTTGTAAACGGCGCAAACATATAGGTAAAACGTATCCGCTTACCGGTTGGGGGTGTAATCGTAATGGCGCGCGCCAGCGCAGACCCCACTGCAGCCGTGCCCGTATAGTACCCATAACTTTCTGTGTTGCTCTCTGTCGGGGACACCCCGCCCGACAAGGGTGCGGTCTCTGTGACTTGGCCGGAGTATAACAGGGTGTGAGGTACAAATGTACTGCCTTGCAGCTGACCAAGCTCTGCTACCGCGTTAATCGTGCCATTGGTGATAGCGCCGGGCGCGACAGACGCGGCGGAGGAGAGCAGCATCCCAGGACCAATCGGCGCAACCCTCGTAAATACGGTCGCGAGTGCGTTTGTTGTTAGTGTAAATTGAAACGGCTCGATGTCATCGTTGGCTTTTTGCACCCGCCCATAAAATTGTACTGGGATGGTCCCCGCATTACCAAACGCACGCATGCGTATCATATCATTGGGCATCAATGGTGTCCCCACCGCAAATACCAAGGCGGGCGACCGGCTACCGCTAGGGGGAGCCACGACAATCGGAGGCTGTGACCCTTGACCGGGTGGGATGTTTAACCAACCCGGAAGATTGCCAATCGGGGGCCAAATCACTGGACACGGTTGACCGTTGGGCGCCAGTTGTGATGGCGGCACGCTGGTGCCGGGGAATGCTGGAGGAACAGGCAAGGGCACCCCGACTGGTGGCGGTTGTCCAACCACCACGGGGCCGGGCTGCCCAATCAGGGCAGGAGGGATACCTGCCCCTTGGACCTCAAAGAACACTTTGCGAAAAAGGCCCGCAAGGGCCTCGGCCACTGTGGTCATATCGTTATCGCAACAATGCGAATGTCGTACTGACTGTGACGTCTACTCCGTTCTCGTCCTGGACGGCGTCAATCAGTGTGGCGGCTTTGTTGGCAGCGTTAATGATCGGGATGGTAGGCAACCCGGTCATTAACGACATATGCTTAAACCACTCATGAGTTAACATCCTGTTAGATTCATTACCTGGTCCTCCCACCCGCAAGTTGGAGGTATCGGGTCCACGCCACCCAATCGTCGTGCACTCCGCGCTACACAGGTAACCCAGGAGAGCATAATCCCGATTGGCCTTAAACTGGTCAACTTCCGCATTGATCGCTTCTTCACCTGAGTATCCGCCAGCTGTCCCAGTCGCAAGGGTGTTAAATACGACCATGTACGACTCGATACGTCCCTCAATTTGCGCCCACGTGGCCAGTCGCGCATCGGCACCAGGTAGGTCAGCGTAATACAACAACAATGCCCCGGCCTCGATGTCACCGGCAGTCGCACTGCCTGACTGTTCCACGATCAAGAGGTCCTGCGGCTTGAGCATTTGTCCACGGCCATACGGCATGAGAGGATACACCTCGCTTGCTGCCACACCATAGTTAATGCCCTGGACGTTGTCGTGCAACAGCGCGCTCCGCACGCGCAGGTTACCCGCAGTTTGGTTGTCGGCCCACAAATTCAGCAGCCTGATTTCTGCGCCCTCTGGGGTATTCCTCACTGCCAGTGAGTCGCCTGCGGCCATGGTCCACGGCGTCAGCGTCGCGCCCGGCGCGGTGACAAACCCCGAAAGCACTTGTAGCCCTTTCGGCATATTATTCCTCGTTCTTCTTCACAGGCCGTGATTTCACATCCTGTGACTTATGTATCGCGTCAACAATCGCCTTCAGGTCGGCGACGATGGCCGCAAGTTGGAGCAAGGCATCGGCAATCGACCGCTCCTTGAGCGTCCGTGCCACATCATCGGTAATCACGCGTACCTCCTTGGGTAGGCAAATTATGACAACCGACCAGCAATTTTTGCCTGGTGCAGCGCATCGGCGACAGCCGCAGACCGTGCCGCGTTGCTACCAGCGGGCATACGAGGCGGTAAGGTAATCGCGCTGATTTCGCTCAACACTTTGCCCATGCCAGATTGGTAGGCGTTTGTCGCCGCTTGCACGCCCGGTCCGTAGCGGCCAGCGCCAAGGTTGACGGCTTTGTCCACGTACTTGGCCGCCTTGTTGGACACGCCACGTTGGTAACTGTCGTTTGCCGCGGCGGCATTGACGCCAGCAACCCAGTTGTCCTCCGCGCCGTCAACTCCTTGCTGCCAGTTTTGGCCTGCGCCTTGCACGCCAGCCCGATACTCATTGACTGCAGCAACGCTGCGTTGCTGCCAAAGTGTAGTCACCGTGCCCACTTGCGGGACCGGAATAGCCATACTTACCCCTTTCGCCCACACCGTGGGCTTATATCAAATTGATATAAGGGTACCGTATCAAATTGATACGGTCAAGTTGACACAAAGTCGCCGGGGTAGGGCTATAAGATATAGGAGGTCAATTTGACCCCGTTAGGCTGATACGGATCGGATGATGGGGATT
>JACCDP010049279.1_pt1 | contig 15601 bp, 12 predicted proteins | sample 7445841 | NCBI WGS metagenome assembly JACCDP01 (sample SAMN15323441, study PRJNA562643) | freshwater metagenome | isolation source: river surface water | place: USA:Blue River Watershed | collected 2017-08-17 | reverse complement strand
GATCTCGGCCTCGATGGCGATGCCCGCGCCGTCCACCCCGTCGAGTTGGAGCTCGACGGCCGCCTCGACCGCGAGATCGACGCCGGCCCACGCACGCGCACGACTCGACGGCGACATGCCCTCGATGGACGCCATGACGCCCGCGGGACCATTGCGGGTGTCGAGCGCGGGCGCACCGCGACGCGGCCCCGCGCCCCCGCGACCGACCCGCACGGGCGGCTTGATCGCGAAGGCGTCCGCACCTCCGCCGTCGGTGCCGGTGTCCGCGCCGGACTCGCCCGACGACGCGGCGGGCGCGGTCTCCGCCTTCGGTTCGGTGACCGTCGACGTCTCGGACGCGGCCTTCACCTCCGCCCCCTCGCCCGCGGGCGCGCCGTCCTGCGCGCCGCCGGCGTCCGCGATCACGGCGTCCGGCTTGTCGGCCTCGGATGCGGTGGCCGCGGCGTCCTCGCCGGCTTCGGGGCCGGTCGCGACATCGTTCTCGGCCGCACCTTCCGGAGCGCCGCGACGACGACGGCCCTTCCCACCCTTGCCACGCCCGCCGAGGTGGAGGTCGAGGGAAATGCCGATGGCGCCACCGAGGCCGAGCTCGAGGTGTGCGTCGATGCTGCTCCCCTCGCCTTCGTCGGCACCGCGCGCGCCCTTGGCGTCTCGTCCGCCACGGCCGGCGGGAGGGCGCTGGCGGCCCGCGCCCGCACCGCCGTCCGCCTCGAGGCCGCCTTCGCCGACGGAGAACGCGATGGCCTGCTCGCCCAGCGGAAGGACCCCGCGCAGCGCGAACCGGCCCATGGCCCGGTCGCCGTTTCCGCCCGTCGGGGACTCGTCGCCCCCGGTGGCCGGACCGGAGGCGGGCGCCGCCTGCGTGTAGGCCCCGACGGCCTGGTCGCCACCCGGCGCCCCGCCCGCGTCGGGGGAACCCGTACCGCCCGGCGCACCGCCCCCGTGCGCCGGAGAGGCCTGCTGCGCATCGGCGGACTGCTGATCCTGCACCGCCCTGGACACGCCTTCGTTGCCGACGGTGCGCTGCGCGGCGCGCGCGCGCCCCGGATTGATCTCGCCCTCGACGCCCACCGCGGCCCCGGCCTTGGTCGCGCCCGCCGAATCGAGGACGTTTGTCCTGAGTTCTTCCGCGTTTGAGGCGCGGTCGCGCGCAAGCTGCTTGGATGCCATGGACGCACTCCGGGGGCTAGCCGCATTGTACCACGTTCACACGACGCGGAAGCGCACCCGGAGCGGCAGATGATCGGACGCGGACGTGGGCTCCACGCGCGCCTCGCCGACCTCGAGGTCCTCGCTGGCGAACACGTAGTCCAGGACGCGATCGGGGGCCTGCCCGAACGGCTGGTACGTCGGTATGCGGCCGGGGCCGAGGTCGAAGGCGCTGCGGGCGCGGGCCAGCAACGGCGCGAGCACGTCCGGGGCGTCCGCGTACTGGGACGCGTCGGGAAGGCGCTGCGGGTCGTCGCCGGGGGGAAGCGCGTTGAGGTCGCCAGCGACGAGGAAGGGCTGCCCCGCCGCGCGTCGCGCATCCATCCACGACGCGAGCGCGGCGACCTGCGCTGGAACCGTGCCGTCCCCGCGGGAGAACGCGCTCAGGTGCGTGTTCGCGAGGGCGAGCACGCGGCCGTCGGCGAGCGGAACCTCCACCGCCAGCAGCGCCCGTCGCAGGTTGAAGACCCGGCGGAGCGGCGCCTCGCGCAGCACCGGCAACGCGCTCCGTGTCGCCGCGCAGAGCGGGCGCCGCGACACGACCGCGAGATGCATGTCCACGCGGCCGAGCGGCGCGTGGGGCGGCACGGGCACCCAGGCGCAGCGATGGTACGGCGTCGATGCCGCCGCGCAGGCGTGGTCGAGGAACCCGGCGAGCTCGTCGACGAACCCCGTGCGCGCGCTGTGGCGGTCGACCTCCTGCAGCAACAGGAAATCCGGCGCGCCGCGCTCGGCCTGACGACGGAGCGCCGCGAGCGTGGCGCGCGCGGCGCGGCCCCCGACGCGCACCTCCCGGCCGCCATCGTAGAAGAAGTGCCGCCGACCGCCGGCGAGCTGAAGGTTCCAGGACACCAGCTCCAACCATTCACCGACGCCCGGCGCCGGCCGGCATGGACCGGCGCCGGACACGACCTGGACGGCCTCCTCGGGTGCCGGAAGCCACGTGAGTCCGAGGCGCGCCGCGAGGCGTTCCACGGGTGCGGGACGTTCGTCCCCGCCGACGGGGGAGGCGTTGCGGAGGGGGTGTCCCCCTCCGCCCCGGAGAGGGTTCCTCAATCGCCCTCGCCCGAAGCCGAGGGCCGTTCGGCCAGCGTCTCGTACATGCCGCGGCAGTCGTAGCGATCCGGGCGGGCCATGCGCGCGATTCCCGGCCTCGGATGCACGTTGAAGTGCCCCGTGAGCGCGTACGGGAGGTGGTAGCCGAAGCGCAGCGTGTCCCGCAGGGTGGCGTACTCGTCCACGAGCTCGAGAATCGGCCGCACGTCGAGGCCCGGGTCGTCGAGGTGCAGCAACAGCAGCTCGAGCGGGCAGTTCCCGGCGCCGCGACCGATGCCGTGCACGGTGGCGTCGACCACGTCGACGCCGGCGTCCATCGCGGCGAGCGTGTTCGCGAACGCCAGCTGCTGGTTGTTGTGGGTGTGGATGCCGATGCCGACGCCGTCGCCGAGACCGTCGCGGTAGGCGCGCACGAGCTGCGTGACGTGATGCGGGAACAGCGCGCCCCAGCTGTCCACGATGCTGACGTGGTGCACCCCGGAATCGCGGAGCTCGGCGAGCGTCTCCCGGACCTGCTCCGGAGTCCGCGTGCTGACCGCCATCACGTTCATGTGGGTCTCGTAGCCGAGCTCCAGCGCACGTTCGAGCAGGCGACGCGCCTCGGGGAGCTGGTGCGCGTAGGTGGCGATGCGCAGGGTGTCCAGTACGGTCTCGCCCCGCGGCCGGATGTCGCCGGGATCGGCCTTTCCGCAGTCGAGCATCGCGGCGAGGCGCATCGTTCCCTTGCCGCCGCGCGTCACGTCCGCGAGCGCGTCCTCGTCCAGAAAGCGCCATTCCCCGACCTGGTCGCGCGCGACGACGCCCTCCCGGGTGCGGTAGCCGATCTCCATCGTGTCGATTCCGCTCGCGACGAGGGCGTCGAAGGTACGCCGCACCCACGCGCGGTCAAAGCGCCAGTCGTTGCAGATCCCACCGTCGCGGATGGTGCAGTCGAGCACGCGGACGCGCCGGGACACCGCCGGCCCCGGAGGACAGCAACGCACGCGTTCCGGATGCCCCAACGCCCCTCCTCCGCCGTGCCTATCGCGCCGCCGTCCGCCGCGCGCGCTCAGGGCTCCGCGCCGGGCAAGCGTCCGGCGTGCACCGGCCCGCGGACCGCACAGAACAGGACGTAGCGCCCGTCCAGCTCGGCCATGACGGGCGACGAGCAGGAGTCGAAGCCCCACGGCATGTGCTCGTAGAGGCTCCCTTCGTCGTGGAGCGTCTCCCCGTCGAACCAGGCGCGACGGGGCGGACCGAGGGCCGCGTCGACCTGCGCGAGAATCTCGAGCCCATCCCCGCGCGACCGGCACGAAGGGACCGTGTACGGCTCCCACGCGAGGACGGGAGCATCGTCGAGATGGTGCTCCGCCCCGAGGGGACCGGCCACGATGCGCTCCGCCGACTGCGTCGAGAACAGCCATTCTTCGTCGCCGCGGTTGCACACGACGGGATCCGCGGCGCCGTCGTACGCCGCGAGGTCCACGGGGTCCTCCGACCACGACCCTCCGTTCCAGGTCGCACGACGGATCGCATGGGGCCCGGGAAGCGTGACCGGGTCGACGCCGAAGACGTCGTTGCCATAGTAGACGAGCTCGTGTGTCCCGTCCGGGCGGCGGTGCAGGGACGGGTCGACGATGTTGGTGCCGCGCACGTCCCCCAGGGACCAGAGGTGCGTCGACCAGCGTGTCAGGTCCGTCGTCGCGAACACAGCCACGTTCGGACCCGCCGGACCGAACCGCGCCGCGCTGCTGAGCACACCGACGAGGACCAGTCCCCGCGGCGTCTCCAGGACGTCGAGGCTGTTGACCTCCACGAGCGGAATCTCGGTCACCGGTTCCCAGCGGTAGCCGTCGTCGCTGGTGGCCATGCGCACGACCCAGACCGCTGACGACACGTCGGCGGGATGCACCAGCTCTGAGAGCGGACCGGGGGACTCCCAGAAGTCCTCCTCGTTCCACGGCGCGGGCGCAAGCGGAGCCGCACCCACCACATCGTGCGACGCACACGCCGCGAGCCAGGCCCACCACCCCATGGGCCGCCCCTAACCGGGCGTCAGGCGGGATAGGCCCCGTGCATGGACGTCCCCGCCACGATCCTGCTGTCGCTCCTCGCCGGGTGTGCCTCGGCCGAGCACGCGGCGGCATGTGCGGAGGGCTACGTGACCGACGAGGTCGGCTATTGCGTCCTCGCGGAGGCGCGCGTCGAGAGCCGGGACACCTGCGCCGAGGCGCGCACCCAGGCGCCGGCGGACGGCGCGAACGTCGGCGGACAGGACCACGGCTCTCCGGAGAACCGCCCCTACGACATCGCCGATTTCGACGACGTGGAGAGCTGCGCCGCGTGCCACCCGCAGCACTACGACGAGTGGCAGGGGTCGATCCATGCCTACTCCGCGGTGAACCCCGTCATGTGGGCCGGAAGCGCGTCGATCGGCATGAACACGGACATGCCGCGCGTCTGCGTCGGCTGTCACGCTCCGATCGCGACGCTCACGGGAGACATCGATCCCACGGCCACGGTGCTCTCGAGCATCGCGCAGCTACGCTCCGAGGCGTCGCGCCGGGGTGTCTCGTGCGTGTCGTGCCACAAGCTCTACGACGTCGTGAACGGGGTCAACCAGTTCACCCAGTGCGCCGACTGGTACGCCGGGACGATCCAGGATCCGGTCGACACCCCGGCCCACGCCAACCACCTGTCGCCCATCCACGCGGACCCGATCGTGTGTCGTTCCTGCCACAACGTCGAGAACCTCAACCACGTGCAGGTGGAGTTCACCTACTCCGAGTGGGAGGAGCTCGCGCGAACGCGGCAGGACGAGACCGGGGAGACGGAGATCCGGACCTGTCAGGACTGCCACATGGAGACCTACGAGGGCCCCGCGGCGGTCGGCGGCCCGACGCGCACGCTCCATCGCCACACCTTCTTCGGGGGCGACGTGGCGTTCGGCGATTTCCCCGACGCCCACCGGCAGTACCACGGCGTCGAGCGCCTGCTGCGCGACGCGGCCGCGCTGCGGATCGACGCGCACGCCGACCACATCGAGGTGAACGTCCGCAACGCGTTCCTCGGTCACGACCTGCCGACCGGGTCCGCGTTCGATCGCCAGGTGTGGGTGGAGATCCTGGTCACCGGCGCCGACGGCACGGAGCTCGTTCGTTCCGGCGACCTCGACGCCAACGGGGACCTCCGCGACGCATGGTCCGAGCTCGACCCGGGCGGCGACCCGTACGTCACCCGCGGCGACAGCGTGTTCCGCTCGTACCTCTACGACGCCGAGGGTCAGCCGACGTTCGACTTCATCGGCGCCGCCACGCGCGTCGTCGATCGCACCCTTCCCGCCGGCGGGTCACGCTCGATCCGCTACACCTACGAGGGGGTCGCCGTGCCGCCGCTGACGGTCGAGGCGCGCGTGCTCTACCGCGCGTATCCGCCGTTCCTGCTGCGCGAGCTCGGCATGGCGGAGCGGGACGTGCTCGCGCTCCCCATCTTCACCGTCGCCGAGCACACCGACGACGCGATGGCGTTCGTGCGATGAGCCCGCTGACGTGGACGACGGCGGTCCTCGTCGCGTGCGGGGGCGCGCCGGAGGCGGCGACGGCGGACCCGCTCGCGCTCGACGGCCTCGTGGTGGGCCCCCTGGTGGGCCATGACGACGTGGTGGTCGGCGTCCTGGACGCGTCCACCTGGCGGCGCGACGAGGTGGAGCCGATCTCGACGCTGACGCGCTGGGACGCTGGCACGGGGCGCTTCACGCTGCGGCTCCCGGAACGCGTCGACGCCACGCGACCCTGGGAGACCTTCTTCGTCGCAGCATGGCGCGACCTCGACCGGGACGGCCGCCGCGACCGCGCGGCCGAAGCCCTCTGCGATCAGCCTCGCGAGGGGGACGTCGTGTACCTCACGTACCCACGCGACGCCTCGATCCCCGGAGGCTGGGCGATCGGCGCCGATCGCAGGCACGTCGACGACGTCGGACGGGTGGTCTCGATCGTGCTCGACTCGACCCGCTGCGCCACCTACTGAGCTTGCCGAGGCCGGGTCCCGGCCGCAGCTTGCCCGGGGGAGGCCCCATGAACGACGTCGACACCATCCACCAGACGGTGGACCTCACGAACGCCTGGCTGCGTGACATCGCGACCGGCATGCACGCCCAGGATCCACGCGACGCGTGGGCGGCGCTCCGGGTGGTGCTCCACGCGCTGCGGGACCAGCTGCCCGACAACGAGGGCGCGCACCTCGCCGCGCAGTTGCCCATGCTGGTGCGCGGTCTCTGGTACGAGGGCTGGCAGCCGGGCCGCATGCATCGCGCCACGTCCCGGGAGGACTACCTCCACCGGATCCGCGTGGCGCTGGACCGCACCCGACCGGTCGATCCACAGCTCGCCGTGCACGCCGTGATGACGACGCTCAAACGCCACGTCAGCGCCGGGGAGCTGCGCGACCTCCACGCCGTCCTGCCGGCGGAGTTGCAGGGCATCCTCGCGCCGGCGTGAGCGCTCAGCGGGACGCGGCGTAGACCTTCTCGTACATCGCGGCCGAACGCGCCCACGAGAAGTCCTGCGTCATCGCGCGCGCCTGGATCCGCTTCCACGCCTCCGGGTACTTCGACCAGGTGAGCAGCGCCCACCCGACGGCCTCCACGAACGCATCGACGTGGTAGGTCCGAAAGGCCCACCCCGTCCCGCGGTCCGCCCCCGGATCGACCGTCGAGACGGTGTCCGCGAGGCCGCCGGTGGCGTGCACCACCGGCAGCGTCCCGTAGCGCATCGAGTACATCTGGTTCAGCCCGCACGGCTCGAATCGGCTCGGCATCAGGAAGATGTCCGCCCCGGCCTCGATCCGGTGCGCGAGGCCGTCGTTGAAGCCGACCCATCCACGCACCTTCCTGGGCCAGCGGACCTCGCTCTCGCGGAAGAACTGCTCGTAGGCCGAAGAGCCGCTCCCGAGCATCACTACCTGCACGTCGTGCTGCATCAACCACGGCATCGCCTGCGCGACGAGGTCGATGCCCTTCTGGGCGTCCAGTCGCGCGATGAGCGCCAGGACCGGCACGTCCGGACGACGCGGCAGGCCGAGTTCGGCCTGCAACGCCGCCTTGCACGCCGCCTTCCCCGTCAGGTCGGTCGCGTCGAAGTGCGCCGGCAGGTGGCGATCCGTCGCGGGGTCCCACGCCTCGTCGATGCCGTTGAGGATTCCGTGCAGGTCCTCGCGACGGGCGTGGAGGATCCCGTCGAGCCCGAACCCGAGACCGGTCTGGATCTCCCGGGCGTAGGTCGGACTGACGGCGACGAGCTTCCGCGCCAGCACGATACCGGCTTTCAGGACGTTGATGTTGCCGCCCATGTCGATGGCCGGCCACCAGCGCGGCGCGACGTCGAGCCCGGGGAACTCCTCGCGGGCGTACGCGCCCTGATGCCCCAGGTTGTGGAGGCCGAGCACCGTCCCGGCGCCGAGGAACCGCCCGGCGGGGCGGTAGAGCGCTTCGAGGTAGAGCGGCACGAGGCTCGCGTGCCAGTCGTTGGCGTGGAACACGACGTCCTCGCCCATCGGGGCGCCATCGACCGGGACGCGGGCCGCGGCCTCGATCGCCGCGCGCGACAGGAGCGCGAAGCGGAAGAGGTTGTCCGGCCAGGCGCCGTGCTCGTTTCCGTAGATGCCCGGCCGATGGAAGCTCACGTGATCGACGAAGACGTGATGGACCCCGTCGACGGCCCCGTGATGGAACCCCACCTCGTGGAGCTGCCCGAACAGGTGGACCCGCGAGCGCAGACCGGTGTCCCAGGCATCCGCATAGGCCTTGTAGCGCGGCGCCACCGTCATCACGGTGTGACCACGCGCCGCGAGGGCCCGCGGGAGCGCACCGCACACGTCCCCGAGGCCGCCGGTCTTTGACCACGGCGCCACCTCCGACGACACGAACACGATCCTCATGATGACTCCTCCGGGTTCGCGGGGACGCGCCCGCGGGTGCCAATCCAACCTCCGCGCCGCAGGAACGCGGCGGCGGCCTCCGGTGCGACTCCATGCACCGGGAGGCCCGTGAACGCCTCGACGAGGTCGGGCGCCGCGATCCGCGGACGCACCTCGACGCGCCACGGCGCCCCGTCCACGAGCACGAGGTCGACCGGCGCGCCACGAAGCGCCTCGCGCACCCACCGCACCACCCGCGTGACGAGGGAGCCCACGGCGCGCGCCGCGGTCGGCGAGAACGCACCGTCCCCGGACGCGGGACAGACCCAGGCCTCGAACGGCGTCCGCGGAGCCCAGGCGAGCGCGGCGAACGCGCCCTCCCCGTCGTGCAGGACCCGCGCGCCGTCGGCACGCTCGCGCGCACGCCAAGCCACGAGCGGCTCGGGCGTCACGTCCCAGGGGACCGCGAGGACATGCCACGCGGCGTGTGCACCCCCGATGACCCGGCGTCCGGCGTGGATCCCCCGCAGCCGACCGTCGCGCCGCAGGGCGTCGGCCCGTCGCGCGACGGCCTCCAAGAGCACGCCGTCGTCGCACACATGGGGCCCGACGAGCCACTCGTGCGCCCCGAAAGCATCCCGCACGACCGCTCCCTCCGCCGCACGCGGACGCGGGTCCCCCTCCAGCGCGAAGGCGTGGTCGGCGCGCGTGAGCACCCGGACCTCCCCGAAGGTCGCGTGCGGAGCACCCAGATCGCGACACGCAGGGCACGGCCCGACGTGCCCCGACGGCGCCGGAGGGGCGTCGACCCAGTCGGGGCGCAGGAGCACGGTGCGACCGGTGACCGGACAGGTGCGGACCTCAGCCACGCCACCAACCCGGGTCCAGTTCGGGGAAGACGCCGTCATGCAGCGTCATGTCGGCCACCTCCGCGGCCTGCAGCGGCGTGTCCGCCAGACCGCGCGCCCGTCGCTCCGCGATTCCGCACGCACGATCGAAGCGGCCGAGGTGCTCGCAGAACCGACGGAAGCCGTAGTCGACCGCGCCGCGGGAATGGACCACGAAGGGCCAGTCGCTCGCCTGCAACAGCAAGAGCTCCCGTCCCGCCATGCGCATCGCATCGGCCACGACGGGCATGTCCGGCCACGGCAGCGAGTCCACGAGCGCGAGGTAGCGATCCTCCGCGCGGTACGCCGCCTCCCAGGTCCAGCGCAGCTCCTCGTTGAACCACACCCGGTGGTCCCCGCCCTCACCCCAGCTCCCCTCCGGCAGCCCGACGACCTTGTCGGGCGGCGCCACGGCGAGATGCTCCGACACGGTGCGCGCACGGACCGCGGGATCCCGGTGGCACAGGCGGAACACGCGTTCGAGGAAACGCGGTCCCTCGTGCCACCAGTGGCCGAACAGCTCGGCGTCGAAGGGGGCCGTGACCGCGCCCTGGCGCCCCGTCTCGGCGTGGTGGCGCGCGAGGACCGAGCGCACCGTCGCCACGAAGTGTTCGGCGTGGGTGTGCAGCGCCGCGTCGACGTCAGCAGGCGCGTAGGGCTGCTTGGCGCCGAGATCCGCGCGCGGATGCGTCACCCGCCAGTAGCGAAGCCCGTCGGCGCCGTGCTTCTTGTGGAACTCGAGGTACCGGGAATCGCCCGGGTAGCCGACCTGTCCGCTCCAGACCTGCTCCCCGACCTCCGGGTGACGCGCGAGCACCGCGAGCCGCCCGGGCCCTCCGTCGCTGCTGACCAGGTGCGGCTCCAGGACGCTGCGCCACGCGCGCGCGCCATCCCAGGCGGCCTGGTCCCAGCCGACCTTGGTGAACACGCGCCGCCCGTCCGGTCCGGCGACCATGACCCCTTCGCTGCGGGATCCGCGGAGAAGGTGGCTGTCGACGAAGAAAAAGCCGACGCCCTCGGCCGCGAAGATCTCCTCCACGCCCGCGCGCGTCCGGACGTCCCCGTGCACGACCGGCGGCGTCCACGGCCCCGCGGGACGGTAGGCGCACTCCGGCAACCACGCGCCGCGCGGCCGGAACCCGAGGTGCCGCGCGCTCGTCGCCACGCCGGCGCGGACCTGTGCGCGCCCGGACCGGTCGTGCAGCAGCAGCGGCATGTAGCCGTGGGTCGCGTTCGACGTGAGGAGCTCGATGCGCCCCTCCCGGGCGAGCGACGCGAAGGCCGCCGCGAGGTCGCCGCCGATTCGCTCCCACACGGCGAGCAGCTCCGCGAAGCGATGCTCCCACGTCCGCGCGAGCGTCACGAGCTGCGACTCGCCGCGCGCTTCGAAGGCCGCGGCGTCGTCGCGCGCGCGTGCGGCCTGGGCGCGCAGCCATTCGGGATGCCGCATGCGGAAGCCGGGAGACGCGAACTGCTCCAGCAGGATGGGCGTCAGCCCGAGCGTCACGGGCGTGGGAACGCCGTCCCGGGCGCACCGCTCGAACACCTCGAGCAGCGGCAGCCACGTCTCGGCGACGGCCTCGTGGAGCCAGACCTCCCCGTGCGGCCACCAGCCTTGGTCGACGACCCACGGGAGGTGACCGTGCAGGACGAGGCAGAAGCTTCCCGCGCGACTCATGCCAGCTCCAGGGCGAACTCGAACCGCGCGCGCCCCTCCGGCGCGAGCTCGAGCGGCACGACCGCGAGCGCGCACACGCCCTGCACGATCCCCGCCATGCCGCCCGGAACCCGGCTGTGCGTCTGCAGCGCGGCGTGCCACAGCGTCGTGTCCGGCGGCAACGTGAGGGAGACCGCGAGATCGCGGGCACCGTCCACCCATGACGCGGTCTGGACGCCGGTCGCCACAGCCGGAAGTCCGACCGCCACGCGTCGCCCGTCGAGCGCGAGCGAGGTCTCCGGCGGCATGCCGTCGAGGCCGATGTTCACCTCGACGCCGAAGCGCGTGCGCAGCGGCTCGCGCAGCCGGTTCACGACCTCGTAGCGCACGATGACCCGCGGCACGTCACGCTCGAAGGCGTAGCGCTTGAGCACGCGCACCAGCCGGAGCGCGGTGCCCTCCGTGACGTTCCCCTCGCGACCGAGCCCGATGACGAGCGGCCCCGTCGTCTGGTCGTCGAGGTGCAGCAGCTGGTAGGCGCGCCCGACGAAGTCCCCCGCCTCGGCCCATCGGCCGACGAGCGCGTCCGGACCGAGGTCCTCGGGCAGGAAGTGGTCGACGAAGCTGCCCCGCAGGTGACGATCGAACCAGGCCTCCGCGACGCGCGCGTGCGGGCGGGTGATGTGGGCGTCGGACATCGCAGCGTCCTCGTCCGCATCCGTCCGGGCATGGACCGCCTCCTCGCGACGGGTGCGCACGTTGAGCAGGTTGGCGGGGACGTGCCAGGCGTCGAGCTCGACGAGGGCTCCCCCGTGAGCCGGCGCCACCACGCCGCGCATCACGCGCGCACGGACTTCGATCTCGCTCTGGCCGTCGCAGTCATCATCGACCTGCCCGCATCGGATGCGTCCTGCCTCCCCGAGCGACGACGCGACGAGGTGCTCGGCCCGCAGGAGCGCGCTCCAGGCGGCATGACGCACACGCGGCTCCTGGGCGCCGACGGGCGCGTTCACCACGTAGGCGGCGGCGTCCTGACCGCTCCACAGCGCCTGCGTCGCGGATTCCAGCATCCCGAGGCGGGGATCGTCCGGCGCGGCGGTGCGTAGCGCGTTGCGGAGGCGGAGGACCTCGTCGCTCACCCGCAGCATGCGCTTGTGGAGACGGTCGACTTCCGGGTGCGCTGCGAGGGTCCAGTCCCACCCCGGCCCGAACGCCCCCGGCGACGGCGGGAGGCCGATGGACGCCGGGGGGTACACCCGGCCGTTCGGCGGCATGCGCTCGATCACCGTCGCGAAATCGACCTGCTTGAGCCAATGCGACGCATCCGTGAGCGCCCCGAACCACCGGCGTCCCCAGCCCCGGGGGCCGAACAGCGACACGCCGTCCTCCGCGGCGAGCGCCTCCGGCGGGAACACGGCGACCACGCACCGGCGGCCCTCCGCGCCCCGTGCGGCGATCGCGCGCAGCACCCGGGCCGGGGACTGCGTCGGCAGCATCGATGAGATGCGCGTGTCGGCGGCGAACACCGCGAGACGCGTGCCTTCGCGTTCGGTGAGGGCGTAGGCCTCCGGCACCGGAGCGGGCGCGAGCTGGGTGTCCTGGAGCACCGTGTACTGCACGCCCAGACGTCCGAGGACGCGTGGCGCCGACGGGTCCCACGCGTGGTGCGGCAGCCAGGCGCCGCGCGGGGTCGTCCCGACGTGCTCGCGCCACCAGCGCTGCAGCGCCTGGACCTGTGCGCTCGCGTCGCGCTCCGGGATCGCCGGCAGCAATCCGGACGCCCAGGGCCCGCCGACGGCCTCGACGCGATTGTCCCGCACGAGCTGCACGAGCAGGTCGAGGTGTGCCGGCGCGCGCGCCTCCAGCCATTGCAGCAACGGCCCGCTCCAATGCATCGACACGCGCACGTCGGGCGACTCGGCGAGCGCGTCGAGCAACGGAAGCCAACCGCGTCGGAAGGCACGCTCCGTATGCGCCGCGGACACGCCTGCGGGCGCCACGACGGGAATCAGCAACGCGAGGGCCAGCGACGTCACCGCGGGAAGGTAACGCGCGGACAGGCCGTGGCCCGTTCACCGCGCCGGAGCCTCCACCGGCTCCCAGGCGCCTCGCGCGAGCGCCGCAGGCCAGCCGGCCAGCGTCTCGATCAGCGCCGCGCGGGCCGCCGTCACCTCCTCCACCGTCCACGGCGCGCGCAGGGCCTCGCGGACGATGGGCTCGGTGCGCGCGAAGGCCGCCGACGCGCGCGCGGGGAGGTCCATCGCGACGAAGGTCTCTCGGGCGATCACGGCGCGGGCCTCCAGAGTCGCGCGGCATGCCGCGTCCGCGTGGCAGGCCGTGGACAGGGCGCCTACCCCCCATTGCGCGCGCCAGGCGCGGTTCCAGGTCTCGTCGAGGCCCCAGGGCACCAGCACGAACCGTCCGTCCCGGCGCGGGTCCGCGACGAGAAAGAAGTCGTCCCGGGTGAAGGGGTAGCCGTCGAGGGACCCGACCACGTCGACCCACACGAGGTAGTCGACGAGTGCGTCCCCATCGAGCCAGGGCGCGGTGCGTTCCAGGAACGGCCCCTCCCGTGCGAGTGCGTCCACCAGGCCGTCCAGCCGCGATTCGTCCTGCACACCCGCGCCCCATTCGAAGTGACGGAGGCCGGAGGGCGTGAGGTCCGCGTCGTCGTTCGCCTCCCAGATGTCGGCGGGCGCGTTGCCACCGAGCCGCGCGAGCCAGGCCTCGTCCAACGGCTCGATCATCGCGTAGAGCCCGAGCACCTCGCCGTTGAGCACCAGACGCGCCCAGGTGACCTCGGGCCCGGTCAGGCCCGCGTCCACGAGGGCCTGCCACGCCAGCACCTCGCGTCCCTGGGACGGGTCGCTCGCCATGTTGTTGAGGACGAGCCGTTCCAGTCCGCAGAACGGCCCGCCCGCCGCATCGGAGGTGTCGAACCGCAGGCGGAACGACGGCTTTCCGTCGATGTCCTGGAAGCTGTTGCTGCCCTTGAGGCGCACGCCGACGCCCGCGCGCGTCTCCCCGTCGAGGGTCACGTCGCCCGTCACGAACACGCGTGGCTCCCGACGCAGCGCGTCCACCGCGTCCACATCCAGCCGGATGTCCACGTCGACGACGCGCTCCCGGCGGAACAGCTCCGCCCGCGCCTCGGCCCACGGGTCGCGCCACGGCGCCGGCTCGGCCGCCCCGAGCACCTCCGGCGGCATCGGCTCCGGCGGCGCACGCAGCACCGTGGGATCGGCGGGAAACGGCGTCGAAACGCACGCCGCGAGCCACACGACGCTCATCGCGCGCACCCGTCGAGCTCGGCGCGCACGGCGGCATCGCGGGCACGCACCACGTCGCGGAGGGTGTCGACGCTCGTGGCCCAGCTGCTCGGGTCGAGGAAGGTGTCCTCGCGGACCGCGTCGCGCATGACCGCCTCGAGCGAATCGACCCGCGGCACCATGACCGACGGGTCGTGCAGCTCCGCCATCGCCGCGGCTCGCGCGCAGTATTCCGCCCGGAACACGCTGCGGATGCGGGTCACCAAGGCCGGGGTCGAGCCGACGAGCCATGCCGGCTCCAGCGCGAACAGGCTCGCCACGCCGTCGCGCGCGATGTCGGGACGGAACGCCTGGTCCTTGTCCCACGGGATGACGACGAAGCGATCGTCGGCCTTGCGCCGGTGGAGCAGGAAATTCTGCCCCGCGCTCGCCATCCCGTCGACGTCGGGCAGGATCATGTCGATGGCGATCTCCGCGAGCCATGCGTCCACGTCGATCCACGTCGGCAGGCACGCGCGGAACGCGGCGTCGTCCGGCTCGCTCGCGCAATGGAGGAACGGCACGAGGTCCTCGGCCATGTCCGCCTCCTTCGTCCCGGCCTTCGGCTGGTACGTCTCGACGTAGGCGGTCGTGTCGGCGCCGAGCCAGGCCAGCTCGGCGCGGCTGCCGCAGTAGCCCTTGACCTTGTAGGTGCTGCCGCCGTCGTCCCCGAAGGCATCCCGCAGGAACGCGCGGTCGTCGGCCTCCTCGCTGTTGGGGAAGACCCCCTGGAAGTCGCCGTCGATCCACAGGCGGGCGTGCGTCACGCGCGGCGCGGGCACGCCGGCCTCGCGCATGAGCTCCGTCGCGAGGCGCTCGCGCATGAGGGTCGGGTCCCCCTCCGTGCCGAGCAGGTTGATGTGCGTCTTCCCGTGCAGCTCCTGGTCCTCGGTGAAGGCGTCCATCACGATCTTGAACCCGGCGCGCTCCACACCGTCGTCCTGGTAGATGTTGTGGCCGCGGTGGCGCACGCCGACGCGCGCGAAGACCTCCTCGTCGCCGCTCACCGGGTTCTCGTAGACCAGCCGCGCCGCGAGCACCGGCTTGTCCTCGCATGCGCGCGGATCGAAGCCAGCCTCCAACGCCTCCTCCCAGTCCCCGTCCTCGAACTCCAGGCGGTAGACCGGAAGGACCTCCGGCGGGTAGAGCGCGTCGCTCGCGCCGGTGATCCGCTGGGCGCAGCCGCTCGCTGCGAGCGCGAGCACGCCGGCACACACGTGTCGGGTCATGTCCCCTCCCCTGCACCCAACGTCCGCACCCCCGGCCCGACGGACAAGCCGGGGGTCGGGGTGGAGGCGCCCGCGATTGCGTCCGACGCACGCGGAGACTAGGATCCGCGCCCCATGGTCCTGCTCCTCGCCCTCTCCATCACGCTCGGCCACGCCGCCCCCTCGTCCACGGATGGGGCGGAGGGGGCGGCTGCCCCCTCCGCAACGCCTCCCCCGCCGGCGGTCACCACGCCCACGGGCGCGCCGACCCCCTCCGCAGCGACCTCCGCCCCGGCGACGACGACTCCCGCCGTGCCAGCGTCCACCCGTGTCAAGCGCGGCGCGCCGGTCGCGCTCGCGGACGCGATCGCCGCCATCCAGGCG
>JACCDP011100122.1_pt1 | contig 15606 bp, 15 predicted proteins | sample 7445841 | NCBI WGS metagenome assembly JACCDP01 (sample SAMN15323441, study PRJNA562643) | freshwater metagenome | isolation source: river surface water | place: USA:Blue River Watershed | collected 2017-08-17 | reverse complement strand
GGCTACAGGTGTTCTCGCCTACCTTTTAGCCACAGGCGATCAGGGCGCAAGCGAGCGTTGGCTTTACTGGTTAGAGACGCATAGAAAAGCCGAAAAAATTAAAGGTATGAAGACCCCCATGCTCACTCAGTTTTGTGAAAATGGGAAGGACGGTACATGTGTGGCAACACCTGGATTTTGGGCGTATGCAGGCGATGTATGGAATCACCATGCTTGGGAGCTCAGTGGTCCTTTGCAAGAGCCATATCGTGACTTTCTTTTGCTGGGGAAATTTGCTGATCTCGTTGTCAAAGGACTCTTTGGTGGACTCGATGGCTTTTCAGATTTTGAAATCAAAAAAGTGCCGCTAGGTTATCAGTTGCATCTCAAGGCCGCGCAAGTCCTTCTTTATCAATCGATGGGTTTGCGCAGTATCTATCATACATACGATGTGGCGCAATCCGCTCGTATGATTTATGAACGAGATCCTGGTAATCCTTTTTTCGCTTATCTTCACCAGGGTGCTACCGACGAAATAGCGGAACGGCTTATGAGTCTGTGTCCTGCCGAAGGTTATGAGGCTGAACGTTTTCAATGGAGTTGGGAGCGTGCGACTCAGGAAGAGGCCTGGAAGGAGTCTATGGGCTGGGACTGCGTTTTCCTTGCCAATCTTCTCTTGAGATCTTAGCCAAAGGCTGAGGAGTAGCGGCGCAAGCCTCGTTTCCATAACCAAAAGTTAAGGCCGAGGAAGCTCGCTACAACAGCGATGATGTGAAAGACATGCTGCCAGCCAATGTCATCAAAAAACGCTTGGGCAGGCAGCGAGGCAAAGACAGAAAAAGGAACGATGGTCATGAGTATAGTGCGTAGGAAACCTTTGAATATATGATGAGGCCGAGAGGCAAAGTTTACACATTCAAAATAAATGGAGAGAGGACCTTCTGCACTTTCCGTCCAAAAAATTGACATAAGCATCGCAAACATGACCAGGAAATAGAGAAAAGCTGATAAGAGCAGAAGAATTACATAAACGATGACAGAGAGAGGCGAAAAGTTAAGAGTGGATTCAGCTAAGAAAAAGCCCAAAATCCCCAGCGCTATACAAACATTTATCAATGATCCAAAATTTATATGCCGAAATCCGACAAAGAACCAGGAAGAAATAGGTTTTGTCAGATACTGATCGAGCCCCCCTTGACGATAGAGAACTTGAAAATGGTGATACATGTCGGCAAAAAAAGTCATTTGCAGTGCATCTACCACTAAAAAACCACTGATAAAGATCATGGCTTGATCTTTGTTCCAAGTGCCTATCTGTGCTGTGTGGCTATAGAGGATCTCATAAAAACCAAGGAAGACTGAGTAGAAAAAGATATCCATGAGCACACGAAAGAGGAGCTCTGCGCGAAACTGCATCGCTTTAGAGGCTGCAAAGCGCAGAAAGTAGAGGTACAGCTTCATGTAGCGAACTATCGAATCCCATATCTGTGGTCTCATGCCCCTACCCCTGAGTAATTGCGGACACCACGCTGAAAGCTGAGTCTGAATAACAGCCAAAAGACTAAAGTCCATACTAAGCTCACGCCTAGATTTTGCATAAAATCATTCATCGATAAGCGTCCGAGAAGGGCTTCTGTAGGCCAAGCTGCGAAAAGAGGGAAGGGCGTTAAACGTAAGATCTCGACTGCCCAGCCAGGATAGAGGGCCATGGGGATCAACTGTCCGCCGAGGATCTGTATCAAAAACCCGACTAGTACCATCAATGACCAGACCTGATCGACCCAAAAGGCAAAGGTTTGAATCAGAGCGTTGACCAGAAAGCGAAGAGTGACGGCCCAAAAACAGAGGACAAAAAACTGGAATAGTCCTAAGAGACTCGGAGCTGGTTGGTCCTGCAATCCCCAGAGTCCCCAAAAAAGTGCTAGAGCGAGAGAAGACTGCAGCAGGTTGATAAGCGAAGCTCCTAATTGCATCGCATAACGAAAGCTCAAGTAGGAAATAGGATAGACGAGGTACTTGTTTAAAGAGCCAGTGTAGATATCATCGCTGATACCTGACCAAGGCTCGACACTCAATTGAGTCTTGCGCAAGATGCTGGTGATCATCGCATAGAGCACAAGCGTACGAAGGCCGTAGCCACCGATCTGAGATTGACCCGAGGACCTTAGAACAGCGTCCCAAAGAAACCAATTGATACTGGTCACTACAAAAAGCTCTAGGATAAAACTCGACCAAAATCCCCAAGGATAAGCAAGTTTGAGTCGGATTTGGCCAGTGAAGACCTGACGAAACCAGTTCATACCCGCGGCCCTTCCGCATTTTTTCTGGTCTGAAGCGCATCAATGATAGAGCCAAGATCCTCCTCCTCGATAGCCAGATCGATGCGAGGGGCTATCTGAAGAATACGGAGTATACTTGGGCTTAAGTCCTCTCGTCCCACTGGAATGCGAAGGACGGATGGATCCTCAGGGTCGAGCCTGGCTGTGGCGAATTCATTTTGTAAGGTTCGGAGCAGTCCCGTCTCCTCTACCATCAAGCGAATGGTACGGTGCTGACCATAGCGTTCGGTGATTTCCGAAAGTTTACCTGTAAAGACCTGTTCCCCTTCGCGCAAAATCAAGAGTCGCTCGCAGAGAGCCTGAACATCTTCCATGTAATGACTCGTCAATATCATGGCAGGCTTAAACTCTTTGCGGTACTCGCTCAGAAAATTACGCATCGCACGCTGGGAACCGATGTCGAGACCGATGGTTGGTTCATCTAGAAAGATCACTTTGGGCTGATGCAGCAAGGCAGCGACGAGTTCAAATTTCATGCGTTCGCCGAGACTTAGACGACGGATCTGCGTTTTTAAGAGCTTAGCGAGGTCGAGCGTCTCCAAAAAATAGCTGAGACGCTTTTGGAAGAGAGCTTCGGGAATGCGATAGATTTCCTGAAGCAAGAGCAGACTATCTCCAGCTGGCAGATCAGGCCAAAGCTGACTTTTTTGCCCTAAAATAAGGGCAATTTCTTGCTTAAAAGCTGTCTTTCGCTCCCAGGGGGTATAGCCATGGATGGAGGCGTTGCCTGACGTCGGATGCATAATGCCGGCCAGCAACTTGATTAGGGTTGTCTTGCCGGCTCCATTAGCTCCGAGGAGACCTAAGATTTCTCCCGAGCCAATCTCAAAGCTGATAGGCTTCAGAGCATGGCGATCGATCCATTTGCGATGAAAGAGTGAACGTACGGATCCGAGGAGACCTGGCTCTTTCTCAAAGATGCGATAGGTCTTTTCGAGGCTGGACACATGAATCAAGGGGAACCTCGTTAGAGCAGTTGACGCTTCCGGATCAATTCGATCAATTCGTGTATGGCGTCATCGATCTCCATGGAACTCGTATCGAACATGATAGCGTCCGGAGCTTGAATGAGCGGAGCAGCCCCTCGGGCAGCATCCTGAGTATCACGCTCGAGAATACTAGCTTTGATAGCTTCGAGCTGATCTGCAGTGGTCTCGTCACCCTGATTTAACTGTTGAATGCGGCGCTTGGCTCGCTCTTCAATGGAAGCAGTCATAAATATCTTAAGATCTGCATCAGGAAATACAACAGTCCCGATGTCTCGACCGTCTACGATCGCTCCCCGCGGAGAGAGCAGCGTGAGCTTGCGTTGAAGCGGCAGCAATTGATCGCGGACTAGTGGATTTTTTGCGATAAGAGACGCGTCTTTGCCTGCCTGGTCTGTGTAAAGATATGGCGAGAGATCTCGTCCATCAAACCAGACTGATTGCGTCGTCGGGTCCCAGCGTAGGGTTTCACAAAACTCTTTGATGATAGAACTCAGAGCCGCATTGTCTTCCAGACTCTGGTCGCGCTCGCGGCAGATAAAAGCAATCGAACGATAGAGAAAGCCTGTGTTTACATAGGTCCAACCCAACTTCTGGCAGGCCTTAGCACAGACACTGCTTTTACCCGAACCTGCAGGACCGTCTACGGCAACGATTTTGCACTGGCGCGTGGGGAGATCGGGAACCATCATCTACGTCCTCGTCAGCTTAAGGCTTCAGGGCATTTCGTGAGAGCTTAACCCACAACTTTCTCAAGTGTCTCGAAGAAATCAGGGAAGCTCACTCGTACACATTCCGGATCTAAAATACAACACGGCTTTTCGCTACGTCTGGCCAGAACAGCTGCCGCCATAGCGAGCCTGTGATCGCCGAGAGGATCGTAACGAAAGGCTTGAACTTCTTTGAGTCCGCCGGCGATGTGAAGGTCGTCGCCTTCGATGCGTACGTCCGCACCAGCCAGCTTGAGTAGCTCAGCCGTTTTTGTGAGGCGATCGCTTTCTTTGACTCGGAGCTCGCTAAGTCCTGCAAAATGGGATGGACCCTCTGCAAAAGCTGCTGCTACCGCGAGAATCGGTATTTCATCGACAAGAGTGGGGACTTCGGCAGCTGAAATGCGCGTGCCTGTCAGCGGTTGTCCTCCGTATACCGTGAGCGTCATCGTGGGTTCTACGAAGCCTTCGGAAGTCTCAGCTTCGCTCCTAACTCCGTCCGACATGCGGCGAAGGGCGCTGAGAAAACCAGTACGTGTCGGGTTATCGAGAACCTCTGGCAAGGTGAGGACACCATCGGAGCGCAGGAGGCCCAAGACTGTAAAAAATGCCGCAGAAGAAGGGTCGACTGGGATGACAAATATGCCTGGCTTTGGCAAGAAAGGTCCTTCAAGCAAGACTTGTTGGCGACCTTCGGCCTCGGTGCTTTCTATTTTTGCCCCCATTTTGGCTAGCATGCGCTCGGTGTGGTCGCGCGAACCGCTGGGGAGATTGACCGAACTGACTCCATTGCAAAACAGGCCAGCAAGAATGAGGCTCGATTTGATCTGAGCACTGGCCTTGTCCACTTCATGAGCCCATGGCTCGAGGGCTCGGCCGCGAATATCGAGAGGCATAAGATTGCCATCGTCTTTTCCAAAGATTACGGCACCCATTCTTCTGAGGGGTTCCACAATACGTCGCATAGGACGCTGGGAAAGACTCTCGTCGCCGATGAGGACGGCGCGCAGGCCTTCCTGCGCAGGTAAGATTCCCGTCAGGAGACGTGCGGTTGTACCACTGTTGCCGCAATCGAGCTCGACAGAGGGCGTACGGAAGCTTTTCACTCCTCCGGAACTGACTTGGATGAGGTCCGGTGATTTTTGTTCGATACTCACGCCAAGGGCACGAAAACAGCCCATAGTGGAGAGACAGTCAGCCCCCAGCAGTGGTTTTTGAATGTGGCTTGTCCCATCGGCCATGGCAGCAAACATCACTGCACGATGGGTTAGAGATTTGTCCCGGCCGCAGAGGATCGTGAGATCGTTGGGAGTCCGTTCCGGCGAAATCTGGATGCTGCGTTCCTGAACTGCGCTCATAACTGTCCTCATGCGTTGGTCATCTTCATGTGATAGCAGGCAGTTTAGACTTCGTCATGCAGGAAATGGGAGATCTTTTTCGATGAGACGCGAGAGGGAACTGCTGTGTTTGTGTGTAATCATGACGCATTAAGGCTGATCGCTCATACCGATGGAGGATAGGACGAGACGCTACAGGCCTTGTCCCATCTGCAATTTCACATGTAAGCTTCAGTTTCGATTGCAAATAGTTGCTTCGTGTCGCGAGCTGTTGATAGAATAGGGTCAGAGCTGAGTTTCTAACAAGGGGAAATCAATGGTAAAGTCTGAGCTCATCGAAAGTCTCGCAGAGCGTGCGGACATCACCCAGGCGAAAGCCGAGGAAGTGGTGGACCTCTTCTTTAACAGCATCACAGAGACCTTGGCCCAAGGCGATCGCGTCGAGATCCGGGGCTTTGGAGCGTTCACAGTTCGCGACTATAAGTCGTACAAAGGGCGCAATCCTAAGACTGGCGAGCAGATCGTCGTTCCACCCAAGCGCCTTCCGTTCTGGAAGACAGGTCAAGAGTTGAAGCAGCGCGTAGACTCGGCCTTTATGGACAAGATTAAGCGGGGCGAAGTTTAATTCGAGTCTTTCGGATTGAGCTCGCCTCGAGCTCCCCTTGACATTTGTTAGATAAGATAGACATTAGTCACCGCATTCGATCTCAGATTCGATCAGGAGCCTTGACTCATGCCTATCTATGAATTTCGCTGTGAAGCCTGCGGAAAAATTGCTGAATTTCACATGAAGCTATCCGATCCCTATCCGACTGATTGCCCTACCTGCTCTCAGCCTCAGCTCAAGAAGATCATGAGTCTGCCTTCCTTTCAGCTCAAGGGGGGTGGCTGGTATTCAGATGCCTACGATGGTAAGTCAAATAAGCGTTCTACACCTTCAGCTTCCGAAGGAGGCGAGTCTAAGTCTAGCGACAGTAGCAGCGCAGCAGCTTCCCCTGCCAAATCGGAAAGTCCAGCATCCAGCCCAGCCCCAAGCCCCAGCAAACCGAAGACTGACTGATCCGCACTTTGACGTCTTAGTCTGTAGTGCGGTCCTGAGAGCTGGGCTTAGGCTCTCGGGAGATTTTGTGTCAGGTAATCTTTGATGTCCTGGATTCCCATGGCTGTTTGGGACTCCGTGGCTTCTCGCGCCGCAGCATAGATGCGAACGATGGCAACCGAGTCGTTACTTGCGATGAGGCTCGAGTAATCTTCAATGGGGCAAACTCTCGGTATCTGGCGCTCATCTTTTTTAATAAGTCGTAGAGAGTTGCGGCTGGGGCCCGAGCCTGTGCGCGGCTGAAAGCGAGTCAGGGAGTTGGCAGATGAGATTTCCTGATGGGCTATCTTGGCTTTGCTAAGAAGAGCTTTTGCGCTTTCCACGGTTTCGCGGGAGAGGGTCTGGCGATTGCCACTCAGCTCGAAAACTCTCTTCCACAGTTTTCGGTTGTAGAGCAGGTCAGCCACCATAACTCGCACCGATTCCCGTTCTCTATCGCTAAGCTTCTGTGCAGCTTCCCACAATGCGGGACCTATATTGTACTCATCTATAGCGGCATAGGTTTCAGCACGTGCCGGGAGTCGCCACGATTCGAGTTTGTCACAGAGATTCCACATCATTGCCTCAGCGGCGACGGATGACTTGTGGAAATAAAGCTGAAGATACATCGAATAGCGAGCTCTCAGATAATCCTCAAAGGCCGCTAATCCGGAGAGATTGATCGCGACATGGACTTGCATGTCGTTGTCATCGAAGTAGAGACAGAGCGAGTCTAATATCCGATCGACATCAAAAACCCCGTAGACGACCCCGCACTCACGCGAGTCACGCAGCAGGTAATCCATACGATCGATGTCTAGCTCACCGGAAATCAGTTCTCTCAGCAGCGGAAGGCTTTGCTCAGCCAGCAAGGGCGAGTGAGGAGCGGGACTGATCGCGGGGTTGATAATAGCAATGACATCTCGCGCGTCTATTTTGAGTTTCCAGGATTTGGAGCTGGCATAGACCTGCTTTAAAATTTTCTCGATCAAGAGAATCGAATAGATCTCGTGGCGAACTTGTTGCGTTTTTGGGTTAGCTTGGGTAGCCGTGGCGCTGATTCTGGCTTCTATATAAACCGCTATGTAATCGGCCATGTCTGGGTTGGAGGCTCGCACTTCTTCCCAGCTTGGCATAAAGTGTTCGCCACTATGAGAAAAGGGAGGATGTCCGACATCATGAAGGAGGCCAGCAAGTCGAAAGCATTGGAGAGCATATTCAGACTGAAAGATGCGATCAATTAACGCGAATGTGGGATGAAGGCGACCATGCGAAAGGGCGCCAACAGTCTTAGTCTCGCTTCCAGCGAAGTCGGGCACCCGCTCCAAGCTCAACTTCAAGCGCTCTTGATTTGCTTTGAGTTTTGCCCACGCGACTCCTGCCAAATGCATGACGCCAAGCGAGTGTTCAAAGCGAGTATGGGTGGCGCCCGGAAATACGTAATGAAGAAAGGCAAGCTGCCGAACTCGTCGGAGCCTTTGGAAGAAAGGATGGGCGATGACCGCATCCTCTAGCTCTGTGACATCGATGCTGCCATGAAGATTATCTCGAATACGACGAACGACAGGTAGAACCATGGATACTATCCTTCCCATCTCACCTCACGTGAGGTGAATGTCTCAGCTCACACATCTTTTTTATAATAACTGCCTTTGACATCAGAGAGGAATCGGTAGCCTCGAAGTTCCATTTCATCCCGTAATTCTTGTAGCATAGCATAGACTGCTAAGGGACCACGGTAGACGAGACTACTATAAATTTGTACAGCAGAAGCTCCGCGTGCAATTCTCTGAAAGACGTCTTGTCCCGAGAGTATACCTCCCGAAGCAATCAAGGGCATGCTATCTCCGACGACTTCATAGGCCCATTCGAGGCAAGCTGTCGACTGTGCTGCCAAAGGATGCCCGCTGAGTCCACCTTTTTCTGGGCGGTCGACGCGATGGGTATTGGTAAGGATAAGGCCCTGAAAGCCGGCTTTGGCCAGTGCCTCTACGAGAAATTGAAAGTTGCGTCGCGTCCTGTCAGGATCCAGCTTGACCCAAATACGCGGAAGATCATTGCGATGGCGTAGAGCCATTTCCCTTAGAAACTGCTCGTTAGCTAGATCGCGGAGTCCCTCTGTGTTGGGGGAGGAGAGATTTAAAACAAAGTACTTCGCGTAAGGTGAAAAAGTTTCTATGCCGTAGCTATAGTCCTCGATCGCGGCTTCTGCGCTCGTATCTTTGTTTTTACCAAGATTGATCCCCATCGGTACTGGTGTGTGGGACCACTGTTGCTGGCGCAAACGTTCAGCAACCCTGACTGCTCCCTGGCTGTTGAAGCCCATGCGGTTGATGATTCCCAATTGGTCGGAGAGGCGAAACATCCGAGGCTTTGGATTGCCTGGCTGAGGGCGCGGAGTGATGGTGCCAATTTCCAAGAAAGAGAGTCCCATCTGAGCAAAGCCCTGCGGAGCTCGCGCATTTTTATCAAATCCAGCCCCCAGTCCGATCGGATGGGCAAGATCTCCGATACCTGGCACGTGACTGGTCAGTCCGTCCAGAAGTGGCTCCATTCGTGGGAGGGGTAAGGAGTTGAGAATTTGACGCTCTAAAAGCCAGAGGCCGAGATCATGCGCTAACTCTGCGGGAAGAAGGCGCAAAATAGCCGTGCCTAAGGCAAGCGAACGACCTAGAAAGCTATTCGGGACGGGATTTGCCAGCGACATGTGCGATACCTTGCTCGGTAATTTTTTCCTACGTTCTCTCTTTATCCATATCGTGACTGATCGCTCTTGTCCATGTCCAAGTCTCGTCTGCTAAGGCTTTGCTGCAATATTGTCGGTTTATACGAGGATAGATTCTGCCTACTACCTACGCAAAAAATTGCTCCCGATGCTATAATCAAAGTAGGCAGACGATGTTCCTCGCCGTTGTGTTTCCCCTCCAAGCATTGCAAAAATCTCGCATTTTGCGGGTGAAATGATATCCAGACAAGGGATGAAGGCCTATGTTTATCGATGGCATCAAAGCAGTCGTGAGTGATGGCTCGGCAACTAAAGTGTGGCGCTTTCGTAATGACACTGGAGTCCGTCGACACTTTTGTGTGGTCTTGGCTCATCCCAACGATCAGAGTTTGATTCGCGCGAGCATACGCTGGTGCTTGTTTGCTATCAAAGATAGTCGCCTCAAAGCTGCACTTGTACACTTGACTGATAGTAACGGAGAAACCTGGATCTTCGATCGACAGGGAGATCAATTTCGATGCTTTCGAAATCGCCAGCTCTTTGACGGTCGATGGGATGTCTGTCTGAAGGAACTCTTTCGCGACTATGCTCCGATCGGCACAGACGAACCTCTTGCTCTGCAGCAGTGGGGACGTGAGTTTGAACTTCGAATGGACGCAGAAGGATTGCTCGCTATCCCACAGCAAAAAGGTATGGTGCGATCGAGTCCTTGGGAACGTACCGGCCTTGAGCGCATGACCGCTCATCGACAAGTACTCGAGGCCTATTGGGGCGGAGAAATCTTTTCTTCGCGCGTCGATCTTGGGGGGCTTTTCGACTTTGGAGACGGCGTGAGTCGTCGTTTACATGCCATGCAGCAACAGTCGCGGGATGTGGATAAGGTTTTTCAACAGATGGACCGGATCGATTCACACCTATGTCGACGGCTAGAGGTTGAAGTTGAACTTCTCGGTAAGATTGAGGCCCTCGCCTCTCCCCTTATGGACCCCGCTAAGACTCCTAGGGTCCTCCAAGAGCGCTTGAGAGAGATCGACACAGAACTACAGGCGCTTTGCGAAAGATGGGGCATCAAGTCACTCCCGCCAGTGACACCCGATCAAGACTGGTCTGTCGTTCTACAGGCGCTGACCCGCTATCTAGCCTGCGACAAACTAGAAAAAGCCGCCCGAAAAACTCTCCATGATGCGCGGACCCATCTGAGGCCCGCCTACGAAGAGTATCGCAAAAGCATAATGGGATTTTTACAGAATGACAAAGATCTGATCCGTGAGCTTGAAAACTGCCTCAAAGAACTCAACGAACACGTTCGTCTGGCAGCGAGTGAGCAGGAAAAGAACAGGGATAATCTCGCAGGAAAGTTGAATAAATTGCTTGGCTTGGGACATCTAGATGCTGGCCTCAAGAGTGAGGGCTCGGCTTTAGGACCACATAGTCTCGATCAGGCTCGTTCAGCTGTGAATCAGTGTCTCCAAGATATCTCTCGTCTCTATGGGGAACTCGAGAACAATCAGGGCAGCCACGATAGTCGCTATCAGGAGCTCGAGGAGCGTTATGAGAAGATCTTGAGTGAGTTTGGCAAAGCTCGCGAACAATGGCTTCAAATGGCAAAAGATGTTGGTATCTCAGCCGATATCGGTGTCAAAGGTCTAGTCGAATGGATTCAGCAGCAGAGTCGCATTCAAACTCTCCACCATCGGCGCGTCCGCCTGCAAGACGAAATTCAGGATCAAAGAGCTCAGCTAAAGACATTGTTGTTGCTACTAGCCGACTGGCGAACCCATACCGGGAGTCAGAAACCAGGGACCCCCGAGATTGCTACTGCCCTGAGTGAAGCTCGCAATGTTCTGCTCTATGCGGAGAAAAAGCGCGAGCAGCTTGCCAAGCTCAAGGCTGTCGAAAGTACATTTGATGCTTATCAGGCAATCCGCCTCAAACTTGACAGAGATCGGGAGGCGATAAGTAAGCGCTGGGCACAGGGTCTGGAACATTGGGGCCTTTCGCCACGAGCTCTGGACCTAGAAGGTTGGGATAGTATGGTCAAAGCTGGTCGTGAATATATTCTTCTCGATCAGATCTTTCGCGAGGTACATAAGCCCCTTCGTGATGGTCAGATATTTGGGCCCACAGCTCTCGATGGTCCCCTGGCCATCTTCACTTTCAAGAATCAGCCCAATGATTCACGGACTCGCGGAATCCTTCTCCAGCACGTAGAGCATGCAGATGATGGAGGGCTGGGATTGTTACTGACAGAAGACAGAGCCCTCTTTGAAATGATCCGAAAGCTGGGGGTGAGCTATGGAGAATTGGTGGAGGAAAAGCTGGTGGAAGGGGGGAGTGCTCCTACTTCTTCAACGTCACGGAGTACTCAAAAACCGCTGGTTTCGGATCGAGCGAGAGCTGCCTTGGAAGTTTTTGCTCAGAAGCAGGTGACGGTGTCTCGATAAAATTACCCTCTCTTCAGAGAAAAAATGAGGTTTTTTTGAGGTTTTCTGTAGAGCTCTGAAATAACTTTAATGCTCTGAAATTATTGAGTTAAAAAAGGCTAAAGCTTTTCGCTTAGGGAAATTCCTGAAGCATTTTGCTAATTCTGTCTTTAGTTCCAAGATCCAACTCCGATAGGAATTTTGTTGGTAGGAATTGAGAAGAAAATGTGGTGAGCTGTTCTCACTTTAAAAAACTGTGATAAGATAAAAACTGTTAAGGCTCAGATGTGATGAAGGTGGTAAGCAAGAATCGAACGATTCTTGTCCTGGTCTCAGAGGTGAGGCCGCATATCACAACAACGTTAGGAGGATTTGAGAATTATGGCACGTACTACAAAGAAAGCCGCTCCCAAGAAGAAAGCAGCTAAGAAGGCCGTTAAGAAGAAAGCAGCTAAGAAGGCTGTTAAGAAGAAAGCGGCTAAAAAAGCTGTGAAGAAGAAAGTAGCTAAGAAAGCTGTTAAGAAAAAAGCGGCTAAAAAAGCCACTAAGAAAGCTGCTCCTAAGAAAGCCAAAAAAAAAGCCGTAAAAAAGGCTAAGCGCTCGAAATCAAAGAAAAAAGCTGAAGCAGCTCCTGCTGCTGCAGCTTTCGAGGGCGTCTAAGAACGATCCTATACTCAGACGAAGCAAACACCACCTCCATCGAAAAGGGGTGGTGTTTTAGTTTTTGCAGAATTCAAGACACACGAAAAAAGCGGGATGAGGCTTTGAGCCTATCCCGCTTTTTTTAGAGTCGATGGTCAATTTTAGGCTGTTCTGTAGCCTGCAAGTGCTCGGTTTACATGTTCGATGAGTGCCTGAAGCTTAATGGGCTTCGACAAAACATCTTCAGCACCAGCGGCAATCGCTTCTTCGCGAGTTCTGTCACTGTAGCCAGTAATCAAAAAGACTTTTGGGCGTTGCTGATTGTGACGTTTGATATCTTCAAGCAATTTCATTCCGCCGCCTTTAGGCATGCGAATATCACTGACGACCAGGTCTGGATCCTGAACTTTCACGATCTCGAAAGCTTGTGCTGCATCGTGTGCGATGAAAGTCTGAAACCCTTGGCTGTCGAATGAAAATGACATCATTTCACAGATATCAACTTCGTCGTCGACAATCAGTATCTTAGGCATATCATTATCCTTCCCGTAACGCTCGACCCTAGACAGGGACTCATAAAAGATAGATCGGCAGATATTCCTGGAAATTCAATAAAAATGATAGGCGTTACTCTAAAGTCAGAGACTCCATCTTACTTAAGGTAAGAATCAAAAACGAGCCAAAAAAAAGAACAGGTTTTCGGCTCCTTATCGCTCTAGCTCAGGGAGAAGGATAGAAGCTTGGGATCTGTGCAACAGGCTAGTAATCAATTCGAGCATACAAAATTTTGTTTTTCCCAGATCCATCGGATACGCGGGCCAGGATTTTGACAACCCCAGGTTATCAGGTAAGGTCTTGCGATGCTGTTAGGAAGCTTGCCCAGATTCAGCTCAAATCGCAAGGGGGTCTCGGAGGATGGCTTTTCAAGAGAGAGTACAAGCCCAGAACTCTTGTCTTCGCACCGAAAAGGATCGGCTAAGGTCCAATATCCGTTGTTCAAATTTAAGATCGCTTTCATGTTTGGGCAGGCAAAGGCTGAGCGTTCTTCTTGGGGTATGAGGCGACCTTCGACTCTCGTCAGGTTTATGGACCAAGATCCTATCTCCGTACTTTGGGTGCCCCCCTCCAGAGAGATAAGTGATTTATCCAGGACTTTGGAAAGCGCTGATAAACTGCTTGTCCTGAGTCCGAGCTCGAGCCAGGGCTGGAGTTGAATTTCTTGAAAACGAATCTTTGATTGGGTGATAGCCGACTTAGGGTCGTAGAAAAATGAGCGAGGAGAGAGCAAGAGTTCGGCTGTTTGAACTTTGTCCTTAACAAGGGCTTTAGTCGTTAGAAGGACCTCGCCTTTTAAAATGGAGGGCCACAGTTCGATTTTGACTTCGACGCGATATAAGGAGATCAGCGAAGAACCATCATAAGCCACACTCAATGCTGGGGTGGAGGCGCGCAAAAACAACCTGGATTTCCATGGTTTAGTCTCTATCTGGAGCGATTTCCCGAATTGTCCCCTGAGGAGTTCTTGAATGGGTCCTTCAGTGAGATGAGCTTTTTGCATTATGCGTGAAAAGGCCCACTGAGAACCTAGGAGGAAAAGGGCGAGGAGGAAAAAACTCACAAGGAGGAGACGATTCAGCATAATTCACCTCTTTGTGTCTGAGGCCTCCGATGGCGATCAGGGAAACAGTAAAAGCTTAAAGGGCTTTCCCTGAGGGAAAGCCCGTACAAATTTTTCTTAGCCGAGGTATTCAAAAACGCCTGCCGCGCCCATACCTGTTCCAATGCACATCGAAACCAGACCATACTTTTGCTTGTCGCGCTTCATGCCGTGCAAGAGCGTAGCTGTGAGTTTAGCTCCTGTCGCTCCAAGAGGGTGACCCAAAGCGATAGCTCCACCCGTCGGATTAACGAGAGAAGTGTCGATCTCTAGGTGACGCAAGACTGCGAGGGCTTGGGCTGCAAAAGCCTCATTGAGTTCGATGCGTTGGATGTCCTTCAAGCTGAGACCACCGAGCTTGAGAGCACGGGGAATCGCTTCGATTGGGCCTATACCCATGACCCGAGGAGGAACACCTGCGACCGCAAAGCTCACAAAGCGAGCCATAGGCTTAAGGTTAAAGCGCTTCACAAAGTCCTCTGAAACAACCATACACATGCCAGCGCCGTCAGACATCTGCGAGGAGTTCCCTGCTGTGACGGATCCACCGGCTTTGAAGGCAGCCTTTAAGCCTCCGAGAGCTTCCACGCTTGTATCAGCTCTAGGTCCCTCGTCTGTATCGAAGACAGCCTCCTGAACTTGAACGGTTCCTCCAGGTCCAGGGACACGGAAACTTACCGGAACAGGAACGATCTCTTCTTTGAATAGCCCACCTTCGATCGCTTTGAAGGCTTTTTGGTGCGATTCGTAAGAAAAGCGATCCTGATCTTCACGAGAAACTTTATAGTCTTTTGAAACATTCTCGGCGGTAAGACCCATACCGAGGTAATAGTCCTCGCGACCACCCTTGAGGATAGTGCGACTTCCGACTGGTTTGTGACCCATCATCGGCACAAGTGTCATCGATTCGGTTCCCCCAGCGAGGATACATTCGGCACCCCCTGCTTGGACCTGGAAAGCCGCCATCGCAATTGTTTGTAAGCCTGAGCTACAGAAACGATTGACGGTGACACCGCCCACCGATTGAGGAAGGTCTGCTAGGAGACCAGAAAAGCGAGCGACGTTCATCCCCTGTTCAGCTTCTGGCATCGCACAACCGACAAAGACATCGTCGATCGCCGTGGGGTCGACCGAGGGATTGGCTTTGAGAATGGCGCGAATCACATCGGCACAGAGGTCGTCGGGGCGTTTGGAACGAAGCGATCCACGGAAGGCTTTGCCTACGGCGGAGCGCAAAGGACTGACGATATAAGCAGTTCTCATGGCAATCATCCTTTCCGTTTAGTTGCGCAAGGGTTTACCGGTTTTGAGCATGTGCTCAATGCGCTCTTGAGTTTTGGTTTCGCGACAGAGTTCGAGGAAGACCCGGCGCTCGAGTTCGAGCAGGTACTCCTCATTGACGATAGTGCCACCATCGACTTCGCCCCCACAGAGGACAGTCGCCACTTTTTCGCCGACGAATGCGTCATAGGGCGAAATCTGTCGACCTTGAACCATGTTGTAGAGAGCCATATTGAAAGTTTGAATTCCTGGATCACCAACTACTTTGAGTTGAGTGATAGGAATCGGAGGCTGATAGCCATCGTCGGCGAGAGCCAAAATTCGCTTTTTCGCCTTGAGAACTTGGAAGTCGCGGGCGAGAGAAACGCGAGCTTTGGGACCGTAGAGACCCATTTCTATCGCTTCGAGTCCTGAGGTCGAAGTCTTAGCCATGCCGATAAGCATGAAGG
>JACCDP010004334.1_pt1 | contig 15607 bp, 19 predicted proteins | sample 7445841 | NCBI WGS metagenome assembly JACCDP01 (sample SAMN15323441, study PRJNA562643) | freshwater metagenome | isolation source: river surface water | place: USA:Blue River Watershed | collected 2017-08-17 | reverse complement strand
TTGAGACGACCAGGCGAGAGAGGCGATCAGAATCTGCCCCTGAACCAAGAATAACTTGCAGGGTTGCCCCCTTGCCATCACCGATAACTTTAGCAACAAGCCCAGTCGTTAGATTGTCACCCATTTCGACAACTTCTGCGCTTTCGATAGTTCCTGGTGTAGCCAATAACTCAACAAGAGCTTGGCTGCTCTCAAGATTCCCACTTGCCAACTCAGCTGATAATTTTGCTTGGTTGCCGCTCGAACCATTAACGATGAACCCGACCTGGGTGTAATTTGCACCTGGGTTCTTTATGATTACATCTGCCAGCTTGCCATCAACAATAACGGGTAGCAATACAGCACCAGATCCATCTCCACTGACTGAGATGCTGGCGGATGATTGGTCGTAACCACTTCCGCTATCAAGAATAGCTACTTCGCTAATTCCACCGCCCGAATAATACTGAGCATTCAGAGCATTGAATACAGGAATGTAACTGTCGGTCAGGAACTTGTCCTTCATCGAAGTGGGAATCGTATACATGTATTTCCATGCATACCCATCGCTGTAAGTGACGACGTATGGTTCCGTGCTATCAGGAATCGACGTCGAAGCACCTTCGTTTGCGTTTTCTATGCAAATGTAAACGGAATCATTTGATGCGTTGTATACGTAGAATCTTTGGTCTCCGGTTGGGGGCGATTCGAAGTTACCGTCAAAAGCAGTGCTGTATTTTGCGTAAAATGCACCAGAAGTCCAGTTGATTCTTGGAACAACATACGAGACATCTGATGAGAAGATCCTTTTTGCAGCAACGATATTGTTCTTTACAGTTGCTTGGTATTCGATCTTCTCCATACCAGGATTCCCGGGATTGAGGGGTAACTCTGAGCTAGAAGATTTTCCGAAGTAATGGTAGTACTTGTTTCTCCTCGAGAAAATGTCATCGAAGAAAGAATCCGCAACTGCTTTTCTGAATTTGCTTGTTGTAATCGATGCCATATTGTCAACTTATTGTGATTGTCCAGAAAATTGAGAGTGTATCCGTCGATGCTTTGCTGATTGCAGGGAATACTGCTCGCGAGAGCATCTTGCCTTCTTCTGTAAACAATCCAGCTTCTTTGACGGTCACGCTTCCGTTTGGAGGAAATGCTGCCTTGTATATCAAGGACGCGTCTCCCTCTACGAAGTATTGTTGGATTGAGCTCAACGGTTGTCCGGAATTGATCGGAGAACCGAGGTCAATTTGCGTAAGATTCGTCGCTACGTCGCTTGACCCGATCTTCATCTTTGTGACTGTTCCATTACCAAGAGACTTGATGTGACCAACATCAGAAGTCGCGCTTGCAATAACAGGACAATCAAATGTAATACCAGTTGTTGTTGCTGTCTTTACAACATACGTTCCGTTGACACCCTGGTCATTTTCTTCAATCTGGAATTCTTGTCCAACGAGAAATGGAATTGTCGGTTGCGTTGCGTATGTTGCTGATGCAACAGTTCCGTTGCCTGCGATCGCCGTGAGATTGATTTGTGTTCTGTAATCAGAAAAGAGGCGACTTGCCAAAAGCATCTTACCTGACGTTACGACCAAGTTCTTTTGTTCGTGTTGTAATTTGATGTTTCCGAACTCATCAGACAATAAGAGCTTGACTTTCCCTGTTACCTTTATTGAATCTTGATGCATGCTGTTCTCTGTTATTTCTTTTGTTATTTAGGTCGGTTCAGGTGGATCAGAAGGAATTACATCAACCTCATCAATAGACGAACTGGTGAGTTTGTTTCCTATAACAAAATTGGACTGTTCTTGTGAGATGTAGAATGACTTGTATCCAGCTGGGTGGACAAGAAAGGTTATGGCGTCCTTTATTTGTTTTGTCTGGTCGTCCATCTTGCTTATAATGCTCTTGATTGGATAACGTATGAGAACTCTTGATATAGATCGTTGTCCTGAAGAACTGAGATATTCGACGGCATGCCGACTTCATCCAAGAATTTACCAGGATACAAACAGAACGCAGATACCTCGCAGAGCAAAGTCGCCGCGCCCTCTAATTCAAGCGATTCAACCTGAGTTTCTATTACGTCCGCAACGACATTGCCATCATAACCAGGAAGAACGTAAAGAGGATTTTCTTCAGGGGAATCGTTCAACACATAGTCAGAACGAAAGATTGTAGTTCTTTCTTTATACCCAGGGAAGAAATCTTCAAGTGGGACTCCTTCGCCTGACGTCTGTCCATATCCACCAAGAGAATTTGAGTTTACAGTGACGTAGAATGAAGAAGTGTATCCTGTACCAAAGGTTAATAGCTTGAGGGAACGAATGCCACCATCAGGCAGTATCGCGGTCACTACCGCTACGGCACCAGACCCAACTATAGAATCTAGTTTGATTGTTTGTCCAACTCTGAAACCATTGCCAGGAGAAATCACCTTTACGGACGAGAGAGATGGAAGGATTGTTCCGAGAAATTCATCGCCTGTAATGACATCATTATACGAGATCGGTATAAACAATTCCGTCGTGAAGAAAATCTCGAAATCCTCTGAGGGATCTGATGGGGAACTCTTAACAGTTATGTCCTTTACTTTGGTGACTTCAATTAACTGTTTCTGACCCACTGAATTTTGCAGTTGCAGGTATTTACCAACGAAACTTGTTGCAGGAAGGGAAGTATCTGCGTTTATTGTTACCTTGATTGATTTTTCCTGGAACCATCTTGCAGAAGAAGTCTTGAACATTCTTTCTGATGGATACCAAACATCAACTTCCTGTCCGTATAGTGCGCGGAATATGAATTTGATTGATTCTTCTGTTCCCTTCGTCGAGTAGAACAGTTTAGAGATTCTGATAAACTCGCGGTCTTCAAGGAAATCAAACTTCGTCGAATTGTATGAGAATTCTTTTCTCAGTGCGTTGATGTATTCGAATGAAGTCTTATCAATGTCCTTGATTCCAGCAATCTTCCCATTCTCAGTCGTCTCGACGAACTTCAAATAAGTCCTTGCAAATTCGACCATGTTCGGGTAATCAGATCGAATAAACTCAGGGAATTGTTGGTCTACTTTGTGTGATGGAAGAACGGATTCCGCATCACGAATCCTCTTTACGTCCAAACTTCCGCTGATTTGCGCAGCGGAATTTACTTTTGAGCGAATCAGAATACTCATTTTTCTGAGTCAACTTTCATGTTAACTGTTATCAAGGATTCTGGTAATTGTATGATATGTTCTCTGGTCGGAATTACGTCTTTGTTCTCAGGAACAACAACGAACTCAAACATCTCATCATACAACCCACTGACATTTAGCCCCTCTACGTCAACCTGCCCTGATGTGTAGTCGATTGTTCCGACCTTTGATAGACGTTCCACGCTCGCATCGACGTTCTCAGAATACAAATAAACATTCCCCTCACCATCATCAGTCAAGTAACACCTGGTGTCAACTGCAGGGGTGTAGAATCTCGTTGTATAAAGCGATCCGCCATATGGATTCTTGTAGATTGGGTTGTCCATCTTCAACAAATATCTTGCGTTCTTGTTGTAATATGGCATAAAGCTGGATCTGATTCTAAATGAAGTTGAATTGCTGACTATAGAATCATCAATTCGATCAATCAAAGAAGAAACCTTTGATAATCTGAATGCCGAACCAAATTTACCAAGTGAGTTGGCATAACCAAGAACCGTGTTCTTGACTGCTTCTTGAATCTCCCCGGCAGTTCTTCTTGCCATGGCAGGATCATAGTTTACAGAAGAGGTCAACTCAATCCTCAGGAATTTCGGGTCAACTAAGACTGGCGTTACAGCCACCACGCCACGAGTTTTCTTTAGGAACGCAGTAATTGTTTCCTTTTCCAAATTCGTTAGTTTGTCGGATCCATATGGCTTTGCTGCAATAAATACCTTTCCGTAAATCGGAGGGGAATTATCTTGACCACCCCAGGTTGAGATTGTCTCAATGGATGGATAATTCGTGTAGATGATATTCTTATAATCCTCTGCGGTCACTGCTCTATTCTGAGAAGCGTAGGCACGTGGTGCATTGAAACGGATTGAATCGATATCCTCAATCGGCGACCCACCAACCGCTGATGTTGAAGAGTTTACTGTTATTGTGTTGAATGCAGTGCTAATTCCTGATGCATACGAGAATCCAGTTGCTCCGTTTGCTGCGTTCCCATTGCTAACGAGATAAGAAATATGAACGACATTCCCGGGTGAGAGTGCCTTTCCGATTGTTCCGTTTCCGAAATAAACTTCATAGTAAAGATCTTCGCGCTGGCGAACAAAGAATGCAGTATCTTCTGATCCAATGCTGATGAAATTCATTTCCCCTGAGAATGCTTGGTAATTTGATGAGCTTGCATTCTCCTGCACCTTGACCATCAATGAAGAAGTGTCAGCTGACTTGTTCGGAATCACAAATTGATTGCCATTTGGCGACACTGTGTATTTCTTTGTTAGCCGCGACCCTTCGACGACTTCAACATCAAAGAATCTAAACACACCTGTGGTCAAGTCTCCGGTGTTGTATACCTGAGCAGAAACGTCAGTTTTCGTCACAAAGTCAAAATCTTCTTCACCAACAGACGCCCTGAACACTGTTCCTGCCGGGAGAAGAAATGTACCAAGACCTGCTGCAGTCGTGATAGTTATATTCAACTTAGCAGTGGCGCTAGTTACTGATTTTGCGGTGTATCCAAGAGTTTTTGCAAGAGAAACGACGCTGGAATATTTGTTGGCACTATCAAGAAACATCTCATTCACAGCAAGATTGGTGTAAAGAGAATTGTAATGCGTGTTGTAAGCAAGAACATCCAACAGAATGCTCATTGCAGAACCATCAAAATCATAGTCAGTAAACTCAGACTGACCGCGCAGGAATTCTTTTAGGTTCTCTTTGATCTCAGAGAAATCCAAAGCATCTGTTCTAATGTTTTTGCTTGTCATCTTGTTCTCGTTAGAGTTAACCCAACCGAAATTGGTCTTTCTGTGTTCTTTATCCTAAACGTGATGCTTACGTAAACTTTATTGTTGTCTGGCGATTCATCAACGTCAACGTCCAGAACATCAACCCTTGGTTCGTGGTTAGTGATTACGTCGATGATACTCTGTCGCAATATAATGTTGAAATTCGGTCCAATGTTATCGAACAACAAACTGTTGACAGGAGAGCCTATGCCACTTTGGAATGGGCGCTCGAAGTTACTTGTCATCACAAGCGATCTGATTGCGAATTGGATTGCCTTTTCGTCGGATCTTGTCGTCAAATCGCCTGTGATTGGGTTTGCCGTAAAACTAGCATCGACGTCGACAAATGTTCTTGTTTTCGTAGCCATTTTTTATTTAGTCAACCGATTATTACAGTCTGCGAACCTTCTGCGATGATCGAGCCACAAGAGATTTGATCTCCGATCCGAGCAACAGGAAGACCATTGATAAAGACAGTATTGCTGCCACCAAGAACGACGCCATCGTGCTTTCCCCTGCATTCATGGATGCCCCAGTGATCAGTTTTCCTGACTGCTCCCTTCCCTTCTATTATGACGTCAGTTGACGCAGAATCGTTTTTTCTTGGGGGAAAGCATCCATGCCCAGAACAGATGCAACCATAAAATGCAGCAGCTGGCATATTTAGCTCACAGAATCAAAACGTAGCCACCTGACTTCAGGGTCTTATTCACCGCTGCGTCAATGGTCAATGCTTGCATCTTGTTATTGTTGATGTCAAACGAAACGTGAATCCAAGTCGTATCTCTCTTATACTCAAGAATAAGTTGCTTGAATGCAGGCAGTGCCTTCTGGATAGCGATAACTGCTTCGTAATGTTGTTTCCGGTTGAATCCAGACAATTGGAAGTCAACTGCTCTTCCGAACAAATGATCAGAAGTCTTTGAGCCTCCGATTTTCTTATTGTGTTCTTCAGATCTCCATGCGCTGGTGATTTTGATATTGGGATACATCTTCTTGATTGGTTCGATGCAATTCTTGGTCAACAGGCGAAGATTGCAAACAATCTCATTTGCAGTCAGACCGTAATTCACCCCGGATGGAATTCCGCTTGACCCAGTGCAAATTTGACCAAGAGTGAAATTCTCAGTGAGATTAAACCCAGATGTGAATTGTTTTGCATTTATTACGTCTTCGCCACACACTGCCAAGATTGGGCTTGCTGGTTTTGTTGTCACTTCTGTCTCCTCGACTTTTTCTTCTGTTGCTTTTTGGGTTTCTTCTTCTTCTACTGTGCCTGACTTCACTTGTGCTTCATTGAATTCAGCCTTGTCGCCTTCTTCTGGTGTTTCGTAATTTGATTCTATCTGTGACTTTCTGCTCGGAACAGTCAATGGCGGAACCGAAACTTCGCCAGTTGCTGACTCCGTTGGTAATGTCGCAGCTGCTTTTCCTGTGTTCATGTAAATTTTGCTTGCATCAATTGCCAGTTGCCCACCGACCTTGATGTTCAAATCCCCGCCAACTGCTTGAGTTAGATTTCCTGTGACTCGAAGTGCTGCGTCACCAAGGACTTCTATGTTTGAGTTGTTCTGGACTCTTACGTTTGAATCACCATTGATGGTAACGTTGCAGTTACCACGAATCAAGACGTTTCCATTGCGCTCAAGAATCTCATAATCATCGCCAACTATTCGCGTCACTCGAGTTCCATTTGCGTCTATCTCATAGAACGTCCCGGATTTGTGATATGAGTGCCTTCGTTCGCTTCCGGTGGTGTCATCCCACTCTTCGACGTGACCTGATTCCGTGGCAAACACATGATTGTATGGGTACTTTGCATTAAATGGAACCCGAGGTTGATCCCAAGTAGAACCAGAAGCTGTTTTTACGCCTGTTACTCTTGCTGCTTCCTTTGAGAAAACAATTGTCTTGTCAACAGATTCATTCCGTGCAAGTCTATGCGTATCTGGTTCGTTTGTCCACTTTGGGTAGACTTTGCTCGGGTCTTCGAACCCGTCATTATTGATTGGATTCAGGTTCACCAGAGCAAACTCAGGAATGGTTGCGCTCTTGATGACAGCTGGATTTTTCGTCTTATCAGGAACAGCTTTGTTTGTTTCTTCATTCAACAAAGAAGGTTTTACTTCGCCCTCTAAAGTCGGAACTCCATCTTTTAGAAATAACTTCTGTTCTTTCTTTCGCCTGGACAGCAAAACGCCGTTGTTTGTTTTGGTCTCAGGGATGAATGCAGCTGCTTCTTCATACTTGCCTGCGTTTAGAGATGTTCCAATTGAACTGCGGAACAAACCAGAAACCCCCATGTTGTACGCCAGACTAACTAGCGCATCGAACATGCTTTGTGTGACAGGAACTCTTGTGTTGCGCTTTACGCCAGCCTCGAATTCTTTCTTTAGCTTTAGTGCCAGCAATGAATCTGCTGCTTCTTTCGTCAACACCGTGTCTTCATTCACGGCTTCCCCATTCTCAAGATAGGTTGACCCCCAGCCAATTGTCCAGATTCCTGATGTATCCTTATATGGGTATATCTTAGTCGTCGCCGGAATTGAGTCTCTCCCGATTCTTCTCCCTGCTTTGTCCAGAGAAGCCAATCCCTCGTGAGACTTCAACTCCTTTAGACCTTCTTCTGACAGAGAAAGCGATGATACCTTCTTCACGATTTGCTCCGGCTCAGATGCTAGTTCTGGGATATCAGGATTCGGAACAGTTTCTTGTGCAGTTTGTTCTGATGCACCCGTTTGTTGCCCAGCTACTGAAGTGGACTGATTTTTCTTTTGGGGAACGCCACCAAGCGTTCCGATGATAACAGGTTGCTGTTTGTCAGGATCTGTGAAAATAACGACAACCCAAGAACCCTCAACTGGACCGAGCGGAGAAAACCCAATACCATTCATCGCAGCAGAAGTCACTGGCTGCATGACAATAGCCCATGGAAGATCTTGGGTTGGGAGGTCTTGTTTACTTTCCGAATGTAAACCGAATATTCTTACCTTACACCTACCCAACTTCAAAGGATCTGAAGTCCTGTCCTCCACAACGCCTGTATAAAATTGAGTCATTTGAGTTTCGTGCTATCTTTTACTAATTCCAAAGTGCATATATGCTTATCCGGCATGAACCTATGCGCCACAGCGGAAATGATGTAATTTCCGCTAATTGTCTTGTCCGAATAATCTTCTACGCTGTCCCCAAGAGCAAATGGTCTTAACTGTTCAGAGTCCAACTTTACCTTCTTACCGACTGTGTAATCTGTTCTTCCGAATACTTCAATTTCCAGTTTTGATGACTTGAACTGACTTATCTGAGAAATTCTTCGCTGTGTTCTCTTCAAGTTCTTCGGATCACCTGTATTGAATGTATTGTACTGAGAAGTAGAACTCATTATCACAGGGTATGAATTCCGAATTACGTAATCCGTATAAAGTCTGTTCTCATTCAGAGGAACTTTATTATCTTCTGTCATGTCAAAATTCCGAATGGATAATTTCTTCAATACAGGATCGGCGACGTAATATTTGGTCTTGATCATCCCTGAGTCATAATCATTCATATAATCATAAAGTACATCCATATTTACAGAAAGAACTGACTTATAATCAAGGTTCAAATCCCTGGAAACTGATTGTGGGATAGTTGGATTATTTGCCTTGGCTACGTATTCAAAATCAGAAAACTCTTGTATTGGTTTTATCGTCTTGCTTGCCAACTCACTTATGCATGAGAAATTGAATCCATCTCTGTTCTCGTAGAAAAGAAAACTCTCCCCGAATTTTCCACTGGATTGTTCTGCGATGTATTGCAGATTTTGCGTCGCAGTCCAGAAGTTGGATACGTACCTGATTGTGTTTGTTGAGAAAGAAGATATCACAGGCTTCTTTGATCGAAGGTGTTCTCGTACGATATTACCAGCTATGTCGCTTGGTGAGCCATTGAATGCAGCTGAAATTCGTTTTTGATTTTGCAGGGATTCTTCTGATATAAAGTGCAGGGCGTATTGTTGCGTTCTGTCAGCAACTACAACTCTATCTTCGTGTTTGTAAATTGTGCAGGAAAGGTTGATCTTCTTGTTTTCGCTGATTGTTGGCGTGGATATCTTTAGCTTCAGTGAATTCATCCCACCCCTTCCGAATACATTTGGCAAATCAAATGTATCTCGCAGAAAGAGCGTTCCTGTGATAAATGGCGAGAATATATCTTCGTAAACGACCAAGGAAGTTATTTGTTTGACTACATTTAACTCAACCCCCTCGGGTGTGAGTATAGATGCATACTCTATATTGTATTCGCCTGCAAAAACAATGCCATCACTCATTCTTGGTATTCCTCAAATGATGGAGCCAACTCGCTGATAATCGCAGAAACAATTCTTGGTGAGATCAGCTTGATTCTTCTCTTGGCTTCGTTCCTCTTGAATTCATAATCGTAGTTAGAAACTGGTTTCACCAACGCACTGGCAGGTCCATCGACTATATCGCCATTCTCGTTCTCAAAGTGTAACTCACCGAAAATCATATGTTGGTCATATTCATTCCCTTGACCATACTTTTCTTCGATGTATTTCTCTAACGATTCCTGACTCATCGGAAAGTCATTGTATAGATCATATTTGTCATTGGCTAACATAATTACCCAATGGAGATTTGCGTCTTTGTATACCTTTTCTGCAATCAACTCCGGAGTCTCACCATCAAGAATGTCATACGTATCATAGACAGCGATGTTGCTCAATATCTCCTTGCGCAACCTTACGTTGAGTGCGATATCAACAACTCTGATGAATTGTTCTTTCCCGTTCAATTCGAATGGGTAAAGGATATTCGGAAATTTTGCAAAGTAACTCATATTCCTGACTCATTATCCGGTGATGTTTCTTTTGATGGCAGCGAGATTTCCTTGAACGTTAGCGTCATATTGATCTGCGCTGGCATGCCGTCCAGGTCGCCCCCGAATGTAACAAACTGACCGTTGGGTGTGTAATTGATGTTGCAGTTGGTTAGCACTGCAGTCAGGTGTTTCTCGAGGTATTCGTTTTCTTTATCGCCACGGAAATACTTGACTTCAAATTCAGATGGGTATACGTATATGAACTTGTTCTCATCGGCAAATTCCGGTAGCATGTGATGCCTGAATGTTCTTATGATTCGAAGAACAGTTTCTGCTTCTTTCTTATCTCTTGGCGCAAAGCTATAGTTGAACGTAAACGTGCGGAAGTCAACTGACTTGAATAATTGCTCTGCCTTTGCATTACCAGGAGTTGCTCGTAGTGCCTTTGCAAGAGCAGGAACATTATTCAATGCCGTAGAACCTAGCTTGGTTCCCACTCCTGTTGCTGCAGCACCAACGGCTTCTGTTGCCCCCTCAGTCGCTGATTTGTTCTTCGCAGCTGCGACCATCCCACCCAAAGTCTCTGCCAACAGTTCTGATGAACTAAGATCTTCCTCACCCCAAGCAACTGAATAACCAATGCTTAAATCATTTGGAATATAGAGGCTGATCGCAGAAGTCAGCCTCTTCATTTTGTTTAGAACTTTCAGCGAGCTTGGTAGCGAAGACTCGCCGATAAAATCCACCGCAGCACCAACTGACTTCGAAGTTGCTGTCTCATCACGGACGAAATCCCGAACAGTATCATCTGCATACGTGGATTCATCAAACGCCGTGCTGCTCGCCTTTGCTTGGGCACGAAGAAATTCTTTTCTTGCCGTAGATCTTTTTTCTGCGAACTTTCCTGCAGCAGTCACGTTGATCAAGAATACGACTTTGTTCCTACCATACTCATCCGATGTGTCAAGATCTTCTGGATATTGTAGATCAGAGATTTTGTATTTCTCGTTCTTGTAGGTTATTTCTTTTGTCATATTCTTTGCGCTAAATAATCCTGACTACTATATTTAGATATGTCAAGAAAATACATTCAAGGATATTTCAAGCCAAAGTTCCCGGAGAAGTACGTCGGCGACGTACACAATATTTTTTTTCGATCTTCTTGGGAATTGAAGTTCCTCAATTGGTGCGATAATAACCCTTCTGTTCTTCGCTACGCAAATGAAGAACTGGTGATACCTTACGACCACCGTAATCAGCTGACCCCAGACACTGAATACTTGTTATTGTTGTAGGTGTAGTTTATCCCACTGGGTGTATCTGATGATCCAGCTCGCGCCAGTCTTGCTGTTTCAGCTTCTGATTGTGCCATGGTGTTCTAAATAGATGGTATTGTGTATTATTTAGAACCATGGAACAACACATTTGCCCTATATGCGACAAACCCCATACCACATTTAGGGGTTTGTATACGCACTTCAAATTACACGATAAATCCGAGGATTGTAATGAGAATTTATATAAGTTATTATTCCCGGGCGTTAAAAGTAACTGTGTAGTCTGTGGTTCCAGATGCGAATTTATAAGCGCATCAAAGGGGTATAAAACCACATGTTCTGGTTCTTGCGCTGTTAAACTAACATGGGAAGGCGCGGAAGAACGAAGGGTTATGCACCGAGAAAATATGTTAGGTAACAAGTTTAGCGTTGGACGACCAAAAGGGTCTAAGAATAAAAAAGAATACCCGAAGGGAGTCAAGAGGAATTACACCGAAGATATATTGGAAAAGAAACGAGAACTCTGTAGGCGAAGAAACGCGAATACAACACCGGAAGAATACGCAAGAAGATTTAAAAAACAAACTGAGACTAAGCTTAGGAAATACGGTTATATGCCAGATTTCGACGGAGTAGATATTGAATGGCAATCAATGACAAAGTTAAATGATTTGTTTGACATCGACTGACATGACAAATAAGAGATTTCCAACCCCAAGAAAATGGGTACCAAAGTTCCCAGAGAAGTACGTTGGGGATGTTAATAATATAATCTCAAGAAGTTCTTGGGAAACTAAATTCTTAAACTGGTGTGACACTAACCCAAATGTTATTAAGTATGCTTCCGAAGAGTTGGTTATAAATTATTATAACCCGATTCAACAAGAAATAAGAAGATACTTCGTTGATTTTGTCATAATGGTCAAGACGCGCAAGGATGAGATAAAGAAATACGCAGTTGAAATCAAACCACATGCGCAAACTGAACCACCAAAGCAAAAGCGGAAGACAAAGAAATACCTGCAAGAGATGATGACTTACGCTGTAAATACAGCAAAGTGGGAAAGCGCAGATGCTTTCTGTAAGAGAAATTCAATGGAGTTTCTCGTTTTAACCGAACGACACCTTTTCTGATATGGCTGGTCAAAATAGAAGAACTGCTTTTGAGTTATACCATGTTGATCCATCACAGGTAAAGAACTCAAAGAAATGGTTCGACGAACAAGTAAAGTTCCTCGCAACAAAGAAGGTCACACCCAATCGACTAATGGTCGGTGATGGCGGGATGCACCTAACAGGGAAGTTGACGCCTGGTCGACCGATGTTCTTTTACTATGACCCAAAACATAAGGACACACTTCCATATTACGATCAATTCCCACTTGCGATTCCATTTGCAAAGACGCCAGAAGGTTTCAATGCGCTCAACCTCCATTACCTTGACTATAAGCCAAGAATGATGTTGTTCAAAGAGTTGACTTCGATTTTTGAGACAAACAGAAACACCGAGGCAGCGAAGATAAAATACTCATGGGAGTTGATTCGTGGTGTCTCAAAGCTCAGGGCAGCTGCTCCTTGCATAAAACAATACCTTTATTCGCAAGTAAAATCTCCCTTCTGCGAAATCCCACCTGAGTCTTGGTATACGGTAATGCTTTTGCCCGTACAAAGGTTCGTTGGCGCATCGAAGGAACAAGTCTGGAAAGAATCTTCAAAGAAAGCGCACTGGTAATCATGGCAGAATCATCCGGAAAAGCAACCCTAAAGGAGTTTATCTCCAAAGTGAGAACAGAGGGTTTACTCACAGCAACGCATTATTTCGTTCGTATTGGGTCAGCTGATAAGTCGATCACGATGATGTGTGATTCAGTGAATCTGCCAGGAATGAGTATCGGAACAACTGATGTGCGCATTTTCGGTGAGAACAGAGAAGTTCCTTACATGCCACTATATCCTGCGTTGGATCTGTCGTTCATTCTTGATCGGGAAATGAAGACACGGACTTTCTTTGAAGACTGGGCTAATCAGGTTGTAAACAGAAAGACACGAAACGTTGGTTTTTATAAAGATTACGCAAACAAAGAAATCGACATAATCGTCACAGACAAAGCAGGAAAGGCAGTTCATTGCACTCGTCTGTACGGAGCATTCCCAAAGGCAATCCAGGACATTCGACTTGGGTTTGATGCCGAAGAAGTTATTAAATTGAATGTCACCATGTCATTCAAATATTGGGAGACGATTCAAGTCAGCGAGAACGGCGAACCTTTGGCGAACAAGAACATTTCTTCTGGCTCAACAGCCGAAACTCTTGGTAATTCAACTGGATCCCCAGTCACAGGAACGCAGACGCCAACAACAGGTGACGTCGCAAAGGATGCAACTGCAGTTGGCAGCAAGTTCGGTTCTGATGTGATGAAGTCAACATCAGCCACCGCAGCTTTGCTTGGCTCTTCGCCAAATGGAAACACAAATACAAACGCAATGATGTCAGGTCTATTGGCAGTTGGTAAGACTGCCAATGATATGGGCGCAAAGATCGGGGAACTTGGAAGAAATATAAACGAATTTGCTGCGCCTGTGGCTGCTGTTGCGAATTCAGTTTCGGCAATCTCCGGTACGTTGAATGCGCTGAATGGAATAACTTCTGCCCTTGGTCTTGGAACGCCATTCTCCGGGGCAGTATCTAAGCTAAATGGAACTGCAGGAAAACTAAGCGCAGTTGGTCAGTTGCGCGGATTGCCTGGTGCACTCGGTTCCCTTGGTTCTTCGATGTCAGCAGTAAACAGCGCATTTTCTGTTCTTTCTGGATCTGTTGGTCAAACCCCATGGGGAACAGACAAGATCGCAGAATCATTCAAAGGAATTGGTGCTGCGTTTGCAAATGGAGCAAATGGCGTGTCTGGGGTCGGAAGCACAATACAAGGTGATATCACCAGCGGCAAATCCGATGGTTCATCAACAGGTGGAGCAGGATAATGGAAAACGAACATTGGTTGCAAGTAAAGTGGAGACCAATTTCTGCGATGGTCTATCTGATAATCTGTTTATTTGACTTCGTCATCTTTCCGGTTATCTGGGCTATGTTCCTTCAGTATTCAGGATCACCGAAATTCATCGAGGCGTGGAATCCGCTGACTCTACAGGGAGCAGGTCTCTTTCATCTTTCCTTCGGTGCTATACTTGGCGTGAGTGCATTCACTCGCGGTCAGGAAAAGGTCGCAAAGCTGAGAGCTCCGACGAAAAAGAAGGAGGAATCAAATGAGTAAAAAGATATCTGAAGTGTTTGACGTCGAGCCAGTAAAGACAGAAAAAGTTCTGATGCCAGCACGCGTCGAAGAATCGGACTCTGGTGTTTCATCTGACGCAGAACTTGCCAGAGCCAATATAAAGGAACTGGTGACGCTTGGTAACCGCGCAATTGAGAATGCATTGGAAATTGCCATCCAAAGTGAATCACCAAGATCTTATGAAGTTTTGGCTACTATGCTGAAGACAGTTTCTGACATGAACTCACAATTGCTTGACGTTCATGAGAAGAAGCGAAAGATACTAGATAAGTCAGGTGAGAATTCTCAAGCAGCCACAACCAACATTGCATTCGTCGGAACAACAGCTGAAATGAATGCGCTTATAATGGAAAGATTGAAGAAAATATGAGATTGTCCGAAGTAAACCCAACCGCGCTATACCCAGTCGTAATTCCTTCATCAAAGAAGAAAGCCAAGTATAGACCATTCCGCGTCAAAGAAGAACGCGCATTGCTTCATGCACAACAATCCGGCGATCTTGGCGTGATGCTAACCACGCTAAAGCAAGTCGTCGAAAACTGCATCGAGCCAGAAGGTGCTGCTGAGGGGCTGACTAGCTATGACCTTGAATATCTGTTTACGTTGATTCGAGCAAAGTCGGTCGGTGAGTTTAGTGACTTGGTATTCAACTGTGACCACTGCGACGCACCAAACGCAAAGGCAAAGGTGTCCGTGGATTTGCGCAACGTCGAAGTCCATAGCCCAGAGGGATTCGACAAGAAGATCAAGTTGTCAGAGAACATCACTGTCGTAATGCGAATTCCCAGTATGGAAGAGCTAATCGAGATTCAGGGTGATGGCAGCGAGGGGGCAGTTATCCGCCTGGGCATCGAGACGATTTACGTTGACGATGATGTATATCATGCCAAGGAAGAAACAAAGGAAGAATTGGATGCGTTCATCGAGAGCCTATCCAGCAAGCAATACAAGATGCTGGAGGATTTCTTTGAGAGTATGCCATTTGCCAGAATTCCAATCAAATACAAGTGCCCAGCATGCGGCGCAGATCATAACAAATTTGTTAAGGGTCTGAACAATTTTTTCTAATGAATCTCTCTCATGAGACCTTGTTTAATCATTACGATACCAATTTCCAGTTAATGCAATCTCACAAATACTCGCTGACTGAATTGGATAACATGTTGCCTTTTGAGAGAGAAGTTTACGTTCAGATGTTGAATGCCTTTATAGAAAAACAAAACAATAAGAAATAAAGAGGCTACGAATGGCATC
>JACCDP010361668.1_pt1 | contig 15608 bp, 14 predicted proteins | sample 7445841 | NCBI WGS metagenome assembly JACCDP01 (sample SAMN15323441, study PRJNA562643) | freshwater metagenome | isolation source: river surface water | place: USA:Blue River Watershed | collected 2017-08-17 | reverse complement strand
ACGTTACTCCAAATGTGGAAATGAATGTAAACTTAATGGAACAAAGTTGGAAAAATAAAGTTAGAAAGTTTTTATTCATATCATCTAATACAACTTATCCTGATATGGGAAGTGAGTTTTGTACGGAAGATATCAATGTACATGCTACTCCAATGTTACCAGTTTATAAAGCGGTTGGTGGTATGAAAAGATATGGTGAAATGTTATGTGATTTCTTTTCTAATCAAATCCACGAACCAATGCAATGTTTGATTGTTAGACCTTCAAACGCATTTGGCCCTAATGATAAATTTGATTTTGAAAAATGTCACGTTACTCCCGCAAACATTCGTAAGGTAGCAGATGGTTTAAATCCAATACCAGTTTGGGGTGATGGAACGGAAGTAAGAGATTTATTGCATGTTGAAGATATGGCAGATGGGTTTATTTTTGTAGCAGAAAATAACGATACATATGATATCTTTAATGTATGTTATGGTGAAGGGTTTACAGTAAATGAAACACTTGCAACAATTAAAGAATTGGATAACAATACAAATCCAATTGAATATGTAAATAATAAAGCACCGATGATTCCTATCCGTTTATTATCCTCTAAAAAGATTAATGATTTAGGATGGAAACCAAAAAGAAATTTAAAAGAAGCTCTTAAAGAAACAATTGAATGGTATAAATCTAATAAGCATTTATATAATCCAAATTCAAAACCATAATGGCCGACAACAAAGATATATTAAAAAAATATGTTTGTGAAATGCCATTTATGTATACCGATGTTCAATGGTCTGCTCAATACATTTGTTGTCCTTCTTGGAATAACAAAAGTATTAGAGTAGATGAACATGGTAATGAAGAAGATTGGCACACTAATTTTGATGACACGGCAGATGTTATGAGAAATTGGACATCCGATTTAGCATATGATGTTAGAAAATCTATGTTGGATGGTTCTTATAAATATTGTGACCATATAGTGTGTCCGAGATTAAATCAATTAATAAATAAAAAAGAAAAACCATATCTTTTTAGAGAAGTAGAGGATTTTAAAAAAGTTTATAATATAAATTCAGAAGAAGATTTAAAAAATTTTAAAACACCTCCAGAAGAAATATTATTTGGATTTGATAGAAGTTGTAATCTCAAATGTCCATCTTGTAGAGTAAATTTAATACCAAATGATAATTTGGAATCCGAAAGCCATAAATCAAAATTACATTTATTAAAATCAATTGAAGATAACTTTTCTTCAAATATAAAAAGAATGATGATTACAGGTAGTGGTGACCCATTTTATTCAAAAATATACAGAGATTATTTAATCAACTTTAATAAATCAAAATATCCAAATTTAGAACAAATTCAAATTATAACAAATGGCAATTTACTAAATGAAAAATTATGGAGACAAATGAAAGCAACTCCATATATAAAAACAATAGAAGTTAGTATAGATGCAGCGACAAAGGATACATACGAAACAAAAACCAGATTAAATGGTCAATGGGATGTACTCATAAATAATTTAAAATTCCTAGCAACTCAAGATGATATAATTGAACAATTTGTATGTTCTATGGTAGTAAGTAAAAATAACTACAAAGAGGTTTCTATGTTTTATAAACTAATAACCGATATATTTAAAGATTCCAAATTTAAATGGGGATTATCTATAAATTACAGACAAATTGTAGATTGGGGAACATATAGTAGTGAGGAATTAAATGGTTTACAAATTTTTCAAAAAGAACACCCATTGTACGAAGATTTTATAAAAGAAATAAAAAAAATTGATAATTTAAAATATGTAAATCATAATTTTCATCATTTACTAAAAAATATATAATATGAGCACACCAGAATTTTCACCATATAAGGATGAATTAACAAAAGCAATGACATTTCTTGCTGAAAAAGAAGATACAATTTTCATAGGGCAACAAATTGTCTATGCAGGAAATCCAATGTCAACAACATTAGGAAACGTTCCAAAAGAAAAAATGATTGAAGTTCCTGTTATGGAAGAAACACAAATGGGAATGAGTTTAGGATTAGCGATAACCGGAAATACTGTCATTTCATTTTATCCAAGATGGGATTTTTTAGTATCTGCGGCAAATCAACTAATTAACCACGCTGATAAATTTGAACATATGACTGGTAAAAAAGTTAATGTTATAATTAGAGTTGGTGTAGGAAGTAAAGACCCACTAGACCCAGGTATTCAACATAGAAATGATTATACTCAAGAATTTAAATCAATATTGCAATTTACAAAAGTTTGGGAATTAAAAAAACCAGAAGATATTTATACAATATACACAAATGCGTATAATGAAGGGGGTGTTCACATTATTGTTGAATGGCCGGAATTATACTATAAAAATTAATCATATGAAAAAATTACCTATTATTTCTATTTTTGTTAAATGGTATGAAAACTATAAAATGAAAAAGAAATTAAAAAAGAAATTGGAAGAGTTAAAAAAAAGAGACCCATTCGTTTATAAGAGTTTCTAATAGTTTGAGATATTTATACATATGAATCTAAACGAAGTAAATAAACCAATTATAAAGGGCGAAGTTGTAGTATACGCTGGTAGATTTCAACCATTCCACAAAGGACATTATGATGCCTACCAAAGATTGGTGGGTGAATTTGGTGCTGGAAATGTTTACATTGCATCATCAAACGATACATCTTCCGATAAGTCTCCATTCTCTTTTAGTGAGAAAAAAGACATTGCAACAAAAATGTTTGGTGTACCTGCTAGTAAGTTTATAAAAGTAAATAATCCATATAGACCTACCGAAATATTAAGAAAATATGATGGTAAAACTATTGCATACATTGCAGCAGTTGGTGAAAAAGATGCTACAAGATTACAAGGTAAATATTTTAAACCATATAGAGGCAAAGCTGGATATGGTTATGATGAAATTGGCTATACATACCCAATTCCTGCAGAAGCTAATCCAATTAGTGGTACTGATGTAAGAAATGGATTGGGGAGCAATGATAAGGAAAAAGCCAAAAAGTTTTTTCTTAAAGCATATCCAAGATTTGATAAGGAAATTTTTAAAATGATAACCTCTAAATTATCAGAAGGATTTCCAGGAGGCATAGGAGTAGGATTAACCCTACCAGGTGGATATATAAATGGTGCACCTACCGGTTCGGTAGATGAAACAAATAATACGAAACCATCGTATGAAATGAGACCAGAGCCAAAACCTACAAGACATCAAATAGAACATCCGTCAGATGAACCGGATTGGTATAAAACAAATGAACTATATAGTCCGATTGATGAAGTTATTGAAAGATATATAACTAATCAGATGTTTGAAGAATTCGCTAAAGAATATTTTAAAGAAGAATCGGAAGCTGAGAAAATGGGGTTAAAACACTTGGGTGGTGGATATTATGGTAAAGATGAAAAAGGACCTGCTACTCACAAATCAGATAATGGTAAGATTCGTACATTAACTCCAAAAGAAGCCGATGCTGTTAAGAAAAAGCAAATGGCAAAAGGACCATCCGATGCACCAATTAATCAGCCAAACCCATCTCAACCAGGACAACCTGTTAAAAAAGACCAAACCGCACAGGGCAAAATAGATAAAGCAAAAGACGAACCAAGCGATAAAAAAGCAGGAGAAGCTCCTACACAAGAAGTTCCACCTGAACAAAAATTGAGTGGAGCTGAGTTAAAAACTAATGCGGAAAAAAGTGGTATAGATAAAATTAAAGAAAAAGCTGAAAAAGTTGCAAAAGAAGCAAAAGCAAAATGTGATGCGATAATCAAAGATTTTACAGAGGAAGAACAACATGATGTTCACGAAACAACAAATAAACATTCAGAAACAAGAAAAAGTTGGGGACAAAGAATTGGTGATTTTATTTCCAAGCTTCCAAAAAATATAGCTGAAAAAGTATATGAAGTTGCAAAAGAAAAGTATCATCAACTAAAAAATACAGGTAGAGGTTTAAAATCTTTAGCATTATCTACTATGTATACCGGTAAACCTCAATTTGGTTGGTTTAAAGATAAAGATGGTCAATACAAACATAGCAAGCACGAAGCAGAACGACAAAAAAAGGCATGTATTTCAACACTTAAAGATGTGGCAATTATAGGGGCATCGGTAGTAGCAGGTGCAGCAGTTGCTGGTGCATCTGGTGCAGCAGTTGCAGGAAAAGGAGTAGGTGGAATTATTCACGCAGCTACACATGGTGCAGCTCATTCCGTATCAAGTGTGGGTGGATTTGCGGCACATGCTGCAATTGATTTTGCAAAACATTGTGGATTAGAAGCCGTTGGATTGGCAGCAGGTGCGGGACATGGTGAAGCGGTTGTTGGTGCAACTGGTATGGGATTAGGGCATATGGCTCTTAAAGGTATGGGATTAATGGAAGAAGAAGTAGATGAAACAAAAACACACGGTGATATGTTTATGAAATTGGTTGCAGATGTTGTAAAGAAAATGGAAAATTTTGAACCAACTCCTCAACAATTATTAAAAACATTAGAATCATATAAAAAACAAAGAGAAGTTTCTAAATTACAAAATTTTACACAGGGATTGAATGAAAATATTTCCGAATCAAAACAACAATCTATTCAACACTTTATAGAGTTTGCAAGTAAAAGATTAAAATTAAAAGAAAATCCAAAGATAAGTTTAGTAGCTGGTAGAGAATATGGTAATGTAAAATCTTCATTAGGTGGATTTGACCCAATGACAAAAGAAATATATGTAGCAACGGAAAATAGATTGACGGCTGACATATTAAGAACTATTGCGCATGAGATGGTTCATAGAAAACAAGATGAGTTGGGATTGGTTAGAAATCCAATGAAAGATGGTGCAGATGGTTCTCCAATAGAAAACCAAGCACATGCAGTTGCAGGAATCTTAATGAGAGAATATGGTAGAATAAACAAACAAATATATAACGAAGATATTAATATAAATGTTGATAAGGGTGATACTGTTTTGATGGGAAAATTCAAAAACAAAAAAGTTGTTGTAAAAGATTTGGGCAAAGATGGTCACGGAATGCCAACTATAAATGGTAAAGTGGCAACTACATTTAGAATGGGAGAAAAAGGACAAAACATATTTGATAAAGATGAAAATATAAATGAAATGGGTAACAAAGATATTCATTTTATTAATATTATAAAATTATATAGAAATGCAACATTCAGAAAAAGAATAAATGCATATCTTTTTGGTAGAGCAAATATGCCAGCAAATCCAAATATGGTTGCAAGAGCACTTCGTAATATGGGATATGATGAAATAACCCAAATGGAAAAAGAATTAAATATTCAACCAGATTTAGATGAAGAAATACGAAACTTATATGCGGATGTAAATACATTCATAGATAACTATTTGGGAGAGATTAGTGTAAACACTGCAAATGATGCAGTTCCAGATGGAGGATATGTTCCAAAAGGTAAAAAAAGAAAACTAGATGGTGCTGATGGCGTAAATAAGCAAGAGGATTGGTACACAAATGGTGGATATACTCAAACCGATTTTCCAAAAGCAGATGCTATATTTGGAGATGATGATGGTGAAGAAAGAACTATTACATATAGTATAAAAAACCTACCAGATGTAGATTATGTAGAAACTGAATTTATTAAAGAAGGATTGTTATTAGAAGGTGGGGCATACGGACATATGAGCCACCCATTTGATGATATGGATTTAACTTTTGGTGATTTAAAAAACATTATTTCAAACGCATTAAATGGTGATTTGGGAGTAGTAAGAGAAAAAACAGACGGACAAGCTTTAGCAATAAGTTGGAAAAATGGTAGATTAATTGCAGCAAGAAACAAAGGACATTTACAAAATGCGGGAGCAAACGCAATGGGTATAGAGGGAGTTGCATCCAAATTTAATGGTAGAGGCGGATTAACCGATGCATACAATTACGCAATGAAAGATTTATCTGCAGCAATATCATCTTTATCTCAAAAACAAAGAGAAAAGATTTTTGGTGAAGGTAAAAACTTTATGAACATTGAAGTCATCTGGCCCACATCCGTAAATGTAATTCCTTACGGACAAGCTTTATTGGTTTTTCATAATTGTATTGAATATGATGAAAACGGCACCGCGGTAGGACAAGTAGATGGTGCAGAAAACATATTGGCAGGTATGATTAAGCAAGTAAATGCAGATGTACAATCTAAATATACAATTCAAGGACCTCCTATAACTTCTATACCAAAATCAGATGATTTGAGTTCTAGACAAGGTAAATATATTTCTAAATTAAACAGATTACAAAAAGAATTTAATTGTGATAATTCGGATACCATTGCAGTATATCATCAACATTGGTGGGAAAATTTTATAGACAAAAACGCTCCTGTAAAAGTTGATAAACTTACAAAAGATGCATTAATAAGAAGATGGGCATTTGGTAATAAATCATTTCGTTTAAATACAATATCAAATCCAAAATTGCAAGAATGGGCAATGGATAATGATAAAGTTAATGTATTAAAACAACAAAAAGAGAATATAAGACCATTTGAAGAAATATTTTTAGGAGTTGGTGCCGATGTTTTGGAATTTGTTGGTAGTGTATTAACCGTTCATCCAGAGAAAGCAATACGTTCAATGAAGGATAAGTTTAAGTCTGTTGCATCACAAGTTAGAAGTGGAGGCGACCCATCAAAAATTCAAAAATTAAAAACCGAATTAAGTCGTTTAAATTCATTGGGTGGAATTGATAAAATTGTTGCAAGTGAAGGTTTGGTATTTTTCTATGCAGGAAAAACCTATAAATTAACAGGAACATTTGCACCACTTAATCAAATACTGGGTATTTTTTACTCATAATTTGATATATATTAGTAAATAAATAGTTATAAAACGTAAATAGTATGGCAAAAAGAAAAAGTTTTGATGAGAAATCAAAAGGGATGCACAAATCTCGTAAACTCATTATAGACACGGTTTTTGGAAGAACGGATAATACTCAAAGAGTATTTGGATACGAAAAAGAAGCTGAGGTAAAAAGAGAAGTTGGGGATAAATGGACAGATGCAGACGGGCAAGAGTGGGAACAATTTGAGGGATTTAAAAGTAAAGTTTCTCAAATGGATGATGTTAGAAGGTTCTTACAAAAATTAAGCACCTGCTCAGCAGAAGATTGTGAAACTGGTAAATATGGTTGGGCGGATAAACGTTTGATTAGTAAAACAGGAATGTGTAGTACTTGTTTAGCTAAATTTGAAAGAAAATTAAGAGATGATGGAACGTTTCCATTTTATGAGGATTATAAAATAACAAGAAATAAACTTGCTTTTATAAGAGAACATAAAGCAAAAATGGAAGAAGCTATTTTAGGTATTAAACAACAAATAGAACAAATTACCGAAGATGGTAGAGTTGAAAAGTGGACATGGGATATAGATGTTGAAAAAGTAAAAAAAGATTTACAAAAAGATATTGATTCTGCATATGAAGCAATAGAATTATTAGTAGCAAGAAAAAGGTTATTAGAAGAAAAATTGGTTGAGTTAAATCATCCAGAATTAATTAAAAAATAAAAATTATGAAAAAATTATTAAATTTAAAAAACATTGCAATAGTTGCATTAATCATTGTAATATTATTGGAGTGGTTTAATCCAGGTGGAGTTATGCCAGGTAAAAAAGTATTCATAGCTGGTAAAGCATATGAAGTTATCAAACATGAAATTGATACAATTGATATTGTAAAAACCAAAGTAGTAACTAAAAAAGGCGAAGATATCTATCACGAAACAATCGTTGAAAAGGAAGTCCTAATTCCAGCAGTAGTTGATACGGCCGCTTTATTAAAAGATTATTACTCAAAAGTATTATATAAAGATACATTGGTTTTACCTGATTCATTGGGTACGGTTTCTTTATTAGATACAATCTCACAAAACAAAATATTAGGTAGAACTTTCAACGCAAGTGTTAAACAAAGAACTATTAAAGAAACAATGATTGTTAAAGAATTACCTAAAACACAAGTATACTATGGTTTAACTGGTGGATTTAACAAAGCAGATGTAGTTTCAAACGTTGGTGCAGGATTACTTATAAAAACTAAAAAAGACAAAATCTATAATTTAGGTATTGGTGTTTCTAATAGAGTATCCGATGGAACTAATGGAACACTATCTCCATATATTGGTGGTGGTGTTTATTGGAAGATTAAATTGAAAAAATAATGAGTGTTCAAGGGCAACCTAAGAAATCATTAAAAGAGATAATTGCTGAAGAATACCGCAAGTGTGCGGCTGACCCAATTTACTTTATGAAAAAGTATTGTGTTATTCAGCATCCGGTGAGAGGAAAAATACCCTTTCACCTTTATCCATTCCAGGAAGACTGTTTAACCGATTTCAAAGAAAATCGTTTTAATATTATTCTTAAATCCCGCCAGTTGGGATTGTCAACCCTTTCTGCAGGTTTTATTTTATGGAAGATGTTATTCAATCAAGACTTCAATGCGTTGGTAATCGCAACGAAAGTCACCGTAGCAAAGAACCTGGTAGAGAAGGTAAGAGTTATGCATGATTTACTTCCTATTTGGCTAAGAGACGGTGGTAATAGTTCAGTAGAAGATAACAAACTTTCTCTTAAATTAAAAAATGGTTCACAAGTAAAAGCAATCGCATCTTCACCTGATGCCGGACGTTCGGAAGCTCTATCCCTATTAGTTGTGGATGAAGCTGCATTTATTAGAGATATTGATGAAATTTGGTTATCAGCACAATCAACTCTATCAACCGGTGGTAGTGCAGTTGTATTATCTACACCAAATGGTGTGGGTAACTGGTTTCACAAAATGTGGGTTGAGGGAGAAAATGGTACAAATGGTTTCAATTGTATTAACTTACATTGGACGGTTCATCCTGAAAGAAACCAAGCATGGAGAGATGAACAAACGAGAATTTTAGGAATTAAAGGTGCAGCACAGGAATGTGATTGTGACTTTATCGGTTCCGGTGACACTGTAATTGACCCGGCATTATTGACTTGGTATAAAGATACATATGTAATGGAACCAGTTGAAAAAAGAGGATTTGATAGTAATTTATGGGTATGGGAACATCCAAATTATAATAGACAATATATGGTATGTGCCGACGTTGCCAGAGGAGATGGAGCCGATTATTCTACTGCACAAGTAATTGATATAGATGATTCATCACAGGTTGCAGAGTATAGAGGTAAAATAGATACAAAAGATTTCGGAAATTTTTTAACATCATTAGCAACGGAATATAATAACGCACTTTTAGTAGTCGAGAACTCAAATGTAGGTTGGGCGTGTATTCAACAGGTTATAAATAGAGGATATCAAAATCTATTTTATATGAGCAATGATTTAAAATATATTGATACCGAAAGACAAATTACAAACAAATATTATAGAGACGAAAAACAAATGGTTGCAGGATTTTCCACAACATCTAAAACTCGTCCTCTTATCATTTCGGCATTAGATACATATATGACAGATAAAGATATTTTAATTCGTTCTAATAGATTAATAGATGAATTATTTACTTTTATTTGGAGTGGTGGTAGAGCAGAAGCTATGAAAGGTTATAATGATGACTTGGTAATGGCATTGGCGATAGGTTTGTGGGTTAGAAATACAGCACTTCGTTTAAAGCAAGAGGGAATTGATTTAACTAAAAGTATGTTAAATGCATCTCAAATAAATAAATATGAAAGTGTATATAGTGCAAATAGTCATCTAAAACAAAATCCATATGAAATGAATGTTGGTAAAGGTGATATTGAAAACCTAACATGGTTACTTAAATAATTTTTTTATATTTATATGTTGAAACTCTTATAGATGCACGAAAATTTAGATAAATGGTTTAAAGAAAAGTGGGTAAACATCGGCAAAAAAGTTGATGGAAAACACCCGCCATGTGGAACTTCAGGAGAAAAGAAAGGTTATGCAAAATGTGTTCCTGCAGCAAAAGCGGCCGGAATGAGTAAAAAAGAAAAAGAAAGTGCAACTCAAAGAAAGAGAGCTGCACAAAATGATGCCGGAAGAGGTGGCAAGAATAGTAGTGGACAAGGTAAAACACCAATATATGTTTCAACAAAACCAAAAAATGAAACTATGAACATAGAAGAAAGAATAAATTTATTTTTAGAAAAAAATTGCCCAACTGACCCAGGTAAATGGTCGGCATCTAAATCAGCAGCAAAATCTAAATTTGATGTATACCCATCAGCTTATGCAAACGGATGGGCTGCAAAAAACTACAAAGAAAAGGGTGGTGGTTGGAAAACTTGTAGCGAAAATGTTCAATTAGATGAAGCTTGCTGGGATGGATATACACAAGTTGGTATGAAAAATAAAAATGGTAGACAAGTTCCAAATTGTGTACCTGTAAGTGAAGATATCAATAGTGATGATGATATAAATTATGGTTTAGTTGAACCGGAAGAATATGATGTAGAGGATGAAGATATGGAAGATTTTATTTCTTTTATGAGAGCATACGATAAAAACCTAAACGAAGGATGCCAGTGTTTAAGAGAAGCAGAATATCAGGGTAGAGAAGTTAAATTAGGTAAACCAATGGCCGGTGATGTTAAGAAATTTAAGGTGTATGTAAAAAATCCATCAGGAAATATTGTAAAAGTAAACTTCGGACAAAAGGGAGTAAAAATTAAAAAGAATAATCCAGATAGAAGAAGAAGTTTTAGAGCAAGACATAATTGTGATAGTCCCGGTCCAAGACATAAAGCAAGATATTGGAGTTGTAGAAAATGGTAAATTTGGAAAAACGAAAAATTTTCCATATATTTAACAAAATAGAATTATATAAAAATGGCAGACAAAACAATATTTAGTAGGTTACAGAAATTATTTTCAACCAATACTATTGTTCGTAAAACGGAAAAAGGAGTAAAGGTCATAGATACCGATGAGTATCAAAATATGACAACTAACCTTGTTGACCGTTTTATGAAATTAAAAGTTACAAATTACGGAAGTGGACAAGTAGAATCTTCAATGGCATATCAACAAGTTAGAATTGATTTGTTTAGAGATTACGATTCAATGGATACCGACCCGATTCTTTCAGCGGCATTAAATACTTACGCCGATGAATCTACTGCAAGAAACGAATTTGGAAATATCCTTAAAATACACCACGAAGATGACCATATAAAACAAATATTAGAAAATTTATTCTATGATATAATGAACGTTGAATTTAACCTATGGCCGTGGGCAAGAAATTTGGTTAAATATGGTGATTTATATTTACAATTAGAAATGGCAGAAGGGTTGGGTATCGTAAACGTTTTACCACTGTCTACTTATGAAATGAGTAGAGTAGAAGGTTTTGACCAATCAAACCCACAAAGAGTTAAGTTCGTATACGCTCCATATCAAAATCCATATAATGCAGTTGGCCAAACCGCAAAGAAGGAATATGAGAATTATGAAATTGCTCACTTCCGTTTAAATAACGATTCTAATTTCTTACCATATGGTAAATCAATGTTAGAAGGTGCAAGAAGAGTTTGGAAACAATTAATGTTGATGGAAGATGCAATGTTAATTCATAGAGTAATGAGAGCACCAGAAAAAAGAATATTCAAAGTAGATGTTGGTAATATCCCACCGAATGAAGTGGATAACTACATGCAGAAAATCATTAATTCATCTAAAAAAGTTCCTTTTGTTGACGAAAGAACAGGTGATTATAATTTAAAATACAATTTACAAAACCTTATTGAAGATTATTATATGCCAGTTCGTGGTAGTGATAATGGAACTTCAATTGATACTCTAAAAGGTTTGGAATACAATATGATTGATGATATCAACTATTTAAAAAATAAGTTGATGGCTGCTTTACAAATTCCAAAAGCATATTTAGGGTACGAAGAAGATACAAATGGTAAAGCAACTCTTGCAGCAATGGATGTTAGGTTTGCAAAAACTATTGAAAGAATTCAAAGAGTTATGATTTCCGAATTAACTAAAATTGCAATAGTTCACTTATATGCACAAGGTATTGATGATGACCGTTTAACCAATTTCACATTAGAATTGACTATACCATCGAAAATATATGAGCAAGAAAAAGTTGAATTATACACTTCAAAGGTTGCGTTAATTCAACAAATGCAAACAACTAAAATGGTTTCTAAAAAGTGGATGTATGAAACTATTTTAGGAATGGCACAAGATGAGCAAGATTCAGAAACATTAGGAGTATTAGAAGATACTAAACAAACATTCCGTCTAACATCAATAGAAACACAAGGTGTTGACCCGGCAAAAGAAACCGGAACAGATGGCCCAACCAATGTAGAAGAAGAATTAAGTAGATTACATGCTGAGTTAGAAGAAGATGGAAAACTAGGAAGACCTAGAGATGCTGTCAGATATGGAAAAGACGACCACCCACAGGGAAGAGACCCATTGGGTATCAAAACTTTAAAATCAAAAGAAGGCTCAGTTAAATATAAACCCAGAACATCTTATTTAGAGGTATTTAAAGATATGAATGGAAATAAAAAGACAATTTTGACAGAGAATTTAACAAAAGAGTAATAAACCAACAGAAAAGTATATTTATATCTGATAAATTATCCAAATTGATGAAAAAAATAAAGCATTCGAAATTTAAAAATACAGGATTTATATTTGAATTATTAGTAAGACAAATCACCGCAGAAATCATGTCTGCAAATAAATCCGTTGCAGAAAAAATTTTAAAAGAACATTTTAATTCAAAAAAAGAATTATCAAAAGAATTAAAATTATACCAATATCTTATTAATGAAAAATATAATTCAGAATCAAAAGCTGAACAATTTATTAATACTATATTAGAAGCTCGTAAAAAAATAGACGAAAAAAAGCTAACAAAAGAAAAATATAATCTTATTAAAGAGATTAAAGAAACTTATAATTTAGATGAGTTTATTAAATCCCCTATTTCTAATTATAAAACATTAGCAAGTATTTATAAAATATTTGAAACGGTATCCGTTGATGAACAATTTGACCCAACTGATATTGTATCATCTAGATTTACAATTGCAGAAAACATAATCAATTCTTCTATTCAAAATAAAGAAGTGAAACTTAAAGATGCGGTTATGGAAGAATATAGAAAGCAAGATGATGATTTAAGAGCGGTATCTTACAAATTATTAGTAGAATCATTCAACAACAAATATAAAAATCTTACAAGTGAGCAAAAGGGATTATTAAGAGAATATATTAATAATATTAACAATACTGGTAAGTTAAATGATTATGTTGGTAATGAAGTAACTAATTTAGTAAATTCTTTAAAAGAAGTAGGTTCTAAAATTAGTGATAAAGTTACAAAGATTAAATTAGCAGAAACAATTGCAAATATTAGAAAAATAAAATCGGTTAAAAAAATAAAAGAACAACACTTATCTGCATTGATGATGACATATGAATTATTAAGTGAATTAAAACAATCGGTAAAAAAATAAAATTATGAGTACAAATTATAGAGCATATAAAATAGACGTAGTAAGTAGTGGTTCATATGCATTGGGGGGTTTTTCTACATATCCGAATGCATGGGGTATTATGAAAGGTGAAGGAAATGTTAGTGGAAGCTTAACATTAGAAGGTGGAGGAAATATTAATTTAGCCTCAATAGATAATCATCAGATATTTCCTTGTTATCCTAAATTTTTAACAATTAGTGCCGGTTCTTTATACATTTTATCATAAACTAATTAGAAATGCCAGCACAATCTAAAGCACAACAAAGATTTATGGGAATGGTTCACGCCGCTCAAAAGGGTGATATGGAAAATCCATCTCCTGAAGTTGAAAAAGCAGCAGACTCAATGAGTGATAAAGATGCCAAAGATTTCGCATCAACATCACACAAAGGATTGCCTGACCATGTTAAAGAAGCATTTAAGGAAAAAATAAGAGAAATCCTTAGAAAAAGTATGGTAGATGAAATGACTACTAGTGGTGCAGCAGGTGCTTATAATACTCCATTTTCATTTGGTAAACCAGAAAACGAAAAAAAGAAAGGTAAGAAACAAGCGGATTTAACAGGATATAGTGTAGTAAGCGAAAATCGTTGGTTAGAATTAAAACAAGATGAATCAACTGCACAGGCTAAAATAGGTAGAGGTATTTCTAATATCAACAAACAATTGAAAGAAATGGAAAGATTTCTTAATTGGTATGGTAAGATTAAGAATGAAAGTGGGGTTGATAATAAATCTTATTGGAAAAGGACAAATGGTCATATTTATAGTATAAAAGAGAGATTGATTAAATTAGACCAAAAAATCAGACAAATATCAGAATAATGAAAACATCAGAATTAAAAGAACTTATTAGACAAGTTGTTAAAGAAGAAAATGATTATCAACAATTGTTTAAACATATGTTAGATAAAAGTGGAAAGGATATCAGCTCTATGAGTGATGATGATAAAAAGAAATTCTTTAATGCGGTAGATACTGCATATAAAGCAAAAACAGAAGGAAGATTGAGAGGATACAACGAAGCAGAATTATCAGCAGCTCAAAAGAAAATTGATGTTGATAAAGATGGTGAAATTGAAGGTAGTGATTTAGCTGCATTAAGAAAGAAAGACTAATATAATGAATAAAGGATTATTAATAGAAACCCATTTATTTGAAGCTAAGCTTGTAAAAGAAGATAACGGAACTTATTTAGTTAAAGGTATCTTACAAAGAGCAGGAGCTGCAAATCAAAATGGAAGAAGATATCCAAAAGAAATCTTAATGAGAGAGTGCAAGAAGTACGAACAACTTATTAAGGAAAGAAGAGCATTAGGCGAATTAGACCATCCAGATTCTCCAGTTATCAACTTAAAAAATGTTTCTCATAATATTAGAGAAATTTATTGGGAAGGTGATGATGTATGTGGTGTAGTAGAAATACTTTCAACTCCATCTGGTAATATCTTAAAAGAATTATTAAAAAATAATATCCGTTTAGGTATTTCATCTAGAGGATTGGGTTCAGTAAAAGAATTGAATGATGGCACGGTAATGGTTCAGGAAGACTTTGAATTAGTTGGTTGGGACTTTGTTTCAAACCCATCTACACACGGAGCATTTATGGCCCCTATGAACGAATCAAAGCATTGGAAGCAAGTAGCTGAGGAATGTGGTAAGTGGTGTAAGTCACAAGATTTAATGAGAGAAATTATAATAGAACTTAATTAATATAGAGATATGGTTAATGAAATGAGTTGGCATCAGTTTTCTACTTTGCCAGGAATGAATAAAGTTCCACAACATGAAGTTGAAAGACAATATAGAATATACCTAAATGAAATTGCAGAACAAAGAATTGCAATTCATTTACTGCAAGAAAGAGTAGCTATGACAGAAGCAGAAGCGGTTGCGGTAGCGGCAAGCAATGGTGGTGGTGGATATCTTCAACAAGAAGAAAGTGAACTACCTTCAAGTTGTATTCAATTCGTAAACAACACAACCGATGGAACTGATTGTAGATTTTGGATTAACTCATCTGCACCTACCAATTACACAATAACATGGGGT
>JACCDP010818416.1_pt1 | contig 15609 bp, 31 predicted proteins | sample 7445841 | NCBI WGS metagenome assembly JACCDP01 (sample SAMN15323441, study PRJNA562643) | freshwater metagenome | isolation source: river surface water | place: USA:Blue River Watershed | collected 2017-08-17 | reverse complement strand
GATATTGATTTGAGGAGCGGCTAGACCTACTCCATCATCAGATAAACAAGCTTTAACCATTTTTTCCAATAACAATTTATTTTCTGTTACATTAGCATTTTTTAAAACGTTGAATGGAATTGATTTAGTTTTTATTTTATTGAAAGAAATGATTTGTGGAGTTTTTGTTGTTGAAGGAAGTTCTGAGATATGTATCTTCATATATTCTCACTATTTTGAAAAAAATATTGCGGCTGGTATCATTCTAAGTGTATTATAAATCATATCTAACGTATTACTAACTTCAGATGCAATTACAGGTTTAACTTTTTCTATAACATCTTCCATGTTATCATCAGGTTTTCCATATTCACGTAGACGCTCTTGTACAAGCTTCATTAAATCTTCTTTCCATGCATATTTTTTCCCCATCTCGCCCTTTGTTTCATTTAGATTAAGGGATTGATATGGTGTGAACATTAATTCAGTGAACATTAATGCACGTTCAACATCATTAATAGAAAGAACTATATTTGCCATGTCATCGGGAGCCATTTCACGTTTTAGTTCATCATTAACGGTATTAATAGCTTGTTCTAGGATTTCTATAAATTGATGTTGTGAACTGACGCCATCGGGAGCCATTTCACGCATTTTTTTTACGATCCGATTATATATTTCATGACGTTTAAAATAAAGTTTACCGATTGGTTGGGGATCTGGACCAACATTTGGAATAGCGATTTCAACATTTTCATTTAGTTGTTGTTGTAATCGGTTAATCAATATCCAAGCCCGTAATCGTTCTGCTTCTGTTAAAGTCTTCATGTCATTAAATATTCTGACGTAGTTTATTTAACATTTTGGCTTTTAAATCATCTATATATGTTTCTTTGCAGCAATACGGTTCAATCCATTCTTCATCAACCCAATATGTATTATCTATATCATTTTCGCCATCTAAAACTTTTAACATATTCCTCGTGAATACCGTAATTCCATTAATTTTGGCATCAAATGCTTTATGGTCGATTATCAATAATGTTTTAATTTTTATTGTCAGTTCTGGATTAAATATTTGTATAGCGTTATCTGATGGTGAAATGATATATGGAGTATGATAACTAATTGGATCTGGACAAGTTATATTTTTAACAAACTTATGATAGAACCATGAAGGTATTAATGTTTTGGAAGAAATATTTGAGTTATCATGCCAAAGTTGAAGAGTATATTCTAGTTCTGCTTTTTGTTGTTCATTTAACTGATAGGTAAAAAGACGTTTATCAAGATGGATTCTTTGATATTGACATAGTTTACCAACTAATGAATGTTTGACCATATCAATATCATAAATTATCAATGATTAAATTTAAAAGAGCTTTCTAACCTTTAAGCACTTCTGGAGCTGGTTTATTTGTTTTACGATAAGCTTTTAGAACCCGTCGAATATTTTTAATATCCAGTTCTACTTTTTTTAATGCTATTTCAAGTGACTTAAGATCAAAATCTTCTAACAGTTCATTATCTTCAAATGCTTCAAAAAGTTTTTCCATTGCCGGATCGCCAGCGGCAACCATTTTCATTTCTTTATTTGATGTACTCATAAAACTACCTATATTTCAAATAAAGTATTTAATATTGGATCTATGATGGATAATTAAAGATTATGACACGCAGCCTTTTAAAAAATATATTTCAAGAAGCTCTTAAGTTAAAAGAACAAACTGCACCAGCAGCTTCCGCTCCTCCTGATTCGAGTGATCCACAAGCAACTCCTGCACCGGCACCAAGTTCTGAACCGGCATCAAGTTCTGCATCGGCACCAAGTTCTGCACCGGCTGGAACGACTCCGACTACATCTACAACCCCAGCTACAACTGGAGAACCAGCGACTGAGACACCAGGGGCAGAAGAAACAATGCCAGACGCATCAGGAGCGGCTACAGGTGACGTTTCTGGTGCTTCTATGGGTGGTATGGCAGGTGGTATGACCGGAGGCGCATCGCCCTCAATAGGGGCAGGAACTAGTGGGGATACAGAAACTGAAGAAACGGAAGAATCGGAGATAAAAACACCGGAAGGTCAACCTCCTACGGAGAATGCGGATCCATTAGTTGATGTTGTTGATTATGCTAAAGAATTGGCGGGAAAGACAATTAACGTAGATACAATACTTACTGCTATCAAAGCAAGTATACAATCAAACTTTGCCGGAAATTACGAAGCTGCATGGCCTATAGTGCAAAGATTAAAAGATACAGAAAATGTAATATTAATTGACGTTGCGAATCGTCTTTCACTATTTATAACAGGAACGATTCTAGAAAATAGAAATAAGGGTACAAAACTTATGAAAGTATCAAAAGAAGAAATCAGACAATTAGTTCGTGAAGCTGTACAAGCTCGAACCAAAATCTCAACACGAAAAGAAGTTAAACTTACAAAGGAACAATTTGAAAGAGTTGTTCGAAACGTTATAGCGAAAAAGTTACAAGAAGGTGCATTATTTGACACTTATCGATCTGAAATTGATCGTGAACAATCAGCTATAGAACAACAACTTACTAGTACTGATATTCGTAGAATGGCTATTGACCTCTTTGAAAAGATTTGCGACAAAACTGGTGTGGATGCAGATAGCCTTACTCCAGAAGCAATGCAATTTGTTAAAGCTGAATTAGATAGAATGGTTACATCAGCTCAAGAAATTGCAAATAAATTAATTCAAGTTTCAACAGTTGTTAAAGCAGCTTCTACCGGAGCACCAACAAGCAAAGAAGAGGGTTGATATATGACAACAAGAGATAAATTAGAATATCAAAAACGTTTGCGTTTTCTTCGTGAATCAAAAGCCAAAACTGCTTCTGAACAACTTAAGTTAGCTAAAAGTGCTGAAGAAAGTGATCTTACAAAGCCTATGGTAACTCTTGGAGATAAAGAGAACAGAGTTCCTGTTCGTGGTGAGACTCCAAAAGAATATAATGAAACCCCAAAAACTGGAGAAGAATCCTTATATAAGGAACCAGTTGAAGGCGGCGATAAAAAAGAAAAAAAGATTGAACTTGACCTTGATCTAATGGATGTAGTTCAACTTAAAGAAGCAACTCCGCCACAAGAAGATGCAAAACAATCACGTGACCGTCGTAAAGATAGGAATAAAGAAAATCGCAACATAACAGATAAACGAAGTCACGAACAAAAAATGAAAGAACATAAAAACGTTTCTTTATTTGATGTACTAAGAGAATGTGGTTGCGAAATGGAATCTCCATTTGATGCACCAGAAGATGAACCGCAAGGTTATATGCTTAAACAAAGTCTTGAGAAGATCGGTTCTCAAGCAACAGATTTATCAAATGTTGCTAAACATGATGATGATCCCGAACCATGGGTTGAGTTTAAAGTAACTTCTGCCGCTGAACAAATAGATGCAGTACATGATTATATCAAATATGGTCGTAAACATCGTTCTGATATGAGTGGAGAAATGACTAGTCATCATGAAGAAATGATGAATGAGGATATTATGAACATTAAAGAGTCTGAACTTCGAAATATGATACGTGAAGCTGTAAAAACCAAACTACAAGAATTTTCTTCTTATAATAAAGAAGAACTTCCTGGTTCTGGTGACATGCCAGCTTTAATGAAAAAGTTTGATGATTTACTTCTAGACTTCTCTAAGAAAGCACTTGATCTACATGCTGAAATGGTAGAAGAAATGAAAGTAGATATGTTGGGCGGAACTGCTGCTCCACAAATGTCTCCACGTATCGGTGAACGTAATCGTATGCTTACGGTTCGTGCTGGTATGCTTTGTAAATTAGCAGCTAATTGCACAGCAGCTATTGAAGCTTGTCGTAGAGAAGGTTGATTATCCTACAAGAGCTAGGAATTCGTGCTCTGATATAATTTCAATCCCTAATTCTTGGGCTTTAATCTTTTTGGTTGAAGCCCTTGTTTCATTTGTAATCAGATAAGATAAGTTTTTAGAGACGCTTGTTTTAAAATTTCCATCATTCATCTCTATTATCTTAAGGTATACGCTTCTCGGATAATTTAACTCTCCAGTTATACAAAAAGATTTATTTTTTAGATTACCGCCGCATTTAACATAAACAAAATTATGAGCATCTAGATTGCTAATATATAAGGCACCATGTTCTTCTGTTAATAACTTTGCAGGCCATTTTGAATATTTCTCTTTATCTTTCTCGATAACAAGAAACATATTGCCTGTTTGAACCTGTAATCCAAGTGCTATCGTATTATTTTTATCTGGTCTTGTATATGCAACAAAATTTGCTGTAGCTATAGCATAATAACCAGGATCTATATTTTGAACTGCTCTTTTAACATTCATGCTAACATCTTAAAAAACTGTATTTCATTTATCAACTGTATCCCATGCAACTTTGCTTTTTTTAATTTTTTTGTTGGCATCGGAGCTAAATTAATCAAATATGTTGTATTTTTACTAACTTTTTCATGATATATACCACCGTTTAACTCAATCAAAGATTTATATATATTCCTTGGAAGTGTTGTACAACCAGTTATTGCAAATGATTGTTTTTCAAATCTTGTATCAATGCCACAGAAAAGCCAATCTTGTTTATCTTTTCGTTTTATATGAATTATAGATTCATTTTCCAATATGCATATGTCTTTTGGAGTAATATTAACAATAATCGAATAGCTATTGGTTACACCTTTGATTTTCTTTTCCATTATGTGCAAAGCTATGTAACCCACTACCGGTTTCGTTAAACTCTTTGCATGTTCAAATACAAATTCCTGCCATTTTGGCTTTCCAAAATCATGAATATTCCAAATATAAAGTTTCCAATAATTATTATTTTTCATCTGTTGCACCGAGTTTATTAATTTCGATATCAACATATGTTCTTAAATTAAGAATAATTTTTTCTAATTCAGTAGCAAAACTTTCGTTTTGATTTTCTCTCAGTTTTTTTGAGATCGATCCTAACTCGTTAATGCATTCAGACAAATTATCTACTTTTTCATAATATCCAGATTTAATCTCTTTTAGAAGATAATATTTTGGAATCCATGTAGTGCCACCAGAAGCTCGTATAACACAAACACGTGTATTACTTTCATCTAATACCATTACAGCTTCGCCTAATTCTTCTATTGAATTAACTAAACCGGCTTGTGAACCTTTGGCATCTTTATAGGTTGGTATTAAAACTACCTTTCGTAGAGTAAAAGTTCTGCCAACGTGACTCTTAAGATATGGTTTCAATTTACGATTTGCAGGCATATTCATATATATATCCCTACAATATTAAGTTATTTTTTTAAATGGATAGTTGTGTTTAATATGCTTTATAAAATATTTTCCAGCACTTCCGTCTTTAGCTAAAGCAAATAAAGCATACGCAACATCTGAGGGCACGTCAAAATAACTATAACGTCCAGAAGACGTTTTAAACTGCAAGGTTAATGTTTGCATTGCTGCATCATATTGACCAGCGTTCAATGTCGTACTGTTCTCAAATATCACTTCACGACGGGTTGATATATTATCAATATTATCAAGAATTAATTCTGGTTGTTTGTCAGACATAAGTCAAATATAACATTCTAATATAATTCTTTAAACGTCGTCCATGGATACATCGCCGCTTGATCATTCAATATCAAACCACAAATACGATCCTCGATTAATACATGTAATATAACATAATCAAAACGTACACGTGTTATATTCACAATCATAAAAATATCATCTTTTCTACTTAAAACAAAATGCGTAAAATATGGAATAGTTTGCAACGTTTCAATATTGCCACTTTCAACATTTTTGATATATCGATCAATATCTTCCTTGCCGTATAATGGCATTGCTTCTTTTGTAACAAATTGATATAATCTTCCTCTTTCAAAAAAAGCCTCGGTGCGTTTCATATGTTTTCTATATTCAATGAATTTATACAATCTGTATGTATTTTTAACAAAAAGAATGCCAGAATCGATATTCATATATGTATATGATAACAACTTTTCTAAAAGACGATTTTTAATCTCTTTTAATTCTTCTGATCGCATCTCTAACTAAATATTTTTTGCAATAAAAAAGCCCCTGGTAAAACCAGGGGCTTCATTACTTTATTTACAGAATATCAACTAACTGCTGCATCGGACTCGCCAGGTTCATCACTGAGTACGGTGAAAGATGAAATCACACCACTATGACGAAGACTCCAAACCTCTACACGTTCACCGGAACCTACACGCTCTAGCTCAAGACGAATCTGACCGCCTCGACCCCGAAGCTGGGTTCCACGATTTACTGTAAACGTTCCATTGAGGTCGGCAATCGTACTTGCCACGCTTACACAACGATCTCCCTCGGCACCTACAAGAGCCTTAAACGTTTCCTTAAGTTCCGCTGCTCGTGCCGCATTTGTTTCATAAACAACTGGCACTTCTGATTCAGAGTTTGCGCCATGCATTGTACCATTAACAGTCATATTCAGAATCATATGACTTTCTGGAGTTCCAGTGGTAATGGTGTTGCGAGCAGAATCAACAAGCTCCAAAAGCCTGCTGCCTCCCTTGCCCTTTCCAGTACGGACCTTGACTACCGTCCAATCACGAGACAAATGAGACTTATCACCGAGAAACGTGATACCTACAACTTGACCAGGGGTTAGACCGTTAATAACTGACTTTAGTGTTGACTTATCCATTGTTTTATTCTTACTCTTATTGTTAGGGTTGGAGTTAACGGTGCGCTTGGTTGCGGTGCTCACCTTCCCGCTTACATTATTAACCTTAACATGGTTAACAAGATTTGTAAACCGGTTAATATCATTTAGCATTTCAGAAGAAATGCTATTGTTAGCAATTTCGGGATTTCGAACAATTGGATCGATATGAAGATTTGAGGCAGCAATAACAGCTTCATCCGGAGTACAAACCGATTCATTAATCCAATTTACGGTATTCTTAATACGAAATGAACGGCCAGCGGCGGTTGTGATCGAACGAGCAATCGCTACACGTTCACCAACAGAATATCGGTAAACGATATTTTCATAATTTCGTCTGATATCAGTAAAAACTCGTTCCTCATTAATAGTCACATAACCAATAACAGAATCATGTTCCCGCTTAACATTCTTTGTATTACGCTTCATCGCTCCACCATGTCAACTGTTACAACCCAACAGCGTACATCAGATGCAGCTACACCAAGCGTAATAGTAGCATCGTCAACAAGAGACAACCGCAAATCCATATCGTTTCGATATTCCTTCATTTTCCAATCACGATCAAAAAATACAGGTTCTTGCCAACCAGCATCAGTACAAAGTTTGACAAAATATCGAGGCTTCATAGATATCTCAACGACGTTTTCTATAATAGAATATCAGATTAATCTGGATATTTAAATGACAAAAAGCTCCTTGTTTTCGGGAGCTTTTACTTTATTTCACGCTGCTCGACGATGGAAAGCGCCGTCACGAGCAGCATCAATCAATGCGTTCCATTCCTTCCGGTTCTTTGCGCCACCAGGCTTACCAAGCCGATAACGCAAGTTGCAAAGTTCATAGTTTCCAGGCCACCACGCCGAATAAGAAAAGCCGAGAAAGTTCTGACTACGGGCAATAAGATATTCGTGCTCACGCTCCATCAAATAGAGCCGGAGAGTATCAACCTCAAGCTTGGTAGCCTCTCGCCCAAAAATAACCTCGAACGCAACACGAAAGCCTGCAAAATGATGCGTTGCACATTCCCAATAAGGGTTTGCCGAATTATCACGAGTCGCAACAGCCCAAGTCTTAGCCGCAAAAGCATCGATAAAAACCGCAGGAACCATCGTAGTCATTTTTTATCTCCTTCTTTCTATATACAGAATATCAGATTGTTCCGGATATTTCAAGACATTATAGAAATATAAAAAGCAGCTTAATTTAAGGGAAAACCGACTAAATATGCACATCAATATTCAATAACAACATCAACATCAACATGATCAAGTTCACGGATACGATGTTGCACTAGTTCGTACAACTTACTAAACGTATCGTGATTCGTAGCTAGTAGCTTTGTATCAGCGAGAACGTTCAATTGACCATCCGGCTCAAAACAAGCAATCGTAAGATATCCCGGTTGATATAGTGCAAAAGCATTAACTCCGATTTGTAGACTAGTATAATTTACCAAAACACGGAGTTGATATTCAAAATCATCCATTTTCTACTCTTCTGTAAATGTCCTTATTGTCAATCCATTCGGTCGGAAATGCAATCGTATTGTCTTGGTAAATGGCGATATAATATTTATAACGACGTTTATTTACTTTTCTTAGCCAACGATCGATAATGAGAATCGGCTCTCTGAACAAACAAACGATTGTTCCTTTACATTGCCATTCTCCATTTTCATCTTTTATTACTGTATGAACGGCACTAGCATTTGGAATTCGATCCACATGTGGAGAACGGTATAACCCGCCAATAGGATTATTGATATCCATATTTCAATATGGACGCAAAAGATTGCGTTGTTCTTCCTTTGCTTCCATACGATCACGCTTACGATAATCGTCAATGAAGCTATACTTGTTGCTATACCAAGTAAGTTCACCGGTACCATCAAACGTGAGGAAATTCATGGGACCGTTCTCAGTCTCAAACCAACCGCTATCACTGTTAACGATACCGGTGCGTCCACCACTACCCATGAAAAGAATCTTGTTACCGCCGCCGATAGACTTGCCAATACGATTCAAAACCAATGGATTAAGAATCTCCAATGGGCGATGCCATTTCTGAATGCCCTCACGGAGATTTTCAGCAAAAAGCTGGGTATCACTCTTTTCCTTATCCTTGCCAGCGAAACGCTCAAAGGTTCCGTTATGCATCATGTAGAGGTCAAATCCATCACGCTCTCGGGTGAACACCGGAAAGGGATGGCATCGTTCATCGCTGGTATCGCCCGCTGTACGCCATCGGAAATGAATGGCATGAGGAGTACCAATTAGAGCTTCATGTAGGCTCATAAAGTCATTAAAGCCCATGAGAGCCTTAAGAGTATGCACATGACCCTGATCATGCCACATGATACCAATACCATGCGGATTATTGACAAAAGCCGTGTAAAGCTTTGCAATGTTGAGACGACGACCACTCGGGTTATTGATGATTACACACATAACTACATTTTAAAATATTTGTGATATAATTTCAACTATTTATTTTGCTTTAATTATATGGGTTTTAAGACATTTTTTAATACGTTAGCCAATAGATTTTCGATTGACAGATATGATTCGTTGATCCAGTTATTGTTTATGAATTTGAAGTTAACTGGAATGTAATAATAACATATCGAATCTTGCATTAAGAATTTTAATAGAAAGGCTCCATTTTTTTGATGTTGCCGATCTTCAAATTCTAAGATTTCTAAACCTAGAAACATGATTGTTGCATTTGCTGGTATATCAATATCTGATGCCAACAATTCTGGTTCGCTTTGAAACATGTCCGAATTATTCATTATATGATTTCGACCTAGTTTAAGTAAACTAATTGATGTTTTGACGACATATAATTTACCTATTGTATATGGACATTTAATTGATTTACGTAATCCAAATTCATTGGATCCGTGTGTACGCATTGGTATTAATGTTACCATACGATCTTGATAATGTAAAAGTATCAAGTTTAAATGATCGGCTTGTGTGAATATTTCATTCATAATAACCGATCCTTCCCGAATCTATTTTTTGTTTTTTCATTTTGTCCCCCAAATTACAATCGAATAAGGTCTTCGGGATGAATTGTTATCCAGCCCACAGCCTCTTCATGGAGGATTTTTATGCATATGTGTCCATCTAGTTGAGATGTACTCTCTCCTAAGATCCATATATCCATATCAATTATCATGAATATTTGTTTTGGTTGAATAATATATACCGGATAAGACATAGAATCATTTGGGTTAAGATCCAAAACTGCATGATTCCAGCCTTTAATTGGCGTTATATAATATAAACCCCCAACTTTAATATCTTCATATGATAATCCCATAATAAAATCCCCATGTAGTTAATTATGCTACATGGGGATCAGTAATTATAATTTTTGATAATCTTGACGACACCAGATAATTTGTGGGATGGCATTAAATTTCCATATTCATCAAATATTTTTTTTCTTATCCAGCCCTCGTCGATATCTGCATCTAAAACGTTTGATATCAAATCATCATTCAAATATATTTCGAATATATATTTGCCACGATTATCTTCACCTGGATAATGAATATAACAATGATAATAATGAAGTTTTGTGGAATTAATCTTTTTCTTCATTGGTAAATTCTATAAGAGCTCTAGCTGATTCATATGTTATTTTTTCATTGCCCCAAAGAACATGATATCGATCTTGACGGTCGCCAAAGATAGTTATATAAAACATATAATCGATTTGGACCACTATTCCGATTGTGTCGGCACAATCAATTAATCCAGTTTTGATATCTGGACTAAAACGTACTAGACTTCCCAGCTTTATCATTTTCTATTTCTGAGATTAGTTGATAATAAGCGGCTTCATAACAATCGGCTCTTAACCAATCTGGAATGAAGTTTTGTTGATCTTCTTTAAAAATAGTTTTCAGCTTAACCAAGCCATATTCTTTCGATATTTTAAACCAAAGATTTGGAAATATTCCCCATCCAGGGGAAACAGTGATACGTGCCATTAAAGGATTTGTACCGACTGACATTCCGCCAGCATAGACAGCATATCCAAATTCAATCCTGCCACCACCAAAAAGAGAAAATGAAATAAGAGTTTTTTCCGGATCTTTCCACATAATTTACCTTCTATAAGGTTTATAGAGTCTTAATTGCTCTTTTTCGATGGATATCCAACCAATATTCTCACCAATAACAATTTTAATCCAGTATGATGCATAATTTAAAGCTTTTTGTTTTACTTGATATTCTTGTACGATAAGAAATGGCTGACTAAGTTGTTCAGCAGTAACCCAAGTTATTTTTCTTGTTGGATCCTGACCATCCCAAGTTGAATGCATGGCATAAGATACTATCCCAGGTTCTTTGGCAAGATAATATAGTTTTCCTATATCAATCATCTATTTTCTCCAAAAAATCTGTATGTACGTCCAAAATATCTTGGTCTATTAAAACTTGTGCCCAGCCTGTTGCTTCATTATCTTGTGTACCATAAATTAATAATACAAGTGCTATCGATTCCGGAGCTATCTGTACTGGATTTTTTTTCATTCGATTATAACCAAAAGGAGACATTCTCCAACTGGATGAACCGATTATTTTACATAAATTTCCTGTTTCAAAAGCTAAACGTTTCACTACAATAAATATTATTCATGTGCGGCAGATATTTCTTCCCATTGATCTTCCCATTGAGATACATAACCAATTTGATCATTGATCATAACTTTCATATGCCACATATAAGTTTTTAATGGTTCCGCCATTCCACGTTTCATTGATACCTTATATCTTTGAGTATATATCAATTCCAATACAAGCATTATACAATTATCAGATATGACAAATGGATTATCCATGTTCTCGCCAGGCTTATAAAGCATGTTATTACGCAATCCACTATTATATGGAAACGTACCTTTTGCTTGTGTATATAATTTACCTGGAGTAAATCGATTCATAACATATAAATATTAATAATAAATGCCGGTCTTTGTTTAAAAGACCGGCATTTTAAATCTCAGTTAATAGAATCAGCCATGTACGAGAGTGCTCTTGACTTGACCAGCAATATTATGTCTGAATGCACGACCTACATCTCCACCCCAAAAAGTCTCATTGATGAATGAATCAAGTCGGCGTCCACCAAGACGATACTCATAGACTCGACCGGTTGCTCGCATCTTGACATGCAGAGTAGAAAGACCGCTATTATCTTCTCCAGTACGGAGACTTACAGACTTGATTAGGCTTGACTCTGGGAACTGACGATATACGTATGACATTATTTTTTACTCCTGTTTATTTGTTGTTTAGATTATTCGGATTCCGCTTTCCTTTGCTTCACCCTACTCTCTTAATGTAGCAGCTTCCATACCAGCTATAAACTCTTTCATTAACTTTTTTTATAGGAGATTTGACCAACCATCTAGGGGAGATATCAAGTCTTGATGTACAAGTCGCTTGTTTTCATCTACCAAAATAATATATTGTTTCTGGGTAATATTACGTTTATATGGTCCCGCAACAGGAACAGTAATATCATGAACAGAAATAATAAGGGCGGGTTTATTTACATAACCCGTCGCCCATTCATTATATCTTACAAGAGTGCCCGGTAGAACCGTATCATACCAACGCTGTCTCTTATGTGCCAACTCCGGAGACATTACTTTGCCTTTACACCATCATATGCCAAGATATCTACTTCATATCCCAAATTGATTAGCTGACGCTTATAAATCTTAGCTTTATCCAGGCTGATAGTATTCCATGCTTCCAGACGATTATCTGTCCAATAGGGCTGTTCTCCATATTCGAATGGATCGTGTGCCCAATCTTCGAAATATTTTTCGTTATCGGTATTGACAATTGCAAACAAACCAAGCTTGGTCATTCTTCAACTCCACGGCCAATCATATAAACTTTATCTTCACCCATAATACGCATATAATTTCTGGCACCTTTCAATGTAAGAAAATACGCAATTGGATTGTTGGTTACAACACTATAAATGATATACATAAGTAAAATATATCACATATATAATGTTATTTAAATGATTAAAAGAAAAAGCCGGATAGGAGATTATCCGGCTTAATCACAAACATTATTTAAATGTTTTATATCATTTTTTGGCTTTCATGGCATTGAGAGCAAATATTATACGACGTAACATTTTACGTTCATCTGCTGAAAGTTTTTTATCTCCTTCGCCTTTTTTCTGAAGTGCGGCTTTCTTTGATTCCAATTCAGATTTAGAAAGTTTTTCTCCTTCTTTTTTACCAAGTTGGCGATGAAGGGCTCCTTTTGTTCCCTTCTTTTCCATCTCTTTACCAGCTTTTTGCATCCATTTCTTTTCTTCTTTTTCTTGAAGTTGTTTTTTTACAGTCTCTCTCACAATCCTACGAATAGCTTCCGCCATCGGAGCAGGAGCCGCCGATGCATCAGGAACAGGAGCGGCTGGTGGTGCTGGCATTGCAGGAGCAGCAGCAGGAGCAGCAGCAGGAGCAGCAGGAGCAGCAGCAGGAGCAGGCATTGGAGTTGCAACAGGTGCTACTGGCATTACGGCAGGAGGTTCTGCTGGTGGAGCGGCTGGTGGAGCGGCTGGAGTTTGTTCAAAAACTTCTTCTTTTAACTTTTCTTCAACCGCTTCACGAATAAGAGTTCTAAGTTGTTCAAGTGTTATTTTCATATATACCTTTTCCTTTTATGCAAGTATCAATCTTCTTTTTTGGCTTCTCTTTTTTTACCAGCAGCAGCCATCTTTTTCATTTTTTCTTTGCCGTATTTTTTAACACCAGCCCCATATGCTATAGCACGGGCTTGTTCTTCAGACTTGCCTGATTTCTTAAGACTATCTACAAACTTAGCAAATCTACCACCTCCACCGAGACGCATAGACTTACCTTTATAAGTCTTTGCCTTCTCTAACAAAGCTTCACGAATAAGAGAGCGAAGTAAATTTTCTACAACTGGATTCATCGGATTTTGAGCTGAAGCAGGAATCTTAGAGCCACGTGACAATGGTTCACCAAACGGACCTCTGTCATCATCATCTTTTGCAGAAAGAGGCGACATTCCGGCAGCTTTTCTATCTTCCGGTTTATGAGGAGGTGGCGCCGCCTCGTCCAAATCATGATCCGGTATCATGACGTGTGTAACGTGACCAGTACCATCACAACGAAGACATTCTTTTCCTTCTTCATCCTCTCCAGTACCACCACATTCTTCACATTCTACTTGCTCATAGTCATCACGTGATGATGGTTCTTTAGAGCCGTAACGAGTTTGAGACTCTTCCACTTCTTCTAGAGCAGATTTAGGCCATTCTTCCATACCTTCTTTAAGAAGGCCAGCTAGCTTAAGTATTCTATTTTGATCTATTGTTGACATAATAAAAACCTCAAATATTTGATAAATATGTTTTTAGTTAGTCTAAACTATATTTTACGTTAAAAAAACTGCTACCTGCTCTCACTAGACGCTCATCAGTTAATATTACATTAAATTTATTTTTTGCATCTTTTCTCATCTGATTCAGGTTTTCTTCTAAACCAGTTATATTAAGTGGTTGAGATATTTGATATCTCCAAGCTTGTGGAATATTAGCTAAAAGCTTTCTAATTTGTGTTGTAACATCTTTTAAACGAGCAGTATCATCTATATTTGTATCATCGACATCTTCTGCTTCACGTTCATTACGTGATCGATCAATTAACTGTTGAGCTGTCTCAAGTTTATATTTTATTGATTGATCATCGCTGGATGGTAAATCACAATCACCTGTTAATAACTCTTCTAACAATTCCTTATGTACATCAGGACGATTATTTAAATAATATTTCCATATTTTATCAGCATCAGGCGAATTACTACCACGATCTGCTATGAGATATCCTGGATAAACTATAGACATGGCGATATCATAGATTAATGGTCCCCAACCTTTAATTGCCGCACTACTACCAACTTGAAATGTACCTGGACCACCTTCGGCATTACATTGCGGTGCAGGGGATCTCTGGATATATCCAACAACCGATTTATAAAGTGAATCTTCTGTGGCTTCTACAATTAAATTTTCACTTATTATTCGAACTCGATCTAGAATATTGTTAATATTGTCCTGTTCTCTGTTCAAAGAAAGACGTTCATTTTTTTGTGTTTTGCCTTTTCTTTGTAGATATAAATCATAAAACAATATTGCAATATTGGTTATTTCTGCATCAGATATTTCACTTTTTTGAGCTATTTGTAAAGATATACTGTTAATAAATGATTCTACTCTTTTTGTTCTTGAAGGTAAAAACTCTGAAACTAAAGGTTTATATTTTTTTAGCAATTCAACAAGAGCCAATAGATTCTTTTCCTTATTTCCTTCTCCAAATATTTCATTCATCTCTTTAAAAAATATATTTGGAGAAAATAAAATAACGTATCTTTTATTTTGTAATAAGGCCAAACCTTCGGACTGTGCTTGTCCCAAACTGTTTGCAGCTTCGTCTATATTTTCTTTCAGAAGATATTTTAATAGATTGTTTAAAGCCATAATGATGGACATAAATATAGAAGAAGGGGCAGAATAATCTGCCCCTTCTTTCACTTTACCAACTTCGATTTTTCCTGGCTTCTAACTCTTGATCATAACATGATTGACATCTGCACATTAACCAACCGCCCATTTTTTTAATTGTACCAGATTCTCCACAACTTTCACATGTAGCTACAGATTTATTCTCTGCTTCATCAATTAATTCTGATGTGTATTCGTCTCCGCCGCTAATGTAAAACCTTAAACCACCAAACTTTTCTTTCACTTGAAGTGCCTCAACCTGTTCAATATTGTCAAAATCTTCGAGATATGATTGTATCTTGTAACATAG
>JACCDP010101554.1_pt1 | contig 15611 bp, 13 predicted proteins | sample 7445841 | NCBI WGS metagenome assembly JACCDP01 (sample SAMN15323441, study PRJNA562643) | freshwater metagenome | isolation source: river surface water | place: USA:Blue River Watershed | collected 2017-08-17 | reverse complement strand
GTACGCCTTGTTGCGATCCTGCGCCTTGTTGTTGGTGCGGATTCGCTTGATCTGCGACTTAATATTTGCCACGAAGTGATTTCCTTTTCCTTGAAAATTAATGAAGGCGCATCGTATCAGCGCAGCGCCATTAGGCTCAAACTGAGCGTATTTACTTGCTGCCTCTAGCGGTACTAATCGAGATTATTGCTCGCTCCAGGGCGTACGCCGGATCTGCTGCTGCACCTTTGATATCAGCATCAGCTTGTGCCAACAAAATTACCGATCTTGCTAATGCATTCTCAGTCCAGCCATTTAATTGCCGGCGTGCTTTATCTATCTGCCAAGGTGGCAAACCAAGTTGTGATGCTAGATCAAAAGATTTTAATCCACGGGATGCACCAGAAACCTTTGCCATGGTTCTAATAGATGCGGCAATAGCAGTGACAATTAAAACTGGATCGGTTCCAGTATTAATCGCATTTCGTAGATTAATTAAAGCAATTGCGGTTTTTCCATCTAAAACAGCATCTGCAACATCATAACCAGTTGTTTCAATTCGACCTTGTTGATAATCAGCAACATCATCCTCATCAATAACCTTGCCATCTGCGACATCACTTGCAAGTTGTGAGCAGGCACCACCTAGTTCACGAAGATCACTGCCTAATGAATCAATTAAAGCTTGGACCGCCTCAGTTGAGATCTTGCGACCTAAGCGTTTGAACTCAGCGCGAACAAATTCAGCTTTTTCACTATCTTTCTTAATCGCATCTGCGGCAATTAATTGCGCACCAGCCTTCTTAATCTTATCTACCAGTGCCTTGCCTTTAACGCCACCCTTATGCCAAAGTACTAAATTTAAATTATCATCTGGATTACTTAAGTACTCGGTAATCTCTTCACTGCATTCTGCAGTTAAATCTTGAATATCCTTAATTACAACAATTCTGGTATCGCCAAATAAAGATGGTGCAAGTGAATCTGTAATTACACCGAGCTCGACATCATCTGCGGAAAGTGTTGTGCTCTGCGCACCTGGATGGGCTGCCAGAATTTCAGAGATTGCGCGATCGGCAAGCAAGCCTTCTGCACCCTGAATTAAAACTAACCCCACCTGATTCGCCACCATTCTTTTCCAGTAACCCTGATCTTATTAGGTGTTGCAACAGCTATCCCACCAGATTCATCGGTGCGCACCACCTTAATTCGCCTTCGCATAAATTCACCGATGGTTTCTGGGGCTGGATGACCATATGAATTATCTTTACCGACGCTAATTAATGCCACCGATGGTGAAATTCGGTCCAGCATTGGAAAGTATTGATACATCGAACCGTGGTGGCAAAGCTTATAAATATCTACCTTTTGAAGCAGTGGATTTGAGGTAATAATTTCTTGAACAGGTGGCTCTAAATCTCCTGCCGCAAAGATACTTAAATCTGGCAATTGAATTTGCAATGCAATACTTGAGTTATTAATAGCAGAGCCATCACCTGGCAATGTGGCAAAGCTTTGGGTGATTGCCTCTGGCCATAGCACTGAAATTTTTGCAGCTGCGACTTGAAATAAATCTCCATTTTTAACCTCTTGCAGAAAAACGCCTTTTAACATCGCCATTGTTCGCAAGTACGCTCCTTCTGGTTGATGATTATTTGATATCCATACCTGTTTAACTACTCGCTTATTAAGGGCACCACTTAACCCCCCGACATGATCGGCATGGAAATGGGTCAAAACTAAAAGTGAAATATGTGAGATTTTTAATCTACTTAAACAGCGATCAATCAATGTTGGATCAGGGCCAACATCAATTACAACTGCACGGTTTGCACCTAAATTAATAACCAAGGCATCGCCCTGCCCAACATCACAATTTGTCACCCGCCAATTTGATCCAGGCCAAGTAACTCTGGAATATGTAAGTTGGGCCAAGATCAATGAAGCAACTATCAGTAGAGCGATCCAATTTTTACGGATAACAACAGCGCCAATGAGAGTAAGAATGAAGATAAAAAATATAAAGGATGAGAATTGCAGAACTGAAAAATTACTACCGGTATTGCATAACCAAACTATCCACTTGGCAAGTGGCAAAGAAATAGAGATGAGTATGGTTGCAATAAATGGTGTGATAGAGGCGAGGATTGCCGATATAAACCCAATCACCGTGATTGGTGCGATAACAGGGGAGGCTAAAACATTAGCTAAAATTGTAATTAAAGATAATTGTCCAGAGAGTGCCACAATAATTGGCGTACAAAACAATGTGGCAGAGATTGGAATTGCTACCGCCTCAGCAACAACTCGCCACCTCAATTTTGCGCTTAATAGATCGATCAACTTAGGTGACAAGATCAAGATTCCAGCGGTTGCTAAAACCGATAGGGCAAAACCTGGATCAATTGCTTGAAATGGATCGAGCAAAATTAAGGTTGCAATCGCAGCCCCTAAGGCTGGCAGACCAAGTGAGCGATCACCCCGGTACTTGGCAATTAATAAAACCAGCGCCATAACTGCAGCTCGCAAAACAGATGGTGTTGGTCTGACCAGCAATATAAAAAATAGTAAAACTAAGCCGGTAACCCACAACCTGGTTTCAATCTTTTTTAAGAAAAATTGCATCAGCCACAAGATAAATCCGGCCACTAATGCAAAATTTGCACCACTTACCGCTGTTAGGTGAGAGAAGCCAACCCGGCGCATTTGATTTGTGAACTCTGCACTTTGTAGTGAGGTATCCCCCAAAATCAAACCGGGAATTAATGAACCAGCATCCCCAGCTGGAATTAATTTACGAAAAGATTCGCGAATTTCATTGGTCAGAGTAATTAAATAATTACCCTCTTTGGTAATGATTAAATCTGATGTAGCTACTGCAAGCGCTGCCACCTTTCGCTCTTTACTCTTAATTATTTTAACTTCAGCAGTAAATTTCTGACCCAGTAAGTAATTCTCACCAATTGGTACCTGAATTCGCATCGGCAATCTAACGCGGTAATTTCCAATTTGATTTACCGAGATTAGAAAGCTTTGCTGATCAGGTAATTTGATTGAGCCACGGATCTTGCCAATCCTAATTACTGGATCACTTCTAATAACCCCAGAAATCTCAACCTTTTGGTTGAAGTTGGAAATGACAAGATTATTGGTAAGGGCTGCTTGGCGAATAGAGATCATTGATCCGCCAATTAAGAGAGCGATCAATAAGATTGACCAAGCTCTTTTGTTAAATAAGGAAATACTTATAAGAAGAGTGATCAATAAAAATAACTTGAGATTTGGTAGGTAACCAATTACCGCCGCCCCCAGCCAAAGCGCTACGCCAATACCAAGTAAGCGGTAATCAATTAAACGCGCAGTAGATTCTTGATCTCTTCGAATTTTGCTCCACCTAAACCGGAAATCTTCTTCAACTCATCCACTGAATTAATCCGTCCAACCTTGCTTCGGTAATCCAATATTCGCTGCGCTGTAACGGGGCCAATTCCCGGCAAGGTATCTAATTGCGCAATAGTTGCTCGGTTTAAATCAAGTGGATTACTGGCACTCACCTTTGCGGGCGCTTTCTTAGCTGCAACAGATGGAGGTGTGCCAACTAATATTTGCTCACCATCTACTAAAACTCTAGCTAAATTGATATCACTAATATCAACACCCTTTAATTGATTTCCTGCCAAATTAATTGCATCCACAACTCTTGAACCAAGAGCTAATTTATAAACACCTGGATTTGCTACCTTGCCCGCCACATTCACAATCACCTGTGCCGTTACCGTTTCCTGCATCGGTATGACTAAATCCTGCACAATCTCAGGTGCTGCAGTAGGTCTTGAATTGAGAAAGAAAAAGCCGCCTAACCCCAGGCATAGCGAGAAGAGAATGACCAATGCCCGCTTTTGTTCTGGTGAGATATTTAGATCAAACATGCGCAGATCATGGCGCATAAATTAAAGGTGAAGAATTACAAATTTATAAACTGTGGAAATTAAATAACAAAATTAACAAGCTTTGGTGGTACCACAATCGCCTTTTTAATCTCAGCGCCAGTTAAAGCTTCGGCAATCTTGGCATTGCTCTTTGCCGCTTTTTCCAAATCATCCTTGGAAATACTTGGCGAAACATCAATGCGATCAATAATTTTTCCATTAATTTGAAGAACGACCTCAACTGAATCATCCTCAAGAAGTGCTGGATCAACAGTCGGCCAACCCGCATTAGCAATCGCTGGCTGATGCCCTAATTTTTCCCACATATCTTCGGCGGTGTATGGCGCAACTAGTGAAAGTGAGATAGCAATCGCCTCTGCCGCCTCCCGTACCGCTGCATCTGCTGGGCCGCACCCAGAATCAATTGCCTTACGAGTGGCATTTACTAATTCCATGATGCGGGCGATACAAACATTAAATCTAAATGATTCAACCGCAATCGAAATATCATTTATTGATTTGTGAGTTACTTTGCGCAGCGCCAGATCACCACTCTTAAAATCAACACCTGGTTTGCTGGTCACATCGCCAGCAATTCGCCATGCTCGATTTAAAAACTTTAATGAACCGGCAGGTGAAACATCTGCCCAATCAATGTCATCCTCTGGTGGTCCAGCAAAGACCAATGCAACGCGAATTGCATCGACGCCATGGGTTGTTAGCTCATCAGATAACTTAACTAAATTTCCACGGCTCTTACTCATAGCAGAGCCATCCATTAAGACCATGCCCTGGTTTAACAAACGTGTAAATGGTTCAGTGAAGTTTAAATGTCCAAGATCATGCAACACCTTTGTGAAAAAACGTGAGTATAAAAGGTGCAAGATGGCATGTGTTACGCCACCAACATATTGATCTACTGGCAGCCAGGTTTCAACCGCCTTTTTATCAAATGCCACATCATGACGATCAACTGATGTGTAACGCAGGTAGTACCAAGATGAATCAAAGAAGGTATCCATCGTGTCAGCATCGCGTTTTGCTGGTGCATTACATTTTGGACAAGCAACATTTACCCAATCACTTGCAGCTCCTAGTGGTGATGAACCCTTTGGCTTTAGATCAAGGCCGGCAGCGCTTGGTAATTCAACTGGTAATTGATCCTCCGGCACTGGGACCTCACCACATTTTTCACAGTGAATAATTGGAATGGGTGTTCCCCAAAAACGTTGACGAGATATTAACCAATCGCGCAGGCGATAATTACGTGCTGATTTTCCTAATTTTTTACCTGCTAGATCCTCGGTAATCTTGGCGATCGCAGCATCTTTACTTAAACCAGAAATACTTCCGGAGTTAATTACTTTTCCATCTCCTGCGGTAGCGATACCGGAAATAGCTGGGTCCTCTTCACCGGTTTCAATTACAACTCGAACCGGTAAGTTCATAGCGCGCGCAAAATCTAAATCTCGTTGATCATGTGCTGGAACTGCCATGATGGCACCTGTTCCATAATCAGCCAATACATAATCAGATGCCCAAATTGGAATTCGTTCATCATTTACTGGATTAATCGCAAAACGATTTAAAAAGACACCACTCTTTGGTCGATCTGTAGCTAGTCGATCAATATCAGAGGCTGCCTTTACCGAATCTAAATACTTCTTAAACTCTGCCTCTACTTCACTTCCGCTAGCTAGCTCTGCCGCTAATGCACTATCTGCTGCAACCACCATAAATGTTGCGCCAAATAAGGTATCTGGTCTAGTTGTGTAAACCGTTATTGGCTCTGCTCTTCCTTCAATTTGGAATTGAACCTCAGCACCAGTTGATCTTCCAATCCAATTGCGTTGCATTGTTAAGACTTTTTCTGGCCATTTACCCTCTAATTGCTCCATGTCATCAAGCAAGCGATCTGCATAATCGGTGATCTTTAAATACCACTGATTTAACTTCTTCTTAGTTACTGCGTTATCGCATCGCTCGCAAAGACCAGCAACCACCTGCTCATTTGCTAATACAGTTTGGCAATCTGGGCACCAGTTAACTGCAGAATCTTTGCGGTAAGCCAAACCCTTGTTGTACATCTGTAAAAATAACCATTGATTCCATTTGTAATACTCGGGGTCGCAGGTGTGCAAGGTGCGATCCCAATCAAAGGAGCATGCGTATCTGCGCATCGATGATTTTTGTACTGCAATATTTTCATAGGTCCAATCGCGTGGATCTGCATTGCGTTTAATCGCTGCATTCTCTGCAGGTAAACCAAAAGCATCCCAACCAATTGGATGCATTACATTAAAACCTTTTTGTACCCAGTAACGTGCAATCACATCACCTAATGCATACGCCTCGGCATGGCCCATATGTAGATCACCAGATGGATAAGGAAACATATCCAATACATACTTTTTTGGACGTGCATCATCGCCACGACCAGATTTAAATGGCTCTAGCTTGTCCCAAATGGGAAGCCATTTTTCTTGAACGGCGGCAAAATCATAAGCTTCATGCATTTGCAGCCCACTTTACTCCAGTTAGCTCTTCACTAACCTGCCAAAGATTGCGTGCAAGCGTTTGATCATAAGCAAGTGCACGCGCCCTGGTTAATTTAGGAAAGCCGCGCATCTCCAGCAAGCCATTTGGTCCAATAAAAGATCCGCCCATTAACTCTGGAAAGACCGCTGCACATAATGTTGGAAGGGCGCCTCGTGATGCGCTCTGCGCTAAAACAGTATTTAAGCCATTAATTATTTGACCCTCAATTTTATTACCGCGCATATCTGGTGAGACGCTTTGTAAATTGGTATTTGAATATCCAGGATGAGCAGCCATTGGCATAAATGGCCACTTGTTTTTAATTCGTAATCTCTCAACCTCTGCCACAAATAATAGGTTAGCTAATTTGCTTGCGCCGTAAACTGGCCACGGTTGGTACTTGCCAATACCTAAACACATATTTTTAATTGTCGTTTGTGTGTTATCGCCGAAATTTCCCATTCGGTGAGCAAAGCTGGATACAACCACCATTCGCTCTCGTACTTGTTTGTGAAGTAATCCGGCAAAGGCAAAGTGTCCTAGATGATTTGTTCCCATCTGTAACTCAAAACCATCTTTAGTTTTAGTAAATGGTGTTGCCATAACACCGGCATTTAAAATCAAAACATCAATCTGGCCAGTCAGCTCTTTCGCAGCGGCGTGAACAGTAGATAGATCGGTTAGATCCATCTCCAGTACATCAACCTTTCCTGGACCAATTTGTTTTACCGCTTGCGCACCTTTAGCAGCAGTTCTTGCAGTAATTACAACATGTGCGTTGCGTCTTGCGAGCTCTGTTGCAGTGGCTAAACCAAGTCCACTTGTTCCACCAGTAATTACAAATTTTTTGCCAGATAAATCAGGAAGATTGGCAGCACTCCAGCGATCTGGAATTGTTACCGTATTCAATCTGCTCTCCCCTGTAATAATTTAAGTAAGTAAATTTGTGGAGCTGAGGGGAGTCGAACCCCTGACCCCTTGCATGCCATGCAAGTGCGCTACCAGCTGCGCTACAGCCCCGCTTTTTCCAAGTAAATGGAGATTGTCGAGTGCTGACCTTATCTAATTAACTGCATCATCTCCAAAGACAGGCTCAGGTAGAGATCCGGCATTGTGCTCTGCTAAATACCAACGAGAATCGCCATGATGTTTTGTTAATTCTAGTACTGACCAACAAGCATTTGATAAACCACCAATTACTCCCCACTGCGGCATCGGTAATTTTAAAATTGAGCCAAGCAAACAACGTGCGGTTCCACCATGAGTTACTAAAACTAATGTGCCAGAAAAATTTTCTGTCTCTTTCTCAACAACGCTAACTGCTCGACTAGCTACTTCACTTCTGCGCTCTCCAGTATGTCCGGCAGGTTCATCATGGCCATCAATCCATTTAACAAAGTACTCGCCATCCTCAGCGCGATTTTCCGGCCCTGTTTTGCCCTCCCACTTTCCGCCATTTGTTTCGCGAAGTAGTGGATTAATCTCAACTGTTAGATCAATTAGATCAGCAAGTGCTTGGGCGGTTGCTTTAGCACGCATTAGATCACTTGCAATTATTCGATCTGGCTTCATTCCAGCCAATACCTTTGCCGCTTCTTTAGCTTGGTATTCGCCAACCTTATTTAACGGAATATCACTGTGGCCTTGGAAACGATTTTCAATATTCCAATCAGTTTGGCCATGTCGCCAAATAACAACCTTTAACTTTTCCTCACTCATAATTACTTAAGATCTAACTCAATTGTTGGGCAATCATTCCAAAGACGATCTAGCATGTAATAGGAGCGCAGCTCTTTGCTTTGAATATGAACAACTAGATCGCTGTAATCCAGCAAGATCCACTGGCCAGTTCCTTCAACGCGTGCTGGTTTTTCACCAATTTCACGTAATCTGCGTTGTACCTCATCTGCCATCGCATCTAATTGCGGCTCATTATTACCAGTTGCAATTAAGAAAACTTGATTAAGAACTAGTTGCTCTGAAAGATCGATAGCGGAAATATCCTCGCCCATTTTGTCGGCAAGTGCTTGCGCGGCCAGTTTTGTTAATTCAATTGTCTTACTACCGACTGCCATATAAATGGTGCTCCTTTATAAATGATGCAACTGTCGGAATTACAAGCTCTGAAATATCCGCTGAATTAGCAACCTTATCTCTGATTTGGGTAGATGATAAATCAGGAGCAGAGATCTCGATTTCATCAAATGAACTTGAATCAACGCCAGCTCGTTTAACAACCAAAAGATCAACTAATTTTTGCAATTCTTCACTGCGATGCCATTTATTTAAATTACTTGCTGCATCACTACCTAATACCAAAGTAAATTGGCAATCTGGATAGATCTTGCTTAATTCATTTACCGTATCGATGGCATAACTAGGTCCTGGACGTTTTACCTCGATCGCTGAAACCTGCACCTTTTCATCTAAATTAAGTGAGTTAACTGCAATCTGAGCCATCGCCACTCTTTGCTCACCACTTGCAATTGGCGTGTGATCTTTCAGCCAAGGATTGCCAGTTGGAATAACAATTACCTTTTCAAATTTTTTAGCTACTTCAGAAATTACCTGCAGATGTCCGATATGAATTGGATCAAAGGTGCCACCAATTATTGCGATCTTTGTTGCAACTTTTTGAATATTTTTACCGATCAATTCGAAGAGTTAAGTAAAGGAGAAGGGATAAAATTCCAAATCCCAAAAGACCAAAGAAAATTGGTGGGGCTGGAAGTTCGCGAGCTGCCTCTTCAAGTAGATTCATGGCGCTAGTTTAGCCCTTACCTTTCTCAAGTAATAACTTAAAACCCGCCTCATCAAGAACTGGGATTCCTAACTCCTCCGCTTTTTGTAATTTAGATCCCGCCGCCTCACCTGCCACAACATAATCAGTCTTGCTTGAGACAGATGAGGATGCTTTACCACCACGAAGAACGATTGCTTCAGTTGCACCATCTCGTGTGAAATCATCTAAAGAGCCAGTAACCACAATTGTTAATCCAGTTAATGTTTGTTTTAAATTATTAACAGGCTTTTTATCTACTAATAAAACCCCAGATTTTTCCCACTTTTCAATTATTTTCTGATGCCATTTCTCACTAAACCATTCATTAATTGATTCAGCAATTACTGCACCTACTCCTTCAACATTTGCTAGCTCCTCAGTGGATGCACCTCTAATACTTTCAATTGAACCAAATTTATTTGCTAACGCTTGTGCTGAGGTTGGACCGACATGTCTAATGGATAAGGCAACCAGTACCCGCCAAAGTGGTCGAGTTTTTGCTGTCTCTAGCCCAATTACAAAACGCTCTGCAATCGCACCCAAGGTGCCATCTTTCTTCAAGAAAAATTGTGACTTGGCTAAATCTTTTTCTGTAAGTGAAAATAAATCACCCTCATCCTTTACCAAACCATCTGCCAAAAGTGCAGCTGCTGCTTCATAACCCAATACATCAATATCTAAGGCAGATCGTGAGCCGATATAGAAAAGTCGCTCAACTAATTGCGCGGGGCATGATTGATTATTTGGACAACGAATATCAACATCCCCCTCAGTGATTGCGCGAAGTTTGGTTCCGCAATCTGGACATACCGTTGGCATGACAAATGCTTTTTCCTTACCAGTGCGTTTTTCAATTACTGGCCCAAGAACCTCTGGAATTACATCTCCTGCTTTGCGAATTAAAACTGTGTCGCCAATCAATATTCCCTTACGAACAATTTCTTCTTGATTATGCAAGGTTGCATTTGTAACAGTTGAACCCGCCACCTTTACTGGCTCCATAAATGCAAATGGTGTGACACGTCCAGTGCGACCAACACTTACCTTGATATCTAATAATTTTGTAGTTACTTCCTCTGGCGGGTATTTGTAAGCGATCGCCCACTTTGGTGCACGTGAGGTGAAGCCAAGATCATTTTGAACTGCAATCTCATTCACCTTAATTACTACGCCATCTATCTCATGTTCTACATCATGACGATGTTTTTCATACTCATCGATAAATGCAACTACCTCTTTACGAGTTTTAACTACTTTAAATCTATTGCTAGTTGGCAATCCCCAACCCTTTAATAACTCATAAGCTGTGCTTTGTTGTTCAAATGAAACTCCATTTGCTGCGCCAATTCCATGAACTACAACATCTAATGGCCGGCTAGCAGTTACTTTGGGATCTTTTTGGCGCAGCGAACCAGCTGCAGCATTTCGCGGATTAGCAAAGCGTGCTTTGCCCGCTTCCTCTAATGAATCATTTAACTCATCAAATGCTTTGATGGGAAAGAAAACTTCACCCCGTACTTCTAAAGTATCTGGCAAATTCTTTCCAGTTAATTCAGTCGGCACAGATTTAATTGTTTTGATATTTAAGGTGACATCCTCACCCGTTGTGCCATTTCCACGGGTTAATGCGCGAGTCAATCTTCCCTTTTCATAAAGCAGGTTGATTGCAAGGCCATCTACCTTTACCTCGCACAGCCAAGTATTTTTTGCACCAGTTTTCTCTATTCGATCAAACCAGGTATCTAATTCATCTGCATCAAAGACATTGTCCAGTGACATCATCTTTTCGATGTGATCATGCTGTTCGAAGTGGGTGGCAAATCCCCCGCCAACATCGGAGGTTGGTGAATCTGGCAATTTATATTGTGGATGCTTTGCCTCTAAGGCGATTAACTCTTTCCACAACTTATCAAATTCAGCATCAGTGATTGCTGGTGCATCTAAGACATAATATTTAAATTGATGGTCTTTAATCGCTTCAGATAACTCTTGAATCTTGTGTCTAATCTGAGAGCTCATCAAAAAGTTTCCGAAATCGTCGCCGATCCAACAACACGATCTCCATCATAAATAACTAGTGCCTGTCCTGTTGCTAAACCAAATACTGGTTGATCAAGCTCTGCAATTAAATGTGTGCCATCAAATTTGTACTCTGTTGGAAGCGGTTCTCCATGTGCTCGAACTTGGGCAAAACCACGATAAGTTTTATTTATCTCTGGAATTGGTCCACACCAAATAGGTGGAGTTCCAGCAATTTTATTTACTGCAAGTGCCTCATGTGTTCCGACAACTACTGTGTTTGTCTTTGGCTCAATCTTTAATACATATCTTGGCTCACCTTTAGGGGTTGGCACTGTTAAATTTAAACCGCGACGTTGTCCGATTGTGTAGGTGTAAGCACCATTGTGTTCACCTAATTTATTTCCAGATTGATCAACAATTGGTCCAACCTCAGAGCCCAATCGCTCGCGCAACCAACCAGCGTTATCGCCTGATGGTACAAAACAAATATCGTGGCTATCTGGTTTATTTGCCACAAATAATCCACGGCGCTCTGCCTCTTTACGAACCTCATCTTTGACTGTGTCACCCAATGGAAATATCGCACCATTGATTTGATCTTGAGTTAATACTGCAAGTACATATGATTGATCTTTACCAGGATCAACTGCGCGATTTAAAGTTTTAACACCATCTATCTCTTTAGTAATTGCGTAATGCCCAGTGACAACACCATCAAAGCCAAGTGCCTTCGCTCTTTCTAATACCGCTTGAAACTTAATCTTTTCATTGCATCGCAAACATGGATTTGGAGTACGACCAGATTGGTATTCAGCTAAGAAATTCTCAACAACTCCGGCATGAAACTCCTCTGCCATATCCCAGATGTAAAAAGGTATACCAATTACATCTGCTGCACGACGAGCATCATGTGAATCCTCCACTGTGCAACAACCACGTGCACCTGATCGATACTTTTGTGGATTACTAGATAGCGCAAGGTGAACACCAATTACCTCATAACCTGCTTCAACTGCTCGAGCTGCTGCAACCGCTGAATCAACACCGCCGCTCATGGCAGCAATTACCTTTAACTTACTCATTATTGGAAAACCTTCTTTGATGTTGCCGCGCGAGATTTAGCAACAACATCACCAATTACCGATGCTAATTTTTCGATCTCATCCTCGGTATTTGTGTAACTAACTGAAAAGCGAAGTGATGATGTTGCTTGATCCTCATTTGCTCCAAGTGCCATTAATACATGACTTGGCCGGTGAACACCGGCGCTGCAAGCAGATCCAGTTGAACATGCAATGCCCTGCATATCAAGTAAAAGTAAAAGAGCTTCACTATCTGTTCCTGGGAAAGTTATGTTGGCAATTCCTGGCAAAGTTTTTTCGGCAGAACCATTTAACCAAGCATCAGGAACAGCGGTTAAAACCTTTTTAATTAGTAACTCTTTAAGGGATCTAACCTTTTGATCACGTGATTGCATATCTGCAATTGCGTTATTTGCAGCAGCTGCAAATGCAATTATTCCAGGTGCATTAAATGTGCCACTGCGGATATCTCGCTCTTGTCCGCCACCATGTAATACCGGTTCGATATTTACACCTTTTTTGAGAATCAATGCCGCAACTCCCAACGGACCACCAACCTTGTGCGCGCTAATCGTTGCAGCGGTTAGGCCCAAAGATGTGAAATTAAAATCTACTTTGCCAAAAGATTGCACCGCATCGGTATGTACTGGAATGGCGCCAGCAATTTTTACAATCTCAGCGATCGGTTGAATGGTGCCAATCTCATTGTTGGCCTGCATAATTGAAATAAAAGCTACTTGATCTGCTTGCTTTGTAACCGCATCTTGCAATGTATTTAAATCAACTACCCCTGCACTACTTACTGGAATTTCAATAACAGTTGCGCCTTCATGTTCTACTAGCCACTTAATTGGATCCATAACTGCATGGTGTTCAAAGGTGGATGTAATAATTGTTTTCTTTCCTGTTTTTGCGCCCAGCCAATACAAACCTTTGACCGCTAAATTATTTGCTTCTGTTCCGCTGCCAGTGAAAATTACATCGATTGCGGCACACCCTGCTGCTTTAGCAATCGCCTCGCGTGCCTCTTCTAACTCTTTACGCACTGATCGACCAGTGCTGTGCAAACTTGAAGCATTACCAGTTTTTAAAATTTGCGCAGTTAATGCATCAATTGCCGGTTGCACCATAGGTGTGGTTGCTGCATGATCTAAATAGATCTGATTCAAATTGCCGGCCATTTGCTTAGTCTAAAGCCAGCCACTGATTAAGGCTTATTAGCCCTTTCGAGCAACAATTGCCTGCGTAGCCTGTGGCAAAACATTAAATAAATCGCCAACTACTGCAAAATCTGCAAGTTCGAGAATTGGCGCCTCTGGATCCTTATTGATCGCAACAATTGTTTTACTAGTTTGCATACCGGCGCGATGTTGAATTGCACCAGAGATTCCAGCTGCAACGTAGAGTTGTGGGCTAACAGTTTTTCCAGTTTGGCCAACCTGGTGTGAATGCGGATACCAACCAGCATCTGTTGCAGCACGTGATGCACCAACGGCAGCACCTAATGCATCAGCAAAAGCTTCAACTGGTTTGAAATCTCCATTTGTGCCACGGCCACCTGAAACAACAATTGAGGCTTCAGTTAACTCAGGACGTCCACCTTTAACAGCAGGAGTTGATGCAGTAACTGTTGCTAACTTTGCAGCATCAGAGATATTTACTGAAATTTCAGAAACTGCTGGAGATGATGTTGCCGCTACCGCCTCAATTGAGTTGGCGCGAATAGTAATAATTGGTGTTCCGGTAATAACCGCTGAATGAACAGTGGTTGAACCACCAAATACAGATTGGGTGGCAATCAAATCCGTATCAACATTTACCGCATCAGTAATTACACCAGAGTTTGTTTTAACTGCAAGGCGTCCGGCAATCTCTTTACCGCGGGCAGTTGATGAGATTAAAACCGCTGCTGGTTTTTCAGCCGCCATAATTTGCGCAAGTGCATCTGCTGCAGCACCTGCTGAGTACTTATCCCAATCACCAGTTGCAGTAATTACCTTATCTACCGGAAATACATTTAATTGAGCAACGATATCTGCCGGATTGCTAGCTAAAACAACTGCAACAGATTCACCAGCACCCTTAGCAAATGTTGCTAATTCACCAGCTGCCTTTGAAATCTTTCCACCACTGTGATCAACCAGAAAAAGTATTGAACTCATGCCAATCTCTTTTCTACTAAGAAATCTACTAACTTTGTGCCACCATCAGATGCATCATCATTTACCTTGATTCCAGCGGTGCGTGCTGGGCGAGGAAGTGCATCTTTAACTGTTGACCATGCTGCAGATAATCCAACTGATGAAGCTGCAACACCGGCATCTGCTAGTGACATTGTTGTAATTATTTTCTTCTTGGCAGCCATAATTCCTTTAAATGATGGATAACGTGGCTCGTTGATCTTTTCAATAACCGATAAAACTACTGGAAAGTTTGCCTTCATGGTTTCTACGCCGAACTCTGTTACGCGATCAATCTCAACAGATGATGCAGCAGGATCTACCTTTACCTTGCCAGCAAAGGTTAATTGCGCAAGACCTAAACGCTCAGCCAACATGGCAGGAACAACGCTCATGCGAGCATCTGTGCTTTCTGTTCCACAAATTACTAAATCGTAATTTCCTTTTTTAATAACCTCAGCAAGTACTAATGATGTAGCAAGTGCATCTGAACCAGAAAGTGCTGGATCTGAAACCAAAATTGCATCATCTGCGCCCATCGAAAGTGCTTTACGAATAGCCTCAGTTGCGCGCTCTGGACCCATTGAAATAATTGTTACTGAATGTCCGCTGCCTTCACCGGCTTCACCAGTTGCAGAGTTTGCTTCAACAATCTTCAGCGCTTCTTCAACAGCGTACTCATCAAGATCATTTAAAACTGCATCAACATTTGCGCGATCTAGTAATCCATTGGCCATCTTTTTCTCTGCCCAAGAATCTGGCACCTGCTTTACGCAAACGGCAATTTTCATACCTCAATGTTACTCAACAGTAGGTTGTGAGGCCAACCTTTAACCAAACCTTTACCAACATGTAACCTAAATCTTTACTTGAGGCTTTCTTTAGAGCCGACTCTGTAAACCATGAGAGTTGCTGTTGTAACAGAGTCCTTTCTCCCACATGTAAATGGCGTCACCAACTCCGTACTTCGCATTCTCGAATACTTCACAAAAAATGGTCACCAAGCATTAGTTATTGCCCCAGAGTCAGCAGAGACTCCTAATGAATTTATGGGCCATCAAGTACGGACCACAACTGCGCTGCCCCTGCATAATTTTTT
>JACCDP011273154.1_pt1 | contig 15613 bp, 12 predicted proteins | sample 7445841 | NCBI WGS metagenome assembly JACCDP01 (sample SAMN15323441, study PRJNA562643) | freshwater metagenome | isolation source: river surface water | place: USA:Blue River Watershed | collected 2017-08-17 | reverse complement strand
CCCGCTTGACCGTCAGCGACAGGTTGTTGTGACCAGGCCGCTCGCCATTGCGAGGGCTGGCCACCGAGTACTGGCGCGGATGATGCGGTCGCCCGCTGGCATCGAGCCCCGGTGGGATGATGCCGATCGACTGCCCCTCGAGCACTGGGAAAGGCATGGCGCCAAAGTCCAGCACGATGTGATGGGTGTCGTAATCTTGCTGACCCGGCCGCTGGCCGACCTCGGTCACGCGCAGGTTGCCGACCACCGTGGCCGTCACGCTCTTGACCGCCGCCTTGGGACCGTAGAGGTTGGTGTAGGCATGCGCCGCAGACCAAGGCGGCACGGTGGCGCCGTACTGCGCCGACTGAAAAACGCCGCCCTGCTCTGTCGGCAAGGCCGCTGGCGCCGGCTGCGTGCCTGCGTCGGTCGGGGCCGATGTTGGGTCGCCATGCTCGGCCAGTTCTTGGGCGGGCAGTTCGGCCGGCAGGCTGTCCCAGCCGAGCTGCTCGTCGAGCGAGTAGGCGCGCACCCGCGGCATCTGCCGCCAGTTGTCGATCGAGCCGGTAGGGCACGGGGGCACACAGGCCATGCACAAATTGCACTTGTCGGCATCGACCACGTAGTTGCGCGAGTCATGGGTGATCGCACCGACGGGGCAAGTGGCCTCGCAGGTGTTGCAACGGATGCAGATCTCGGGGTCGATCAGATGCTGCCTGATCAAGGCGGCCTCAGTGGGGGCGTTCATCTCGGTCTCCGTCGTTTTCAGCTGGTTTGTCTATTTTGGCGCCTGTCTCAGCGCCGCTCTCGGCGCGATGCGGCCTGGGTGCACCGCCTGTCTCAATTTCTACACCCCTGTTCGCCGCGAGGGCGCGGCTCCTACAAGTGCAGGGCCCAACAAGGACAAGGCCCGCCACCGCCGCCCTCGCTGGCCAGCCCGCTCAATTAAATCGCACGTACTCGAAGTTGGCCGGCTGGCGGTTGATGCCCACCACAGGCGGGGCGATCCAGTTGGCAAACTGACCGGGCTCGACGCAGCGGCCCATCAGACTGGCCACATAGGCGCGGTCCGCACCGGAGGGCAGCCAGTTGTCCACATTGGCTTTCCACTCGGCCTCGCTGACCACCTGGCCTTCGGGGCTGACCTTGACGGCCGCCAAGGGGCCGATGTTGCGGTGGAAGGCCTTGTGCGGTGCCTTGAAGCGAAAGTTGATGCCCGCTTTTTCCAAAATCTTGTTCCAGCGCTCGACGCCGGCGATCGAATCCTTGATGTAGTCGTCGCGCAGCACTTCGTTAAGGGCGTTGAGCATGGGAACTTCCTTGTTCACCAACTGGCCGTTCTTGACTTCCAGCACATGGTAGCTCTGGCCCTTGAGCACGTGGTCGTCCATGCGCTTGCCTTCCTCGTAGCGGCCCTTGAGGCCCGTGGAGTAGAAGGTGGCGGCGTTGCTGGACTCGTCGGCGCCAAACAGGTCGATGGTGACCGAGAAGTGGAAGTTGATGTAGCGCTGGATGGTGGGCAGGTCGATCACGCCGGCGGCGCGCAGCTTGGCCGGATCATCGGTCTTGAGCTCATTGATCATCTGCGCGGTGCGGGTGATCACGCGGCCCACGCCGGACTCGCCCACGAACATGTGGTGGGCTTCCTCGGTCAGCATGAACTTGGTCGTGCGGGCCAGCGGATCGAACGACGATTCAGCCAAGGCGCACAACTGGAACTTGCCGTCGCGGTCGGTGAAGTAGGTGAACATGAAGAAGCTCAGCCAATCGGGCGTGGCCTCGTTGAAGGCCTGCAGGATGCGCGGGTTGTCTTCTTGTCCAGACCGACGCTCGAGCAGGGCCTCGGCCTCCTCGCGGCCATCGCGGCCGAAATACTTGTGCAGCAGGTAGACCATGGCCCAGAGGTGGCGGCCTTCCTCCACATTGACCTGGAACAGATTGCGCAGGTCGTACTGGCTGGGGGCGGTCAGGCCCAGATGGCGCTGCTGCTCCACCGATGCGGGCTCGGTATCGCCCTGGGTCACGATGATGCGACGCAGATTGGCGCGGTATTCGCCAGGCACGTCTTGCCAGGCCGCCTCGCCCTTGTGATCCCCAAAATGGATCTTGCGGTCCTGCTCGCCCGGGTTGAGGAAGATGCCCCAGCGGTAGTCGGGCATCTTGACATGACCAAACTGGGCCCAGCCCTGGGGGTCAACACTGACAGCCGTGCGCAGGTAGACATCAAAGTTTTGCGAGCCATCGGGCCCCATGTCCTGCCACCAGGAGAGGTAGTTGGGCTGCCAGTGCTCGAGCGCGCGCTGCAGGGTGCGGTCTTCGCTCAGGTTGACGTTGTTGGGGATCTTCTCGCTGTAGTTGATACCGGACATGGGAGCTCCTGTGAATGAAATCGGTGAAAGGTCTGAGGGGTCTGGGGGCGGCGTGTGGCGGCAACGACTTAAACCCGGTGCCAATCGAACTGGGCCTTGTCGCCCTTGCCGTACACCTTGAGCGCGCCTTTGTCGCCCACGGCATTGGGGCGCTGGAAGATCCAGTTCTGCCAGGCGGTCAAGCGGCCGAAGATGCGCGTGATCATGTTTTCTTGGCCGTTAAAGCGCAGGTTGGCCTCCAGGCCCGTGAGCGAGTCGGGCGACATCGACACCCGCTCTTCCATCGCAATACGGACCTCGTCGGCCCAGTCGATGTCATCGGGGTTGCTGGTCACCAGGCCGACTGCAAAGGCCGCGTCTGCATCGAGCGGCTGGCCGGCTTTGGCGCGCACGGCGTCCAGGGCGGGCGCTTCGTCATAGAAGCGGCGGGCCAGTCGACTCTGGCCGGTGGCCATGGGGAACAGGCCAAAGTTCGTGTCGCCAACGGTCAGCGTCGGGGCCTGCGCCGGATCATCGGGCAAGGCCAGCATGTAGCTGCGGTCGCAGGCCAGGGCCAGCTCCAGGTAGCTGCCTGCAAAGCAGGAGCCGGGCTCGATCAGGGCAAACAGGCTGCGCGAGGACACATCGAGCCGGCTGAAGGTGCGGCGCAAGTAGCCAATGGTCTGGCGGGCCAGCCAATGGTCTTGATGGGCCATCAGGAAGGCGTCCATGGCCAAAACGGCCTGCGCGTCGCCGGAGGTCTTGATGATCCACAGGCCGACTTCCAGCTCGTTAGTGCGCATGTGCAAGATGGCGTCCTCGAGTTCACGCGCCAGCGCCAGCGGGAACCACTGGTCACCCAGCGCCTGGGCGGCGGCCATGTCGGCCGGCTGCGCGCCGCTGGGGCTCTTGACCACAAAGGTGGCGGTGCGCTTGGCGCGGTCGATCTCGACGCTGACATGCGAATAGCGCAGCGCGTCGGCCTCAAAGCTGCGCTGCAGGGGCGAGAGCCTCACCGCTTGCGCCTGGTCGGGACGCTGGCTGCTTGCAGCCAGGGCCAGCGCGCGCTCGCGCACCTTCTCGCCAAAGACGGCCGGCTTGGCAATCTCGTCCACCAGGCGCCAGTCTTTGGCCTTCTGGCCGCGCACGCCTTCGACACTGGTGCAAAACAGATCGGCCAAGTCGTGGCGCACATGGCGCTTGTCGGTGACGCGGGTCAGTCCGCCGGTGCCGGGCAACACGCCCAGCAGGGGCACCTCAGGCAGGCTGACCGAACTGGAGCGGTCATCGACCAACACAATCTCATCGCAAGCCAGGGCCAGTTCATAGCCCCCGCCAGCGCAGGCGCCATTGACCGCCGCCAGAAATTTCAGGCCTTCATACCGCGACGAATCTTCCAGCCCATTGCGGGTTTCGTTGGTGAACTTGCAGAAGTTGACCTTCCAGGCATGGCTGGAGACACCCAGCATGAAGATGTTGGCGCCCGAGCAGAACACCTTGTCCTTGGCACTGGTCACCACCACCGTCTTGACCTCGGGGTGTTCAAAGCGAATGCGGTTGACCGCATCGTTGAGCTCGATGTCCACCCCCAGGTCGTAGGAATTGAGCTTGAGCTTGTAGCCCGGGCGCAAGCCGGCGTTCTCGTCAATGTCGATCTTGATCGAAGCCACCGGGCCTTCAAAGCCGAGCTTGAGGTGGCGGTACTGCCCGGGCTCAATTTGGTAGTCAACGATGGGGTTGGACGGCGTTGGGTTCATGGGGGTCTCCTCCGAGGAAATGATGGGCCTGCTTGCGAGTTGAAAAAAAGTGCTTTCGCTGAACGTGTGCAGGCATCATATTGCATGTTATTTCGGTCGTCAAGCATTTTTATGCATGTTGCCGAAAATTTTTTCTCCCGGGGTTTAGATCGGCAGCTGCAGCGCCTGGCGCACCATCTGGCGCAGCAGCACAAAGGTGGGCTCGAGCCCCTGGGCGCTGGTGTCCAGGTGCATCTGGGCCTTGGAATAAAAGGCCGCACGGCCGGCCAGAATGCCTCGCAGGTCTTCCATGGCCTCTTTGCTGGCCGCCATGGGCCGCATGTCGCCCTGGTCGATCACCCGCCTCATGTGGTCTTGCGGATTGGCCTGCAGCCACACCGTGGTGCAGTGGGTCAGCATCAGGTTGAAGGTGCTCAAGTCCGACACCAGGCCGCCAGGGGTGGCAATCACCGCCTCGGGGTGGGTCTGTATCACCTCTTCAAGTGCCCGCCGCTCGTAGCGCCGGTAGGCGTTCTGGCCATACAGGGCCTGGATTTCCGAGACGCTGCAGCCGGCAATTTTTTCGATCGAGCGGCTCAACTCAATAAACGGAAAGCCCAGGTCATCGGCCAGCAGTTGCCCCAGGGTGGACTTGCCGGCCCCACGCAAACCGATCAAAGCAATGGAGGAGCGGCTGCCTTGGGGTGCGCCACCCGTGTCCAGCAACTCACCGATGGCCAGCCGAACCCGACGCAGATCGGCGTCGTCCCGGTTCTGCAGCAACTCGCGAATCAGAAGCCATTCCGGCGAGGAAGTGCTCACATCACCAATCAATTCGGCGAGCGGGCATTGCAGGGCAGCGGCCACCTGCTGCAGCACCAGAATGGACGCATTGCCCTCGCCGTACTCCAGGTTGGCCAGATGCCGCTCGGACACCTCGGCCGCCTGCGACAGCGCCTTGCGGGTCATGCCCCGCCTGGACCTGAGCGCGCGCACCCGCTCGCCCAAGGCCACCAGCAAGGGATTCTTTCCAGCGGCGCTGGGGCCGCTGTCGGCCTGCGGGTCGGTGGATGGTGAGCCACCTGGGGTTAACCCTGATTTTTGCAATATAGTGCTTGACACGGGGAAACTGCAGAATTATCGTTCAGGTACGCACAATAATTCATATCGTCGAACTTGGCAAGCGGCCCGGCCCGCCAATTCGCACCCCACCGGAGGCCCCATGACCCCAGAACAGTTTCGACAAGACCTGGCCGACCTCGCCGCCCAGCTGGCCGGTCGGCCCCTGGACGCCGACCTGGACCGCTGGCTCAACGCTGAACATGGCCCGTCCAGCCCAACCTACGCCCGCCTGCGCGCCAGCTGCGAAGCCGGTGTGGCTGAGGGCTGGTTGGCCAACCGCGAAGGCGGCGGCCTGAAGTACGGCCGCATCTTCAAGCCGGCCGACGACTTGCACGGCTTCTCGGTGGATGTGGTGGACATGCACGACATCGCCGGGCCGCACCACGTACACCCGCTGGGCGAGATCGACCTGATCATGCCGATCGACCCGCAGGCATGCTTTGACGGTCGGCCCGCCGGCTGGCTGGTTTGCCCGCCGGGCAGCGCCCACCGCCCCACCGTCAGCCAGGGCCGCGCCCTGGTGCTGTACCTGCTGCCGCAAGGTCGCATTGAATTTAGCGCGCAGCCGGCCTGAGCGGCGCGCCCACCTGCAAGTGCCCAGGGCCGCACCGCCTGAGCCCAACACCCGCCGCGCAAGCTGCGCGGCCCCGAACCCACCGCCCTGACCCGAAGGAACTGCGATGACCGAATTACTCTCCAACTACATGGCCGGCCGCTGGCAAGCGGGCACCGGCGCAGGCACCGTATTGCTCGACCCCGTGCTGGGCACCGAGCTGGTGCGGGTGGACGCCACCGGCCTGGATCTGGCCTCGGCCTTTGCCTATGCGCGGCAGACGGGCGGGCGGGCGCTGCGCGCCCTGAGCTACCGGCAACGCGCCGACCTGCTGGCCAAAATCCTGGAGGTGATGCAGGCGCAGCGCGAGACCTACTACGAGATCGCCCTGGCCAACAGCGGCACGGTTAAAAACGATTCGGCGGTCGACATTGACGGTGCCCTGTTCACCCTGGGGCACTACGCCAAGATCGGTCAGAGCCTGGGTGAACAGCAACACCTGGTGGACGGCCCGGCCGCGCGCTTGGGCAAAGACCCGCTGTTTCAGTCGCAGCATGTGCGGGTGCCCACGCACGGCGTGGCGCTGTTCATCAACGCCTTCAACTTTCCGGCCTGGGGCTTGTGGGAAAAAGCTGCACCGGCCTTGTTGTCGGGGGTGCCGGTGATCGTCAAGCCCGCCACTGCCACCGCCTGGCTGACGCAGCGCATGGTCAAGGATGTGGTCGATGCCGGCGTGCTGCCCCCGGGCGCCTTGTCGGTCATCTGCGGCTCTTCGCAGGGGCTGCTGGAACAGTTGCAGCCCTTTGATGTGTTGTCCTTTACCGGGTCGGCCGATACCGCTGAACTGATTCGCTCGCACGCTGCCGTGACGCGCCGATCGGTGCGGGTGAACATCGAGGCCGACAGCCTGAACTCGGCGCTGCTGCTGCCCGGCTCGAGCCGCGAGGCGGTGGATCTGCTGGTCAAAGAGGTGGCCCGCGAGATGACCGTCAAGTCGGGCCAAAAATGTACCGCCATCCGGCGGGTGCTGGTGCCGCAAGAGCAGGCGGCCGACATCGCCCAGGCCATCAGCGCACGGCTGGCCAAGACCACCGTGGGCAATCCGCGCAATGAATCGGTGCGCATGGGCGCGCTGGTCAGCCGCGCACAACTGAGGTCGGTGCAAGAGGGGCTGGCGCTGCTTCAATCGCAAGCGCAGGTGCTGCACGATGGCGCTTCGCACGCGCTGGTCGACGCCGATCCTCGGATCGCCTGCTGCGTCGGGCCCACGCTGCTGGGCCTGAAAGACGCGACCGCCAGCGAGGCGGCCGGGCTGATTCATGACCATGAAGTCTTCGGCCCGGTGGCCACACTGCTGCCGTATCGCGACCCAGATCAGGCCCTGGATTTAATCGCCCGCGGCCAAGGCTCGCTGGTGGCTTCGGTCTACGGCGATGAGCCCCAGGCCCTGGCCCGCACCGCGCTGGCGCTGAGCGCCTGCCATGGCCGCGTGCACATCATCACGCCCGATGTGGGCAGCCTCCACACCGGTCACGGCAATGTCATGCCGCAGTCGCTGCACGGCGGCCCGGGCCGGGCCGGCGGCGGCGAAGAACTCGGCGGACTCAGAGCGCTCGATTTTTACCACCGCCGCGCAGCGATTCAGGCCAGCACTGGGGTGCTGCAGCCGCTGCAGGCACCGCCAGCAGCGCAGACCGTCGCCTGAAGAACCCTTGCGCAACTCCAAAACAAACAAGCCCCGAGGCGCACCCCCAACGAGGAACGAGGAGACACCCATGACCGGCAGCCCCACACACACCGCGCAAGCCCTGCCCCCCGCACCTGGCCCGCGCTTTAATTTTGCGCAGCACTTGCTGGACCTCAATGCCGGACGGCCCAACAAGCTGGCCTACATCGACGACGCCGGCGCACTGAGCTACGGCGAGCTGGCCCAACGCGTCAGGCGCATGGCTGCGGGCCTGCTGGCCCTGGGCATTCGGCGTGAGGAGCGGGTGCTGCTGCTGATGCACGACAGCAGCGACTGGGTGGTGGGTTTTCTCGGGGCGCTTTACGCCGGCGTGGTGCCGGTGGCGGTGAACACCTTGCTCACCGCCGACGACTACGCCTACATGCTGCAGCACAGCCGCTCGCAAGCGGTGCTGGTGGGTGCGCCACTGTTGCCGGTGCTGCGTCAAGCCCTGGCGCAAGGCGACCACGAGGTGCGCCAGATCATCGTGGCGCGCCCGGATGGCCCGGTGGCTGCTCCCGACCTTGCGCTGGACACGCTGCTGACCCACCTGCCGCTGGACACCTGCGCCGCCACCAGCGCCGATGACCCAGCCTTCTGGCTGTATTCATCGGGATCGACCGGTCGCCCCAAGGGCACCACCCACACCCATGCCAACCCCTACTGGACGGCCGAGCTCTATGGCAAGGCCATCTTGGGCCTGACCGAGCGCGATGTCTGTTTCTCGGCGGCCAAGCTGTTTTTTGCCTACGGCCTGGGCAACGCGCTGTCGTTTCCGCTGAGTGTCGGGGCCACCGTGGTGCTGATGGCCGAGCGGCCCACGCCCGATGCGGTGTTCAAGCACTGGACCGAGCAAAGGCCCACCGTGTTTTTTGGTGCACCCACCGGCTTTGCCGGCATGCTGGCCTCACCCAAGCTGCCCGCCAAAGACCAGGTGGCGCTGCGGCTGTGTTCATCGGCCGGCGAGGCGCTACCGGCCGACTTGGGCGAACGCTTTACCGCGCATTACGGTGTCGAGATCATCGACGGCATTGGCTCGACCGAAATGCTGCACATCTACCTGTCCAACTTGCCAGGGCAGGTGCGCTACGGCACCACCGGCTGGCCGGTGCCCGGCTACGAGATCGAACTGCGCGGCGATAACGGCACGGCGGTGCCCGATGGCGAACCGGGCGACCTGTACATTCGTGGACCCAGCGCCGCTCTGATGTACTGGGGCAACCGGGAGAAATCGCGCGAAACCTTTCAGGGCGCCTGGACCAAAAGCGGTGACAAATACGTGCGCAATGCCGATGGCAGCTACACCTATTCAGGCCGCAGCGACGATATGCTGAAGGTCAGCGGCATCTATGTTTCGCCCTTCGAGGTGGAGGCCACGCTGGTGCAGCATCCGGCCGTGCTGGAGGCCGCTGTCATCGGCATGGTGGACGAAGAAGGCCTGACCAAAACCCGCGCCTTTGTGGTGCGCAAGGCCGGCGCAGCGGTGGACGAAGCAGCCCTGAAAGCCTTTGTGAAAGAAAGGCTGGCACCTTATAAATACCCACGGCGCATTGACTTCATGGACGAACTGCCCAAAACCGCCACCGGCAAAATACAGCGCTTCAAACTGCGCGAACTGCAAGCGACCTCCGTGTGAATCCAAAATCCACCCTGGTCTACTTTGACTGGGCCCACAAGCGGGTGGCCCTTGAGACCCAGTGGGTCAGCGGGCCGGCCCATGGCCCGCTGCTGGTGTTTTTGCACGAAGGGCTGGGCTCGGTGTCGATGTGGCGCGACTTTCCACAGCAACTGTGCGCAAGCCTGGGCTGCCGCGGCCTGGTGTATTCAAGGCCAGGCTATGGGCGCTCGAGCCCCCGCGACCCTGAGGAGCACTGGAGCCCCGACTTCATGGAGCGCCAGGCCACCGAGGTGTTGCCCGCCCTGCTGCAGGCCCTGCAGGTGGACGAACCGGTCTGGCTCTTGGGTCACAGCGACGGCGGCACGATCGCGCTGCTGAGCGCCATCGTGCAAGGCGAGCAGCCCACCCAGAGCACCGGCCCCCACGCCCAACCACCAGCCGGGCCGCGGGTGGCCGGCGTTATGGTGATGGCGCCGCACATCATGGTGGAAGACGTTTCCCTGCGCAGCATCGAACAAGCACGGCAAGCCTATCTGCACGGCGACCTGCGCCAGCGGCTGGCCCGCCATCATGACGACACCGACTCGGCCTTCTGGGGCTGGAACCAGGCCTGGCTGTCACCGGCCTTCCGGAACTGGTCGATCGAGGCCCGCCTGCACTCCATCAAAGTGCCGGTGCTGGCCGTGCAAGGCCTGCAAGATGAATACGGCACCCTCGAACAAATTCGCGGCATCGCCCGCCGCGCGCCGCACACCGAACTGCTGGAACTGCCCGACTGCGGACACTCACCGCACCGCGATCAAACGCAGACGCTGATGGAGGCGGTGGCGGGGTTTGTGGGCCGGCATGCGGGGCGTTGATCACCAAGGCCCGTAATGCCCCACCACGCCTTGCCATAGCAAGGTGCGCTCGCGCCCCATCGAGGTCTGGCTGCCGGAAGCGGTGGCATTGGCGGCCAGGTGCACCATCACCAGCTTGCGGGCAGGGTCGACGAAGATGGCTTGTCCGTACACGCCCAGCAGGGCAAAACGGCGCTGCTGTCCAGGGAAGGTCCAGGTTTGGTAGCCGTAGCCGAAATACGGCGTGGCCTTGTTGGGCGCAAAAGCGGGCGGATGCTGCTTGGAATCGGTGGCCTCAATCAGGTAGGCCGCTGGCACGATCTCGCCCAGGTCGGGCCGGTCAGGCCGGCGGCCATCGTAGGCGAGCACGATGCCCAGGCGCGCGTAGTCGCGAGCGGTGGCATTGAAGTTGCCACCGGAACGCTCTAGGCCGGTGGAATCGGCCCGCCACAGGGACGAGGTTTCGGCGCCCATGGGTTGCCACAGGCGGCTTTGCAGGTAGGCGCTCAGCGTTTGCCCGGTGGCCCCGCGCAGCACCAGGGCCAGCATGTCGGTCTCGGCGCTGGCGTAGTTGAACACCTCACCAGCCGGATGCCGCCGCTCGGTGATGACCTTGGCGCCATCGGCGGCGCTGCCCTGTCGGGCGGCAGCGCCGTAGCGGGCGAGGTCGTCCTTGCCGTCGTAGCGCTCCTCAAACTTGGCGCCCGAGGCCATGCGCAGCAGGTGGCGCACCGAGGTCTGGCCGTACAGGGTGCCAGCCAGCGCGGGCGCGTAGACCTCGGCACGGTCGTCCAATGAGCGGATGCGCCCTTCCTTCAGCGCGATGCCCACCGCCAGGGCGGTAATGGTCTTGGCCATGGAGTTGGACAAGAACCGGTGCGTGGGCTTGCGGTCGTATTGGTAGCGCTCCACCTGGATCACGCCGTCCTTGACGATGAGCAGCGCCATCACGCGCTGGCGCTTCATGTAGTCGTCAATGCTCAGGCGCTCGCCGCCGACGTTCCAGCGGTAGTCGGGCTCGCGATCCGCTTTTCTAAGCACCATGGGCTCGGCCGCTGGCTGCATCTCGTTGGACCGACCGTTGAAGATGCCGGGAATCTCACCCTGGTGGGTGAAAGAACCGACGCGAACGCATTCGTCCATGAACCAGTTGTTGGCCATGCCGGCCTGGCCGATCGGGTACCCGCGGTCTTTGCACAGGGCTTGGGTGTCGGGCTCGGCCCAGGCGGCCGTGAAGGCGGCCGCGCAGGCCAACCCAAGGACAGTGCGTGAAAGCTTCATGATGAGGTCCTCTGTTTGACAGGAAAAAGCTTAGGCAAAAACACGACCCGGGTCTAGTCCTGCAAACCCGCTGGCGTCGACTTGACGTAAAAGCGCGGATAGATGCGCGCCACCATCGACCCTGTCGGGTCCCAGGCCAGGCACCCCCCCAGGGGCGCAGGCGGCGCGTCGGCATCGCGCTGGCTGGGCTCCGACACCAGGGTCTGGAACGCCACCGTGCCCATGTTGAACAGCAATTCGCGCAGGTGGGCACAACCTTGCACCTTGCCCAGGCGTTCTTCGATGGCCGCTCGCCATCCCTTGCGAATGGAACAACCGACGATGCTTTGCATGGGCGCGCTCGCAGCCAGGCACTCGCCGTGCGGCACATGGTCCATGCTGACCGCAATGGCCTGCACCGTGTAGCGGCTGTCTATGGTCAGGCGGATCCACATGCCGTGCACCGCAGAGCCTGCCTTCAGGAGGCCTTCGCCTTCGAGCATGAAGTCGATGGGCTTGGTGTCGGTCAGGCAGGCCTCAATGTCATAAAGACCGTCCTCCCGCGCAAAGCCCTCAAAACGAACCTGTCGGGTGTGCAGAAGGCGGCGGGGCTGGGCGGGCGGCAAGGGCATGTCAAAGACCTGCAGGCATGGGGTGAAGCGCTCAAGTATCGGACAAAGCCCCACCCCGATCGCTCAAGCCGGTGCCAGACCGCCCCAGCGAGGACCCAGCAGACCCGCCCACTGGGCGCTCAGGCCGCGTCGGGCTGGCGCATGGGCGCGGCTCGCTCGAAGGCCTCAAGCCGGGCGCAGGCGGCATCGACCGCCGAGATGAGCGGCCAGCGCGCCAGGTCCACCTTGAAGCGGCGGGCACTTTCCACCTGCGGCACCAGGTACACATCAGCCAGCCCGGGTTGGCCGCCAAAGCAGTAGTCGCCCCGGGCCGGGTCGGCCGCCAGCAGCGCCTCAAAAGCGTCAAAGCCGGCGGTGATCCACTGGGCGCACCAGGCGTTGACGGCTGCCTCGTCGGCGCCGAAGTGCTGACGCAGATATTCCAGGATGCGGCGGTTGTTGATGGGGTGGATATCGCAGCCCACGAGGGCCGCCAGGGCGCGCACCCGGGCACGCTCGCCCAGACCCCGGGGCAGCAACGCGGGCGTGGGGTATTTCTCATCGAGCCACTCGATGATGGCCGGCGACTGGATCAGGATCTGCTCGCCATCTACCAGCGCCGGCACCAGCCCTTGCGGATGGATGGCCTTGAAAGCAGCCTGCAGATGCTCTTCGCGACGCAGGTCAACCGGCACGTAGTCAACGCTCAGGCCCTTCAGGTTGAGGGCAATGCGCAAACGGTGCGAGGTGCCGCTGCGAAAAAAGTTGTAGAGCTTCATGGTGGGGGCGGTTTGAATTGGTGACGCGGCGCCGGCCGCCCGCGGACCGAGGGTCTGGGCGGTGTGGTCGGCGCGCTCAAGCAGGGGGGCCGAAGGACATGGCAATGTCGCCCACACCGGCGATCTGGCCGCTCAGGTGGTCGCCGGCGACCACGGCGCCCACGCCCTCGGGGGTGCCGGTGTAGATCAGATCGCCCGGCTGCAGGTGATAGAAGCGCGACAGGTCGGCGATGATTTCCCGCACATTCCAGATCAGCTTGCTGATGTCGGAATTTTGCCGCGGCACGCCGTTGACCTGCAGCGATATGGCGGCATGCTCCAGCACCACGCCGGGCATGGGCACGATCTCCGAGCAGATGGCCGATTCCTCAAAATCTTTACCCAGGTCCCAGGGCCGGCCCTTGTCACGAGCCACCAGCTGCAGGTCACGGCGCGTCATGTCCAGGCCGCTGGCGTAGCCGTAGACCAGCTGGTGGGCCTGCTCCTCTGGCACGCGAAAACCGCTTTTGCCGATGGCCACAACCAGCTCCATTTCATGGTGGTAGTTTTGGGTGCCAGGCGGATAGGCCACCGTAGCCCCAGAGAGCACCAGGGTCTGCGGCGACTTGGTGAAATAAAAAGCGGGGTCCACCGACTTGTCGACGCTGCGCCCCATTTCGGCGGCGTGCGCGTGGTAGTTGCGGCCCACGCAGAAAATGCGGTTGACGGCGTAGCGTTCAGCATGGCCCCGAATGGGCAGACTGGCGATGGCCGGCGGGGGAAAAAGATAGGCGCTCATCTTGGATCGGACTCCAGGTCAAGGGAAAACAGTCGGGCCCGCAACCGTCAGGTGCGCACCTCGTAGATGCCCAGCTTGCGGTGCAGCGGCGATTCATCGGCCATGAACAAAAAGGCCGGCTCGCTGGCCGAGAGATTGCGCAAGGTGACCGCGGTGTAACCCGGGGCGCAGCAGGTGTCGGCCGACTCCAGGGTAAAGCTCTGGTCGTCAATGCGCACATGCGAACCGCCCTCGATCTGGTGAAACACGCAGGCGGACGAGCGGGCCGGCAGCGCCAGGGTTTGCCCCGGTCGCAGCATCAGGGCGTAAAAACCCAGAATGTTTTCGGCGTCTTCGCCCGTCTCTGGGTTGACATAGGTCAGCTGCACGCAGTCAAGCGCCGGGTCGTTGTTGGCCATGGACAGCAGGGCGGCTCGGGCATCGGCCCAGGGGTAGCGCAGCATGGGGTAGCGCCCTGTGCCGGGCTGAAACACCGGGGTGGGCCGCAGGCCACCACGCGCATACTGGCGATGACCCTGCCCCGCATGCACCGGCTGGCGCTGGCCGTTGCCGTTGACGTGGTAGGACGCCTCCATGTAGTAGACCAGCGGCAGGTCCAGCACATCGAGCCAAATCACCGGCTCGCTGCCCTCGTGACCATGCTCATGCCACAAACCGGAGGGCGTGAGGATCAGGTCGCCGCGGCTCATCGGGCATTTCTCGCCTTCAACGGTGGTCCAGGCGCCCTCGCCTTCAACCACCATGCGCACCGCGTTGGGGGTGTGACGATGCGAGGGCGCCCATTCGCCGGGCAGCAAGAGCTGCATGCCCAGATAAAGAGCCGGGCTGGCCTGCATCTTCTCCAGGCCATGGCCTGGGTTGGCCAGCACCAGCACCCGCCTTTCGGCCTTCTCGATGGGGGTGAGCGAGCCAGCTTGCAGCAGCAGCGGCTTGATGCGCTGGTACGACCAATGGGTGGGGCGGGTCTTGCGCGCGGGTATGTGCGGCGGCATCACGCCGCGCAGGCTGGGCCACAGCGGCACCAGATTGAGCTCGGTCAGTTGCTGGCGGTATTCCAGCGGCAGGTCTTCGATGCGGCCCAGGTCGTTCATGGGGACTTTCCTTCCGAGCCAGGTGTGACAGGTTTCAGGCCGCGAGCATATCGCCCTGGCCGGCGCCCAGGCCCAATTCACGCAGGCCGGCCTGCAGGCAGTTGCCGACGTTCCAGCCGTAGAGCCACTGCATCGCATCGTAAAAGCGCTCGGGGCTGCGGCCACGCCACAGGTCGTTGCGCACCAGACGTTCGACGCCCTTGGCATGGTAGATGCGCCCCATTTCACGACCCGACAGCACAATGCGCGCGGTGCGGGCGATGCGCGAATGCTGGTAGAGATCCAGCGCCCGCGGCCAGTCATGTTCGCAGCGGCGAAGCGCCTGCCCCAGGGTGACCGCGTCCTCCAGGGCCATGCAGGCGCCCTGGGCCATGTACTGGGTGGTCGGGTGGGCCGCGTCGCCAAGCAGCGTGACCCGACCAAAGGTCCACTGGCCGATCGGCTCGCGGTCGGCGGTGGCCCACCGCTTCCAGCTCTTGGGCAGGTCAATGAGCTGCCGCGCCTTGGGCAAGATGCCCTGAAAGTAGCTTTGCACCTCTTCTTTGCTGCCCTCGGTCACGCCCCACTCTTCCTGCTGCCGGCTGTGGAAGGTCACCACCACGTTGTACTGCTCGCCACCGCGCAGGGGGTAGTGCACCAGATGGCAGTTGGGGCCGACCCAAATGCTGGCCGCATTCCACTTGAGCTCGTCCGGAAAGTCTTTCTTGTCGACCACGGCGCGATACACCACATGGCCAGTCACGCGGGCTGGATCGCCGACAAACTTCTCGCGCACCACCGACTTGACCCCATCGGCCGCAATCAGGGCGGCACCAGAAAAGCGCCTGCCGTCGGCCGATTGCACCGTCACGCCGTCCGCGTCCTGCTGGATCTGGTCGATGCGGGTGTTGGTAAAGATCTCCACCCGTCCGCTCTCCTGCGCGCCCTCGAGCAGCGAAAAATGCACGTCGGCGCGGTGGATCACCGCATAGGGGTTGCCAAAGCGCTGGCGAAAATGCTCGTCGGTCGGGATCTTGCCGACCTGATAGCCGTCGATCGCATCGTGCATGACCATGTAATCGGTAAACACCGCGCGACTGCGTGCCTTCTCGCCCACGCCCAGGGCATCAAAGGCGTGAAAGGCATTGGGGCCGAGCTGAATGCCCGCGCCGATCTCGCCGATTTCCGGCGCCT
>JACCDP010885927.1_pt1 | contig 15619 bp, 35 predicted proteins | sample 7445841 | NCBI WGS metagenome assembly JACCDP01 (sample SAMN15323441, study PRJNA562643) | freshwater metagenome | isolation source: river surface water | place: USA:Blue River Watershed | collected 2017-08-17 | reverse complement strand
TGGAATTACCCCCACCTTAGACGTGGGGGTTTTTTTCGGCAAGAACCATGCCCGACTTTCCAAAACAATGTAAACGTTTACATTGTTTGGTAGGTGTTTTCCCTAATACCAGACCACTTGACACGGCTTGATAGGCTGTGGCACAGTTCACCCCGTTGGCGTTGCACCCGACATCTGAAGACCGCTTACTCATGCCTTCGCCTCCGTAACTACGGGGGGTGCAACCGAAGGCAGTAGTAAGCGGTTTTTTGTTTGTGCTGCGCCAGCTTTGCCGCAAGGGTCTATCGGGTTATTGAACTGGCATGGGGTTCCCGTAGGAAGCGAAAGCGTAGTCCGGGGTGCACCAGTTCTACAACGTTCTGACTTGGGGCGAGAGCGCACAGAAGCTGCATGCGCGAGTGGGAGTGTCGCCTGACGCATCCGGGGGGAAGACCATCGGGGAGTGCGGCAGGTTCGGGTAGCCACGCTAGACGCTGTTGACAGCGGAAAGTACCCGGAGCAGGCTAAGTCAACCTAAGCCTGTGCCCGATTGAAGCGACGTTGGCTCCATACGGGGAAAGTGCCTAGGCGGGATTCGTTCCCCCTAGGCATTGCCTTTGCCCTCAATCCGCTCTGTACCCACCACCGGGGAACCTTATGGGTATCACGTACTTTGCAGTGACCGAATCCAAGGGGCAGTATTTGATTGCTTGTGAGTGTGATGTACTACCTTGGGAGGAGTGCAAGCACAGTGACATGCAGCAAGAGCGGGTGTTTGATGACCTATTTGGTGGGCATCGCCCGGGTAAAGGTACTGAACATACGGATGCGTAGGACTTCTGCTTCCCGATCCCGGCTGATGCCTTTGATGACGCCCATGTTTCCACCCTTTTGTCGGTCGCTCTCGACCCGTTGAGTTGCACCGATTGCGCTGGCTGCGCCGCCCGGGGTGAAGTATTTATCTCGGGCGAAGACGGTGGGGGATTTGTCGGTCTTCCAGTGGAAGGGACTATTGGGCGGGCATTTGCACTTCATAGGTACTGCAAGTTGAATACGCTGTTGGTGGCGTACTTGACCTTACGCCGCTGGACGTAGCGGCGCTTGACGCCCAGCTTATCTGCTTTGGGTTTCTTTGCATCGGGCTTATCCCCTAAGTCGTAGACGGCACGGGGGTAGCGGCGTTCGCCTTCTTGGTCGTAGACGTAGCCTGTGACGTACAGGCGTTTAGGGGATTTGGGACCGGGTTTGGTGAGGCGGGAGACGACTGCGGCGGTGCTGGCTCTGTCTGCTTTGATGTATTGGCAGAGTTCGGTGCGGGTCATGGGGCCGCAGGTCTGGATGGCTTCTAGGATTTGTTGAACGGATTGCCCGTACTTCATAGTCTTTCTGTGCCCATGCGGGCGAGGTTCCCGTTGAAGATATATGTCCCGACGTGGGACAGTTTGATGAACGGGTTAATGTAAATCTTTCCGCCGTGCTTACGCCAAAGGTTGCAGAAGAAGTAGTCTTCTGAGGTATACCAACCCCTTTCATCTGGCCCGATTTGGAAGAAGTCTCGGGCTTCAAAGATGGAGCCGTCGTCGCGGGCTTCTTTGTAGATGGGGACGGAACCCTTGACGGTATCAAAGACTTTACGGGTGACCATCATGAAACCCGTGGGGGCTTGGCGTACTTCGACGAAACCTTGTTCGTCTGTTTCGCGCTCCTGACCATCGGCCCGGATCACGTTCATGGCGAAGTCGCCGGTGTAGTCGGAGAGTGGTTCTTTGCCTGCGAGAGCGGCCTTTTGAACGAGCGGCCAGTTGATACGCTTTTTAGGATAGACCCCGCCAACGAAGTCGTGTTGAGAGACGAGGAGACGGAGAACATCCAGTTCGGAGAAGCCGATGTCGGCGTCTATGAACATGAGTTTGTCCATCTCGGAGCGTTCAAGGAAGGACCGGGCCAGCATGTTACGACCCCGGGGAATGAGGGATTCGTTGTACAGGGTTTCGATGTGGTACTTGTAGCCCAAGTCGTGCAGCATGATGGCTGTTTTGGAGAGGGACAGGGCGAGGTCGCCGGTACACATACCGCCGTACATTGGTATGGCGATCATGAGGCCGAGCGGTTTGACTTGGTTCTCGGCCTTGATGCGGTCGTAGAGGTCTTGCAGTTTGGTCATTTGATCCTCGAAGGTTTGACGGCTTTGATGACGAAGGAGAAAAGGTCTGGGCCTTCATCGACGTATTCGACATCGAAGTCGGCCTTGTAGATGTGGCGGAAATCGGACATGGGGGTCTTGCCTACCTGTTCTGTGTATTGGGATTGAACGAGGAAGACGAGGTGTTCTTTCTGGATGATGCGGGTGTGGGATGGATCGCCCCACGCCCACGGGGATAGGCGGGAGGGAACGGTGACGAACATATGCCCGTTGGGTTTGAGGATGCGCCAGAATTCGCAGAACTGATTGAAGAAGGTGCGGTAGTCACCCTGCTGGCCTACGTGTTCTAGGACTTCGTATGCGTGTATCTCGTCGAAGTGGTTGTCTGCGAACGGAAGGGGGAGTAGGTGTAAATCCCACACCACATCGGGCTTGTGGTCTGGGTTGATGTCTAAGGTGGTGAGGTCGGACCAGCCCGTGTCTTTGGTGCGCGACAAACGCTTTTCACGGGAGGAGCCACAGCCGAGGAGGAGTTCAGTCATTCCTGACCCCTTGCCTCTACTTGATAGTCCTTAAAAACTACACCCTTGCTAGCGTCACCAACCTTGCAATCGCGCACCCAAACGCGCCTGCCGGTGGCCTTATAGGTGCGCCAATGTCCGCGCCTATCGTGCAATCTTGGGCTTGCGTGCGTTCCGCCTTGATACGGCATCTTCTGCGTCACCGGCCCGACGTTTACGGTGTGCCAATCAAATAACACCGGGCCTTTGCCCTTGGCTGCACGCTTGCTGTTGATAAGCGACTTCCGCGCCGTGGGCACATGGGCTGTCGTTGGCCCGGACAAGCCGCGTAGAAACGTGCTAACGATTGCCATGACCGGCATATAGTGCGACCTCGGCGGCGGCTCGTCTTTCAAACCATAGACCCGCATCCCTTCTGGCGTGTTGACGTAGCTGAATGGCTCTATGTACTGCCGCGCCACATTGCCAACATCCATGATGCCGCTCACCGCAACGGAATCATCGCCACCGATCAGCACAAGCATGAACTTGCTACCGTCAGCATCAATGCCGACAACAATTGTTTTTTGATACGGCAAGGCGACGAGTTGATCGTCAACCACCAAAGTTTCTTGCTCCGCAAGCCGCCCAACATCAAACCAGAAGTAAAGCTCGGGGTCTGGCGCGAACTTGACCATTTCTGAAATGAGCGGCGTCATTCCTTCACCCTTGCTCTGATGGTTGCGCCAATAACGCGGCGTTCTGTTTCTTTTGAAACGGGATCGGCCCATCTGCCACAGGTGCGGCACTGCCAGTTGATGCGGCCGCCGGCGTCGCGCCTTATGTCGCCGCCAGCATGGAACCAATCGCACCATTTCAGTTTTAGCCATTTCATGGTTGCTCTTGTGTTCACTGAGGGTTCTCCTCTTCATCAAAGGTCATGTTTTCCGGGTGCGCTACATCGTCGTGAACGACTACGCCATTTTCATCAGCAGGCAAAAACCTGCCGCACAGCACGCAGTAGTAGCCCTCAGTTTCTTTCTCTGTCATTCCTGCCCCCTTTCTCTGATCTGTTTTGCGCACCAGTCCCCGTCGGACATGTAGTGGTCTTCACACAGTTGTGCGCAGGCTTCACGCTCGGCCTGCACCGCAGCATCAATCAAGACGTTTAGCATTTGCATGTTGTATTCACGCTCTGCTTCGGCCACGAGGGACGCAAAGACGTAGATAGATTCGACGGAGCAGGTTAGATCCAACGGAGGGTAGAACGGGATGTTGGCCTGCTTTGCGAGTTTGGCTACTGTTTCGAGGTTCATTCCTGCCCCCTTGCTCTGATGGATGCGGCGCAGTCGTGACACGCATGAGCCGGGTGAGGAATCTCCACCGGGTAATCCCACTGCGCCGGAACTAACTCGGCGGCAACCGCACACGCCTCACGCTCGGCAGCGACAACAAGGGCGGCGAAGCGTTCAAGTTCCACATACGGAGCGACCTTGACTGTCTGAGTAAAGTCTTTGTTCCACGCAACGACTTTCTCAAGACCAGCCTCCCGCGCCATGCGGATGATGTCTTCTCTGTTCATGCTTGCACCCATCGAACTGCTAAAACAAATAACAAGGCAACCAACCACATTGCCACCATAACGATGAGCCACAAGGCCATGTAGCTAGCCATGAAACGCAGGAAATCCGCGATCTCTTTCATGTTGGTCATCGTTTGTACTTTCCTATTTGCCAGATGAGGTACCACAGGCCGAACCAGACTGCGGCGTACCAAGTAAGGACTAGCCAATCCCACCATCTCATAAAGACTTACCTCCGCGAGAGCAGGGGAAGACGGACTTGAGGACTTCGCGCACGATGGAGTTTGCGGAGTAGTGCCTGTCTGCCGGGTTGTTGGTGAGGTAGTTGCGTATCAAGTCCCGAATCTGGCCGGTGGTTACGTTGTCTGGGTGGCAGGAGTCTCGACCCCGCACGGAATCAGCGACGCCTGCGACGTAGCCGAGGGCAAGCATCCTGTGTTGGGGGTTGTCGGAATCCATCCGGTTGAGAAGATCGTTGCCATCGTAGAACGTGGCATGTGCTGTGCCCGTGAGCAGCGCCGCCGCAAGAACCAAGTGCTTCATCAGTATCTCCTATGTGGCAGCAAGAATAGCATGCTGTGTGTTGACACGCAAGTATTTTAGTGTATATTGGTGCCCATGCGCAAGAAGAAGTACAGGAAAGTCTACCGCCTGATCAACCCGATTGCGTTTGCGCTGGAGGGTGCGGCGGTGACGGACGAAGCTACGCTGGACCTGCTGCGGCAGGGTGAACTGACGGCGATTGAGGCTTTCCGGATGGGGCAAGCGACAGTTGAAGACTGGAAGCGGGTGAGCGAGATATGCAACCTGACGGAGAGCATGGCGAAGGCCGGGATTGGGCCTGAGGCGATGGAGTGTGTGGCCCGGGTGCATGAGGCGCTGTTAGAGGCGGCGGAGCGGCACAAGCGGACAGGGAAGATGGGCACGACGGCCCAAGGATTGACGGCATTCAGGGATGTGTACGAGTACCACGACTTGCAGAGACAGGCGGTTGCTCGGAGTGTTTATGAACGGCACATAGAGAGTGTGAGGAACAAGATCATCTCCAAGTCGCCGGACGTTTTGTTTGTTAACCGAAAGGACAAAGATGGACGAAGCAAGGAAAGCGTTTGAGGCGCTGCTTGTATCCAAGGGGAAGCGGGTTCCCTTTTGGGATGGTAGTAGGTACGCAACGAACAACGTGCAGGGCTACTGGAGGTGGTTTTTGATGGGTTGGGAACTGAGAGGACTGAAATGAATTCACTGAACATCAAACTGATCCGCATTGATGGCGGGACGCAGAGCCGTGCGGAGATTAACGAGCGGGTTGTAGATGAGTACGCCGAACTGATTAAGGACGGGGCTGAGTTCCCGGCGGTGCGGGTGTACCACGATGGAAACTTCTATTATTTGGCAGATGGATTCCACCGTTACTTTGCCCACCTGAAGGCGGGGAAAGCAGGGATCAAAGCCGATGTGATTAACGGCACCCTGCGGGATGCGGTGCTGTATTCGTTTGGCGCGAACGCTTTGCACGGGCTTCGGAGAACGAACGAAGACAAGCGCAAGGTTGTTATCACCATGCTTGAGGACTTTGAGTGGAGCACATGGACTGACCGCGAGATAGCCAGACAGTGCAGCGTGAGTGCCCCGTTTGTGGCGAGTATTCGTGAGAGCCTTGGTAAACCACAGGAAGAGCGCAAGTTCAAGACCAGCACGGGTAAGGTGAGTAAGAGGAAAGTAGAAGAGAAGAAGGAAGAGGAAGAGGAAGAGTTTGACCCGCGTGATGAGTTGATTGAGACCTTGACCAAAGAGGTTGAGGAACTTGGCGACAAGTTGGCTGTTGGGTCTGCGCCGGATAAAGATTTGGCGGAGAAGACGATTGCTGAATTGAGAGAAAAGGTTAGGATTTTGGAGATTGATAACGAGGCTTTGCGTAAGAGCCGGGATCAGTTCCAAGCCGAGAACGCGCAGATGAAGAAGCAGATTGCGATGCTGAACAAGAAGTTGAAGGCAGAATAATCTAAAGCCAAAGCCGGGTGGCTTGTGTCCCGGCAGGAGATATACATGAATACGATTGAATTTGGCGACTGCCGAGAAATCATGCGGCGCTGGGCTGTAGACGGCGTGAAAGTGCAGACCTGTGTGACCAGCCCACCTTACTTTGGACTAAGAGACTACGGACATGAAGGGCAGATTGGGCTAGAGCAGACGCCAGAAGAATACATCGCTGCGATGGTTGAGGTGTGCCGCTGCGTGCGTGATGTGCTGGCTGACGATGGGACGTTGTGGCTGAACATCGGTGACAGTTATGCAAGGAACGCTGGACCCGAAGAAAGCAAACTGAAAAGCCTGCACACGATGGGAGTTGGGCAGAAAAAAGCACACGAAATGGGAGCGATGAGAAAAGGCGAGAACAAGCCGCCGCCCGGACTCAAAGCAAAAGACCTCATTGGCATCCCTTGGATGCTTGCCTTCGCTCTACGCTCTGACGGGTGGTATCTGCGTCAAGACATCATTTGGCACAAGCCGAACCCGATGCCTGAAAGCGTGACGGATCGCTGCACCAAGGCGCATGAGTACATCTTCCTGCTGTCGAAGTCGGAGCGGTATTACTTTGACAGCGAGTCAATCAAAGAGCAGGCCAAAGTCAGCAGCGAGGGCATCCGATTTGGTGGGAACAAGTATGGGGACAGCGCCGACCCCAAGCACGCCACCAAATCTGGCAATGTCAGCAAGGAGTATGACAAGGCTAACAAGCGCAGCGTTTGGTCGGTTCCAACAAAGCCTTACGCTGGAGCGCACTTCGCCACTTACCCCGAGGAACTGATCCAGCCCTGCATCATGGCCGGGTCGCGCCCCGGTGATGTGGTGCTTGACCCGTTTATGGGAAGCGGAACAACCGCGCAAGTTGCAAAAAATTTAGGGCGTAAATACTTGGGATGCGAGTTAAACGAAAAGTACAAGCAATTACAAGATGAAAGGCTGCGACAGTTTGCGCTTGATTTAGGTTGACCATGCTTAACTTACGTGAGTACCAGACGGCATCGCTTGATGCTTTGAGAGGCGGCTTTGCTGCCGGACACAGAAGCCAGATACTGTACGCCCCCACGGGGGCTGGCAAAACAGAGATGGCGATTGCCCTGTTGGATGCGACCAACAAGAAGGGCAACAAGGCCGCGATGGTGTTGGACAGGATCATCCTGTGCGACCAGACAAGCCAGCGGCTTGAGCGGTACAGCATAGACCACGGGGTACTTCAGTCAGGCCACTGGAGGTACCGCCCGCAAGAGAACATACAGGTATGTTCTGCGCAGACCATTGAGAAGCGCGGCAGTTTCCCCGGCCTATCCCTTTTGATTGTTGATGAGTGCCACGCCATGCGCAAGCAGACTGTGGACTTCATCAAAAACAACCCGGACATACGGGTGATTGGGCTGACGGCTACCCCTTTTACGAAGGGGATAGGGAATGTTTACGACCACGTAGTAAGCACAGTAACCACATCGCAGTTGGTGGAGCAGGGGGTGCTTGCCCCTTTGCGTGTGTTTATTGCGAAGGAAGTGGACATGACCGGCGTGAAGAAGGTGGCCGGTGAGTGGAACCAAGCCGAGACAGAGAAGCGGAGCATGCAGATCACGGGCGACGTGGTTGCTGAGTGGATTAAGAAAACCCACGAGATATTTGGCAGGCCCGTGAAGACGATTGTGTTTTGTAGCGGTGTAGACCACGGGGCGGACTTGGCTAAGAAGTTTGCCGAGCAAGGGTATAACTTTGTCAGCATCTCCTACCGGGACGACGATGAGTTTAAGAGGGATGTGATTGAGGACTTTGCCAAGCCCGACACAGAGATAAACGGGCTGATTGCTACAGACATCTTGACCAAAGGGTTTGATGTACCTGATGTGCTGATTGGTGTGAGCGCGAGGCCGTTTAGTAAATCGTTGTCATCGCACATCCAGCAGATGGGCCGCATCATGCGCGGCTACCCGGGCAAAGAGTTTGCTGTTTGGCTAGACCACAGCGGAAACTACTTACGCTTTCGGGAAGATTGGGAGGCCATCTATCAGGACGGGGTGCATGAGTTAGATGACGGGGCGGAGAAGCCGAGGAAAGAGAAGACCGACAAAGAGAAAGAGGCCAGCAAGTGCCCGAAGTGTGGCGCGTTGTGGCCTACGGGATCGGACACCTGTACTAACTGCGGGCATGTAAGACAGAGAAAGAGCAAGGTTGAAGCGGTGCCCGGGATGATGGAGGAACTAACGGGGCAGGTGAAGGGCAACCCGTTGGACAAGCAAGAGTTTTGGGCGATGTGCCAGTACAAGATTAAGTACGGAGGCTGGCAACCCGGACGGGCGGCGCACACTTACAAAGAAAGGTTTGGGGTGTGGCCCAGAGGGTTAGCAGATAACGTGATACGCACGCCTAGCTATGAGTTTGAGAAGTTTGTAAAGGCTAGGCTGATTAAATACTTGAAGAGCAAGAGGGCGTGATGGAGTTTTTGCAGTTCTGTAAAGCGCACGGGATATTGATTGACCACTACCCACCCGTTGGGGTGTGGAGAAGGTTTGCTACTGAGACGCACCCGAGAAGAAAGAACGGGGCGGTGAAGTACATGCTAGACCACGCCTTTGTGTGTGATTGGGCGGCGGGTTCTGATGTGCATGTATGGAAGGCAGACGCTGAGGTAAAGGTAGATAGGGCTTTTGCTGCGCGGTTGGCAGAGCAAGCAAAGCAGAAGATCCTAAGTCAACAGGAACAGGCCGCGAGGAAGGCGGGTTGGTTGTTGCACCAGACCCAGATTGCCTACCACCCTTACTTGAAAGCGAAGGGCTTTGAGGAGGAACCCGGCAACATCTACGTGAAGGATGGTATTCCGATACTGGTGATACCGATGAGGGTAGATAACAGGCTGGTGGGATGCCAGTTGATTGACCCGGAGGGGAAGAAGCGGTTTTTATTTGGGCAGCGGACGAACGAGGCAGAGTTTGTGTTTGACAACAAAGGTCGGCACGTTTTATGTGAGGGGTATGCGACCGCGCTATCGGTTCGGCACGTTCTTAAACAAATGAAAGAGCGGTACACCCTGCATGTGTGTTTTAGTGCGGGGAACATGGTGAAGGTTGCTGCGCGGCTACCCAAGGGGATAGTGGTGGCGGACAACGACGAGAGCCAGACGGGGGAGGAAGCGGCGAAGCGGATCGGCTGGCCGTTTTACATGCCGCCCGAGATTGGAGACTTTAACGACTGGCACCAGAAGGTAGGTGCATTCAAGGCGGGGATGGCCTTGAGGAAGTTAATGAACGTCGGCTGAGTATTGGACTGTTTGGACGTTAATCATTTCGGATTCTGTTACCTCAAGGAGTTTGAGGTTGTGCAGGATTTCCATACCTAACTGCCAAGAGTTGAGGCCCGGGCCGTAGTGGTCTGATCGGACTGTTACGAACCCGGCCTCATCTTCGATAAGGTAGATAGCGAAAAGGGTTTTACTTTCTTTCAACGATTACCTCGGCGGCTAGTTTGCATGCGGCGATTGTCCTGTCATCCGAAGTTTGTTCCAATGAGCGGGCAATGTCCATAGCCTGACGCATATCGGATTGAGATTTAGCCTTGACTGCACTTAAATATAGTTGAGTGAGGGGATGGTTAGCGTAGGGAAAAGGGTGATTCATCTTCGTTATCTGGATTAAAAGGGGGGCGCTTGCCCCCCTTGTCGTAAGGATTTGGGAACGGGGGGAAGGGCCACACTAGCGGGCCTCCTTTCTTCCTTGTTCGATGAGGCGGCGGGCCTCGGCCCTATCGTTAGGGTGTTCTGCTTCTAACAAGCGGCGGATAGCCTCTGCCACGGCGCGGGCGCGGTCTGGGGTTTTGGCTTTCTCGTATTCATATCCGGCCCTGATAAAAGCGGCGGGCGGTGTTTTCATAGCCCCTCCGGGAGTTCGATTTCATGGCCCAGTTTTGAGGCAACGTAGCACCGCATGGCTGCGATCAGGGGAGTGGGGCCGAGCATCTCCCAAGCTTCTTCATCCGCCACGTAAAGCACAGCCATCCATTGACCAAGAATGGCCGTGCCGTCAACCGCGATGCGCTCCCGCTCGATGATCGGGCCACCATCGAACCAGTTACGGGACGGCATGAAGGCAACGGGCGCAGGGTCTAACGGGCCAGCGCCGAAATAAAACTCACCTTCATAAACAAACCAATCAAGGTCTGTATCTCCGTTGGCTTGAGCAACCGCCCAATCAAGGGCGGAGCGGGTCAGTTCTGACGTTTTCATTCCTCGTCCCCTTCCATTTCTTGTTCAAGCGATTCCAGTTCTTCAATAATTATTTCCAACAGGAACCCAAAGGTGTCGCTGTCCTTGTCATCGTGCGGCTGCGCGAGTATTTCGGGGTCGAGGCCGTTTCGCATGTCGTATGCTGCGAACAGCGCGGTCTGGATTTCTTCGAGTCTCATTTGCAGTCTCCGATCACGTTAAAACCTTCATCCAATAGTCCGACGTTTTGCAACGCCACTTCGATGCCAAACACAAAATCGTTCAGCATTTTTGGCATATCCCGGTGCCCATACACGATGCGTAGGTTGTTGACCAGACGCAGGGCGTAGTCGGCATCCCCGTGAAAAGAGAGATATTTTTCGCGCACATCAATGAGCGGTGGGCCAAGCACGACGGCGCGGGTATAGGTGTGCATATCGTTATTTGTCATGGAAAATCCTTTGTAGTTAACGGGTAGCCTTAGCGATAGCGGCGCGGCTGATGTCACTAATGGCGAGGCGCAAACTTGTGGCTTGTTCTGCCGTAAGCGCATCGGATTTGCATTTGCCGGGGCCGGTCGTGCCGTATTCCGCAAGCACAGCGATCTGTTGCAGCGCCTCCAGTAAGGCGGGCGCGGCATCCCGTAGGCGGGCGCGTTCTTCTAGTTCTCTGTCAATGGCATCCTCGCGGGCGCGGTCGGCGCGGTCAGCGGCTGCGTTCTCCGCATATTCGCGGGAGTAGCCCCGGGCGATCAGGGAATTAGCGTATCGGTTCATGGTTAGTCTTTCGCAAAGTTAGCAACGTAATCAAAGGCGGGGCGGTATTGTTTTGCGGCAGCGATAGCGGCCTTGCATGTGGGGTAGGCGTGTGTTGACCATAGATAAATCAATCCATCGGTGTGTTTACTGCCTTTCACGTTTGAATTTTGTTTGATCCAAACGTGAATTTTTCTTTTGTAAACCCGGAAACCGGGATTAATCGGGTTTTGCATGTTCATGGCCTCCAGATAAAAACGTCGAGTAAAACCACCATCAGGGCGACGGCGGCGACTATGTAAAGGGTTTTCATGCGGCCTCCCATATTCCAAAGCCCTTGGGCATTCGCAGCATCCCGTGCTGATGGCGGAAGCGGGCGATGGCATCCCGTTTATTCATCCCGTAAGCGGTCATCGCGTGCGCCCATCCGGGGATGTGGACATAAAAGCGTTTCATTCGAGCACCTTTGCATTGCGGGCGGCTTCAAGTTCGGCGGCGTACCCCATCCCGTCGAGGCCGAGCCATTTTTCATCGGGTGTTGTGAGCGCGAACATATAGCGCGGCCCCTTGTCCGTTAGGGAAGCGGAGACAATGAAATAACCTTGGCGCGGGTTGTGGACGATGTAGGCGCGAAGGTTTTTCTGCATGTCGTACAGGCGGAATCCCCCCTTCGTTTGTTTATAAAACCCGTGACAGGTATTACCCGGACGGAACAGGGAGCCGGTGAATTCCGCATCGTTGCGGGCGTAAGTTTTTCCGTTGAAGTTAAGCATGATTCCCCTCCGCAATATCGCAAGCGGCAACCCATAAAAGCCGGGACAGGTTGGCGTCGTGGTCTGACAGTTCCGCATCATCCCAAGCGCCATACTCCCGGAGACAGTCCCGGACAGTTTCGGGTTTCAGTTTCTCAAGTTGTCGGCGGATAGCGGGCACCTGACGGAGCGCGGCAACATCAGCGTCAGCGGGGCCGGGGTGGAAACAGGTAGCGGCTTGTGCTTTGGTTATCTGTAGTTCGATCCGTCCGAGTGATTCAACCCACCACATGGCTGGCCTCCCGTGCATCTTCAAAGCCCTTCAGATAGGCGTGCATCCGTTCGCACAGTTCGCGGGCGGGGATGTGACCGGATGAGAGCGGGCTGGACACGCCACCGCCATCGTTAACCATCCGGTGCAGGCAGAAACCCCCGTAGGCGCGGCTGATGTGATAGTTGCCCACGGCGGCAACATTCCGACCATCCTCGGATTGATCCCAAGGGAAGGGCGGGGAGCCGGTAACGCGGTTCAGTCGAGAGCAGACGGCCTCAAGGTCTTTAATGGTGATGCGTTGCATCTGTATCTCCGAGTAAATAAAAGCGGTGCGGATTGCACCCCATAGCGCCCGGACGGACGCTACAGGCTGAAATCATTCCGACAGAGGGAAATACCCGCGCACAATGGCGCAGTCAGCGTGAAGCCCGGACACTTCGCAGCAGGCGAAGTTATCGCCGTGGTCAGTAACGTCCCAATGCGATATGCGGCGATCCGTGGATTCGATCCACGCGGTGAATTCGGTTTCTTCCGCGTCAGTCATCCCGGTGTAGTCTCCGTTAATGAGCGCGGGCAGATAGTGGGCGGCAATGCGGTACTCGTAGTGGTCGAATTGCATGGTTTACTCTCCGAGTGCTTTTGCGATAACTTCGCGGGCGGCAATAACTAACCCCGCATCCGCGCCGGGATAGTTGGCAACAGACTGAGCGAAGGCCAGTAAATCAGGCGCGGCGGCGATCAATGCGGCATGATGCGCTGATTCCTGAAACATCAGAGCAACGGGAATGCCATCGGATTCAATCCGGGGAATGCGGGCGGGGCCGGTATAAACAACAGTCCAATTAGCGGGTGTGTGCATGGTTTATTCTCCAAGGGCTTTAGAAATAGCGGCTTCGATTACTTGCACGGCTGCGAGGCGCATCTGGTGCTGCTGGTCGAGCGCGGCGGCTGTGCCATGCATCCCATCGGCGCGGGCGGCTGCGGCGTGTGCGGCATCCATAGAAGCACAGGCTTGAACATGCGGCAGAGCGAGGCGCAGGGCATCAAGGGGGGAGAGAGCGGCGGGCGCGGTCAGGGGGCGATCAAATCGGACAGTCATGGTTTATCTCCGAGTAAATAAATGGCGGGTTACCAGTTGCGCACTTTCACGCAGTAGCGTTCATCGGCGGGCATATCGGTTTCAATAGTTACAAAGGCCTCGCAAGGGTATTCATCGCGGGCAGTTTCGTTTTCAGCCCATCGCGCAAAAGCCATGGCTTCGCGTTCGGTGGAGAAGTGGCGCCATGTGACGCCGAGAAGGGGCAGCATGTTGCGGTCGAATTGCATGGTATGGCTCCAGAGTAACGTGCATCAGGCAGCACGGGGGAGAATGTATCAGGCAGCATGTGGTGCAGTCCAATGATACTTTTCTATGGCGATCCAAGGGTTGATTGACGCAATCAATCGGGCGCGGTACAGTTTCCCCCCATGTTCCCATCAAAGCCCGTAAACAGTATGGTCAGCAAACTAAGCAGGAAACAACTAGGGGAAGCATTAGAAACAATGCCCATAGAAACAATACTGGGTAAAGACGTTTCCAAGGGACTAACAGCAAAACAAAAGCGTTTCGCTATGGAAGTCGCAAAGGGCGCAACCAAAGCAGACGCATACAGGAAAGCGTACAAAGCAGACGCAACACGCGCCAGCGTTACTACAAACCCGTACAAACTGGCGCGCGACACTCGCATACAACTAGAAATCGCGGCTTATGAGACCGCATTGGAGGCGGCGAAATATCGCACCCCTGCGGCTTTGAGGGAGTTAGTCGTGCAATCCCTTGTTGAAGTACTTATATCGCCTGAAACAAGTGATAGCGCACGCATTAATGCGGCCCGAGTATTGGGCACAGTTACGGAAGTGGCTGCATTTACTGAGCGAAAAGAGATTCGCACCATTAAATCAAGCGATGACGCGAAGGCGCAAGTAATGGCGCAGATCAGGGAATTAATGCGAGCGGGCGCAACAGACGCGCAGGTAATAGAGCGCGACGCGGATGCATTGCTCGCGGAGATAACAGGGGGCACCAGCGCGGAAACGGGGGCGGCGGCGACCCACCCATCCCCGACCCCCCACGACACGCAGCAGGAGTCCCCCGCACATATACATACTATTCCACCCGAACAATCCCAAAATTTGGAGGGCACCCCCCTTTCCCAAATTCCCGACGACGGCAGCCTCTCGGATAAGGGAGATACCCCCCATGATGGTACCTACGGCCAAAATGGTGGGGGTATATCCCAAAATGGCGCTGCCTAATTTTTAAGCACGCTCTCTAAACAATGTAAACGTTTACATTGTTTGTTGTTTATAAACTACGGAAAATGAGTTATCCACAGGAATATGGGGGTTGTCCACAGGGAAATGTGGATAACGTTATCCACAGAAATCTGTGGATAAGTCCATGAATGTCGAGATTAGCCGGGAGATGAACATCAACCGGCGGTGGAAGACGTATGAAGAGTGTATGGAGGCGGGTATGAGTCCGGACCAGAAGGAAGTATTTTTGGTGATTGATGAGTGGTGGAAGAAGTATGGGTACTCACCTACGTTGAGGGAGATCGCGTATGTGAGGGGAAAGATGGGGCTGGGGAATACTCAGAGGATTGTGAAGCGGCTGGTTGAGTTAGGTGTTATAAAGAGGTTAAAGGGAGCAGGTAGGTCTATTCGGCCGGTCTATATCAACTTCAGGAATCTGGAATGAATTTAGAGGAGTTGATTGAGTCTCTACCTCCTAATGAGTATGAAAAGCTCTTGGCGGATGTGGCTCTGTACCGGGAGGCTTTGGAGCGGGAAAAGTCTCACGCCCGGTTTATGGATTACGTGAAGGTGATGTGGCCGGGGTTTATTCATGGGCGACATCATGCTCTGATGGCGAAGAAGTTTGAGGAGATCGCTGCGGGGAAGTTAAAGCGCCTGATCATCAACATGCCGCCCCGGCACACAAAGTCTGAGTTTGCTTCTTATCTTTTACCTTCTTGGTTCTTGGGGAAGTACCCTAATAAGAAGGTGATCCAGACTTCTAACACGGCTGATCTGGCCGTGAACTTTGGTCGCAAGGTCAGGAACCTTGTGATGAGCGAACAGTACGCGAAGATTTTTCCTGATGTTGCGTTAAGGCAGGACAGTAAATCTGCCGGTCGATGGGCGACCAATAAAGGGGGGGAGTACTTTGCTATCGGTGTTGGGGGTACCGTTACCGGTAAAGGTGCCGATCTTCTAATCATCGACGACCCGCACTCAGAACAAGAGGCTGCTCTCGCGGCTGGAAATCCTGCGGTGTTTGACTCTGTGTATGAGTGGTACACCTCCGGCCCCCGGCAACGTCTCCAGCCGGGTGGAGCTATCGTCGTCGTGATGACC
>JACCDP010789181.1_pt1 | contig 15620 bp, 14 predicted proteins | sample 7445841 | NCBI WGS metagenome assembly JACCDP01 (sample SAMN15323441, study PRJNA562643) | freshwater metagenome | isolation source: river surface water | place: USA:Blue River Watershed | collected 2017-08-17 | reverse complement strand
TCTTGAACGCGACCTCGCTCCCGCCTCATCGCTTCACGTCCGGCATCGAACGCCTCCCGCAGGACCGATCGCTTCGCCTCAACAAAATCTTTCCCCTGATCAACCACGTCTTCAAACGCCTCTCCGGCTCGACCAGCGAAATCACGAAGATCGTCCTCCGCACGACGGGCATACCGCCGAAGCTGGTCACGCGATGCATCCCCAGATTGGGGCGCCAGCAACAATGCTGCGACCGCCCCCATCGCCACCCCACTCAAAAACCCCAATAAGATCGCCGCTGATGTCCCTCGATCATCCGCCATTGTGCGTCCCTCCTTGATGTTTCATGCGTTCCCGCACGACGTGAGTTGCCGCCTCGAAACCAGCTACCATGCTCGCGACATTGCCGATGAGCGTCCCGCCCGACCCGCGAACGACATTATGGACCTGCTGTACTGATTCACCGACTTCACCCACTGCATGCAGCAACACTGCGGCATGTTCAACACCCTCGCGCGCCTGATTTGTCACTTCATTCAGGTTCTGGCTTACTGCACGCAATTCGGCTACCAAGGCTGGTAGCTCAGTGTTCATCTTGGCCAGTAGCTGCTCGGACTCAGCGACCGTCTTTCGAACTTGCATTAAAACAGGCACAAGATATCCAACTAGCACAGCAAATACGACGGCTACGAGCAGTGCCGCAATCTCGACAATTGTCATAATTGCCTATCCTCCTGGTCAGCGATCTCGTTCATCCTCGCCTCTCATTCCCATATATCCTTTTCCTGGCTTGGTCTTACCGGATAATCGGCTTCTGACGGTGCCATTGAGTTGACTGCTCATAGGCATGTGCCGCCCGCAGCACGGTCTCCTCTTCAAACGCTCGTCCGATCAACTGCAGTCCGATCGGCAGCCCGGCATTACTGAACCCACAAGGAATCGAAATCGCCGGCAGTCCTGCCAGATTCACAGAAATCGTAAAGATATCTGACAGATACATCTGCAACGGATCTTCGCTCTTTTCGCCTAGCTTGAACGCCGGCGTTGGTGCCGTCGGAGTTACGATGAGATCCACTTCCTTAAAAGCGGCCTCAAAATCCTGACAGATCAACGTTCGCACTGCTTGGGCCTTTCCATAGTACGCATCGTAATACCCGGCGCTGAGCACATACGTCCCCAGCATGATTCGACGCTTCACTTCCGGTCCAAACCCTTCCTGCCTCGTTTTCATATACAGCTCGAGCAGATCCTTGGTTTCCTTCGCACGAAACCCGAATTTCACCCCGTCGAAACGGGCAAGATTCGAGCTGGCTTCTGCCGTTGCAATGACATAATAGACTGCGACGGCAGCATCGGTCCTCGGCAACTGAATTTCCTTTATCTCCGCACCAAGGCGCTTCAACTCTTTGATCGCAGACCGGACCGACTCCTCGACTTCTGGATTAATCCCTTCGGTGAAAAACTCCACCGGGACGCCGACTCTCAGGGTTTTGAGATCCTGTTTCTGCAGCGATTGCATGTAGTCCGGCACAGGTCGATCGATCGATGTAGAGTCCAGTGGATCATGCCCGGCGATGGCCCCAAGCAGTAACGCCGCATCAGCTACGGTTCTTGTAATCGGCCCGATCTGATCCAGCGAAGACGCAAACGCCACCAGACCATATCGCGACACCCGACCGTAGGTTGGCTTCAATCCCACCACCCCACAGAAAGCCGCAGGCTGCCTAATAGAGCCTCCTGTATCTGAACCAAGTGCGGCCGCGCACTCTTCCGCCGCCACCGCCGCTGCGGATCCTCCGCTCGATCCACCAGGGACACATTGTAGATTCCACGGATTCCGGCTGGGACCGACTGCAGAATTTTCCGTCGAAGATCCCATTGCAAACTCGTCCAAATTCGTCTTGCCCAACAGCATGTAGTCCTGCGCCCGCAACCTGGCGATCACCGTCGCATCATACGGCGGCACAAAATTCTGCAACATGCGAGAGCTGCAGGTCGTGAGAACACCGTCCGTACAGATATTATCCTTGATGGCAAGCGGCATACCGCTGAGCGGCAAGGTCTTTCTCCAACCCTTGAGCTTCCGATCCAAGGACTCCGCCTGTATGGATGTCGATTCTTGCGTGTGAGTGACGAAGGCCTTCACCTTCGGTTCGACCTGGCTGATGCGGTGAGAATAGGCCCGCACGATTTCCGCCGCCGTCACTTCTCCCGCATTAAATTTCTTCTGAAGCTCGACGAGGGTCAATTTATGTAAAGACATGGATGGCTCGCTGTCGATCAATGCGGTGAGCGCGGGCTAAGACGAGATATCAGGCGCCTTACTCGGTCCGGCCTGTCAGTTCACTGTCACGATTCGATTTTTTTCATTGACCCGAACGATCTTCGGCACATGCTTCTTAATCTCTTCTTCCCCATAATACTCGTAGCAAAAAATAATGATCTGGTCTCCGACCGCCGCTTTCCTCGCCGTCGGTCCGTTCAAAATGATTTCGCCCTTGCCTCGTGCGCCATTGATCGCATAGGTCATAAATCGCTCGCCATTATTCAAGTTCGAGCAGACAATGGCTTCGTACGGAAGGATCCCGGCCGCTTCCATCAGGTCTTGATCGATCGTCAAACTTCCCTCGTACTCCAGATGAGCACCCGTGACCGTCGCACGGTGAATTTTCGAACGCAGCATTTGTCGGAACATCTATCCTTTTCGTCATTCGTCAAACTTTACCCGGCATTCGCCTACTTGCATCTCACAAGGCAACTGTTTGACGATCAACGCTCCTCTAGAATTTTAGGTACCACAAACCCTTCTGCTTCACGCTCCGGTGCATTCGCCAACGCGTTATCCGAAGACAGTGATGGACGCATGACATCGTCGCGAAATACATTCACGTGGCCCATGACGGTCGCGGTCGGTTCGACCCCTGTCGTTTCATACCGATTCAACGTGTCCACGTGCGTGAGAATCTGACTCAATTGCCTGGCAAACGTGTTCTTTTCAGCTGGCGTCACCGCCAAACGCGCCAACTGTGCCACCTTCTCAACGTCCTGTTGCGTGATCTCCACCCTTCCCCTCCTCTATGAGGTGTGGCGGCGGGGTCTTTTACTGCGCGCATTCAACGAGGGCCTTCTGAGACCGCATGTTGAGCGAGCACAGAGTGCCCACCTTCGCACCTTATTCAACCGTTACGCTTTTCGCGAGATTCCTCGGCTGATCCACATCCGCTCCCCGAAGCACCGCAATGTGATAGGCCAAGAGCTGTAGTGGGATCGTAAACAGAATCGGCGAAATCAATGGATGGGTATCTGGCACAGTGAATACGGCATCCGCGATCTTGCCGAGTTCCCGCTCTCCTTCCGCCACGAACGCAATGACCGGGGCATGGCGGGCTTTCACTTCCATCAAATTACTGACCGTCTTGTCGTACAGCCGATCCCGAGGGGCCAACACCACAACCGGCATATCTTTGTCGATCAGCGCGATGGGACCATGCTTCATCTCGCCCGCCGCATAGCCCTCAGCATGGATATAGGAAATTTCTTTCAGCTTCAGCGAGCCTTCCAAGGCGATCGGGTAGTTGATGCCGCGTCCCAGGAACAGAAAGTTCCGTTTCTTGTAATAGCGCTTGGCGATCGCCACGATTTCAGCCTCTCGTTGGAGCACACTCTCCACCAACACCGGGAGACGGACTAACCGGTCCAACCAGGCCTTGCCGTCGGCCTCCTTCATCACATTACGAACTCGAGCAAAATGCAAGGCCAATAAATAGAGCGCGGTGAGCTGCGCCGTGAAGGCTTTGGTCGACGCAACTCCGATTTCAGGGCCACAATGGGTGTACAACACTCCATCCGACTCACGCGCCAACGTGCTCCCCACAACGTTGACGATGGAGACAACGCGTGCGCCCTTCCCCTTCGCCTCCCGTGCGGCGGCCAGCGTATCAGCCGTTTCACCGGACTGAGAAATCGTAATGAACAAATCGTTCTTACCGACAAGCGGATCGCGATATCGAAACTCGCTGGCGATGTCGACCTGCACAGGAGTGCGGACCATTTCCTCGAACAAATACTTGCCGACCTGCCCCGCATGCCAGGACGTCCCACAGGCGACAATCCAAACCCGCTCTACTGCGGCGAATTCTTTTGGTGTGAGCCCGATATCCGGCAGATCTGCCTCCCCGGTGTCGTAAGAATATCGGCCGCGCATCGTATCCAGAATCGTCTGCGGCTGCTCATGAATTTCTTTCAGCATGAAGTGAGGATAGCCACCCTTCTCCGCTGCTGAGGCATCCCACGTAATCTTCGACGATTTTCGCGCCACCGCATGGCCATCAGCGTCCGTGAGATCTACCCCATGCTGTGTCACAACCGCGACGTCGCCTTCTTCGAGATAGGTCACCTCTCGTGTATGTGCGAGCATCGCCATGACATCCGACGCGACGTAGGACGCATCTTTTGTTCGACCGACCACCAAGGGGCAACCCGACCGTGTAGCGATCAACGTACCGGGCTCTCCCTCCGAGATGACGGCCAATGCATAACTTCCCCGTACGTCTTTTGTGGCAAACCGAACCGCCTCAGCCAGCGCACATCCTTTCTGAAGATACTTATCGATGAGATGCGCGACCACCTCGGTATCGGTTTCCGATTGGAATTTGTACCCATCTTTCCCTAGCTGCTGCTTCAATTGCTGATAGTTTTCGATAATTCCGTTGTGAACCAACACACAGCCTTTCGACCGATGCGGATGGGCATTCTGTTCAGACGGTTTCCCATGGGTGGCCCAACGGGTATGCCCGATACCGACCGTCCCCTTCAGCTCCTTGGCTTTGAGCGAGTTTTGAAGATTAATCAGCTTCCCTACGCTCCGTCTGACCGCAATCTTCTCACCCTGCAGAACGGCGACACCCGATGAATCGTATCCACGATATTCCAACTTCGCCAACCCTCCAATGAGGATGGGCACCGCATCTTGATCGCCGACGTATCCGATAATTCCACACATGGCTTGTACCCCAAGATCAGATTGAACTAATGGGCGGACGAATGGTCATCGTCACCCTTTCCCCGACTTTGCACGCGGCTTCTTCGGCCTACGAAATGCTTTCCTGGCCGTTGGCTTCGTGGCTTCCTTCGGATGTCCAGACTTTCCATTGGATGTACCGACCGCCAGCACAGTGCGCCGTTTGGCTACCCATCCGACTCGATTCATCTGCGCGACACGGGCAATCGCCAATGAATCAGGCGGGACATCCTGGGTCACCGTCGTTCCCGCCGCTACTACTGATCCCTCACCAATCGTCACAGGTGCAATCAACTGGGTATCACTACCCAAGAATACGTTCTTGCCGATCACCGTTCGATGTTTTCGGACGCCGTCGTAATTGCACGTAATGGTACCGGCCCCGATATTCACGCCTTCTGCGATCGTCGCATCCCCCAAGTAACTCAGGTGGTTGGCCTTTGAGCCCTCCCCCAATTCGACTTTCTTCATCTCGACAAAATTTCCGACCTTTGCTTTTCTCCTCACCACGACACCTGGGCGAAGATGCACGAATGGCCCGAGATGCGCGTCATCGTCGACTTGGGACTCACATAAGACCGACGAATCCAAGATCTCGACCCGATTGCCGATGACACAATCGGTGATACGGACGCCGGAACGAATCGTGGTTCCCTCCCCGATCATCGTGTTCCCTTCGAGAACCACGTTGGGGTAAAGAACCGTATCCTTTCCGATGGTCACTCCGGCGTCAAGCCATACTGAGCCGGGATCTCGCATCGTGACGCCGGCATCGAGCCAGCGTTCTCGAATCTGCTGCCGGACAACCTGTTCGGCAGTCGCCAATTGCTGCCGCGTATTGACCCCCAACCCTTCGTCCGGATCTTGAAGCGTTACTGCAGCAACACGCTGGCCTTGCGCCACTGCCATCCGTACGATATCGGTCAGATAGAATTCACCCTGTGCATTATCGGGTCGCAATGTGTCCAGCGCGTCGAAGAGAAATTCTCCGGATACGACATAGGTGCCGACATTGATTTCGTTGGTGGCTCGTTCGGTTGAAGTCGCATCTCGATCTTCGACAATCTTGAGCACATCGGACGAAGTAACATCGCCATGATGAGCACCGGACTCCCGACGAATAACTCGGCCGTACCCACGAGGGTCATCGAGCCTCGCGGTCAGGATGGTGACAGTGGCACCCTGCGACTGATGAACCCGTACGAGATCACGCGCCGTCTGTTCCTTTAATAACGGAGTATCACCGTTGAGGATGAGATACTGTGTCGGCCTTGCCGCTTTTTCGGCGAGAAACACCGGACGCCCCTGCATCACGGCATGACCGGTCCCCAATTGCTCTGCCTGTTCGACAATGCTCACCGACTCAGCTCTCGATCTGCCCGCAATACCCATCTCAATCACTTGCCGAACTCTATCGGCCTGATGCCCGACTACCACGGCAATGCGATGACCCGCCAGACGCAATGCGACATCGACTGCGTAAAGAACCATCGCTTGTCCCGCGACCTGATGCAGAACCTTGGCATGGTTGGAGTTCATCCGCTTGCCCAAGCCGGCAGCCATCACAATGACCCCTAAGCCGGGAACAAGAGAGGAAGGCTTGTGGTGATTCGTCGCGTGTTTCATAGCCACTCCGAAAAAGAGGCCGCCTCAACGTCAGCGTGCCAACACAACATTCACTATCTATCCGATCGGGACGCCGGCATCCGGCTGTTTAACCTTGTCCCACTTCGTATCCGCGTTCAACGCCGATGCGATTGTACCGGAGGGTGTGTAGAGACCTCCGGAGACAATCAGTTTCATCGCTTCCTCGATGCTGATATCAACGGACGTTACTTCCCGTTCCGGAACAAGCAGAAAATAACCGGACGTAGGATTAGGTGAGGTCGGGACATAGACATGGATCAATGCATCGTGACCCAATGTCGTGGCCTCGCCTTTCGTCATCCCAGTCACAAATGCGAAACAATAATGCCCGTTCTTCGGAAATTGGATCAAGACAACACGCCGATACGACCCTCGCTCCGAAAAAGAAAGAATGTCCATCATCGATTTTAAGGTAGAATAAATCCCGCGGACGAGAGGCAACCGGTTGAGCCAATCCTCCCAATGCCCGACGATCTGGCGCCCGATGAAATTTGCCCCAAACAACCCAACAAAAAAGATAAGGAGAACCAGGGTCACAATGCCCAATCCAGGAATGTAGTGGTCCGGCACCAATTCCGCCATGGCATCACCCAGAATACCGTCGAGAGCGGTAAAGAGCGTCTTCAGAATAAGGATCGTGCCCCAGATAGGAATGACGACGAGCAGGCCCGTCAGAAAGTACCGTCTTAGCGCGGTCTTGAGCATGAATCACCGAGACATGGTCAATGGAAGAATATTCGAAGGTTTATCTTACAGAGTTCTAGACAGACCTCGCAAGCGTTTTATTGTAAATTTCAACAAGTTAGAAGGTCGATTCAGTGGAATTTCTGAAGGGTACCGGTCTTGCTATTCGCGTTGAGCTGACATAGGATCGGCCTCCCAATTAAACAGGGGAAAAAGGACGTTACCAGGATTGACAATGCCGAGGGTCTCCCGACAACCGCCAGGCATTTTTATTACGCTGGAAGGCGGTGAAGGAAGCGGGAAAACGACACAGGCTCGCAGGCTCTGTGCGTACCTTACCGCCCAGGGTCTGAGCGTACTGCGTACACGCGAACCCGGAGGGACACTGCTTGCGGAACGGATTCGTACTATCCTCCTCAACCGCTCTAAAGAATCCGTCGCTCCGGAGACAGAAGCCTTGCTCATTCTGGCGGCAAGGCGTCAGCACGTCGATCATGTCATCAAGCCAGCCCTCGCGCAGGGAAAGATCGTGGTCTGTGATCGATTCTCCGACTCGACCATGGCCTATCAGGGCTATGGTCGAGGTTTGGATCTTCGGACCTTACGCACGATGAACGATTGGGCGACCGGGAAACTCGTCCCCCACCTCACCTTGATGTTCGACGTTCCCGTTTCCGTAGGACTTCGGAGAAGGCGAGGCGACGGCTCCACGCAAAATCGATTGGATCGAGAGGCCGAACGGTTCCACAAGAACGTGCGGGCAGGGTTTCATGTCTTAGCCAAGAAAGAGCCACGCCGCATCATGCTGATTGACGCGTCTTCATCCCTTGAATCTGTCGAACGCACAGTTGAACAGTGCGTGACCAGCTGGCTCAAACGCCACCGTTTCCCACAACCACATCACTGTTAGCATCCATGCCCTTCGCTGATATCACAGGCCACGAACAGCCCATCTCCTTACTCCAAGCGAGTGTGCGCAATGGGCGCTTAGCCCATGCGTATCTCTTTCACGGTGAAGCCCGAATCGGAAAGTGGATGACCGCAGTACGACTGATTCAGGCTTTGAACTGTGAACAGCCTTCCCACGCAGACAATTTCGACAGCTGTGGTCACTGTCGATCCTGCATGCAAATAGTCGCGCGGACTCACCCTGACTGTTTCGTGATCCAACCCGATCCGGAATCTGCGACGCCTCAAATCAAAATTGAGCAGGTCCGAGAGATCGAACAGCAATTTGTGTATCGACCACTCATCGGCGAACGGAAGATCTGCCTCATCGACGAGGCTGACCGACTGACCATCGGCGCGGCCAACGCGCTCCTCAAGACCTTAGAAGAACCGCCCGGTCATGGGCTCTTCATTCTGGTCTCCAGCCGACCTCATGCGCTTCCGATCACGATCCGATCACGCTGCCAAACGCTCCGGTTCACCGCGCCGGCCCGCACGCAAGTCGAAGCGGCGGTGATACTCAAGCGTGAGCTCCCCCCTGCTGATGCCCACTTCCTTGCCGTCCTTGCTGATGGCCGCATCGGAGAAGCGCTCGAAACCAATGTGACGGACCTTCGGGCGCGACAAAAGGAATGCCTCGCGTTGGTAACGCCCCAGGCGTTGACATCAAGCACGGCCATTCTTGCCGCAGCCGAAGCGTTGGCGAAATCGGACCGTGGGACGGAGACACTCAGCTGGCTCACACGATGGATCCGTGATATTGTGATCGTCATCGTGGGTGGAGACCAGGACCAGCTTCTTCACCTCGACCAACTGGTCGACTTGCGGCAATACGCCAAGCGAGCGGACATCGATCTCCTCTTGACGCTTTTGCATGACATCGAGCGCTTCCAGCAGCAAGCCACGCGGCACCTGAACGTGCAGATGGCCCTGGAAACGACCTTGCTTCGCCTGCGCGAAGCACTCGGGCTCGTCCCAACAACGGTCTCTGCCTAGAAATAGACGCCGCCAACCTGATATCTTGCCTCCGTTATGGCCAAGGACAACACCTTTTACATCACCACCCCGATCTACTACGTGAACGACGTTCCGCATATCGGCCACGCGTACACCACCATCGCAGCCGATGTGCTGGCCCGCTATTGGCGGTTGCGAGGACGCGAGGTGTTTTTTCTCACCGGCCTTGATGAACACGGCCAGAAAGTTCAGCAAGCCGCGACCAAGGCCGGCATCAACCCGCAAGTCCACTGCGACAAACTCGCCCCGCAATTTGAGACGCTCTGGAAGAAGCTGAACATTTCGAATACCGCTTTTATCAGGACAACGGACTCCCAGCACAAATCCATCGTCCAACGCTATCTCCAGCAGCTCTACGACAAGAGTCTTATCTACAAAGACTCATACACCGGTTGGTATTGCACCTTTGATGAACGATTTTGGACTGAAAAAGACGTGGAGGATGGACTCTGTCCAGACTGTAAGCGCCCCGTCGAGCAACTCAGCGAACACAATTACTTCTTCAAAATGAGTCAGTACCAAAACCAGTTACTCGACTACATCAGAAAACATCCGTCCTTCATCAGGCCGGAAACGAGGCGAAATGAAGTCTTAGGGTTTCTGCAAACCCAGAAGCTCAGCGACCTCTCGATTTCCAGACCGAAGTCACGCCTCTCCTGGGGTATCGACTTGCCGTTCGATACAGACTACGTCACCTATGTCTGGTTTGACGCGCTGGTCAATTACATCTCCGCGTTGGAATATCTCCCGCAAGAGAAGCCGGTCGGTGCGCGCGTCTGGCCTGCCGATGTTCACCTTGTCGGTAAAGACATCCTGACCACCCACGCTGTGTACTGGTCCACTATGCTGATGGCATTGAATCTTCCGCTACCGGAAACAATCTTTGCCCATGGGTGGTGGACGGTGGATGGTGAAAAGATGTCGAAGAGTCGCGGCAACGTCGTTGATCCGAACACGATGGTTGAGCACTTTGGAGCAGATGCATTTCGCTATTTTTTATTGCGCGAAGTGCCCTTTGGACAGGACGGAGATTTTTCCCAAGCATCCATGATTGCCCGCGTCAATGGCGACCTCGCAAATGGGTTGGGCAATCTTCTCAGTCGGACACTGACTCTGATCGAGCGAACCCAGGCAGGGCAGGTACCGGCTCCCGGGACGATTGGGCCAGCGGAGCAAGAATTGCAGAAAGCAACGGTGACGCTCTTACAGGAGTTACTACCGGACCATCTCGAACAGTCGGAGTTTAACCGGGCACTTGAAGCCATCTGGCAAGTCGTGCAACTCGCCAATCAGTATGTCGACAAGACTGCCCCGTGGTCTCTGGCCAAACATGAGGCCGATGCAGAACAACTCAGAACAGTCCTCTATACGATGGCAGAGACTCTCCGCTGCCTTGGCCTCGCAACATATCCCGTTATGCCAACCAGTGCGCAATCACTCTGTTCTCAGCTTGGTCTCTCAGTTGACTTCACAGACGCCTTGCTCAAGAACAGGATTGAATGGGGCGGCCTGAAGCCAGGTACCGCAATCCACAAAGGCCAGTCACTTTTTCCACGCATCGAATCAAAACCAGGAGTACGACCAGTGACCGAATCATCTGTCCCCGCTCAGCCGACAGCTACTACTCCAACACCCGCAGCGATCCCGACGCCACCGGCTGCGCCACAGATCACCATCGACGAATTTATGAAGATTCAGCTCAGGACGGCGACCGTGCTCTCCGCGGAGCGAGTGCCGAAATCAGAGAAATTACTCAAACTGCAAGTCTCGCTCGGTACCGAACAGCGCCAAATCGTGGCAGGCATCGGCAAGAGATACGAACCAGATGCACTGGTCGGCAAAACGATCGTGATCGTGGCCAACTTGAAGCCGGCCAAGCTCATGGGCATTGAATCACAGGGCATGGTCCTCGCGGCAGGTGATGCAGACGTGCGCGGGCTGCTGACCATTCTAGAAGAAGTGGACCCCGGCACTAAAGTGAAATGACCCGGTTGCCCCTCGCTTTGTTCGGATTGATCCTCGCATTCATACTCTCTCCCTGCTTTCCTGCTCCCGCTACAAGCCAAACCCTTCCTCATTTTTCACTCAACGGTCCACAACCGACGACGGTGCTTGTCCGCGTTGTCGCACAGGGGGCCATGGTGTTGGGGCGAGAAGTCGGCGGAGCTCGCGTTACGATCACCGACATCGCAACGGGTTCGATCTTGGCGACGGGTCTACAACAGGGAGACGCCGGCGATCAGAATCAGATCATGCGCACACCGCACATGATGGAAGAGCCGATCTACAGTTCTCGCCCATCCGCCGCCTTCACCACTACCTTACAGTTGGAGAAACCAACATTGGTCGAAATCTCCGCAGAAGGGCCGTTGGCGTATCCCACGGCGTTACAACGCACCAGTCAAACGCTCATGTTGATACCAGGTCAGAACCTCACGAACGATGGTATCGTGCTGCACCTCTATGGCTACTTGATCGAGATTGACCGACCGATTCCAGGCGAATCGTTGGTCGCCAAAGACGACGTGACGCTTCGAGCTTCGGTCAGAACGTTATCTGGTTCCGTAGTCCGTCCCCATGGAGATTGGGACTCGCGGAAGATCCGCATCTATGGAGAGGTCTTGATCGGCGACCGAGTCATCGAACGGCTCCAAATGTTCTACGATGAGGGGAGTCGTAGTTTTGACGCACCCTTCTTTGTCCCGCCATCAAAGGACGTTCCCGATGGGATCACATTACGTGTCATTGCGACGGACCTCTCAACCGGCAACTCAGGACTCAACCAAGTCAACTATCCGGTGTTGAGTGAACGGCTCCCGTCAAAACCATCCGCCAGCCGACTGCCGGACTAATCTCTCCACAAACCTTCGTCATAGCTTGCTGCATGGCCTGGCTCATGCGAAACTGTGAGATATGACGGCTCTCGCTTCGTATGCGCACCTTCGATCACGTCTGCAGCTGGCCCTCGCTATCAATGCGGTCATCATCGCAGCGGAGTTCGTCGGAGGTTGGGTTCTCAATAGTATCGGCCTGATGAGCGACGCGAGCCACAACCTCGTCGATCAGGGCTCGTTGTTCCTCGCCCTCTACGCTCATCTCCTTACGGCACGCCCGGCTTCGGAGACTCGAACCTTCGGCTACCATCGCGCCGGAATCCTTGCCGCGTTTCTGAACAGTTTCATTCTGCTGTTGACTGCTATCGGCATCGCGATTGTCGGCGTCCAACGTCTGCTGGCCCCAGTCCCGGTCGATGGGTGGTGGGTCATGGCTGTGGCTGCCGTCAGTTTCGTTGCGAATCTCGGGATCGCCCTGCTGCTCCAACATGGTGCAAAAGACGATTTGAACATTCGAGGAGCATTCTGGCACATGCTCGGAGACGCCTGGGTATCGCTTGGCGTCATCATCAGCGGTGGAACGATTCTTCTTACAGGATGGACCGTGCTCGACTCACTCATCAGCTTACTGATCGTCGGAGTTATTCTTCGAGGAGCCTGGCCGATCTTTAAAGAGTCGATGGAGGTCCTATTGGAATCGACTCCACCGGGCATCAGTGTCCCTCACGTGGCTGCGACCATCGAATCAATTCCTGGCGTCAAAAATGTGCATGATCTTCACATCTGGGCAGTCGAGCCTCGTCTCATCATGCTGACCAGCCATGTCATGATCGAACGCCATGGCACTCCGCTAGAGCTGCTGCAACTGATTCAAAACAGAATCACCACAGAGTTCAGCATCAGACACATGACCATTCAACTGGAGACCGAGTGTTGCGATCCTGAGGACATTCACTGCGACCTCCGGAAACTGACCGAACAGCACCACGAAGTTCATTCCCTCGCCCACCGTCACTAGCGGCTTCAGCCTCCCTCAATTGAGATGGTCAATGATGATCCCAGCAAAAGACGATGACAGACTTGCTAGGGTTGCTGGCAAGTGTGTAGATGTCCGCTCAGGTTGTCAGTATGGTCGATTGATCAAAAAAACAGAAGCCAGAGATACACCGCACTGATCGCGACGGACCCGATCATGACGGGAAAGCCCAACCTGAAGAATTGCCAAAATGAAATGTGATACCCAGACTTACGTGCGATGTCGACAATCACGACGTTGGCACTCGCGCCGATGATCGTGCCGTTTCCTCCTAAACAGGCTCCCAAGGCCAGCGCCCACCACAGGGGAATGATATCCGGTTGATGCACCAACGCCGTATAGTCTGCAATATCCGGGTGCAGCGAACGGGCCAGATCGACGATGAGAGGATTCATGGCAGCCACATAGGGGATATTGTCCACGAACGCCGACAGTACGGCCGAACCGACCAGCACGGCGAGCGTCGCTCCGGCCATGTTGCCCTCCGTAATATTGACGAGCCGTTCTGCGAGATATCGAATCGCCCCGACCTTCACGAGGCTTCCCACTAAAATAAAGAGACCGATGAAGAAAAAGATCGTTTTCCACTCGACGTCCGCCAAGTATTTCATCTCTTCGGTTTCATTCGATCGTCCCCGCGCATGACCCAGCAGCATAAAGGCGCTCGCGCCCAGTAACGCCACCGTCGCCGGCTCCAGATGAACGAAAGAATGGAACGCAAACCCGAGATTGACGCCCCCCAGTGCCCACAGACAGCGCCGCAGTAATCCACGGTCACGAATCGCATCGTTCGGGTTGAGCGTCATGACCGCTTCGCGAAGGTGCGGAGCCACCGACATCTTTCGACCGAAGAGCACCCACATCACGCCAAGAAACACCATCATGATCAGCACCGCGATGGGCCCCAGCACTGACAAAAACTCCAAGTACCCCAGCTCCGCTTTACTGGCGATCATGATGTTCGGCGGATCGCCGACCAGCGTCGCTGTCCCACCGATATTGGAGGACAACGCTTCACAGAGCAGAAACGAAATGGGGTTCAGCTCCAAGCGTTTACTGATGGAGAGCGTCACCGGCGCCATCAGCAAGACCGTGGTGACGTTGTCGAGCATGGCCGACAACACGGCAGTCAAGATCGCCAGCAAAACCATCAAGCGGAACGGCTTGGCCTTGGCTCGCTTCGCAGCCCAAATCGCCAGGACCTCGAACAAACCCGTCTCTCTGATGATGTTGATGATGACCATCATCCCAATCAACAGAAACACGACATTGTAGTCCACACCGAACTCGTGAGAATAAAACGCCTCGTCTTGCGTGACCACGCCGAAAGCGATCATCAACGCGGCACCGCTCAACGCCACAATGGTCTTATGGATTCGCTCGGTCATAATGACCACGTAGCAGATGCCAAAGATGAGGAGCGCTAGACTGGCTGTCGACATGAGTGGGCCTTCTTAATGATGACGACGGCCGGCGAACAGAAAATTGGCTAGGCTCAGCGAAGAAGGGATTACCAGAACCGGAATGGACCGGAGTCCAAATGGATGAACCGTGAACGTTGATAAAAACCAACCCCGCCGTATCGCAGTTCCAGTGCTGCCTGGCGAAGTTTTTTGGGATGGACACCGGGGATCAAAAGATCAATGGCCTGCCCCTGCATATGGAGACTGTTTCTGGCAGCGTGGCCACCCTTCCGCACTAAAATGGCATTGTATTCGGGAGACCGAAAACCCGAAATGAAATGGATGTCTTTCTTAGTCCCGAGTTTTTTCTGCACCAAATTCACGTGCTCCAACACGCGCACATCGATAGCGCCGACCTCACCGGAGTAATGGCAACGCATCAGGTAATTCACATCGTCAAGCGCCTCAAGATCATACCTACCCGCCTCGTCGCGATAGATCACGTCCAACCACTCATCCGTCCTTGCATTGACTAACGTGAGCCGTCCCTCTGGCAGTGCACGAGCCTGGACCGGCTGTGGACCTACGAACCGCCCACTGAGCAAGAACGTCCCTACCAAAGACGCTTGAAGAAATGCTCTGCGAGTCCAGGCCCATTCGGCCCGATCGGCACTATCCACAAAAACCCTCCTTAGGCCTCAGCGGAGAAATTTCACCGTGGTGGACATTCAAAGTCTGTCGCTTGTAACAAAAATCAGAACCTCGGTCAACCCAAAATTCTTTCCATTTAGTAGTGTTGAGTGTGACGCTTCGCATTCTGGTGATGAAGAAGAGTGAATCGCCGAGGAACGAACACGAGACAGACAGGCCATGCGGCCAGAATCAATGGATGGAGCTGATCGGCCCCATCCTATCTTCGTTGTTCGTACGTACAACTAGATATCCTTTATTTCTAGACACCGTCAGGCCCTGTGGGTATGATCAGTGAATATTCGTAGAATAGCTATGGCAACCATTCTCGTCATTGATGATGAACCGTCTATTCGAGGGCT
>JACCDP010618264.1_pt1 | contig 15620 bp, 6 predicted proteins | sample 7445841 | NCBI WGS metagenome assembly JACCDP01 (sample SAMN15323441, study PRJNA562643) | freshwater metagenome | isolation source: river surface water | place: USA:Blue River Watershed | collected 2017-08-17 | reverse complement strand
TAATTTAAAGGCTTTGAGATTACTCTATTATACCCCTTAAAATTATGTAGAATTTCTAACAGAAATAGTTAAAATTCATAAAAATAATTAACATGAATTTGTAAAAACCTTAACTAAACGACATTGATATAATATGTATAACATGACTGGATTTTATGGGAATAAATTTTCGATTTGGGGCTACCCTCAGTCAGGTGGAGGTGCAGAAAGACTCAGCATATGGGATAACGGTGATATTTCGTTTTTCAACTCGGCAAGTGTAGAGAGAATGAAGATATTAGATAATGGTAATATTGGAATTGGCATCAACCCCGGAGGCGAAAAATTAGCAGTAAATGGAACAGGAATGCAGTATGGAAAAATAGCCAGTTTTTTGAATGGAAATGCCAATACCTGGGTGGCCACCACCACCACGGCAGGAGCCTGGAACTCAATAACCAAAGCTGGTGACAACGGAATATATTGGCAGGATGATGCTACTGTTGAGTCGGCCAATGGTTTTGTGATTGCGCCCTGGTCGGCTGGAACAAACGGTATTCGTATTGATGGCCTTACAGGAAATGTAGGAATTGGAGATGCAAACCCGTCAGCTAAGCTTCAGATAAAATCAAATGTTATAAATGCTTTAGATATTGTTGATAACACAAGTGGTGCGGTGAATTTCCGCGTAAAATCAACAGGAATTGTTTATGCCCGGGAAGTGAATGTTCAATTGGGTGTTTTCCCCGACTACGTTTTCGAAAAAGATTATCAATTATTACCCCTTGAAAAGCTCGAAAGCTTTATTGCTGCCAACAAACATTTACCCAATATACCTTCTGCCAACGAAGTATGCGAAAAGGGTATGAATGTAGGCGAACTGCAAAGACTGCAAATGGAGAAAATAGAAGAGCTTACCCTGTATATTATTCAACTGAAAAAGGAGCTGGAAGGAGTAAAGAAAGAACTGGAAGGCGTTAAAACTAAATAAACCAGCTTCCAATAAGAATGGTTTTTGGTGATAAGCATTTGTATATAGTGAAATTATTCTAAACATGATGAATAAGCTTAGTTATTTTAAATTACTCCTGATCCTGGTTTTTATGAACGCTGGCTATACTCAGGCTCAAACCCAGGTAAACATCAGTACCCCGCAAACTTCAGGGAATTTTAAGGCAGGTCAATTGGTGAAAGCTAGCCCTGGTGCCCAGCTCAAGCCTTCCTCGGCCTCAACCCCAATCAGGCTTTATATTGATCTTAACCTTAACAGTGTTGCCTCTCCGCACCTGGCTGCTACCGACCAGGTATATACCCTGAGAAGAAAATTAGACGCCGGCTATTGTATTACCCGCGATAATTATATCTGCTTTAAATACGATGAAGAATACAGCGATACGGATAGTAAATTGGAATATACTATTTACAATAAGTCACAGCAAATTATCTATTCTTCCCAGCAAAACAATGCGGCGCAATCGCCAGGAATGATTCCGGTGAGTGCAGGAGATAACCGCTTTAAACTCAATTTAGCACCTTGTAGCCCGGCCATTTTAGCTGGGGAATATTATGTTTTAGAAATTATCAATGAGAAGAAAGAAAAGTTTTACCTGCGCTTTACATACATTCAACCGGGCATAGATTAGGCTAACTTATTTCTAAAGGCACATTCAATGAAAGCGAAAAATAGCATACTGGCTTTATCAATAATAGGATTGTTGGCTTTTTGTATTTACAATAGCCTGAGTAAGCCTAAAATTGCCTGTGTGCAGCTCGGAAAACTGTACGATGAATTTGAAATGAAGAAGCAATTGGAAGGTAAATTTAAAAACATTACTAACCTACGCAAGTTGCAGTTGGATAGTATGGAGCTGGAGCTTAAAGCCCTGGCTAATGTAATAAACGGTTTGAAGGAAAATGATCCCGAACGCATGAAAAGAATAACAGACTTTGAATTAAAGCGGGAAACCTTTATGCAAAAGAAAAACAGCTATACCGAAGACAATAACGGAACCTCAAAAATGTACGATGAGCAGGTTTGGACACAAATAAATCAATATGTGGGTGAGTTTGCCAAAGAAAATAAATACACCTGCATCATGGGCGCCAACGGCACTGGTGCTGTTATGTATGCCGACCTGTCCATAGACATTACAGAAGAGTTAAGTAAATACATCAATTTAAAATACAAAGGAATTGCCAAATAAAATACGATATATAATTTTGGTACTTGTATTGGGTTTATTTGCCTGCAGCCGGCAAACTTTAGGCCCGGAAGCTTATATTCATTGGGTAAACAAAGCCTCGAACGGGTTAATCAGCACCAAAACCATCGGGGCCTTTAAATTTAGTGTATTGTTTAAACCTGCCCCTTACGTAGCCCTGGAACAATGCAAGGACTATGGTTTTCATCCCGACTCGGTAAAGAATGCCTTATCACAAACAAAAGGATTGGAGTTTTATACCTTTAGGGTAGAGTCTGACAAAGGAAACGAACTTTCGGGCATAAATGCTAACAACCAGTCGGAATACTCCAAAAGACTGCAATACTTTACCAGCGACCTGCAAAACGATATTTATTTAATTAGTGGAAACGACACCTTAAAGAACCTGCTGTTTCATTATGAAAGAAGTTATGGCGTTAGTCCGCAGAATAATTTTATACTCATTTTTAAGTCGGAAAATACGGAAAAGACGGGCAGCAGAAAATTAGTCTACGAAGATAAAATACTAGGAACCGGAACGGTAAATCTGGTCATTGACGCAAACAACATCAATACTATTCCTGAATTGAAACTGAATTAATATTATGAGTAAAGGGAAAATTAAATTTTACAGGTACATATCGGCATTTATGGTGTTAAACATTTTAGCCGAAATAATTTCACCAACACTGGCTCTGGCCTTAACCGGAGGCCCCAGTCAGCCCGAATTTGAGAGCTTTGAACCGGCAGACTCTAACCAGATGGTGGATTTGTTTAGCGGGGATTTTACCTACAATATTCCACTGATGACGGTGCCAGGCCCGAATGGTGGCTATCCCATAAATTTGGCCTACCATGCCGCCCCCAGCATGGAGCAGGAAGCAACCTGGGTAGGTTTGGGTTGGAATATTAATGCCGGTGAAGTGAACAGGAACATGAGGGGCTTACCCGATGATTTTAACGGGGATAAGGTCTTAAAAACCCTTACCTATAAACCTAACAAAACCTGGGGTGTTGATCTGGAGTTGTTTTCTCAATTTGCAAATGTTGAATTTTTCGGATTAGACGCTAGTCAAAAGGTAGCAGGTTTAGGTTTCTATTATAACAGCTATAAGGGCATTGGCATAACCGGCAAATTTGGCATGAATGGAACCTCAATTGATTACGATTCTCAGGGTGGATATACCTTAAACCAATCAGTCGGCTATGATTTTGGAAAAACAATAAGGGCAAGTGTATCTGGAACAATAAACTCGAGGCAGGGTATCTTGGGTTTTGGTTTAACACTTGGTTCGATCTCTGAATCGCTTGAACATTATAATAAACAATTAAGTACTTCTTATTCTATCGGAATTTCAAGTTATTTGCCAACAAATGAAACACCTACAACTACTGAAGATAACATATTGGCATTTAAATTTGGAACAGAAGCCTCAGGTACCTTTAATAGTTATCCTTTTAGTTTTAATTTTTCTACAGACAGGGTCTCAAAAGCTACCCAAACATTTAAAGCTTATGGGTACAATAACTTACAGTTTAAAACGGGTTCTACAGAAACTTATGAGTTGTCAGATTTTAACAGTTCTAGTACTTCTCCCATAACCGAAGAGGTGCCTGCTTTGCCGGTTCCTGCATTAACCCATGATATTTATGTGGCAAAATCCCAGGGTTTGGGAGGGGCATTCAGGCCATTCAGAAGTGACCGTTCCATTGTTTCAGACCCTTGCATTATCAGTTCATCATCAGGCACAAAAGTGAATATAGAAGGTGGTGGCGGAGATATTGCACATATTGGAACCGCTGTAGACTATGTTTCCACCAATACAAAATACGCTGGTCGCTGGCAGCAGGATAATGAATCTTTAGCCAGTTTTGGCAATAAAGAAATAGATGAATCAACCTATTATAAGTTTTCAGGTGAGCTTACGACCGATGAAGGAGCCATTGATCAGGTTAATACAGATTTTACCACCAAAAGATTCAAATTAAATCCTACCCAGTTAGAAGGAACCGATAAATTACCAGCTATTAATGCCTTGGATGTTCCTCAAATACTGAATATGGACGATAATGGAAACCCAATATTTAACAATAGTCAGCGTTCTTCAAGAAGTAAGCGGGTAAACAATATTGAGATTCGTAAATTTGCACACATCGCCAAAACAAGAACAAGTACTACCAATAAAAATGATTTCCCGGGTATAGGTAATCATGTAATGAGTACCGCTAGTCCAAATTCATCCTCCTGGTCTAATTATGCATCCAGTTTTCAAAACTATAATTATGAAACAAACGGCTTAGCCCACCATCAGGCTGAAATTACTGTGCTGAACAGTGATGGTTATAGGTATGTTTACGGTTTGCCAACTTACAATAAAACACATAAGGACGTTGCATTTTCTTCCAGCGGAGCAATTAGCAATACTGGTTTTTCTGGCACCAATGGCAATGCTGCAGCACAGGCGTATAATGTTGAACGCTTAAATCAATTTTCCGATTCGGATGCCGGTATTTATAACGACGAAGGCCGGGATAATTTTTATTATGCCACCGAAACCCCGGCTTATGTTCATGATTATAAACTTACGGCTATTTATTCTGCAGACTATGTAGACTTAACCAATAATGGCCCCAGTGAAGATGATTTAGGGTATTATGTAAAGTTTAACTATGAAAAGAAATACGATAATTATGCCTGGCGTACCCCCTTTATCGAGTCACATTTAGGTAAAGGCCATTATTCAGATAAGTTTGATGATAAAGCTTTGTATTCTTACGGGAAAAAAGAAATCTGGTATTTAAATTCCATTGAAACCAAAACCCACGTGGCCCTGTTTAAATTAAATAGTACTGCCCGTTCTGATGCTAGGGAACCCAACGCTGAATTGAATCACTCCGGAGCCTCTGCTGTGTCTTCCAGAGGACTTTATTCCTTAAAGCAGGTAGATTTATACAATAAGAATGACCTTTCTAAATCCATTAAAACAGCTTTTTTTGAATATGATTATAGTTTATGTCCGGGTGTACCCAACACTACAGGAGTAGGCGCAGGTAATAACGGTAAACTTACCCTAAAAAAGATTTGGTTTTCTTTTTTAGGAAATACTAAAGGAAAATTCAACCCTTATAAATTTGACTACAATGCCTCTGATCCTGATCAAAATCCTGCTTATAGTTATAATAATACCGACAGGTGGGGAAGTTATAAAAATACCCCGAAGTGTTTATCTTCAGGATTAACTTGTTCGGCTGAAGATTTTCCGTACGTAGATCAGGATGAAGATTATGATAAACAGAATGGATATAACTCGAATGATATCACTAAGAGAAATAAGCATGCTGCAGCCTGGAGCCTGAGAAAGATAACCTTGCCATCTGGCGGTGAAATGACTGTAGACTATGAGCAGGATGATTATGCCTATGTGCAGGATAAACAGGCTACTCAAATGTTTGAGATAATGTTTACAGGCTTATTCAATGGGGCAGGCCTGAGCACCTCTTCTGAAAAAATATCTTTTCTGCAAAACCGAATTTATTTTAAATTGAAAACTGATCCATTAACCGGTGCAATCGATAATAACATCAATCATTACATACCAGCTCCTAATAATAATGGAAAGAGAACCATATTTTTTAAAGCCTATACGGAATTAAAAAACTCTCTTGATTTTTCATACATGGCCAGAGATTATGTAAACGGGTATTTTGACATTAAATCATTTGGAACCAGCATAGTCGGAGGCACTCAATACGGTTATGTGGAAGTGGTAAATGTGCCGGTATCTAAATTATTGCCCTTATCCCTTTGCCATCCTATTACTAAAGCAGCCTGGCAGTACTTGAAAATGGAAAGGCCTGATTTATTATACCCCGATAAAACAATTGGCTCCGGATATAATGCCCTGCAAACATTCCTTTCTTTATACAAAGACAAGGATATGCTTTTAGGATTTTATAATTATTGCTTTCGCAATGGTTACGCCACAAGCCTGGAGTTAGGCGCTGAAAAACCTTCTTTTATCAGATTATTAAACCCTGATGGTCATAAAAAAGGAGGAGGTTACAGGGTTAAAAAAATTACTTATACCAATAATTGGTTGGATATGTCGACAGACATAAATAATATCAATGATACTTATGGACAAGAGTATAGCTATCTATTAGCCGACGGAAGCAGTTCTGGCGTTGCCGAATACGAACCTATTGCAGGCGGGGAAGAAAACCCCATGCGTAAACCATCAGATAACTATAGCTCGGTAAATGGACCCGAAATACTAAGAAACAAAGACTTGTACCTTGAAGAACCTTATTGTGAAAATTATTACCCTGCGGCAAATGTAGGATACAGCAGGGTATTGGTTAAGAACCTTACCCAACCCTTAGATGTAAATGGTAATGAAGTAAGTAAAAACACACGTGCCGGTATTGCTGTTACTGAGTTTTATACAGCCAAAGATTTTCCGGTAAAGGCAGAACAAACGGATGTAAGTCATTTAAAACATAAACCATTCGAAATTCCAATTCCTTTTGTTGGTTCGGTAAGTTATGAAAGCCATGGCTATTCGCAAGGTTACACCATTCGGTTAAACAATATGCACGGTAAACTATTCCGCCAAAGCACCTATCCGGCTTCTGACGGTAAAATTACCACTGTAGGGTTAAACCTCGTGCAGGGAGCAAGCCCAAGAGCCATGACAACTTATAACTACTCAACCTTAAATCCTTTTGTTCAGGGAGGTGTAAATGAATTAAACAATTCGGTAACTGTATTGGACAATGATGGTTTATACCGGACAGCACTTGTTGGCCAAACCGGAGAGGATTTTGTGGAAATGGAAGAAAGATCGGAAAAAGCATATTTAAAAGATGTAGAAGCAAATATTGATATAATATTTGCTGGTGTTCCTATTCCGGTACCTACCGTCTGGCCAAGCTTTTTCAGAGCTAATAAAATGCAAAGAACGGCTGTATACAATCACGTTATTTACCAGAATGGGATAATTACTTCCGTTAAAACAGAGGTAGATGGTTCCACTTCATTTGCAACAAACCTCATGTATGATGCAGATACCGGACAACCCTTACTAACCTCTGTTACCAATAACTTTGATAAGCCGGTTTATACCTACAATTATGCGGCACATTGGGCTTATAATGGAATGAATGGTGCATGGAAAAATCAAGGTTGGGAATATACCTTTTCGACACCAGTGGCGGTATCAGGAAGCATAACCATTCCTTCTGCCAATACCCGGTTTATAGAAGGAGATCAGTTAGAGGTACACCTTACCAATGGTAAAATTCAACAAGCCTGGGTGAACGGAATTACAATAAATGCCAGTAATAGTGCTAATATAGATATCAGCCTTAAGGATGAAAACGCAGGCGCTTATACTTCAGGTGCTGTAACCGTTGGTAAATTCAGGGTGTTGAAATCGGGTTATAAAAATCTTTTATCAGAAAGTATGGGGCACTTGGTGAGTCTAAATAATCCAATCAATGTATCTAGTGGTAATTCTCCTTTACTTCAGGCAATCAATCAACATTTTACTACTAAACCTGCTAGTTGGCAGAATATTTTTTTCGATGGACCAGGTTTTGTGTTCACAGTTTTTGACTGCACCAGTGGTACCAATAAATCATACAAAGTGCTATTTATTAATACTGAAATTTGGATAGCTGATATGGCAGTGAATGGTACCTGGAACAATTTCTATAAATATACTTTTCCAAGTCCTCCTGGCAATATTCATTTGTTTTATTTTGTTCCGCCCAATTCCATTAAAGCGGTAAAAATTAGTGATCCTAATGTTTCTATGATTGGAAGTTGCACGCCACCTGCAGGCCAACCCGCAAACTTAATTCCTGCACCTTGTAATGTAGATGGCGTCCTCCAGGCCAGTGCGGTGCATTATACAGACAATTGGAATTTTAATTACCAGGACATTGGAGATCCTTCAGCTAAAAATGGCAGTAAGTTAAGTGCAATTGCAGCAAACAGCCCTTATCGTTTTGGAATGAAAGGTATATGGAGACCACTTAATACCTGGGCTTACCAAACGGAACGTTTACAAACAAGTGGGCAAACCCACAATTACGAAGATGGAACCTTCAAAGATTTTGTTCCACATAATTGGCTTGCGGGTAATGAAAGATTGTACAGCCCTCTGAAACCAGGATTTTCCAGTTCACCCAGTGTAGTAGCCAATGCCAACTGGACATTTGTAAATGAAAACACACAGTACAATCCTTATGGTTTTGTGCATGAATCAGTAGATGCTTTAGGCATATACTCCTCAGCTCTTTACGGGTATGCTAATTCAGTACAAACGGCTGTGGCTTCCAATGGGGCCTATTATGAGCTGGCTTACGATGGTTTTGAAGACCACGGAGCTAATTATGATATAACTGGACACGGGCATATTAAATTCAATACGACTACGGTTCCACTTTCGGCAACTGAATCTCATACCGGTAAGTATTCATACCCCATTGGTACCAGCGGTGCTACTTTTACTATGAATAGCCTGGTGCCTGATTATTATACCAATATTACTGCAAATAATTATTTTACTCCCCGCTTATCTACGGCTACCAATAAATATAAGTATTTAGTAAGTGCCTGGTTTAAACCGGATGCCACGAATACGAATGGAATACCACAAATTAGCATCACTAATGCAGTTTCAACTGATTTGGTATTAGGCCCAATAGTAGATGGCTGGCAAAAAGTAGACTATACTTTTGAAACTCCACAAACCTCCACAGCTATGAACCTTAACCTTAAATTTAATAACGGCGGTGCGGGTTATATTGACGATATTCGTGTACAGCCTTTTAAAAGCGCAATTACCACTTACGTATATAACCCTGTTACCTTATGGAATGTAGCTGAACTCGATAACAGAAACTTTGCTACTTTTTATAATTATGATGAAGAAGGCATGTTGGTGCAGGTGAAGAAAGAAACAGAGAAGGGTATAGTTACCATTAAAGCTGCACGTAGCAATATCAGAAGAAATCCTAATCCTTAAAATCAATGAGAAACGTATATAAAAATAGGACTCTTGTCTGCCTTTGCCTGTTGGCAGGGCTGTTCTCAGCAAACTCTTTAAGGGCAGGGGAAAGGGAGGATTTTATTAGGCTGGCAAAAATAATTTCTGAAGCCGGAAATGTATCTATCGACATCAAAGTTAAAGCTTACAAAAGGAAAGAAGAGGTTAAACCCTATTGGGAAACCCAGGCAGCCATTAAAATAAATGGCCTTAATAAATACACCTATGTAATGGGAAGAACCTATATCAACAATCCTTTTTGTTCTTTAGCTATTGATGAAGACAGGAAAATAATTGCCTGTGCTCCGGCGGAAAAGAAATCAGCTGATAAAATCATGAATAATGAATATTTTGCCATGTTTGACAGCTTGATTCAAAAGAAATATCAATTGCAATATGTTGTTAATAACCAACAGGAGAAAGTGATAGAAGTGAAGATGAAAAACAACAAGCTGTACAAAAGTATTAAAGTTTGGTTCAACCCCACAAATAACTATTTACTTAAAGTACAGTATCTGTATAACCTGGAAGCTGAGCCCGAAACTCCTTATGAAAAAATAGATATACTGTACGAGCATTTTAGTTTAAATGAAACAATTGATCAGGAAGTGTTTTCAGAGAAAAAATACATTAATGTATTGTCTAAGAAGAAAATTGTACCTGTTGAAAAATATAAATCTTACCAGTTTATTAATAAACTGGCAGACTAAAACTAAAGAGTATTTTCTAAATAGAAATAAAGGTTAGACCGGATAAAAGCTAACCCATTGTAAAAACTAGTTTTTGTGAATATGTTAAAAAGAAGCCTAATATTGTTGTTAATGCTGCAAATGTGGAATATGCTTTCTGCAGCAGTTGAAAATACTGTAAACAGCCTTTCCTCATCGTTGAACAAACCCATTCAGTTTGGTGCAAGTGTTACAACAGAAGACCCGCGTTATGGTTTTATTGTGGCCAATCCGCTTTCAGGTGCTTCACCTTATTCCTCCAAATTTGCTTTGGGAAATTATCAAAGCAAAGTGCTTTTACGTTTTGATGACAGTAAGCGCTATTTACATACAGAGAAGTGGGGCTTGGAAGTTACCTACAGTATTACAACCTATAACGCATTAGGTCAATCTTCAACACTCACCAATCAGGTATTGCAAATCAATTATAATCCTCAGGAAGGAACAAATTATACCGATAAAGCCTTATTGGTTTATAATAATTCACTAAAAGCTACAGTAAATATTACCTGTTTGCGATACTATTCCTGTTTGCCGGCTGCTACCTGTAATTTCGGTTCTTGTATTAATACGGCTAATCCCCTTCCTTTTTATTTGAGCGATGTTTATTTGGATGTAGAACAGCAAACAGAAAGATTTTACCATTTAAACAACCAGGTAGCTCCTGTAATGGATCAGGCCTTTGGTTTTACAACTATTGGGAACCAAACAGAAAATTGTTTACCCCTTACCTGGAATTATGTAGAGGGCGCAGAGAGTTACGATTTAGAATGGTTGTTTATTGATGAGCCGCTAAGCGCCAACCTGAATAACCTGGCTTTTGATTTCAGGAATGCTACCCGGGTAAATGTATGGGAAAACAAATACAACATTCCTATGTCTTACCCTGCAGGTACCCTCCTGTATAGGGTAAGGGCAGTGGGCTACAAAGTAACACTGGCAGCAGGGGCAACCAGTAAAGCACCCGTTACTACCGTTTGGAGTCACTACAGCAGCAATGTAGATAATACCCTTAACCATGCAGTAAATAAAGCCTGGAGAATAGACTATGTCGGTCTTAAAACAGACATGAACTGGGGCTATAGCGTTACGTTTGCAGAAGATGGTAAAAGAAATGAGGGGGTAAGTTTTTCTGATGGATTAGGTGAAATTAAACAAGCGATAGGTATTGTAAACACTACCAAAAGTGCGGTGATTATAGAAAACAGAAAAGACTTTGAAGGAAGGGATGCAGTTTCTTTACTACCAGTGCCGGTAGGTTCTGTGGGGATTACCTATTACAATAACTTCGCCCCAGGTTTTGGTAAATATAATTTTGATGTTGATGCTAAAATTAATAACCCCGACCCTTTAGCCGCAGGCGATATACCGAATGTATACTATGGCTCTAATGTAAATGCCCAAGGCCTGGATGTATTTACTCCGAACGCCCAGGGCTACGCATATTCCCGCACCCGCTTTGCAACAGATGGTACCGAAAGAGTGCGGTCAGTTGCTGGAGTTGGACCCGATCATAAAATGGGTTCAGGGCATGAAATAAAATATTATTACGGTAATGTGGCTTCTCAAACAGAAGTAGATAAAATGTTTGGAAACGAGGCAGGAATAGTAAGCCATTACCAGAAAAATTTAGTTCGGGATCCCAACGGACAAATTAGTATTGCCTATTTTGACCAGGAAGGCAGAACCGTGGCTACCTGTATTGCCGGTAATAACCCTACTAACCTTTTACCAGTGGATAACCGGCCCGTGGCTCCGGTACCTGATAAAAAAGATTTATTAACCAATCAGGATCAAATGCTGGGGAATGAGCTGAAGGTGAGTACCAACCTCATTGTTTCACAAAGCCAGACCTATAACTTTGAGTATATTTTGAATAGCTCAAAATATTGCGACAATTGCATAACAAATTATACTGATGATAACGGAAGCCCGGTGGTGTTGAATTGTCCGGACTGCGCCTACGATTTAACTATTAGCATAAAGGATGCTGATGGAAACCCGGTAGCGGTAAATGTAAGTTCAAGTACCGGTACACCGGCACCTTGTGCAGCTACTGGAAGTACAAACCTAATAAATTGCACCGCTATTAATACAGCGAACATAGTATTTAGTGCCATTTTAGATGTGGGGCAATACACCATTACAAAAAAGCTAAGCGTAAATAAGGCAGCCACCGATTTACAAAAACAAAATTTCATTAATACCCAAAACAGGTACCATAATTGTGTAAAAGTTCCGGCCATAACTGCCGATGCCTGTGACCTGGATTGCAATACCCTTTGTGAAAAAAGCTATAAAATTATTAATCCTGATGGTTCTATTAAATACATTGATGATGCAGGCCAGTTAATTACCGCTGCTGCTGCGCAAATATTGATTAACGCATGTAAAGCCAAGTGCGATAAGCCAGGTCCTCCTGAAGTTGGCAGTGATTGTGCTGAAAGACTTAACATGTTAAAAGCAGATATGAGTCCGGGCGGGCAATATTTTGACAATACTTTTGCCCAATACACCAGAACTTTGGTAAATACCCAAACCGGGGAAGAACGCCTGGATTTAAACATGAATTATTATGCAAGCAGCGGAACAAATACAATTAATTCCTGGTTAAATACCAACTTAAATACCACAACCAATAATATCACCGCCATTAGCCAGGATATTAATAATAACAAACCTGTTGGAAATACCAATACTTATAGTTTTGTTAGTTTCGACGACCTGAGGAATAACTGGGAACCCTGGTTTGCAAATATTATGGTGAAATATCATCCGGAATACGCTGTTTATAAAGCATATTGCGTTGACCAGATTTGTGGAGGCTCTGAAACAGTTGGTGCTGTGGCCATGCCGGAGGTAAACGCCTTTGAACAAAACATGCTGTATCAAAGCACGCAGTCCAATGCCCCTACCAGCGGTTATATGAACCCTACCCAAAAAACAATAAGTACTACAGTAACCGCTTCCGATTTAACGAATGGTAATACCACTTATGTTTCTTCAGGTTCATCAGTTACAGCTATTATTGACCCTATGGTTAGAACCAAGACATTATGCCCCAGAATTATTGTATGCGGTTATACTGGAACCGATGCCTTAACTACTTTCGAAAAATACATGAACTACCGCCTGAGCCGTTTTTACCAGGTTGGTAGCAATGCTTATTTAAGTATCTGGTATGTACTTGAAGATCCCCTTAACCTTCGTTTAGCAACGGAAACCTCCCCGGGTTCAGGCACCTGGTCATATTCCGGAGCTTTAAGTGGTACAACAACAAATACCCAGTTGGTTAATTTCTTTAAAAAACTTCACAATACCTTCCTTCCGGCCAACGGTGGTTCCAAGTTTAAGTTTTTTATGGCAAACTATAATTACTATAGAAAAGTTTACCTGAATAAAATTATCAAAACAAAACTACAGCCAGCAGGTTTGCCGCTTACCAGCCCATCTTCAGACCCTTATACCATTGCAGACCAAACCAATTATCCTAAAGAACAAAGGCATTACCGTATTAATTACTTTAAGGATAAAATTATGGATATGGCCAGTAATGATTTGTGCGACCCCAGTGTAAGTATAGTACCCCTTGGCCCTGACCCTAATATTGTGAATGATGTAAATACGCAAATTGCGCAGCAATGCACTACGGGTTGTCAGAACAGTGCCGATGAATGGATGAGTAAAATTTCCTCCTGCCTGAGCAATGGAGCAGCCACAACGGTTAGAGATTTATTAATTAAACTATGTATTAACTCCTGCAAAAATGATGGGCAGTTACCAAATGGTTCCAGCGGTTGTACCCCTGGAACTCCAGGTTGTAATCAAAGCGCTTCTACGGCGGTGGTTTATACAGATCCTCAAACCCAAATTACTTATACTTTCAATACCTTTAAAGAGATTATAACTGTATTTGGTTGCCCTGGTGTTAACCTGGTACATCCTGCACCTGCCAATAATGCCGTTGAGTGCGCCTGCAACAATTTTAAGCAGTTTGATGTGGCTCATTATACTACAGGCACAACTCCTGCAGCCTTAAGTTCTTCAGATCTTGCTGTTGAATTGAATGCACTGAGCCTGGGTGCTTATGTGTTCTCTGCTTCTGATGTTACTAATTTCAGAGATTTCTGTAAAACCCCTTCCAGTCTTTATGCACCCAATGCAACCTTGCCTGCTAACTTCCCATCAGCCTTTAACTGTGCCCAACCAACAGATTATGCCGAGGCTAATTGCAGTTGCAGCAGTTTAAATGCATTTATTTCAGCTTTTGGTTTTGATGCCACAGAGGTAGCCAGTTTACCGGCCACAGATACAAAAATTATTACCTTAACCTCCCATTTAAACAGCTCCTTAAATTTAGATGGCACTCCCGGTAAAACAAAATTAACCACCACCCAGTTTGTGGCCTGGTTAACAGAATGTAAACAAACAAACCCTTCAACGGCTGTATTATACAATAATTCATTCCCAACCAATTTCCGTTGCCCTGCTTTACCGGCAAACCCAACCGCCACGCAAATACAGCAAGTAAAAGCAGCAGCAGATTGTTTTATTAAAAGTTTTGATGCATCGGCACAAAATGCTGCCAAAAATTATTTTAACCAATTGGATAAAATGGCTTCTGCCTATAGCGATCAGTACCAGCGTAATTGCCTGGCAAGTGCCCAAACCAAACAGACATTTAATGCTACCTATGCAGACTATGAATATTTATATACCCTGTATTATTATGACCAGGCTGGTAACCTTATAAAAACAGTACCTCCGGAAGGCTATAATCCATTGAGTACCTTGGCAGACTTAAATCAGGTGAAGGATTTTAGAAATGGCGTAGCCGGGGTAAATCCTAAATTTCCGGCACATCGTTTACTAACCCTATACAAATACAGTACCCTGGATCAGGTGATAGAAAAAAGTACGCCTGATGAGGGTATGGTGAATTATTGGTATGATAATAAGGGTAGACTAATTCTGTCGCAAAACGATAAACAAAGAGTAACTTCTGCTTTCAGTTCAGATGTTAACAATAGTCCCTACAATACCTTTGCACAAAAATCATACAGCTATACTTTATTTGATGACTTAGGGCGTGTTTATGAGGTGGGTGAATTCAGGAACGCCACCAATATGACCTGGAATATAGCCTTTAATAAAGATGTTGCAACCCCTTTAGCCACCTGGATGGGGAACAGCCTGGGAAAAAGACAGGTTACCAATTCTTATTATGATCAGGTACCTGGCATAACTACTTTCCCCGGAGGAAACTGGCAGACTAATTTAAGAAACCGGGTAAGTGCTATGAAATATACAGAAGACCCTGCTGTACCTGCAAAATACACCGCCCAGCATTATTCTTACGATATGCACGGCAATGTAAGGGTATTAATGAACGAAAATACCTACTTGCCATCATCTTTAACTTTTGCTAAAATAGAGTATGACTATGATTTGGTAAGCGGAAACGTAAATGAGGTACGTTACCAGCCCGGGCAACCAGACCAGATGACCCACCGTTATTGCTACGATGCCGATAACCGCTTAACGCATACCTATTCCAGTCATGATTATTACATCTGGGAAAAAGAGGCAAAATACTTTTATTACGCCCACGGCCCATTAGCAAGAACAGAAACAGGAGATAAGCAAGTGGCAGGTAC
>JACCDP010185028.1_pt1 | contig 15623 bp, 9 predicted proteins | sample 7445841 | NCBI WGS metagenome assembly JACCDP01 (sample SAMN15323441, study PRJNA562643) | freshwater metagenome | isolation source: river surface water | place: USA:Blue River Watershed | collected 2017-08-17 | reverse complement strand
AATCAAATTCATGAACGATTATTGAACGGTGAATTGAATCTTTTGATAGGAACTCACGCATTATTAGAAGATATAGTGCAATTTAAAAACTTAGGGATTGTAATCATCGATGAACAACATCGCTTTGGCGTGGCTCAGCGCGCTAAAATGTGGAAGAAAAACACCAATCCTCCGCATGTTTTAATTATGACTGCTACTCCTATTCCAAGAACACTTGCAATGACATTTTACGGTGATTTAGATGTTTCAGTGATTGATGAATTACCTCCCGGGAGAAAACCCATATCAACGATTCACCGCTATGAAAGTCACCGACTAAGGCTATTTGGATTCATGCGTGAACAAATTGCTTTGGGAAGACAAGTTTACGTTGTTTATCCGCTCATCAAAGAGTCAGAAACATTGGACTTTAACAATTTAATGGATGGTTTTGAAGCTATTTCCAGGTCTTTTCCAATGCCAGACTATCAAGTTAGTATTGTTCATGGTAAAATGAAGCCAGAAGACAAAGATTTTGAGATGCAGCGATTCGTGAAAGGAGAAACACAAATCATGGTTGCAACAACTGTAATTGAAGTTGGCGTAAATGTACCAAATGCATCCGTTATGGTTATTGAAAGTGCTGAACGATTTGGTTTATCACAATTACATCAGCTGCGCGGACGTGTGGGACGTGGAGCTGAAAAATCTTATTGTATTTTGATGACCGGAGATAAATTATCAAAAGAAGCTCAAAAACGAATGGAAACAATGGTTCAAACGAATGACGGTTTTGAAATTTCGGAAGTAGATCTGCAACTGCGTGGCCCGGGTGATTTAATGGGTACTCAACAAAGTGGTGTCTTAGATTTAAAGATTTCTAATTTAGCTAAGGATGGCCAAATCGTAACCCTAGTAAGGGAAATGGCTAAAAAACTAATTTCAGAGGATCCCAATTTCGAAATGCCGAGAAATCAACTTTTGAAAAGTCAAATTCAGAAAATACTTCGATCAAAGCCGAATTGGGGCAGAATAGCATAAAAAAAGGGTAATCTTTCGATTACCCTTGAATTATTAATCCATTTTGAATTATGCTTGTTCAGTTAATTCTTCCAATGCTTCATTAGAACCAACAATCATTTTTTGGAAATCTCTTACACCCGTTCCTGCTGGAATTAAATGTCCTACAATTACGTTTTCTTTTAATCCTAACAAATGATCTTGTTTCCCTGAAATTGCTGCTTCGTTCAAAACTTTGGTCGTTTCTTGGAAAGAAGCCGCAGAAATAAATGATTGAGTTTGAAGTGATGCTCTCGTTATACCTTGAAGTAAAGGAGTAGATGTAGCGGGACGAGCTTCTCTCGCCTCAATTAATGCTTTATCCTCACGCTTCAATTTGGAGTTTTCATCACGTAACTTACGTACAGTAATCAACGAACCTTTTCTCACTTCCGTAGAATCTCCAGCATCTTTCACGAACATCATTCCAAATAATTCATCATTTGCCTCCATGATATCTGCCTTGTGAACAGATTGACCTTCAAGGAATCGTGTATCACCAGAATCAATGATTTCTGCTTTCAACATCATTTGACGAACAATAACTTCAAAATGCTTGTCATTAATTTTCACACCTTGTAAGCGATATACCTCTTGGATTTCGTTTACAATGTATTCCTGAACTTTTGTAGGACCTTCAATGTTTAAGATATCATTTGGCGTAATTGCGCCATCAGAAAGCGGTTGGCCAGCACGAACGAAATCGTTTTGTTGAACCAAGATATGTTTTGAAAGTGGAACTAAATATTTTCGGATTTCTCCAAATTTTGGTGTAATAATTACTTCTCTATTTCCACGCTTGATGTTTCCAAAAGTAGCTGTACCATCAATTTCTGAAACAACCGCTGGATTCGATGGATTTCTTGCTTCAAATAATTCGGTTACACGCGGTAAACCACCTGTAATATCTCCCGTTTTACCTGCCATTCTCGGAATCTTAACCAAAATCGCACCGGCATCAATTGAATCACCATCATTCACATCAACGTGAGCATTCACTGGAATTGAATATTCACGAATAGGTTCTTTCGTTTTTGGATCAATTACCTTTATAGAAGGGCTTTTCTTTTTATCGCGTGATTCTATAATTACGATCTCCGTTTTACCAGTTTGCTCATCAATTTCTTCTCGGTATGTAACATTAACAAGGATATTATCAAATACTACCTTTCCTTTAACTTCAGAAACAATCAAGGCATTATATGGATCCCATTTACAAATCACATCTCCTTTCTTAATTTTTGAATTATTCTCAACAAGTAATTCAGAACCATAAGGAACATTCGCAGTCATTACAACAATTCCTGTTTTTTCATCCGTGATTTTTAATTCAGCTGAACGACCTACTACAATAACTTGCGTTGTTCCGTCCGAATTCTTTTTCTCAATGGTTCTTAATTCATCTATTTCCAATTTACCATTGGCTTTCGCCTTTAAATCAGATATATCCGCGATATTAGACGCAGTACCCCCAACGTGGAAAGTTCTCAATGTTAACTGAGTTCCTGGCTCTCCAATTGACTGAGCGGCTATAACACCGACAGAATCACCTAACTGGGCAAGTCTATGATTTGCAAGATTTCGTCCGTAGCATTTCGAACAAACACCTCTTCTCATTTCACAAGTTAAAACTGAACGAATTTCTACTTCCTCAATTCCAGCCTTCTCAATTTCTTTTGCGACTTCCTCCGAAATTAACTCACCAGCTTCAATGATTAAATTATCTGATTCAGGTAGATATATATCATGAACAGAAGTTCTTCCTAAAATTCTGTCGTACAAAGGCTCAACGATTTCGTCATTCTTTTTCAATGCGGTAGCTACAATTCCTCTAAGTGTACCACAGTCGTTTGAATTGATTACTACATCTTGCGCAACGTCAACCAAACGACGCGTAAGATAACCCGCATCCGCCGTTTTAAGAGCCGTATCAGCTAGACCTTTACGAGCACCGTGGGTAGAAATAAAGTACTCAAGAATTGAAAGACCTTCTTTAAAGTTAGAAAGAATAGGGTTTTCAATAATCTCTTGTACAGATGCACCAGACTTTTGCGGTTTCGCCATCAAACCACGCATTCCTGAAAGCTGACGAATCTGCTCTTTGGATCCACGTGCACCAGAATCAAACATCATGTAAATAGAGTTGAATCCTTGACGATCGCTTTTCAACTGATCCATTAAGGTTGCAGTTAAACGAGAATTCGTATGCGTCCAAATATCAATAATTTGATTATAACGCTCATTATTTGTGATAAAACCGTTATTATAATTTTGCATTACCACTTTAACTTCAGTCTCAGCCTTATTAACAAGTACCTCTTTTTCATTTGGAATAATAATGTCATCAAGGTTGAATGAAAGACCACCTTTAAATGCCATTTCATAACCCAAACCTTTAATATCATCCAAGAATTGAGCTGTTCGAGAAGTTCCAGAAATTTTTAAGACTTCACCAATAATGTCACGTAATGCTTTTTTAGTCAATACATCGTTGATATATCCAACCTCACGAGGAACTTTTTCATTGAATAAAACACGACCGCATGTTGTTTCGAGTATTTTCAATTCAGGTTCTCCTTGAGCATTTAAATCAAACGTTTTTACTTTAATATGTGCATGCAAATCTAGCTTACGTTCGTTGTATGCAATGATTACTTCCTCTGGAGAATAGTAAATACTTCCTTCTCCTTTTACTTTCTCAGTTTCGGTTGATTTTTTACCTTTTGTTATGTAATAAAGTCCAAGAACCATATCCTGAGAAGGTACAGCGATAGGAGCACCATTTGCAGGATTCAATACATTGTGTGAAGCAAGCATCAACATTTGAGCTTCTAGGATGGCTGCATTACCTAATGGTAAATGAACTGCCATTTGGTCACCATCAAAGTCAGCGTTGAAAGCCGTAGTTACAAGTGGGTGGAGGCGAATTGCTTTTCCTTCAATTAATTTTGGTTGGAACGCTTGAATACCCAAACGGTGAAGAGTTGGTGCTCTGTTCAAAAGAACTGGATGTCCTTTCAAAACATTTTCAAGAATATCCCAAACAACTGGTTCTTTTCTATCAACAATTTTCTTGGCTGATTTTACCGTTTTTACAATTCCACGCTCAATCATCTTACGAATGATAAACGGTTTGTAAAGTTCCGCCGCCATGTCTTTGGGAAGACCACACTCATGCAATTTCAAGTCTGGACCAACGACAATTACCGAACGAGCCGAATAATCAACACGTTTACCAAGTAAGTTTTGACGGAAACGTCCTTGCTTACCTTTCAACGAGTCAGAAAGTGATTTCAACGCTCTATTTGATTCTGTTTTAACTGCGCTTGATTTTCTTGAATTATCGAATAACGAGTCAACCGCTTCTTGAAGCATACGTTTCTCGTTTCGAAGAATCACTTCAGGAGCTTTGATTTCAATCAATCGCTTCAATCGATTGTTTCGGATAATTACCCTTCTATACAAATCATTTAAATCAGATGTCGCAAAACGACCACCATCAAGTGGCACCAACGGACGTAATTCAGGTGGAATAACTGGAACAACTTTCACAATCATCCATTCTGGTCTGTTTTCAATGCGAGTTTGAGAATCCTTCATAGATTCAACAACCTGAAGTCTTTTCAATGCTTCATTTTTACGCTGAACTGAAGTTTCGTTTTCAGCTTGATCTCTTAAACCATCTGATAACTCATCCAATTTCAAATCCTTCAATAAGTCATGAAGCGCTTCCGCTCCCATTTTAGCGACAAATTTATTTGGATCACTATCATCCAAATAGTGATTATCTTTTAGGATAGGATTATCGATGATGTCAAGGTATTCCTCTTCCGTCAAGAAATCCATTTTCTTCAAATTCACACCGTCTATGGTTAAAGCTGCTCCTGCATTAATAACTACATAACGTTCGTAATAAATTATTTGGTCCAATTTCTTGGTAGGTAAACCTAATAAATAACCTATTTTATTCGGAAGTGAACGGAAATACCAAATGTGAGCAACAGGCACCACTAATGATATATGTCCCATACGCTCTCTTCGAACTTTCTTTTCAGTTACTTCTACACCACAGCGGTCACAAACGATACCTTTGTAACGGATTCGTTTGTATTTACCACAGTGACATTCGTAATCTTTCACTGGCCCAAAAATACGTTCACAAAACAAACCATCTCTTTCAGGTTTATATGTTCTGTAGTTGATTGTTTCAGGTTTCAAAACTTCACCACTTGAATGTCCAAGAATAACCTCTGGAGAAGCAAGCGAGATAGTTATTTTATTAAAGCTACTTTGTTTTTTTGGTGTTTCTTTTTTGAAAGCCATTTTATATAACGTTTTCGTTTAAAAATCTATTAATCCATGGATACGTTGAGACATAAACCTCTTAGCTCGTGTAACAATACGTTAAATGATTCTGGTATTCCTGGTTCAGGAATATTATCACCTTTAACGATCGCTTCATAAGCTTTAGCTCTACCCATCACATCATCCGACTTAACAGTCAAAATTTCTTGAAGGATATTTGATGCTCCGAATGCCTCTAATGCCCAAACTTCCATCTCTCCAAAACGCTGACCTCCAAATTGAGCTTTACCTCCAAGTGGCTGTTGCGTTATTAACGAGTATGGACCGATAGAACGAGCATGCATTTTGTCATCTACCATGTGAGATAATTTCAACATGTAGATTACACCAACAGTTGCTGGTTGATGGAAACGCTCTCCAGTGCCACCATCATACAAGTAAGTTTTACCCGACTTAGGCACTCCTGCTTTCGCTGTCCAAGAATCAATTTCTTCAGGTGTAGCACCATCAAAAATTGGAGTAGCGAACTTAACTCCAAGTTTCTCTCCGGCCCAACCTAATACAGTTTCATAAATTTGTCCCAAGTTCATACGAGAAGGTACTCCTAGTGGATTTAATACGATATCTACAGGTGTTCCATCCTCTAAGAAAGGCATATCTTCAGCACGAACGATATTAGCGACAATACCTTTATTTCCGTGACGTCCTGCCATTTTATCTCCAACTTTTAATTTACGCTTTTTCGCAACGTAAACTTTTGCCAACTTGACGATTCCTGCAGGTAGTTCATCTCCAACGGAGATATGAAACTTTCGACGCTTATAGTTTCCTAATAAATCGTTTGCTTTGATATTAAAGTTGTGAATAACACGACTTACCAATTGGTTTACATCCGAATCAGATGTCCAGTTCAAAGGATTGACTATTGAATAGTCCAAAGCTAAAAGTGACTTACTTGCGAACTTGGTACCTTTCTTAATCAATTCTTCCTTGAAATTATTAAATACCCCAGAGGATTTGTTTTCTCCTAGTATTACCATTAATTTGTCAACCAACTTTTCTTTCAACTCAATGAAGTCCTTATTGTATTCCGCATCAATTGTCTCTAGAATCGGCTTATCTTGGGTTTTTGATTTTCGATCTTTGATCGCTCTTGAGAATAACTTCTTTTCAATGACGACGCCTCTTAATGAAGGTCCAGCTTTCAAAGAAGCATCTTTAACGTCGCCAGCCTTATCTCCGAATATAGCTCTTAGTAGTTTTTCTTCTGGAGAAGGATCTGTTTCGCCTTTTGGAGTTATTTTTCCAATTAAGATGTCACCTTCTTTAATCTCAGCACCAATTCGAATTAAACCATTTTCATCCAAATCTTTGGTCGCTTCTTCGCTAACGTTAGGAATATCCGAAGTTAATTCTTCCATTCCCCGTTTTGTATCGCGAACCTCCAACGAATATTCATCAATATGAATTGAAGTAAAAATATCGTCGCGTACAACTTTCTCAGAAATTACAATTGCATCCTCGAAATTATAACCTTTCCATGGCATAAAAGCTACTTTCAAATTTTGTCCAAGAGCTAATTCCCCGCTTTGAGTCGCGTATCCCTCACAAAGGACTTGACCTTTCTCAACACGATCACCTTTCTTAACGATAGGCTTCAAGTTGATGCACGTACTTTGGTTTGTTTTCATAAACTTGGTAAGCGAATAACGAGTTACCTCATTATCGAAACTCACCAATTTATCTTCAGCTGTCCAATCGTATCGAATTACAATCTCATTAGAATCAACGTATTCAACAACACCAGTGCCTTCCGAGTTAATTAATACCCGAGAATCTCTAGCTACCAAACGCTCAATTCCAGTACCAACAATTGGTGAATTTGGCTTTAGTAGAGGAACGGCTTGACGTTGCATGTTTGAACCCATCAATGCACGGTTCGCATCATCGTGCTCCAAAAATGGAATCGAAGAAGCTGCAATCGAAGCAATTTGGTTAGTTCCAACATCCATTAAATTCAATGCCTTTGGTGAAACAACAGGGAAATCACCTTCAAATCGTGCTTTAACAACTTCAGATAAAAAATTACCTTTCTCATCAACTTTTGCATTCGCTTGAGCGATCATTTTAGAGTCTTCTTCCTCCGCTGCAAGATATAAAGGTGTTTCACTTAAAACAACTTTTCCGTTTTCAACTTTTCGGTATGGCGTTTCAATGAATCCAAGTTTATTTACTTTCGCGAAAACACAAAGCGAAGAAATCAAACCAATATTTGGACCTTCAGGTGTTTCTATAGTACACAAACGACCGTAGTGTGTATAGTGAACATCGCGCACCTCAAATCCTGCTCTTTCTCGGGAAAGTCCGCCTGGCCCAAGTGCTGATAATCGTCTTTTGTGAGTAACTTCAGAAAGTGGATTTGTTTGATCCATAAACTGAGATAACTGATTTGTTCCGAAAAATGAATTAATTACGGATGATAGGGTCTTAGCATTAATCAAATCGATTGGCGTAAAAACCTCATTATCACGAACATTCATTCTTTCACGAATCGTGCGAGCCATTCTGGAAAGCCCAACACCGAACTGAGCATAAAGTTGCTCTCCAACCGTCCGTACACGGCGATTTGATAAGTGATCGATATCGTCTATATCAGCCTTTGAATTGATTAACTCAATCAAATACTTGATTATATTGATTATGTCATCTTTGGTAAGGACTCTTGATTCTTCGGAATTGTCAAGTCCCAATTTTTTATTCAATCTGAAACGTCCAACCTCTCCTAAATCGTAACGAGCATCTGAGAAAAATAACTTTTCAAAAACACCTTTAGCTGTTTCGTAATCTGGCGGATCTGCATTTCTTAACTGACGATAAATGTGTTCAACCGCTTCTTTTTCTGAATTCGAAATATCTTTTTGAAGCGTATTATAAATTATGGTATAATCAGTTGAATTAGCATCTTCTTTGTGAAGAATTAATGATTTAACTCCTGAATCTAAAATAGGATCAAGATGATCATCAGTAATTACCAACTCTCGGTCAAGAATAACATCATTACGCTCAATTGACACCACTTCTCCTGTATCCTCATCAACGAAATCTTCAATCCAAGTTTTTAAAACCCGAGCTGCTAGACGGCGACCTACAAGCTTTTTCAAATTTGCCTTACTAACTTTTACCTCATCGGCAAGACCAAATATTTCTAGGATATCACGATCGGTTTCATAGCCGATAGCCCTAAAAAGAGTAGTTACTGGAAGCTTCTTCTTTCTATCAATGTATGCATACATGATATTGTTTATATCCGTTGCAAATTCAATCCACGATCCTTTAAAAGGAATGATTCTAGCTGAATATAACTTTGTGCCGTTTGCGTGACGACTTTGTCCAAAGAAAACACCTGGTGAGCGATGAAGCTGTGAAACAATTACTCGTTCTGCACCATTTACAACGAAAGAACCTTTTGGGGTCATATAAGGAATTGTACCCAAATAAACATCCTGCACAATAGTCTCAAAATCCTCGTGCTCAGGATCAGTACAATATAATTTCAATTTTGCTTTTAGAGGAACGCTATAGGTTAGCCCTCTTTCAATACATTCTTCAATTGTATATCTCGGTGGGTCTATGAAGTAGTCCAAAAACTCAAGTACAAATTGATTTCGTGTATCTGTTATTGGAAAGTTCTCCGCAAATACTTTGAAGAGACCTTCACTTTCTCTATTTTCGGGAGTTGTTTCTAATTGGAAAAACTCCTTAAACGATTTCAGCTGAATCTCCAAAAAATCTGGATATTCGAACTGATTTTTGCTTGAAGCAAAATTAATTCTGGTTGAATTAGTTGATGTTGCCAAGGCTTTAATTTTTAGGTTTAAATATTTATTTTCTTAATGTATGCTAAAAAACAGGATTAGGCATACGCGAAAACGCGATGCCTATCCTGTGTATGAAGAAGATAATTACTTAATCTCAACTTCAGCTCCAGCCTCTTCAAGAGACTTCTTAAGTCCTTCAGCTTCGTCTTTAGAAACACCTTCTTTTAGCGTAGAAGGAGCAGCATCAACTAAGTCTTTAGACTCTTTTAAACCATTACCAGTTAACTCTTTTACAAGTTTAACAACTGCTAACTTGTTAGCGCCACCTGATTTTAGAATTACATCGAATTCTGTTTTTTCAGCAGCCGCCTCTTCAGCACCTCCACCAGCTCCACCAGCAACCATTACAGGTGCCGCAGCAGCAGGTTCGATACCATACTCATCTTTCATAATCGTTGCTAACTCATTAACTTCTTTTACTGTTAGGTTAACCAACGTTTCTGCAATTTGCTTTAAATCAGCCATTTTATTTAAATTAAAAAAGGTTTATAAAATAATAAATTATGCTCTTTCTTCGAGCGTTTTAAGGATTCCTGCAAGTTTCCCACCTGCTCCTTTAAGACCAGACAATACGTTTTTAGCAGGACTTTGTAACAATCCAATGATTTCTCCAACAAGTTCTTCTTTGCTTTTTAGAGCTTCAAGAACAGTTAATTGGTTATCTCCAACAAAAATTGCTTCATCAATGTATGCTCCTTTTAAAATTGGTTTTTGATTCTTTTTACGGAAATCTACTATCAATTTCGCAGGGGCATTAGCTACTTCGCTGAACATGATCGAAGTTGAACCTTTCAAAGTTCCTTTCAGTCCTTCGTAATCTTTTGATGCAACTCGCTCCATCGCTTTCTGAAGAAGCGCATTCTTAACAACTCGTAATTTAATATTGGATTGAAAACATCTTCTTCTTAACGTGTTGATACTTTCAACATTTAAGTCTGCTGTGTCTGTAAGATAAACAATGCTATTAGCCGCTAATTCTGTCGCTAATTCGTCAATGTATTTTGCTTTTTCTTCTCTTGTCATTTTTCTAAGTATTAAGCATTAACAGACTTTGTGTCAATTTGAATACCTGGACTCATCGTTGAACTTAAGTAGATGCTTTTGATGTATGTTCCTTTCGCTGCTGAAGGTTTTAGCTTAATTAAGGTTTGAATTAATTCATTTGCATTTTCACGAATTTTCTCACCTTCAAAACTAACTTTTCCAACTGAAGAATGCACTATACCGTACTTATCAACTTTAAAGTCAATTTTACCAGCTTTTACTTCTTGCACAGCTTTACCAACTTCCATCGTAACCGTTCCAGTTTTCGGATTTGGCATTAATCCACGTGGTCCCAAAATTCTACCAAGTGCACCGACTTTACCCATCACTGAAGGCATTGTAATAATTACATCGATATCGGTCCATCCACCTTTAATTTTATTGATGTAATCATCCAAACCTACATGGTCTGCTCCGGCCTCTTTGGCTTCATTTTCTTTGTCAGGAGTACAAAGTACTAAAACGCGCACATCCTTTCCTGTACCGTGTGGTAATGCAACAGTACCTCTTACCATTTGGTTTGCCTTACGTGGGTCTACACCCAAACGTACATTGATATCTACAGAAGCATCAAATTTGGTAGTCGAAATACCTTTCACCAAATCACATGCTTCTGGTAGAGTATAAGATTTAGTAAAATCAAATTTTGCTAAAATCTCTTTTCTTTTTTTAGAAATTCTCTTCATAACATTAATTATTTGGATTTGGGTGCCTCTCCACCTTTAACTGTAACTCCCATGCTTCGCGCAGTCCCTGCAACCATTTTCATTGCTGAATCAACTGTAAAACAATTTAAGTCAGGAAGTTTATCTTCGGCAATCGTACGAACTTGATCCCAAGAAATAGAACCAACTTTAACACGATTTGGCTCAGACGAACCTTTCTTAATTTTTGTTTGTTCGATGATTTGAACTGCAGCTGGTGGAGTTTTTAATACAAAATCAAATGATTTATCACCATAAACAGTGATAACAACCGGAACCACTTTTCCCATTTTGTCTTGCGTACGAGCATTAAACTGCTTGCAAAACTCCATGATGTTGACACCTTTAGCTCCTAATGCAGGACCGATTGGTGGCGATGGATTGGCTGCACCTCCTTTGATCTGTAATTTGATCAACGCTGCTACTTCTTTTGCCATATATATTCAATTTATGTAGTCTAACGTGAGATTCGACGGGAAGCTTTAGTCATCTGTCTCACTCCTACGGTTAATACGCCTTTACCCTTCCTTTTCAACTTGCATGTAACTTAGTTCAAGCAAGTTTTTACGACCGAAGATTTTAACCATTACTTTGAGTTTTTTCTTCTCTTCGTTTATTTCATCGATAACACCACTGAAATTGTTAAATGGACCATCTATTACTTTAACTGATTCACCAACAACAAATGGAATTTTCAATTCTTCCTCAGATTCAGAAAGCTCATCAACTTTACCCAAAATGCGGTTTACTTCAGACATACGCATTGGAACAGGTTCACCACCTTTTTCGGTACCTAAAAATCCAATAACGTTTGGAATGCTTTTAATAACATGCGTTACCTCTCCTAAAAGAGCGGCTTCTATAAGCACATATCCAGGTAAAAAAGCCTTTTCTTTATTAACTTTTTTACCATTTTGAATTTTAAAAACCTTTTCAGTAGGAATTAAAACTTGATTTACATAATCCGTCAATTTCATTCTTGAAATTTCAAGTTCCAAGTATTCCTTTACCTTCTTCTCTTTTCCGCTCACGGCACGAACAACGTACCATTTTTTTACAATTTCACCCATGGTTAAATAAATTAGAACAATTTGTAATAAATAAACCCAAGTAATCCCCTCCAGAAAGAATCTTCTTCTCCCGTAATTCCGAAAAGATAATCCATTGTAAAAATGATAAGAGAAATAAGAATGGAAGAAACAACTACTAAAATAGTATTATTCTGTAACTCTTTCCAAGTTGGCCAAGTCACATGATTAACCATTTCGTCGTAAGTTTCTCTGAAATATGCTTTTATCTTCGACACGATTTTAATTTGTTTTTCAGCACGGGCGGTAGGATTCGAACCCACGACCAATGGTTTTGGAGACCACTACTCTACCAGCTGAGCTACACCCGTTTAAAAAGGGGAGTTTATAAAACTCCCCTTTAATTAAACTTGTTATTATTTATTAAGCTACAATTTCAGTAACTTGACCAGCTCCTACAGTTCTACCTCCTTCACGGATCGCAAAACGAAGACCTTTATCCATAGCAACTGGAACGATCAATTTAACTGTAATCGAAACGTTATCACCTGGCATAACCATCTCTCTTCCGTCAGTTAACAAGATTTCTCCTGTTACGTCAGTTGTACGGAAATAGAATTGAGGACGGTATTTATTATGGAAAGGAGTGTGACGACCACCTTCTTCTTTCTTCAATACATAAATCTCTGCCTTAAACTCTTGATGCGGCTTTACAGAACCTGGTTTACAAATAACCATTCCTCTTTTGATTTGAGTTTTCTCAATACCACGTAGTAAAAGACCAACGTTATCACCAGCTTCACCACGATCAAGAATTTTACGGAACATTTCAACACCAGTAACTGTTGATGTTAATTTTGCCTCACCCATACCAAGAATTTCTACTGGCTCACCTGAGTTGATAACACCTGTTTCGATACGACCAGTAGCAACTGTACCACGACCTGTAATCGTAAATACATCTTCAACTGGCATCAAGAAAGGCTTATCAATGTCACGTGGAGGTAATTCAATGTATGTATCTACAGCATCCATTAAATCTTCAACTGTTTTCACCCATTGTGGCTCACCATTTAAAGCACCAAGAGCAGAACCTTGAATAACTGGAGCATTGTCACCATCATAGCTATAGAATGAAAGTAACTCACGTACTTCCATTTCAACCAACTCTAGTAATTCAGGATCATCAACCATATCCACTTTATTCATGAATACAACCAAACGAGGAACACCTACTTGTTTACCCAATAGGATGTGCTCACGCGTTTGAGGCATTGGACCATCTGTAGCAGCCACAACTAAAATTGCACCATCCATTTGAGCAGCACCTGTAACCATGTTCTTTACGTAATCCGCGTGACCTGGACAGTCAACGTGAGCGTAATGACGTTTTTCAGTTTCATACTCAATGTGTGATGTGTTAATTGTAATACCACGTTCTTTTTCCTCTGGAGCGTTGTCGATAGAAGAGAAATCACGAACAGCAGCCAATCCTTTGCTAGCTAAAACGCTAGAAATTGCAGCTGTTAAAGTAGTTTTACCATGGTCAACGTGTCCAATTGTACCAATGTTCACGTGTGGTTTGGAACGATCAAAATTTTCCTTAGCCATTTTTCTATTTGTTACTTAGTTAATAATTTACTTATTTAATCTACCTTAAAAGGTTAAATTCATGTTTACTTAGAGCCAATGACGAGATTTGAACTCGTGACCTCTTCCTTACCAAGGAAGCGCTCTACCCCTGAGCTACACCGGCCTGCAGTATTTTGAGCGGGAGACGAGATTCGAACTCGCGACGTTCAGCTTGGAAGGCTGACGCTCTACCAACTGAGCTACTCCCGCTTTTAAATACGAAAAATCTGTGGGGATGGATGGACTCGAACCAACGATACCAAACGGTGACAGATTTACAGTCTGCTGCAATAGCCACTATGCGACATCCCCAACATTTTGAGCCGATGGAGGGATTCGAACCCCCGACCAGCTGATTACAAATCAGCTGCTCTGGCCAACTGAGCTACATCGGCAATTGTTGGTGCAATAAAAAAAGAACTTTAATTCTCTCCAAAATCGAGTTTTGGGATTGCAAATTTACAAAACTTTTTTTGACTACAAAGATTTTTTTTAAAAAATATCTTAGTAACCAAATTTATTTTAACTTTTTGTCCTTAAAACCTAACAATGCTGCAAAATTATTAAGAAATTAAGTATCAAAAATACAATTTACACAAAAGGTTAACTTTGTGGAATATTAAGATGAAAAAAGTTATAGTTTCTGTCTCAAATGACTTAGTTACTGATAATCGCGTAAAACGCACATGTTCACTTTTAACAGAACTAGGTTACGAAGTTATTTTAGTCGGTCGTTTGAGGAAAAATAGCGCGGTTATGGATAAGCGCATTTATAAATCAAAGAGATTTAGACTTCTTTTTGATAAAGGCCCTTTATTTTATGCTGAGTATAATATACGCTTATTTCTTTTTTTACTTTTTAGAAAGACCGACCTACTTTATTCGAATGATTTAGATACCTTACTTGCTAATTACTTGGTGTCAAAAATAAAATCAAAAACAAAATTAATATACGACACCCATGAATTGTTTACGGAGGTTCCGGAATTAGAAAATAGAAAATTTGCCAAAAGTACCTGGTTAAGAATTGAAAAATACATATTCCCTAAGTTAAAATTTGTAATAACCGTTAATCAGTCTATTGCCGATATTTATAGGGAAAAATACAATAAATCAATCCTTGTAATAAGGAATGTGCCTGAAAAATTCAAAAGCGAAAAAATTGTATCAAGATCAAGTTTAGGTCTTCCAATGGATAAATTTATTCTAATTATACAAGGATCAGGCTTGAATGTCGATAGAGGTATTGAAGAAGCCATTTTGGCTATGCATCTGATTGAAAACGTTTTATTATTAATTATCGGTGGCGGTGACGTAATTCCAAAAGCAAAAAAGTTAGTTAAAGCTGAAAAACTTGATGAAAAGGTATTGTTCTTTGACAAAAGGCCTTATCAGGAAATGATGCAATTTACAGTGAATGCTAACATCGGCTTAACATTGGATAAATCGTTAAGTGAAAATTATAAATACTCCCTACCAAACAAATTGTTTGATTACATACAAGCAGGGATTCCGATTTTAAGTTCCGAGTTAGTTGAGCTCAAAAAAATAATTGAAGCGTATAACATTGGTTGTTTTGTCAAAACTATTTCGCCGGATGAAATTGCAAAATCTGTAAATTTCCTAATCAAGAATCCAGAAATTCTAATAACATACAAGTCCAATTGTTTAAAAGCCGCTGAAATTGAAAATTGGGAAAATGAAAAAATAAAATTTCAGCAGTTTTTGAAAGATACTGAAATCAATTAAAATTCTCATCTCGATAAATATCTTAAGTATTTAGTGACTGACCAAAAGATTATTTATTTCCGCATTCATTTTTTTCAACTAAGTAGAAATTATTACTTTAATTTTGAAAACTGTTAATCTTAACCACAAGTCAATTGAACATTGACTATTCGAGTAATGAAACAATTTATATTAAAATTTCTTCCAAAAAGTTTCGTTCATCTCTTTAGGAGAATTAAAAAATATAAGCGTAACCAAGATTTATT